>JAAIGE0100052174.1_pt1 | contig 13698 bp, 13 predicted proteins | sample 6487951 | NCBI WGS metagenome assembly JAAIGE01 (sample SAMN13974128, study PRJNA590717) | phyllosphere metagenome | biome: tomato field; feature: multiple bacterial spot infested tomato fields; material: tomato leaves; isolation source: leaves from tomato fields | host: Solanum lycopersicum ... | reverse complement strand
GGGCTGCTCGCCGCTTGTGCGCCGGCCATCCGGAGCGAGCTCGATGGCCGCGTCGCGCTGCCAGTTGCGACCGTTGAACTGCCACTCCACGCCAGCTTTGTCGGTCTGGTGGTAGATGGCGCGGTTGTCCAGCAGATCGGCGCCTTTGTCGAACGCCTTGCTCATCAACAGCGCGTCGCCAACCATCAACGCAGCCGGCACGAAGCCGCTTCCTCCCAAGGCTGCTGCCGTGGACGCACCACCGGCCCAGCCACCGACATTGCGGGCCAGTGCATGGGTAACCTCAGACTGCGCGGCCGTGGCATTGCCTTGTTCCAGCAGCTCGGCCGAACGGCGCGCGGTCAGCACTGCATCAGCACCTGTCGCCAACAAGCCACCCGAGCGCACCAAGGTACTAGCCGACGCATTGCCCAGCAGCATTTCTATGGATGCGGCACCGCTTTGACCGCGAGGAATTCGCAGCGATCTGGCGGCTTCTTCGCCCAAGGTGTTCTCAACAACAGCAACACCCCCCGGCGATATGGTCAAGCGTCCACCGTGGTAAGCGTTTGAAATAGCCTGAGACAAACCATGCCGCTGGAGTTCGACTGCACCACCGCGGGTCAGAGGATTGGGGACGCTCTGGATATGTTGGAGTGTGGCCACCACACGGCCTTCGGTGTGGGTGACCACAGCCCAACCATGATCTCCTGGCACGTAACCCTTCAGGCTCAGAAGTTGCGCAACATGGGCCTGTCCGTAGGCGACTTCGTCGCGAAAGAAATTCTGGACGCCTGGACGGATGTCGTCGGCGCGAAGGCCAAGTGGCGCATTGGTGTGCAAATCGCCATTAATCAGTCCCACACGCACTGTGTCGCGGAGGGTCTCTACGCGACCTGAAATTCTTCCAAGTGCGTCCAAGTCACCTGATAGGGCCTTGATGCCATCAGGGGTTTGCTCAAGGCGCCCCAAGCGATCAATTAGCCCATTCTGGTAATCAGAGATGGGTCCACCGCTATGCGGCGTGGTCCCCAAAGTCTGAGCAAACGCGGGATCTGCAGGCAGAAAAATGCGATTCTCAGGGGCATGAATATCAAAATATCCCGCGTCCGAGAGCCCCTTAAGTAGCTGGCTTCGCTCTAGCGTTTGTTGCTCAATGGCGTGGTGGTCTTGGAAAATAGGTCCGTTGCGTGGCATGGATCAGATCCTTCCTAGAAGCCATTGCTGCGCGGCTAGATGTCCGAAGCATCGATAAACCAAAGCCCATCAGCATCGGTGTCGGTCTCGATACCTGCCGCTGCGGCTGCATCCTTAAAGACTTGATCGCAGAATACCCGGCCGGTGTAAGGCGTCTTGAAGACATGCGCCGGACCCAAACGCACGCGGTCGAACGTTACACTGGCGCCGCCGGTCAGATCGTAAAACTTGCCATTGACGAAGTCTTCGGTTGTGTCAATGAAGAGCTTGGACGCTTCTTCGTCCAGTGCGTCAATCTCTTGGATCACGTCACAGAGAAAGTAGGGTGGCCCTTTCGCACCATCAGCCAACCGATAGTCCACCTCTGCGAAAGCGAACGCAGTGGGATCGACCGAGGTCATGACTTGAAAGAGTCGTTCGGATACAAGCCAGTATCCACTGAAGCCAGGCTCCAAGTCCTTAGGAGGTGGGCCTTTGCTGGGGTGATAGACCAAACGCGGCGTTTCGCGCAACGGAGGGAAACCACCGCCTTCAGGCCTCAGAATCAGGCGCGGGGGTGACAACAAATTCTTGACGTTCTCAAAGACAACGCCGTTCACCGGTCCGTTGATCGTGCCCGCTTCGAGGATAAAGAACTCACCAGCCTTGGGCTGATTGGCTGTCGTCGTTTCCATCGGTTGTATCCGTCATTGATTTATGTCGCCGGGATCATTGCGGCAAAGTTTAGCGCCGCAGTCTCATTTCTGGGCAGATGGTGCAACGGTGGTGTCCTGTCCGCTGCTCTGACGCTCCCAGGTCTGACAATCGGAATTGCGGCACAAGTTTAAGATGCCCATAGCCTGGGCATGCCCTTCGTCATGCGGCATGAAGAATCAATTTTCAGGTGAATCAATGTCGAAGCGATCTGAGTTCGACAGCACCCGCAAGATGCGGCTGTAACGAAGGGTTTGCTGCTCGAACCCATGATGATCATGAAAAATAGGGCTGCTGCGCGGCATGCTCCCTGCTCCTTATGTGTTGCCCAGATGCGGCTAGACGTCTGATGCGTCGATAAAAGAGATGCCGCTTTCACCAGCATCATCAGGAATCCCCGCGTCATGGACCGCATCTTTGAAGGCTTGGTCGCAAATCAAGAATGAGCTGAACGGCGTAAGGAAGACGTGTGCTTGACCCAGGACTTCCGGCCTAAAGGCCAAGCTGGCTCCCCCTCCCACCGAGTAGAACTTGCCATTGACGTAGTCGTCGTCTACTTCAATTTGTAGCTTCGAAGCAACTTCGTCCAAGGCATCAAGCTCGCGAACAACGTCGCACAAAAGGTGGCGCGGACCTCTGGCACCGTCGGCCAAGCGGTAATCTACCTCCGCAAAAGCAAAGGCGTCGGAGTCCACCGACACCATGACATCGTGGAGTCGCTCAGAAACCAGCCAATAGCCACTAAATCCCGGCTCTAGATCCCGCGGGACTGGACCTGTCTTTGGGTCGTAGGTCAGCTGAGGTGTTTCGCGGAGCGTCGGAAATCCTCCTTCCTCCGGCCGCAGGATCAACCGCGGAGGGGAAAGCAGGTTGCGAACATTCTCGAACCTCACCCCACAGGGCGGTCTGTTGCTCTCCATGTCTGCTTCGACCATGTAAAAGCTCCCGGCCGTCGGCTGATTTGGCGTCGTTGATGGCATGCGTTTCATCCCTTCCGTGCGGTGTGGTCTCAGCTGACAGAAAGAGCTTAACTCGACCGCTTTGCCGACCCAAGCAATAAGGCAACGGAGAGGCCACATTCCACTTGCCGCCCGGATCGCAGGCTCCTGCCACCGATTACCAAATGATCCACCACCCAAATATCGAGAGATGCCAGCGCCTGCTCTCGCAAAACCTGGGTGGGAAAAGCCCCCCCGCTCTGAGCGTTCGCCAAATCTGAAGCTACGTGGCCATCGCCAATTTCATTGCTAGGGTGATGCCGCCTAGCGCCATGTTGGGGCGCTAATGGTTGTACGTCCATAGCCAGCGCATACGGCTGCCAACCGGGCAGTCCCGACAACGGATAGTATGATTCGGCCGGGGCAAGCAGTTGCTTCCACGGAACGATGCGCTCCATCTCCGCAAGGAAGATCTCGCGCCGGATCTGCTTGCGCTTGCCCAGGCCTTCAGCGTCACCGAACTTCAATTGCATGGATGCCTCTTCACTCCGAACCAATAGGGTTGCGCATTTGTGGCACGTTGTTCAGAGGTTCCTTAGACCTACAGCAGCGCATCCAACGCAGCCAAGATTTCCGGCCCGGTGGTAATTGCCCAATCAGCCACCCGAGGATCGACGCTTGCGCCGTGCGCAGCCTGATTTCCGGCTGCGACTAGGTCTTCCAAGCCGCTAGCGACGCCATAAGGAATTATCTCGCGACGTGTTAGCTCGCGAATCAACTTCGATAGCGAGCCCCAATTCATAGGCAGGTCGTGGCGCTTGGATAGTTGCCGAATGCGTTGCTCAATCTCGATGCGTAGGCCGACTAGCGCAAGATTTGGATCCTGATCTGCTACCGAAACGTAGCTTGGCTGGGATTGTGTAACGGGCGGTGGCTGATGGGAAGCCGTGGGAGGAGGCTCTGAGGAAGACGTTACCTTTTCACCAGCCTCTCGAAGGTCTCTAAATTTGACTTCCCAGCCGCCCGGGAATTTTGCACTTTCGATCAGTTCCGACAGCCACGGCAGCACCGCTACGATCATCAGACCGAGCGTAACCAAGTCAATCTTGATCTCAGGAAAAGCGATACGCACTGCGATAGCAGAAACCGCCACAACGGAGATGACTGCCTTCAACCAGTTGATGGAAATTTCCTTGTTTCGCCAAGACATGGTGTTTGGTCTGCAGGTCTAACGCCTGAATTAAGCCGAGCCGAGAATCGGCTTCTGCTTGCATGAATTGTTAGGTGGCACTTTGCAATGCATAACGAACCGCCCAATAAAGAATGTACGAAAGCCCTACCATCGAGAGGACGACGCTGGAGTAACGCACTAGTTTGTTGGGGCGCGGCGCCGGAATTGCCTGAACAATCTCTGCGAGTCCGTCATCACTCTTTGATGGCCATGAGACTTGATTCCATACGGTTGGCTCCTCATACAAATACGAGATCGTGACCTGCTCTTTTGGCGCGAGGGTCGGGATCAAAATCTGAAAAGTTCCGGATGGACTGAATTCAAAGTTGTAGTGCATTGGGGGATTGACTTTAACGCTTACGCTGGCCAGAGGCACCCCGTGTGGGACACGTACATTAGCCGCCGACTTTTTGCCAGCGTTCTGAAGCACGACGCTATGCATGTGCGTCTGCGGTGCGTTGTTGCTGGGAAAGGCTGCTACGTTACCAATGTATGTCACTAAGCGCGATTTGCCCTCCAAGTAATGCTTGATGAGCACCGCAACAATGAGCGACAAGAGCGGCGCGGCGATCTTTGCTATTAGGTCAATGTCCATTGAACTCCCCTGTGCCGCCTAATGATTGAATTAAGTCGCGCCATGAAGTGGCGTCTCGTTGAAGGAGTGGTTAGGCGGCGACCTCACAACAACCGATGCAGCGGATGTTTCTTTGCTGCAAAGCTGAGTACCCAAGGCGCCTCCTCACGGGTGTAGATAAAGCGCTGCGTGTTGTGCGCGGATCTGCGGTTGAGTTCCAGAACAATGGAGCGGTCAGTCGTAAAGTATTGGGGTCTTTCCGAATTAGCCCTGTTTGCCCAAAAGCAAACCTCCGAACTAAGCGGAAAGCTCAGTTCGGATTCGTGCGCGGCGATGCCCACTGACCTGAAGAAAAAAGTCGGATTGTCACAGGTGATGAAGCTTTCGCCAGGGCTGACTAGGAAGTGCCAATTCATTGATAAGAGCCCTTGCACAGTTCTGGGTGTCGCTCCGCTTTTCAGTGTGTGGTGCCAGAAGTAGTCCGGCGGGTCTTCCTTGTATGCGGAGATGATCCGACCTACTTCTTCCTTGCGCCTAGTTGCGGACTCTGCGAGATCCGGTTCAGACGCGGCTATTGCGTCCAATTGCTGCACGACCTGCATCTTGATCGTCTCAGCTAGGCTCGGTATGTACCCTGCCACTCGCTTGCGCCCAGCAGGCACGCGCTGCCACATGGCGATGATGTAGGCGGCAAGTACCTCACGATCCTCGTCTCTGAGCTTGAGCCGCTTACGCGCTCGGTCGATCACGTCTTGGGCTGGCCCTTCGACAACGTTTGCTAGGTGCTTTTCTAGCTCCTCGGTGTACATGACGGTTTCATTAGCTAGCGACTTGACCTGTGTACGGAAAGATCGGCGCGCCCGAACGTCATGTCCCCACACCCTGACTCCATCAGCGAATCCGAGCAGGTAATGCTGGGGCAAGTAATGGTGTCCCATAGCCACCTAACGCCTGAGTTAAGCAGTGCCGCGAAGCGACACGGCTTGAATGAATTGTTAGGCCCTTACTCGCGCGGGTACCAACCGTCTTTGTTGCGTTCTGGCAAAGGCACCCCTTTGCTATGCAAGTGCTCGACAAATCGATCCTCTACGATCGGACCCCATCCGTCATGGTTGCTCTCCCAGCACGTGCGGCATACGGCTAGCTGGTAGCTAGGAATAAACTTGCCAGCATAAATATGCGGCCCGAACTGGAACGAAGAGCCGCACAAATCGCAGTTGTACATGACTTGGGCTTGGGCATCTGCGGATCTCCTTTGTGCGGCCTAACTACTCTTGGACCGCCGAAATGCGGTGTTGCACTGAGTATCTTCGATCGCTAGCACTTTGTGAATGGGAAAAATCCTGGCCGCGATCACGGGATAGCATGATGGAGAGCAGCCTCGGCCATGCAGATGCTTGGAGTGTTATCCAGCAAGGACGCAGACGTAGGCGGTGCTGGTGTTTCTCTCCCGCGAACTATCGCGTATCGATCGGCATCACTTGTCCGACGAAATCCCTGGCGTTCACAATCTTGAGTAGTGGCGTCACAGCGCATAACCGTGCAGTCACGACGTCCACCGCCAGAAACGAAAAAACCGCGCAATGCGCGGTTTTTTCGTCACACCTTTTGCCAACCCATCAAGGACGGCGCGCCAGCGCCTCCACGTCCTTGGCCTTGGGCAGCAGATCCTGCTTGGTCACCGCGAACGGCCCGATGCTCAGCATCGGCACGGCTACGATCACCGAGGAGATCACCACGATCACCGCGCCAATCATGTGCGTCTCGGCCAGGCCTTCCATCGACTCGCCACCATAGATGTACAACGCCAACGCCGACAGGAAGAACATCACCGCGGTGATCACCGTGCGCGACAGCGTCTGGTTGATCGAACGGTTGAGCACTTCCAGCGGCTCCACGCGCAGGGCGCGGAAGTTTTCGCGCACGCGGTCGAACACCACGATGATGTCGTTGATCGCAAAGCCCATCACCGACAGCAGGCCGGCCAGCACGGTCAGGTCGAACTCGCGGCCGGTCAGCGACACGAAGGCCACGGTGACCAGCAGATCGAACAACGCGGTCAGACTGGCGACCACCGCGAACTTCCACTCGAAGCGGAATGCGATGTAGATCAAAAAGCCTACCAGCATGAACACCGTGGCATACACACCGTTCAACGCCAGATCCTTACCGACCTGCGGGCCGACGAATTCGCCAGGCTGCACGGTGGCCGGATTCTCATCGCTGGTCACCGCCTTGCGCACATCTTCGGCAACGGTGCGAGCGGCGTCGTCGCGATTGTTGTTCTGGCCATGCGGCTGCAGGCGAATCATGACTTCATTGCCGCCGCGGGCGTTCTGCACCTGGGCGTTTTCGAAGCCGGCCTTGGACAGCCTTTCGCGCACCTGGTCCACGTCCACGGTCTTCTGGAACGAGGTCTGCACCAGCGTGCCGCCGGTGAATTCCAGCGCGTAGTTGAAACCCTTGCCGACGATGATGCCGACCGAGGCGACTGCCAGCACCAGCATCAAAATGAGCACCGGCTTGCGCCAGCTCATGAAATCGATCTTGGTGTCGTTCGGAATCAGATGAAGCGGAAAAATTTTCATTGAAAGATCTTCCTAAGCAGTCCGCACATGGATGTGCGGGCTCTCGCGAGGGACTCGCATTACAGACGGGCTCTTGCGAGGGACTCGCATTAAATAGCGACAGACTTCAGCTTCTTGCGGCTGCCGTAGATCAACACCGCCAGCGCACGCGAGACCGTGATCGCGGTGAACATCGAGGCGAAAATACCGATCATCATGGTCAGCGCGAAGCCCTTCAGCGGGCCGGTGCCGAACGCATACAACGCCACCGCCACGATCAGGCCGGTAAGGTTGGCGTCGAGGATGGTGCCGCCGGCCTTTTCGTAACCGGCCGCGATCGCCGATTTGGCCGGTACGCCCAGGCGCAACTCTTCGCGGATACGCTCGTTGATCAGCACGTTGGCGTCCACCGACAGACCGACCGACAGCGCCAGGCCAGCAAAGCCCGGCAACGTCATGGTGGCACCGAACAGCGACATCACCGCCACCACGATCAGCAGGTTGAACAGCAGCGCCACCGAGGTGATCGCGCCGAACACGCGGTAGTAGATGGTGAAGAACACCAGCGTAAACAGGAACGAGTAGACCACCGCCGTGACGCCGCGCTCCACGTTCTCCGCACCCAGGCTCGGTCCGATGACGTATTCCTCGACGAAGTCCATGGGCGCGGCCAGCGAGCCGGATTTCAGCAGCTTGGCCAGGTTCTCGGCTTCGGTCTTTTCCAGACCGGTGGTCTGGAAGTTCTTGCCGAACACGCCGGCAATGCGGGTCGGCGACAAGGCTTCTTCCTTGACCCGTACGCTGCGCACTTCCTTGCCGTCGACCATGGTCACGGTGGGAATGCGCTCGATGTAGACCACCGACATCAGCTTGCCGACGTTGGCGCTGGTGTAGTCGAACATGCGCTGGCCGGCGACGTTGTTGAGCGTCACCGCCACTGCCGGCATGCCGTTCTGGTCGGTGCTGACCGATGCGCTGACCATCTGGTCGCCGGTCACCAGCGCGCGCTTGTTCAACAACACCGGCGCGTTGCTGTCGCGCAGGCGATAGACCTTGGCCTCCGGCGGAATGTTGCCGCTGCGCACGGCATCGTCGGCATTACCGTCGACCACGGCGCGGAATTCCAGCGAGGCGGTGGCACCGATCAGGCGCTTGGCTTCGGCGGTGTCCTGCAGACCGGGCAGTTCAACCACGATGCGGTCCTCGCCCTGGCGCTGGATGGTCGGCTCGGACACGCCCAGTGCGTTGACGCGGTTGCGCAAGGTGGTGAGGTTCTGCTCGATCGCACCGCTGGCGATCTGCTTGAGCTCGGCCTCCGGCACCTTCACGGCGATGTTCTGGCCGCTGACGTCGTAGGTCAGGGTCGGCTGCGCCTTGGCCAGCGTCACGCGCGCGGCGTCGGCATTGGCGCCCTCGCCCAGGTTGACCTGGATACTGTTGTCGGCGCGACGTTCCACCGAGCGATACGGGATACGCGCATCGCGCAAGGTGGTGCGGATGTCTTCGGCAAACCCGTCCAGGCGCTTTTCCAGCGCGGCCTTCTGATCGACCTGCATGGCGAAGTGCACGCCGCCCACCAGGTCCAGACCCAGCACCATCGGCCGGCCGCCCAGCTTGGCCAGCCAGTCCGGCACGGTGGAGGCCAGGTTCAGCGCCACGGTGTAGTTCTCGCCCAGCTGCTGACGCAACACGTCGTTGGCGCGCGTCTGCGCCTGCAGCGAAGGCAACCGCACCATCAGGCTATCGCCTTCTTTTGTGATCGCCTTCGGGGTGATACCGGCGCTCTTGAGCTCACCGTCGATGCGGCTGCGCAATGCGTCGTCGAGCTGCGCACCGCGGCTGGCGGTGATCTGCACGGACGGGTCCTTCTGGTACACGTTGGGCAACGCATACAGCGCGCTGACGGCCAGTACCAGCAGGATCAGGAAGTACTTCCAGCGAGGAAATTCGAGCATTGCGACAGTCCCGCGTGGCACCATCCCGGCGCCGCGCCTAGCAGTGAGAACGACTTCAAGCGACCGGTACAACGTCGCCAATGGTCTTCAGATGGATACGGGCGGTACAGCGGAACCGGTGGGTCACAACCTCCGGTTCCACCTGGCGACTGCGCCTGCCTGACAGCGGCGCAGCCGTGGCAAGACGCGTTTAGCTTGCCGACTTCAGCGTGCCCTTCGGCAGCACATGGCCCACGGCGCTCTTCTGCACGCGGATACGCACGTTGTCGGCCACTTCCACGCTGATGAAGTTGTCGCCGATGTCGGTGATCACGCCCGCAACACCGCCGGAGGTGATCACTTCATCGCCGCGCGCCAGCTTGTCCAGCAGCGCCTTGTGTTCTTTCTGACGCTTCATCTGCGGGCGGATCATCAGGAAGTACATCACGGCGATCAGGATGATCGGCAGCGCGAAGGTGGACAGGCCTCCCATCGGGCCGGGTGCCGGCGCGCCGCCGGCGGCCTGCGCCTGGGCAGCGGGGATCAGGAAATCGAGCAGATTCATTCAGTGCATCCTAGTTTGGTGCCAGCGCGCCCATGGGCCCGCTCGCTATTCAGGTACCGCCGGGGCGGAACAGCCGGGAATTATGCCACGCAGGTTCCACGCCGTCCGCGCCGGGGCGCGGACGGCCGGTCTCAGCTGGTTTCCCCCGGCAACGGCGGCGTGGTGGCGCCGCGTGCCGCATAGAAGGACCGCCGGAACTCCACAAAGGTTCCCGAAGCGATCGCCGCACGCATGTCGGCCATCAGTTTTTCGTAATACCAGAGGTTATGCAGGGTTCCCAGCATCGGCGCCAGCATTTCGTTGCAGCGGTCCAGATGGCGCAGGTAGGCGCGCGTATAGCCGCTGCTGCAGGCATGGCAGCCGCAGCCCGGCTCGATGGTGTCCAGGTCGCGTTCGTACTTTGCGTTGCGGATGCGCACGGTGCCGAAGGAGGTGAAATAGTGGCCGTTGCGCGCATTGCGGGTGGGCATGACGCAATCGAACATGTCCACCCCGCGTGCCACGCCTTCGACCAGGTCTTCCGGGCGGCCCACGCCCATCAGGTAACGCGGGCGCTCGGCCGGCAGGCGCGGATGCAGGTGTTCGAGCATGGCGTTGCGCTCGTGCTCGGGCTCGCCCACTGCCAGCCCGCCGATCGCATACCCGTCGAAACCGATGCCTTGCAGGCCATCCAGCGAGCGGCTGCGCAGGTCCGGATGCACCCCACCCTGCACGATGCCGAACAGCGCCGCATCGTTGCCCAGCCCGTCGTGCGCGTCGCGCGAGCGCTGCGCCCAGCGCAGGCTCAGCTCCATCGAGCGTCGCGCGACGTCCTCGGTGGCCGGGTACGGCGTGCACTCGTCGAAGATCATCACGATGTCCGAATCGAGCACCTTTTGAATTTCCATGCTCTCTTCGGGGCCCAGGAACACCCGCGCGCCATCGGTCGGCGAGGAAAAGGTCACGCCCTGCTCGGTGATCTTGCGGCGATGCGCCAGCGAAAACACCTGGAACCCGCCGGAATCGGTGAGGATGGGCCCATCCCAGCGCGCAAATCCGTGCAGCCCGCCGTGATCGCCGATGACCTCCAGGCCCGGGCGCAGATACAGGTGGAAGGTGTTGCCCAGGATGATCTCCGCACCCAGCGCGCGGATCTGCTCGGGCAGGATGCCCTTGACCGAGCCATAGGTGCCGACCGGCATGAACGCAGGGGTTTCGACCGTGCCACGCGGAAAGGTCAGGCGCCCACGCCGGGCATGCCCGTCGGTGGCTTGGAGCTGGAACTGGAGTCGGGACATTGAGGGGCCGGGAATGGGGAGTCGGGAATCGGGAATGGGAAGAGCGGTTGGCAGGTGGCTGATCGTTCGGCGGGTCCCGCCTTACGATTCCCCATTCCCGACTCCCGATTCCCCGCCCCATAACAACATCGCATCGCCGTACGAAAAGAAGCGATAGCGCTGCGCGATGGCGTGGTGGTAGGCGGCGAAGATGCGCTCGCGGCCGGCGAAGGCGCAGACCATCATCATCAAGGTGCTTTCGGGCAGATGGAAGTTGGTGACCATCGCGTCGACGCTGCGGATGCGGTAGCCGGGCAGGATGAAGATCTGGGTTTCGCCAGCGAATGGCTGCAATTCGCCTTCGGGCGCGGCCTCGGTCTTGCGCCAGGCGCTTTCCAGCGAGCGCACCACTGTCGTGCCCACCGCGATGACGCGGCCGCCGCGGGCGCGGGTGCGGCGTACCTGTTCGACCAGCGCGGCACCGACGTTGAGCCACTCCTTGTGCATCACGTGCTGGTCGAGCTTGTCCACCCGCACCGGCTGGAAGGTGCCGGCGCCCACATGCAAGGTGACGTGGCCGAACTCCACCCCGCGCTCGCGCAGGCGCGCCAGCAGCGGCTCGTCGAAGTGCAGCCCGGCGGTGGGCGCGGCGACCGCGCCGACTTCGCGCGCGAACACGGTCTGATAGCGCTCGCGGTCTTCGACACCCGGCTCGCGGCGGATATAGGGCGGCAGCGGCAGGCGGCCAGCCTCCAGCAGCCAGTGCTCCAGCGGGGTCGGGATCTGGAAACGCAGCAGATAGAACTCGCCATCGCGGCCCAGCACCTCGGCCTGGCCGCCGGCATCGAGCGCGATCACGCTGCCGGCCTTGGGCGACTTGCTGGCGCCGATCTGTACGCGCGCCTCGCGCTCGCCAAGCAGGCGCTCGATCAGGATCTCCACTCGCCCGCCGCTGGCCTTCTGCCCGAACAAGCGCGCCGGAATGACCCGGGTGTCGTTGAAGATCAGCAGATCGCCGGGCTGCAGCAGCTCGGGCAGATCGCGCACCTGGCGGTCGCCGAAGGCCGCTGGCGCCGGCGGCACCACCAGCAGGCGGCTGGCGGCACGTTCGGCCAGCGGCGCCTGGGCGATCAGTTCTTCGGGCAGCTCGTAATGGAAATCGGACTTCTTCAAGGCCGCAGGATCGTTGGCGGAGTAGCCGCATAGTGTAACTGCGGCCGGGAATTGAGATTGGGGATTGGGGATTCGTAACATCCAGGCCAAGCGGCCGGCAGCTTTACTACGTGGGCTGGCCAGCTTTTACTAATCCCCAATCCCGAATGCCCAATCCCGGCTCATTCACCGCTCGAACTTGGTCGACAGGATGATCGCGCTGGTCGTGCGCTCCACGCCGTCGATGGCGCCGATGGCGTCGGTGAGCACGTCCATCTCGTTGACGCCGCCGACCACGCCCAGGGCGACCAGGTCGTAGGCACCGCTGACCGAATGCAGCAGGCGCACTTCCGGGATATCGCGCAGCGCCTTCACCACGGCCGGCATCTTCTTGGGCAACACGGTGATCAGGATGTGCGCACGGATGCGGCCCTGTTCGTAGTCGTCATGCGTGCGCACGGTGTAGCCGCTGATCACGCCGTCGCGCTCGAGCTTTTCGATGCGGCTCTGCACGGTGGTGCGCGAGAGCCCAAGTCGCCGCGCGATCTGGGCGGTGGACGCGCGCGCGTCCTCGCGCAGCAGCGACAACAGGCGTTCGTCGGAGGGGGTGATCTTCACTATTGCGCATTCGTTTCGGCGAATCGACGAAAATACCGCACTTCCTGCCCAGATTCACGCTGCCAAACGCCGATCTTCTGCCGATAATAGGAAGGGAACGCCACCTTTGAAGGAGATGCGCCATGTCCGTCCTTGCCCCGCTCGCCCCGCTGCGTGCCCATGCCGGCCGCCGCCTGACCGAAGGCCTGGACGACGCGACCATCGCGCGCCTGGCCGTCAGCCACCCTGACCTGCAGCAGGCCATCCATGCGGCAGCAGCCGAGTACGCGCTGGTGCGCGATGACGCCGCCGACCTGCTGGACCTGGACGAAGAGGCCCAGATCGGCGCGGTGCAGGAAGGTTTCATCAATTTCTATGCCGACGACGCAGTGACGCCTTACGTGGCACTGGCCGCACGCGGGCCATGGGTGGTCACGCTCAAGGGCGCAGTGCTCTACGACGCCGGCGGCTACGGCATGCTCGGCTTCGGCCATACGCCGTCCGCGGTGCTCGAGGCCATGGCGCGCCCGCAGGTGATGGCGAACGTGATGACGCCCAGCCTGGCGCAGCGCCGGCTCGATCGCGCCCTGCGTGCCGAGATCGGCCACAGCCGCGGCGGCTGCCCGTTTGCACGCTTCATGTGTCTCAATTCCGGCTCCGAAGCGGTGGGCCTGGCCGCCCGCATCGTCGATACCAACGCCAAGCTGCACACCGACCCCGGCGCGCGGCACGCCGGTGCCACCATCAAACGCCTGGTGGTCAAGGGCAGCTTCCATGGCCGCACCGATCGCCCGGGCCTGTACTCGGATTCCAGCCGCAAGACCTACACCAAGTATTTGGCCAGCTATCGCGACGAGGATTCGGTCATCGCAATCGCCCCGTACGACGTGGCCGCGTTGCAACGCGCCTTCGATGAGGCCGCGCGCAATCACTGGTTTATCGAGGCGGTGTTCCTGGAGCCGGTGATGGGCGAAGGCGACCCGGGGCGTGCGTTGCCGGCCGAGTTCTACGCCGC
>JAAIGE0101483045.1_pt1 | contig 13705 bp, 19 predicted proteins | sample 6487951 | NCBI WGS metagenome assembly JAAIGE01 (sample SAMN13974128, study PRJNA590717) | phyllosphere metagenome | biome: tomato field; feature: multiple bacterial spot infested tomato fields; material: tomato leaves; isolation source: leaves from tomato fields | host: Solanum lycopersicum ... | reverse complement strand
GATGGCCAGGGCGTGGAGACGGAACGTCGACATCTACGGCGTGCTCCTGCAGGCGGGAGGTGATTGGAGGACGGCAAGGACACGCTGGGTCGGCTTCGGCACGAAGATCGAGCCGTCCGGCTGGCGCCGAGCCAAGTCTTGTCCGCCCGGAGCCGGCGCGGCCATCTGGAAGGTCTGAGGCGTATCGGCGCCTTTTCCGCCATGGTCATGGCCGTCGGCCGCGAAGGCGCGAGGCGCGAAGGCAAGGGCGACGACGAGCACGATCAGGGCGGTGGCGGGCAGGTAGCGGCGTCCGCGCATCAGAAGCGTGACCGCGATGCCCAGGAGGAAGCCGATGCCCCCGATGGCCAGCGGCAGCGGGTCGGCCTCCTTGAGGTGTCTTTGGAAGTCGTGGGCCGCCGCGAGGCCGGTCGCCCATGCGGAGGCGCCCGCGGCCGGCGGGGCCAGCGGCGCCTCCGGGACGGTCAGCGCAACGGGATACATGTCGGTCGCGCCGGCCACGGTCACGGTGAAGAGCACCTCATGCTCGCCGGGATGCAGGCTCCAGTGGGCGTCGAGCCCATAGCTGCCGTCCGGCATCGCTGTTGCGGTGGCGGCACCATCAGGCGTCTCGGCATGGACGACGGCGTCCGTCACCGGCTCGTTGGTGCCGACGCGGTCGAGGAACACCGACAGGCGACCGTTGCGGGCGACAGCGACCAGTTCCAGCGCGTCCGTGCTCGACGAGCCACGCGGCGCGGTCGCCGTCGGCGGGGCCTGTGCCTCGTTGCCGTGGTCATGCCCCTCGTGAGCGGCAGACGTCGTCGGCGCGCCAGCCCACAGGCCGAGCGCGAGGAGAGCCGCCCGCAAGGCGGAGGCGGAGAGAATACGCATGGGATAACCGAGCCTTCGCGACAGGGAGGCTGGCAGCGGCCCTCACGGGCAGCCGCTCAGGACGCGCGTGGATGCGCGGACCTCAGGCGAAGGTTCGAGGGGGCTCGGAGAGCGTCTCCGGCACTAGACTGTCGAACGCGATCTTCCGGATGCCGGACAGCGTCTGACCAAGCTTCCAACCAACGGCCATGGCCGGGAAGTCCCAACGCACGGTGGACGCATGGCAGCAGTTCAGGCCGCAAGGGCTTGCCGTTGCCCCGTCGCCGGCGCGCTCTGCCCGGTGCGACAGGTCGAGGGCCTGCTCCGACCACGAGGCTTCGGGGAGTCCCTCCGCGGTGACCTGCGCGTGGTCGACATGCCGAGCCCCGGCATGCGCGTGTCCGGCACCTGCCACCGAAAAGGCGACGAGCGTCACGGTCAGGAAGACCGCGAGCAGCGAGCGCCAAAGGGAACGGGTGGCCGACATGACGAGCCCTGCTTAGCATGCCCGAGCCCATCGTTCATGAGTTTTTTGGTGCATGACGAGCGCTCGTCGAATCGAGGGCGCGCGGGCGAGGCCGTTCGAGGGAGCACGTTGAGGGCATGAGGATGGCGGCGGCCCTGTGCATCGGCCTTGCGACCTACGCGACGGCTCAAGAGACCAAGATCGTGGGGATCGGCGCTGCGACCTGCGCCCGCTTCAATGCGCAGGTCGCGGAAGACCCTCCATCCGAGCGGGACTACCTCGCCTGGGCGCAGGGTTTCATGAGCGGCGCGCTGATGCGGGCGCCGTCCGGCGTCGACGAGGGCCTCGACCTGCTGCCACCTACGATGCCCCTTCCGGACCAGGCGGCGTTCCTGCGAACCTTCTGCCGCGAGCATCCCGGGCAGGACTACATGGACGCGGTGCGCGCCCTCTACCATCGCCTGCGAGGGCCGCGTCTCTGAGGGCGTAGGCACACCCCTGTCGGATCGCTCGTCCCTATCGGTCCGCTGGGCGAGAGGGCCGCCGGTCGGGCAGCCCTCCCGCGCGGCCTGCCTTCCCCTAAAAGTGGTGGTGATGGTGGCGCCGGTGATGGTGGTGGTGACCCCAGCCGTGATGGTGGTGCGGCCGCCAGTGATGATGGTGGTGGCCCCAGCCGTGGTGGTGATGGTGGTGACGAGGCCGCCAGTGGTGGTGATGGCCGTGATGATGGTGGTGCCCCCAGTGCTGCACGGTTTGCACCAATGGGGTCTCGGCGCCGCCGTCGACAGTGCCCACCGGCAGCGGAGCCGCCTGAGCGGGCACCAGCTGAACTGAAAGCGCCAAGGTTGCGGCGGCGAGATACCCAATAAATCGGGACGTCATCGGGTGTTCCTCCAAGGGGTGCGGACCACGGTCCGTGCCAAGGCCGTTAGCTATCCAGAAGCTGCGCGAGGGGATCCTTCGAGTTGGGCCTCGGCGCATGAATTCGGACGCGTGGAGATAACGCGGCACGATGCCGATTTCTTCCGGATACCCCCAGAGCCGCTGCTCCCTCGGGCGCGAACAAGGTGGAACAGGGGCGCCCGGGCTGGCGAGGGAACCCTCCTATCAGCTTGGCCGTTCCTGGAGCCGCCTCGTCGCACTCGGGTAGCTTCTCGTGCGGCCGGGGCCCGTCGGGCACATGGTCTCGGCGGTACCGACAAGAGAGGAACACGCCCTTGAAGAAGTCCCTGCTGGCGCTCGCCGTCATGACCTCGTTCGGCCTGGCTGGAGCCGCTTCCGCCGCCCCGGCCCTCCCGGGCGCCGCAAGCGCCCCGTCCGATGTCGTCTCGGCGCGGATGGACCGAATGCACGGCCACCATCACCACATGCGCCACGGCCACCGCCACGGGCACATGATGCGCCACCACCATCACCGCGGCCACATGATGCGGCATCACCAGCACCGCATGTGAGGCGGACGGGGCCCTACGAGGCCCCGTTTCATGTCAACGGCCGGCGTCGACCCCGGCGCTGGATCAGGAAGCCTTCTCGATTGCCGCCTCCTCACCCAGGAGGAACGAGAATGCGCATCCGGACCTTGACCGCTTCCCGCGCCTGCGAGGCCGCCGTCAACCCGGCCGAAACCGCTCCGGCCATGGCACTCCCAATGCCCGCCGGGGCGCTCCCGCCGGGATCGGCGACGTAGGTCTCACGGGCAGCACGCAATTCCGCCATCACCACCATCATGGCGGGGGTAGCCGCACCATCATCACGTCCGGCGGCATCATCACCACTTCTGAGGCCGTGCCTGGACCGCGACGGAGCCGCCCCTACGGACGGCCCCGCATTCGGGAAGCCTGGTCGGCTCAGTGGCGGTGCTCTTCCACGGTCACGCGCTTGTGGCCCCCGTCATGATGGTCGTCATGGCGGTCGACATGTTCGTGGTGGCGCTCGACATGCTCGTGTCGCTCGACGTGGCCATGGCCATGTCCGTGCCCGTGAACGGAGACGCCACCGGGGCCAACGTCGACGTGCTGGGCCGCTGCGTAGCCCGGAGCTAAGGCCAGCGAGGCGACGGCGGCAATAATAGGCATGGTAAGCTTCATGGATTGGCTCCGTGGATGAGAGTCTCGACAAGCGAAACGTCAGATCCGCCAAAACCGATCCAAGCAAACGTCACATTTCTCTCAGCATGAATATTGGATGAACCGACGCCGGCGCAGGCCGCCCTATCCCGCTGAACGCTACGCTTGCGTGACCTAGCCGGGATGCCTTGACGAGATCGGTCGTCCTTTTCGTCCGGTCCGCCACTGGGAGCGATCAGAAGTGCGAATTTTTTTGGACGGGCATGAACCGTCCCGGTGCCTCCCGCGACCAACGAAGGTCAGGACCGGATGCCGGTCCCCAAGCAGAGGAGGTCAACATGTTCGGTTCCCGCAAGCTCTTCCCGCTCCTCGTCGTGGCTGCCCTCGGCACATTCGGGGCGACAGCCGCGTCGGCGCACGGCCATGGCCACTTCGGACACGGCCACTTCGGACACGGCCATTTCGGGCACGGTCACGGCCATTGGGGACACGGCCATGGCCACGGTCACTGGGGGTATGGGACGGTCTACTACGGCGGCCACTGCCACACCCGCCGCTGGGTCGATGACTTCGGCGACGTCGTGGTCCGCAGGGTCTGCCACTGAACGTTCGGGGCCGACCGCATCACGCATGCGCGGCCCTGGCCATCGTCGGTGTGAAGGTGTCTCGCACCGCCCGGCGTCCCCGGCATCGCAGGAACGCGCCTTGGCCTACCTGGGCCCGGGTGCGTTACTCGCTCAGCCCCCTGTGCGAAGATCGCGCGGCTGCGCCGTTCAGGGTGGGGATCGCTCATCCGTGAAAAGCGCCAGCCGTGCCGCCGGCGTCCTCTGGTAGCCATCCCGGCGCGCTCGGCCCAGAGGGTCGGCATGCACCCGGCGTATCCAGCCTCGCCGCAACAGCACGTCGAGGCAGCGCCCGTCGATCCGCGAACCCTCGACCCATCCATCGTCCGGAACCTTGAGCAGGACGGCGCGGTGCCTCTCGCTGAGAGCCCACGGTAGGTGGTGGCGATCGACGACCCCGTGCCCCCCCATGGCGGCGCGAGCCGCCTCCAGGGCGGCCACGATGGCGTCGAGCCCGTCCATGATCGCGGCCGGTCCCGGCTGAAGGATCGGCGACGACTTGATCTCCACGATCCGGTCCGCTCGCACCGCCGGGATGGCGTCCCAACCGGGGCGCGCCGCGATGCGGGCCGGCACGACCTTCTTCCCGCACCAGGAGGCGAGGATCACGTCCGGCGCCGCGGCGACCACCGCCTGGGGCGCGACAATGCGGTTCTTGGCGGACGCCCGGTTCGCGAGCTCGTGGAATACGTCCTCACCGCCTGCTATGCGGACGAGTTCGGAAACCCAGCCGGTGCCCGAGGTCAGTGGCTCGTCCCACTCCTCGAAGAAGACACGCGGGCGCGGTCGACCCCGCGCCTCCGCCACTACCCGCGCGAGGCGTTCCTCGTAGCCTCGGGCCAGGGCATCAGCCCGCCCGTACGCGCCGACAAGGGCGCCCACGGTGCGGATCATGGCGAGGATGCCGGCGACGTCGCGGTGATTGAAGGCGTGCACCGCGATGCCGGCTCGGACGAGGTCGGCCACGATGTCAGCCTGCAGGTCCGAGAACGCGAGCACCAGATCGGGGTCGAGCGCGAGGATCTCCGGGATGTCCGCCCTGGTGAAGGCCGAGACGCAAGGCGTCTCGCGGCGCACCTGGGGCGGCCGAACGGCGTAACCGGAGACGCCCACTATTCGGACCTGCTCGCCCAGTAGGTAGAGGGTCTCGACCGTCTCATCCGTCAGGCAGACGATGCGGTCCGGCGGGAAGCGACGCATGCAAGCCTAGCTGCGGCCCAAGGGCCGGCGCTCACTCGCCGGCGTACCGTGCCCGGCGGATATAGGCGCCCGACACGCATGCATCGACCCGGGCTAAGACGGCCTGCGCCCGCGCCCGCGTCGGATAGGCGCCGAGGACCGAGACCTCGAACCCCGGTGCAAGCCCAGAGAATTTTTCGGAGACGTCGTTGAACGGGCTCTCCCCGCACGCCTGCGCCTGCCGCCGCACCCTTGCGACCGCCGCATCCGCCGCGCGGCTGCCCGACCCGGCGTTGTTGCCGAAGGACCCGAGCACCACCCACCAGCCGTCGTCAGCGAGCGGCACCCCACGCATGGGCTGTGCCTGGACGGGTGCGGCGAGCGCCAGGGCGGCAAGGGTCAGGACGGCACGCACCGTGGCCTCCTCCGGTCAGCGAGCCGGCAACGTCTCGGGGACGGCGAGAACCACCAGTCCGGGCCTCGCGCGCAGCCGGTCGAGGGTAGCGCCCAAAGAACCTTGCCCATCTGCTCCGCCCTGCAGGCGGATACGGTAGATGCCCCCGGCCCGAGGACCGTCCACGATGGACAACCCGGCCTCGCCGAGCGCCTCCGTGATCTGCGTGGCGGTGGCGGCCGGGGCGAAGGCGACGAGGATGAAGGTACCCCCTCCCGCCGTCCCGCCGTCGCCGTGCGAGGCCGTCTCGTAGGAGGCGCCCGGGGCAGCGAGCCAAGTGCCGGTGAGGAGCCCCGCCTGAAGCAGGATCAGGGCGCACGCGGCCAGCGCCGCCCCGGCCAGGGCGGCCGGCGACAGGCTCGCCAGCGCGGCGCCGAGCCTTTGCAGCCAGCGCGAAGGGCCACGGTCGCGGGCCGCGAGGTCGGCGTCGATGCGCGCGAACAGGTCGTCCCTGACCCTCATCGACGGCGCGCCGAGAGCCTCGTTCGACGCCACGGTCGCGTCCCGCTCGTCCCGGATCAGGTCGAGGCGGCGGGCGATCTCCGGGTCGCGGTCGAGCGCCGCCTCGATCCGGGCCCGGGCCGCATTGTCGACGCGGCCGGTCGCGTGCCAGGGCAGCAGGAGGTCGTCCTCGTCGCGCCCGGGATCGGTCGTGGTCATCGCGGCCTCCTCACGGCCATCCCCGGTCGATTCCGGCCTTCAGCAACAGGTCGGACAGGCGCTTGCGGGCGTGGAATAGCCGGGTCTTCACCGTGCCGGCCGGGATGTCGAGGACCTGCGCCACTTCCTCGACGCCGAGCTCGTGGTAGTAGACGAGGTCGATCACGGTGCGATGCTCGACGGACAGGACGTCGAGGCAGCGCCGCATGGCCTCTGCCTTGCTCGCCTTCTGCAGGGTGACCTCGGGCGTATCGGCCTCGTCCTCGACCGCCTCGGCCATCTCCGGCTCCAGCGCTTCGTGCGGCCGCCGCCGCAGGTTCGAGAGTGCCTTGAAGCGGGCGATGGTCAGCATCCAGGTCGTGACGCTGGAACGGCCCTCGAAGCGTCCGGCCTGTTGCCAGACATCGAAGAAGACGTCGCTCATCAGGTCCTCCGCCCGGCTCGGGTCGCGCACCATGCGGACGAGGAAGCGGAACACGGTCGTCGAGTGCCGGGCGTAGAGGCCCTGCATCGCCGAGCGGTCGCCGCCGGCGATGCGCCGGATCAGGTCCTCGTCGGAGGGCGCGCTCATCCACGCCCCTTCATGGGTCGCGCGGGAGTGTCGGTCGGTTCAATTCCAGAGGAAGATCTCACCTCATTTCTCTCGCCGTCACGGCTTTCCGCCATCGTCACGGCTGCGAGCTGGTGCTGACGGGGGTGGCGCTTGCCTCCGCCGGCACCGAGCCATCCGGCTCCTTGGCGGCAAAGGGCGTCGTCAGGACCCGGATAGCGCCCTCTGCATCGGCGAAGCCGGCGCCGAACTCCCGGTCCGGGCCCGGCGGCCCGAGGTCGCGGGCGCTGCGCGTAAGCGCCGCGCGCGCCTCGCCCGGCTTCAGACCGGGCTTCGCCTGCAGCATCAGTGCGACCACGCCGCTGACCTGCGCGGCCGCCATCGAGGTGCCCGAAAGCAGCCCGTATCCTCCGTTCGGCGCGGCGACGAGGATGTCGACGCCCGGGGCGGCGACGCAGAGGTGCGAGCCGCGGTTGGCCGCCGGGAAGAGCCTGTCGGCGGCGTCCGTCGCGGTCACCGCGATGACGTTCGGGTCGGCGGCCGGGAACAGGGGCGGCGAGGCAGGGCCGGCGTTGCCGCCTGCGGCCACGTAGACGACGCCGCGCCCGGTTCCGGTCGCGAGGAACTCGGAGAGCGCGGCGTCCCAGGGGCCGGCAAAGCTCATGTTGACCACGCGCGCGGCCTTGCGCTCGGCCCAGTCGAGACCGCGCAGGACGTGAAGCGTGGTGCCTTGGGCGCCGGCCCGGGTCTCGCCCGAGAACGCGCGCACCGCGAGGAGGCGGGCTTCCGGTGCGGCGCTGGCGAGCTGGGCGCGGGCGCCGACGATGCCGGCGATGGCCGTCCCGTGGGGATGGGCGGCCGCCGGCTTGCCGCCGTCGAGGGCATCGTGCCGGTCCGCGACGGCGCCCTGCAGCGAGGGGTGCCCCAGGTCGACGTCGGAATCGATCACGGCGACCGTCACGTCCTTGCCGGTGGCCGAGGCATGCGCCTCCTTCAGGCGGAGCTTGGCGACCATGTACTGGGCCCCGGCAAGGGCGGGCGTCGCGTCGCCGACGAGGGCGTAGACGTGGTTCGCCTGCGCCGAGGCGATGCGGGGGTCGCGCGACAGCGCGGCGACCACCGCCGCGACGGACCGGCGGTCCCTGAAGCGTGCGCGGTGCAAGGTCACCGGCACCAGCATGAAAGTGTCCGTGGAGATCAGCGCCAGGCGCTCGCGGCGCAGGATCTCGGGCAGGCTCCCGGCGGGCGCGTCCGCCTTGAGGGCGAACAGGACTTCGCCGGCAACCTCGCCCGGCTCGGCAGGACCTGCCGGAGCAGCGACCGGGATCGGCGCGGGAGCGGGCGGTTGCCGGCTCGGCGGAGGCGGCGCCTTGGCAAGCACCGGCTTCGGCGATTGCGGTTTGGCTACGGGTGGCGCGACAGGCTTGGCGCGCTCCGCCCGTTGCACGACCTTGGGCGGAGCTTCGCGGACGGGCGCGGGCTGCCGCGGGCGCGGGGCCGGCTCCGCTCGGTGAACGGGCGGCGGCCTCTGGGGCCGGGGACGCGGCCTCGGTCGGTATGCCGGAGGCTCCTCCTCGTACACGGGCTCGCGGATGGGCCGCCTGGGTGGCGGATCGTCGTCTTCGACCTCTTCCACCCGCTGTCGCGGAGGCGGGATCAGGCGCGGAATGACGCCGATCATGCCCGGCAGGCCGATCATCGGTCCGCCGCGGTAACCGCCACTTCCGTAGCCACCGCCCCCGTACGAGCCGCCTCCGTAGGACCCGCCCGCTCCGTTCCCGGGAACGCCGCGCATCTGCGCCTCGGCGGCGAGGCAACCGAGCGGGAGAAGCGCCGCCGCTGTCAGGAGGCGACGCAGCCATCCCCGCATGAACCGGCCGAACGCACCCTGCATGGCGGCACGTGCTCCCGCGACCGCTGCCTGTACAGTTCAGGCGGCGGCGGAAAGACTGTAGATGAACTGATCAGTCGGGTCCACGCAGCCCGGACATCTCGGGCGGCGTGGATCCCGTATCAGCGGACATGAGGTTACTCGCAGACCCGCACCCGCCGAACATAGACGTTGCCGAAATCATCGTAGGTTCGCCTGACCTTGACAATGCACTCGTAGGTCTCGTCGGAAGTGGCGGCCACCGCGGTGCCGACCACCACGGCACCCAGTGCGACCCCGCCCAGGATGCCCCCCCCGAAACCATGGTGGTGATGCCCGTGCGCGTGGAACGGCTTGGCTTCCGCAGCGCCGGCCCCGAGGGTCAGGCTGACGACGCTGAGGGCGGCGAGGATCTTGGTGCGGGTCATGGCGGCGCTCCTTCGAATGAATTGGGCCGCTGGGTGCGGCCCCGACATCCGTTGGTCGCGCGAGGCCACGACCCGGTTCACGGGGCCGACGAAAAAGTTCGAGGAAAGGAGGTGGCTGGGGTCGGCGGTGTTTGACGGGGCGTGCGCGGTATCCTCACACGGCTTGATTGCCTCGATAGCGCGCGAAGCTCTTCCGATCCTGCGGTCCGAACAGCATGACCTCGTAGGTGTCGGGCTCCATGCCCTCGATCGCCATGCCGGGTGAGCCCACCGGCATGCCCGGGACCGCCAAGCCCGTCCCGGACGGCCGTTCCGCCAGGAGGCGCTTGATCGCCTCGGCGGGAACGTGCCCCTCGACCACGTACCCGCCAACCTGAGCGGTGTGGCAGGAGGCGAGATCCCGCGGCACGCCGAGGCGCGCCTTGACCGGGTTTACCGGCCCCTCGGTCACCATGACCCTGAAGCCCGCTTCGCGCAGATGGACCACCCACTTTTCGCAGCAGCCGCAGTTGGGGTCCTTGGTCACCTCGACCTCGGGCAGCTCCGCGGCCCATGCCTGCCGACCCGCGACCATTCCCGCCGCCAGACCCGCCAGGACGCACCGGCGGGACAGCATCGTGTCAGCCTTCATCGTTCGCTCCATCGGTTCCTCATTCGGCGGCCATGCGGAGTCGCGCGGGCTCCTCGACCGCTGTCGCCTGCGGCAAGCCCCGTCCCTTCAAGCGGGCGTAGGTGGCGGTGATCACGACCAGAGTCAGCACCGTCGGGGGCACCATGCCGCCGATCATCGGCAACGCGATGCGCTGCATGACCTCGGTCCCCAAGCCGGTGTTCCAGAGGAAGGGCAGAAGGCCCGCCATGATGGCGACGACCGTCATCATCTCCGGGCGCACACGCTGGACCGAGCCCACCATGATCCGCCTCCACTGACGGTTCGGTGAGGATTGCGCCACCTCGAAAGGACAAACCACAGGGTAGAGCGGGGTCAGCACACTGTCTTGTTCTCCGCAGGGGCTTACGATAGCTATCGACCGCCTGGTGACAGGAAGCATCGAAGCATTGATGCCATCCACCGAAGGAACGAAGGCTCGAGCCCTGCCGCCTTTGGCTCCAGGAGATTGCATGGCTTCGCCAGCAACGAAAGTCGCGCCTATGTCCGGCGCCGACTTCAAGATTCGCCTTCGCAATCTGGGCCGATCGCATGCGGCGTTCGCGATCGAGATCGGCGTGTCGCTGCGAAGCGTTGATCGATGGGCAAATTCTGGGCCTCCGCCGGAGGTCGCGTACCTCGTCGACCTACTGACCACTCTCGAATACCAGGTGGCAGGTCGGCCTTCGTTCTCAGATCAGCTCGATCGCCTGATGGAAAAGGCTGCAAATCAGGGCCGGCTAGCTGAATTCGTTGAAGCGACGCGCCGCTGGTACGCGGCCCGTCATATTGACGATTTCGAAGTCTGACGCAGAGTTCGCCGATCTGCGAGATTAGCGCGCCTTCGGTGAAGGTCGGCGAGCACACCTGGTTTTCACCGCAATACGCAGAATTCACAGGCCCGGGTCAACACGCCGGTCTCGACTCATGCCATTTTGTCTATACAGTCGATCAGAGTTAAACGCACGCGCCACGACTAAACATTCCGCCATTTGTGACCCATTTTTGAGTATACAGTCTAACAGATTTATTAGACCGACTCAGTTCGCGCTTGATCTGGCGAGTCGCTGGCCGTGAATGCAGCAGGAGCGAAGGATCATGAAATGCGACAGCCTTGGAACGAATGATTCGGCGCGTTCGACAGCGCCGAAACCTGGCTTCACCTCATTCAAGAATGTTCTGCCGATCCGATACCCGCGCCGCTGGCATAGGGACATGCTGATCCAGCTCGTGCTGGATCCAGCTGTTACGATCATAGAGTCTTCCAGCATTGATTGTGGCCAGTCGGATTTCTGCGTCACGGTTCGGACAGCTACAGACGCGCTTCGCCTCATCGCTACTCGCGATATGGATGGCATATGCGAGCCGCTCCCAGACGGCTCGATTAGGGTTCCACGATCGAACGTGCTCAGGCAGCCGAGAGCGGGAACGGCGCGCATGGTCTGGGCGGCCCGGGGACGGCCAGTACCTGCGGGAGATCGTCTGCAGCTCCTGATGGCGATAGAGTCTCATGTTGAAGGTGTCGCCGTCGGCAGCCTCTTGGCAGCGTCACCGCGGTCGCCGGCGGCGCAGGCCGAGGCAGTGTTTGCCTTAGCCTGCGAGGGGCTGGTGACGATCGATCTCACTCGACCATTCTCACCGTCCACTCGTGTGCGAAGCACCGCCATAGCCGAGCCGAGTCGCGGGCTGGGCTTGGCCGTCCTCCTCTGAGAAGATTCCGCCTCTCCGAAGCGATCATGGAAATTCCACGAGCCCAATCATCCGAGATCCAGGAGATCGTGGAAATTAGGGGTTGTGTCAGTTGGATCACGATCGTAGAAAAACGGACCGTCGGATCTTCGACGCGTAAAGGTGAGAGGGCAACGCAGAGGTGACGAACCGCCGGCAGACCCGCCGCGAACGAAGGACGGAGCTGGACGAGCAGATCGCTTTCCGGAAGCGGAGGATCGCTGACGACACCGCCGCTCTGCACAATCTTCTACGTCAGAGTGGAGCGCTCGACGCGGCCGAGTGGCTGGCGGCGAACATTCTTGAAGATGGTTCGCTTGAAGGCCTCGGGTTGGACAGGGCCAGCGTCGGACCAGCCTCGCCACGGTCTCGAGAAGAAAGGAGTCCAGCGGATCCCGCTTCGCCAACGGGAGGGGATACCGATGGAGGTTACGCTCTTAGACTGATTGATAGCGCTGGATTTTCGAGATTCACCGCCGAAATGGTCGACTACAAGCGTAACACTTTGCTCGAGATGGCCAAAATACTCGAAAGTAGTCATCCAAGCCCTGTGAAAGCGACCGACATCAACAGGGCCATCGAAGAACTGAACCTCTGTCCGAAACCAACATTCTCAAAGCTCAAGGCAGAATTTAGGACTTCGAGATTAGTCTCATACAACGGCTCTAACAAGACTTGGAGCATCCCGCCGAGCTAATCCGATCGACAGATTTCCGTTCAGACGACCTACCAAAGGAGGATGTATGTCAGACTTCGATGAATTGGCGGATCGCCCGACATGAGGCGAGCCCGTAAATCAGGCGGAATGCACGGCTAATAAGCCGCGCATTCCGATTCGATCGAAGAACACCGTCAAGCAATCTTCGATCAGTTGGGTACAACCAACCGCCGAGACAGCTCGAGCTTCAGACCCTCGAGCCACCAAGGCAGCGCCAGTTTTGCACGCCTGAAGTGGCGGATGCAAGCGGCTGGCTGTTGCCGCGGTTCTCAGCGCCACACCGATCGTCTGCGGGGCGAAACCCACAACTGGGCCCGCAGCAAGGCAACAGCGTGTCTCGACTCCCTAGCTTACTTCGCGTCGGCCTTTGCAGCCTCTAAGAGCGGAGGTCTGCCGGCATGAGCATGGCCGAAAGCTGCCTGATGGTGTCAGCCACAGGCCGCTCCCGATTGCAGGTGAGACGACTCGAGCCGCATCGATCTGGAGATCGAGATGGCACGGTATTATGCGAGCCCGACAAAAAAGCGCGAGAAATCGTTAAAGGAAGGCCGGGGGACTGGCCATGGCAAAAACTATAAGCCGTCCCTGCAGGTGCAGGAAGTGGCGAGTCACGGCAGATCTACCCGAATAAAAGGGCAAACGGCCGCGGGTAGGACACACGAGATGCTTTCGGACAACGAGAGATCGGTTCTGCTATCACTAGATCATGCGACCGGAGTGGATGATATCCGGGAACAGGTGCCACTTGATTTGAAGGCGACCGTTGCGATCGCCGCACGCGCCGGCATCAAGCACCCTAAGGTGAAAAACGAGCTTTCCGATTTGACCACCGACTTCGTCGTCGACGTCGCGACGAGCGAAGGCCCCGTCTCAGCGGCGATCGCGGTAAAATCTGCGGCCGATCTCTGCAAAAAGCGAGTCATCGAGAAGCTCGAGATCGAGCGCCGCTACTGGCTCGAGCGGGGGATATCCTGGCAAATAGCGACTGATCGCGAAATGCTTCCCGAACGCAAACAGCACGATTTATGGATATACGGCTGGGAAAATCTGGACGAACTAGAGGAACCAAGGGATGGCTATTGGAAAGAGCTCAAAGAAACATTTCTGAATGAACTTATGGTGTCTTCACCGCGCACCATCAAAAGCTTTATTAAAGAGTTCGACGCAAAATACTCCCACAAAGAGGGTCATTGCCTCGCAATGATCCGGCATTTAATAGCGGCGAAGATTGTTCGCCTTGCTGGTTGTCATTTTCTCGATGTCGAAAAAGCAACAGATCAGCTTCAAATTTATCAGTTGAATTAGAGGTGGATACGGACGTTAATTGTGCATAATTTCAGTAGGAGACATCATGACTATCCTACGAAGAAACCTTCTTTTGAGCGTCGACGATGTTCGACTTACCGCATCCGTTCGGTCCAACAACGCCTGTGATACCTGCGTCGAAATGAATGACTGTGCG
>JAAIGE0100638128.1_pt1 | contig 13705 bp, 10 predicted proteins | sample 6487951 | NCBI WGS metagenome assembly JAAIGE01 (sample SAMN13974128, study PRJNA590717) | phyllosphere metagenome | biome: tomato field; feature: multiple bacterial spot infested tomato fields; material: tomato leaves; isolation source: leaves from tomato fields | host: Solanum lycopersicum ... | reverse complement strand
GTACCTCGGCATCGAAGGCGGCGTCGGCCTCACCGATGTGCTTATCGGTCGCGTCCGCGTCGGCGACGTCATGCTCCCCTGGGGTGGCCGCAGCCTCTTCGTCCTGCCCGCCGGCAAGATCCCGCCGAACCCGAGCGAACTGCTCGGCTCGAAGCAGATGTCGACCCTCCTCGACGTGCTCGAGCGCGACTTCGACGTCGTCCTCTGTGACGCGCCCCCGCTGCTGCCCGTCACCGACGCCGCGATCCTCGCGCGCGGCATGAGCGGCGCCATCCTCGTCGCCTCGGCCGGCAAGGTGACCCGCCACCAGCTCGAAGGCGCCGTCGAGGCGCTGCAGACGGTCGGCGCGAAGGTCGCCGGATTCGTCATGTCGATGGTGCCGACCCGCGGACCCGACTCGTACTACAGCGGTTACGGGTACGGCTATGGCTACGGATACGGCGGGTACGGCTACACGCAGGAGCAGCCCAAGGCCGCGCGCGGCCGCAAGCGCAAGGCTCCCGTCGCCGTCGTACCCGACACCGCCCCCGCCATCGGCGAGATCGGCTTCGACTCGCGGCGTGACGCGCGAGGCGCCGGCGACACCGCCGTCCGCTGACCCATGGCACGCCGGTCGCCGGTCCGCCGAGGCCTGCCCTCCGTCGTCGTCGCCGTCCTCGTCGTCGCGCTGACGGTGGCGGTCGGCGGCCTCGTCGCGCTCGCACTCCAGCGCGGCCAGGGCACCCCCGTCGCCGACCGCAGCGCCGACCCCGTTCCTGCGACGACTCCCTCACCGTCACCGTCGGCCTCCGCGGCACCGACGGCGATCGCCGCGCCCGGCGCCGCCGAGCGCTTCCTCGCCGCGGGCGACGACGTGATCTGGCGTGCGATCGCCGGCAGCTGCGGCACAACCGCCCCGGTGGTCGAGCGATCCGACGACGCCGGAGAGACCTGGAACGACGTGACCCCGACGTACCGCGACATCGCGCAAGTCCGGGCACTGACCCCGCTCGCCGACACACAGGCCACCGCCATCGCGGACGTCGGTGACGACTGCGAGACCCAGGCGCTGCAGACCTTCACCGACGGCGCCTTCTGGTCGCCGTACGGGAAAGTCCTCGCAAAGTCGACCTATCTCGAAGGCGACGCCGTCGTGACCGACGGGACCGCACTCACCGCGCCCTGCGCCGAGCCTTGGGGACTGCGCGCCTCCGGCGACACCACGGCTTTCCTCTGCGACGGGACCGCGTACGAGACGACGGACGGCCAGACCTCACGCATCGGTGACGGCGTCGTCGCACTCGACATCCACGACGGCGACGTCGTCGCCGCATCGGTGGCACCGGACTGCGACGGCCTGCAGCTGACCGCACTGTCGGGCGACGGCCAGGAGATCGCCTGCGTCGACGCGGATGCCGCCGCACCGACGGCCCTGGCCCTCACCGACGACGCGATCTGGCTCTGGAACGCGGACGAACTGACGTCCGCGCCCCGCTGATCCGAGCGCTACGCTTCCCATGGCCGTCATGCAGGAAGGGGGGACGGTGACGCGTCACGATCGTCGCGCCGCGCTGCAACGACGCATCCGCGCCCCTCTCGCCGTGCTGTCCGCACCGTTCGTCAGCGGCGAGTACTTCACGCGGTGGTCGCTCCTCATGTCGTTCGTCGTCGGCACCTTCCTGAGCGTGCCGAGCGTCGGCATCCCCTCGTTCGACGGATACCTGCGGGGCGTCGTCGTCGCGGCTGTCGGGTGGATACCGCTCGCCGCGCTCGGACTGTTCGCCGCCTACGCCGAGCGACGCCTCGCGACGAGCCCGGGCGAGCGGGTCGCCGTGATCGCAACGGCCCTCGTCGGATTCTCGGTCTTCCGTCCCTTCGTGAACGATGCGGTCAGTGCGTTCCTCTTCGGGCTCTCGACCGGCGGCAACTGGGCGACGCGCATCACCACGAACATCGTCACGTCGGTCATCCTGTTCACCGTCTGCGCGATCGCGGTCACGTACCACCGACGCCTGCGGGCGACCACGCGTCGCCTGCGCTCGGCGAGCGCGCTCATGCGCGTCAGCACGGCCGAAGCCGCCCACCTGCAGAGCACCGTGCCGACCTTGCTCGCGCAGATCGCCGACGACCTGCGGCGGCATCGCGATCTTCTGCTCGACGGCGCCGTCGACTACGACGCGGTGCGCGATTACTCCGCCCGCGTGCGCGCAGCGAGCCATCGACTCGACGAGCTGACGCAGTGGCCGCCGGACGACACCCCCGTCGACATCGATCTCGACGATGCGCGGGGTGTGCCGGTCCTCGCACGCCTCAGCACCACGCCACCGCTGAGCGTCGGACTGACCTACGTCGCGGCGACACTCCCCTTCGGGCTGTCGCACGGCGGTCCGTCGGTCGCCGTGGCGGCGGTGACTGCCTGCGCGGCCCTCGACCTCGCCGCATCTCTCATCACGCGCCGTGCGCGAGGCCTGCGGGTGACGCTGCGCGGTCTCGTGTTCCTGGCGACCTGGGCCCTCGCGGGGGTGGGAGTGTCGGCGCTCACCTATGCCCTGCTTCCGAACGTCGGCGCTCTCGGTCTGGTGCCGCTGCTGGCGCTGCCGCTCACGGCCTTCGTCATCAGCATGTCCGTCGACGCCTACCGCCGAGCACGAGCCGAAGAGGTACGAGCGACCTCCGTCCTGCGGGCCTCGGCACGCGCCCTGGCGTCCGCCGCCGAGTCGGCGCGTGCACCGCTGCGCCGCGCGAGCGACCTGCTCCACGGCCGCCTGCAGAGCAGGTGTGTGATTCTCGCCGCGCACGTGGACGAGTCCCCCGCCGACGCGGAGACCCTCGACACCTTCCGCACGCAGACCGACGAGGTGCTCGACGAACTCCGCACGGGCGCGAACCTCGTCATCGAGGAGACGATCGAAGATCTCGTCGAGGCATGGTCCGTCGTGATGGACGTGCGCGTCGGCGCCGAGCCCGAGGCACGCGCGGCCTTCGACGACCCCGCCATCGGAGAGGAGGCGAGCCGGCTGATCAATGAGGCGCTCGTCAACGCCGTGAAGCACTCCGCCGCACGCGAGGCAGCCGTCGAGCTGGAACGCACCGGCGACCGGCTGCGGCTGCGCGTCTCGAGCCCCGGCATCCTCTCCCCACGGGCATCCGCGAACGCCGCGCCGCAGGGAATCGGGACACGCGCCGCCGGCACGACCCTCCGTCAGGTCGGAGAGCACGTCGTACTCGAGCGCGAGTTCGAGCTCCCGCCGCAGTGATCCGCCCGCTCAGCCGGCGAGAAGCAGCTCGATCCGCTCGCGCAGCTGCCGCGGCGTGAACGGCTTCGTGACGTAGTCGTCGACTCCAGCCGCCTTCGCGCGCGAGACGTCCTGCGGCGACGAGCGGGCCGTCAGCATCATGATGCGCGTGTCGGCGAAGCCCGGGTCCGACCGCAGTTCCGAGCACACTTCGATGCCCGACTTGATCGGCATCATCCAGTCCAGGATGACGACGTCCGGATGCCGGGCGTGCGCGGCGTCCAACCCGGCACCACCGTCGTGGACGACGTCCACCTCGTGACCGACGCGCGAGAGCACCTGCTGCAGCAACGACGCGACATCGACGTCGTCCTCCACGACCAGCACATGCGCCACGCGGTCACCTCGCGTCATCCCGCCGAACCCGGACATCGGCGATGGTGCTGAGATTACACTTCGTCACCGCAGAAGAGACACCGCATATACGGTGTGCGCGTGAGCGGGATCCAGAGTGAGCGCGCCGGCCGTGTGCCGGCGTCTCGCCGGATCGCGCTGTGGACGCTCACCGCGCTCTCCATCCTGCTCCTCGCGCTCATCGGCGTCCGCTTGCAGGCGAGTGGACTGCCCATCGCGATCTGGTGGCCCGCCGCCGGTGTCTCGCTCGCTTTCGCGCTGCGGGTCGCACGCGAGCGCCGTTGGGTCGTGATCGTCCTGATCTTCGGACTCACTGCCGTCGCCAACGCGATCGGCGGGCGCCCCTGGCAGCTCTGTCTGCTGTACGGCGCCTTCAACGCGGTCGAGATCGTGCTCGTCGTCGGCCTCCTGAGCCGACGCGACAGCACGTTCCGGCTCGACTCCTTGAATGCCGCCACGCGGTTCGTGGGCGCGGTGCTCGCCTCCGCCGCCGTCGCGGCCGTCGGCATCACCACCGCGAACGTCGTCGTCGACGGCGGCGGCTTCTTCCCCACGTCGGTCGTCATCTTCGCCTCGCACAGTTCGGCGATGATGCTGATCGGAAGCCTCGCGATCCTGCCGCGCGACGGCGGCCCGCGCGCCCACCTGGCCGAACTCGTCGCGCATGTCCTGGTCGTCGGCGGCGCCGTCGTCCTCGCCTTCGGCCCGCTCGGGTACACCCAGCTGTCGTTCCTGACCTTCGCCGCTCTGGCAGCCGGATGCCTGCGCTTCCCGCTCCGCGTCGCGATCTGGTCCTCCCTCATCACCTCAGTCGCCGTCCTCCTGCTCACCCTCACCTCCGGAGGAACCGCGAAGCTCGGCACCGTCGGGTCCCCCGAGGCCGCCGTCACCCTCGTGGTGTTCATGAGCGCCATCGGCCTGTTCACCGTCCTCGTCTCCGTCGCACGGTTCGAGGGGCGCCGCAACGCCGCCGTAGCGGTGCAGGCCGCGGAGGAGATCGCCGCCGCAGAGCGCGCACGCGCATCCGCCATGGCCACCCAGCTCGATCTCGAGCGTCAACGCGAGGACTTCGTCACGGCCGCCAGTCACGAGTTGCGCACCCCCGTCACCACCGTGCTCGGGTACGCCGACCTGCTGGGCGAGTCGCCGCTCACGACCGAGCAGCGCTCGTGGGTCGACGCCACGCGACGAGGTGCCGCGCGACTTGCCGGCCTGCTGGACGGACTGACGCAGGCAGCCGCCGGGGGCGAGCGGGTCCGCCTGTCCGTCGACGACCTCATCGGTGACGTCTGCGCGGCGCACCACGCCGAGGCCGTCGCGCGCCGCACGGACCTCGTGACGACGCGATCCGGCCTGCACGTGACCGCGGTCGAATCCGACGCCCGGCGAGCGCTGTGGAGCCTGGTCGCCAACGCCGTCACCTTCGCCGAAGCCGGAACCGTCGAGGTCTCCGCCCGACGCGCCGGCGACGACGTCACGATCGTCGTGTCCGACGACGGTCCCGGGATGTCCCCCACCACGCTCGCAAACGCCTTCCAACGCTTCTTCCGCGGCCCCGAAGCCGAGGGGCGCACGGCGAGCGGGATCGGTCTCGGCCTCGCGACCGCCCGCGACCTGGCCCGCCGCAACGACGGCGACATCACCCTGACCTCGACACCGGGCGAGGGTGTCGTCGCCACACTCCGGCTGCCGTCGGCGTAGACCGATGACATCTCCGACACACGGGTGTTACAGGCCCCTGGTACGGTGCATCCGAGAGCGCGTGGGAGCACTCTCGTGTGGGGGGGAAAAGATGGCGAGCACGGTGACCGCCGACACCGGGGGTGAGCAGGCCGAGCGGATGCCGCACGCCGCCGCGCCTGCAACTCGCTCGGTCTCGTGGCGTCGCGTCTACGCCCGACGCCTGTGGGTCAGCGACCTCCTCGCTCTGATCTGGGTGGTCTACGGCACCCAGATCGCCTGGTTCGGCCTCGGCGCCGCAGAGATCGCCATCCGCGACGGCAGGGTGGCGGGCGAGATCTCGTACTGGACCTTCTCGACCGGGCTCATCCTGGTGTGGATGCTGACCCTCAGCCTCGCCGACACCCGCGACTACCGGGTGATCGGCGCCGGCTCGGCCGAGTACGCGCGGATCGCCCGGTCGAGCGTCACCCTCTTCGGCGTCATCGCGATCGTCGCGTTCCTGACGCAGATCGAAGTCGCGCGCGGCTTCCTGCTCATCAGCCTGCCCCTCGGCATCCTCGTCCTCCTCTTCGAGCGCTGGCTCTGGCGGCAGTGGCTCATCGCCCAGCGCCGCACGGGCGACTTCTCGGCGCGAGTCCTGCTCGTCGGATCGCGGCAGTCGGTGGTCGACATCGCGAACGAGCTCGTCCGCACCCCGAGCGCGGGGTACCACGTCGTCGGCGCCTGCATCCCGGGTGCGGCGGTCGCCGACACGGTCGAGGGCACCGACATCCCGATCATCGGGTCGATCTCGGCCCTCAGCAGCGCGATGGAGGTCACGAACGCCGACACCGTCGTCGTGACCAGCACCGACGAACTGCCCGCCGACAAGGTGAAGCAGATCTCGTGGAGCCTCGAGGCGGGCAGGCAGCACCTCGTGATCGCCCCCGGCATCGCCGACATCGCCGGCCCCCGCATCAGCAGCCGCCCCGTCGCCGGCCTGCCCCTGCTGCACGTCGAGACGCCGCGTTTCAGCGGCGGTCAGCGTGTCGCCAAGCGCATCCTCGACGTGAGCGCGGCGTCGCTCGGCGTGGCGCTCATCAGCCCGGTCCTGTTGTTCCTCGCCGCATCGATCCGGCTGTCCAGCCCCGGCCCGATCCTCTTCCGCCAGACGCGCGTCGGTCACGGCGGCCGCGAGTTCACGATGCTGAAGTTCCGCTCGATGGTGGTCGACGCCGAGCAGCGCCTCGACGCCCTCCTCGAGCAGGAGCGGGATGCCGGCAACACCGTCCTCTTCAAGATGAGGAACGACCCCCGGGTCACCCCCATCGGTCGCATCATGCGGCGGCTCAGCCTCGACGAGCTGCCCCAGCTGTTCAACGTCATCGGCGGATCGATGTCGCTCGTCGGCCCCCGCCCGCCGCTGCCGCGCGAGGTGGAGCTCTACGCCGATCACGTCCACCGGCGATTCCTCGTCAAGCCCGGCATCACGGGGCTCTGGCAGGTGAGCGGCCGCTCCTCACTGTCGTGGGAGGAGTCAGTGCGGCTCGACCTGTCGTACGTCGAGAACTGGACGCTCGTCGGCGACGTCGTCATCCTCTTCAAGACGGCACGAGCCGCGCTCGCCCCCGGCGACACCGCCTTCTGACGTCGCGCGCTCTGCGCGTGGTTACACTGGCGACGGAGCCAACTGATGCCGACAACCGAAAGCCGCTGGGCGGACAGTCAGCTCATCGGCACGCGTGTGAGATCCGTGTGGCAGTGGCAGCTCATCTTCACCTTCAGCGTCGTCGTGATCACGCTGGTCGTCGGCATCCTCGATGTGACGTTGCTGGCGAGCACCGGCTATCTCATCGGCGTCTTCGTCATCATCATCTGTTCGATCGCGACCCTGGTCACGCCGTGGGCGAGGGTGCCGCGTCACGCGGCTTTCGTCCTCCCCCTCGTCGACATCGTCGCCATCGGCTTCCTGACCCTCGAACAACCCAGCCTCGGGTACCTGTGGCTGTTCCCGATCGCGTGGGTCTCGACGTACTTCGGTACGGCCGAGATCGTGCTGTCCATCAGTGCCGTCGGGGTCATGAGCCTGGCCGACCCCTCGCGCTGGGGCTTCTCCCCCGAGGTCATCGTCGAGCTCCTGATCATCCTGCTCGCCCTCACGTTCCTCGCCATCACGATCGCCGTCGGCGCACGACGCACCCGGGCCTTCCGAATCCTCGCCCGAAACCAGGCCCAACGACTGACGGCGACCGTCGACCGGGTGCAGTCGGCCGAGCAGCGGGTCAACTCCCTCTTCGACTCGATCTCGGTCGCTCTGGCGCGTGTCACGCGCGGCGGCGAGATCGTCTCCGCCAACGCGGCGTACCGCGCGCTCTACTCCCTCGACACGCAGGATCTGCGGTTCCCGCTCGGCGGCGCCGTCGAATACTCCGACTACCGCGGCCGCGCGCTCAATCCCAGCGAGACGGCCATCGCGCGCGCAGGCCGTGGCGAGGTGGTCGAGAACGAACGCCTCTGGCTCTTCGACCGCACCGGCACGTGGCGCGCCCTCGGGCTGTCCATCCGCGATGCGGCACCGAACTCGCTCGGTCAGCCCACGGCCGTGATCGAGCTGGCGGATCTCACCGCCGTCGCCGAAGCCCAGCGGGAACGACCGCACGTCACGCGCGTGGTGGCGCACGAGCTGCGCAACCCGCTGACCGTGATCCTCGGCCACGCTGATCTGCTGCTCGAGGGCTCGAACCTGACGCCCGGCCAGCGTGACCACCTCGACGTCATCGAGTCGGCGAGCGAGCGGATGCTCACCCTGATCCAGGGGCTGCTCGCCCAGTCGACGGATGCCGAGGACCACCGCGCGACGTTCGACGCCGCCCACCTGGTCGAGGCCTCCATCGCGGCATTCGAGCCGGCGGCATCCGCTTCGGCCCTCGCGATCGATCCGGTCGTCGCCGGCCCCCTCCCCGTCGACGGAGACGAGTTCCGCCTGCGGCAGGTCGTCGACAACATCATGAGCAACGCCATCAAGTACAGCGATCGAGGCACGCTGCGGGTCACCGCGGGGCTCGACGATGACGGGTGCGTGGTGATCTCGGTCGCCGACGAGGGCATCGGTATGACCCCCGAGGACGTCGAGCGGGTGTTCACCCCATACTTCCGCGCCCGGAACGCGCAGGAGGGGTCCGCCCAGGGCACGGGCCTCGGCATGGGGATCACCCGCGACATCGTCGAGGCCCACGGGGGTAGCATCGCGGTGGAGAGCGCTCTCGGACGCGGGACGACCGTCACGGTCCGTCTCCCCGCCGCGGGTCGTGAGGAGGGGGGTGAACGATGACTCACGTCGATGTGACCATCGTGCTGGTCGCCTTCTCGACAGCGTGCACGATCATGATGATCGGCCTTGGCTTCCTGGCCTTTCCGGGACGAGCGGCCGCCATCTGGTCCTCCGGGTTCGCGGTCGCCATGCTGAGCTGCTACCTGCTCGTCGCCGCGGACCAGATCGATTCGAGTCTGGTGCGGGCCGCGGCGCACGGCCCGATCCTGTGCGCATCCGGCTTCATCTGGGTGGGCCTGCGCGCGCGCCGTGGACGCGAGCCGATCATGCTGATCCCCACGATCACCGTCTTCAGCGTGTTGACCGTGGCGCTGGGCCTCACCGCGGAGACGGATGTCTACGGGTTGGTCTTCCGCGTCGCCTTCGCTGTGGGGGCCGTCGTATCGGGACTGGCCGTGTCGGAACTCGTCCGCCTGCGCCGGCCGGAGCTGGAGATGTCTCTTCCGCTGCTCGTCGCGTCGGTCGGATTCGTCGGGCTCGCGCTCCTCGTGGGCATCGACGGCATCATCCGGTGGGTGAACAGACAGGGTGGGCAGTCCGAGGCGGACATGTCCGGGCTCTACGCGCTCAACGAGCTCGTCGCCCTGCTGTATCTCGTGTGCGCGCTGGTCACGCTTCTCTATCTCGCGCGTCGCGGCTCGCAGAGCGCGGATCCGCAGCAGACACCGGACTTCTCGATGATCGCGCGCGACCGCCTCGCCCGCGCGAGAGCCGCCGACGACCGCTGGTGGTCCCTTCTCGACATCCGCCTCGACGATCCGGGTGAGCTGCTCGAGGCATCGAGCGGCCGGGCCTTCCAGCGCGTGACCACTCGCTTCGCGAACGACATCCGCGACGTGATGCCGCCCGAGGCCGACCTGCACGCCGTGTCACGAACTCAGGTCCTCGTCCTGCTGCCGCGTCCCGACACCGCCGTGAGGGGACTCATGTCGCAGCTGCTCGAGCGGATCGGCACGTTCACGGACCAGCAGGCCGTGCCCGTCCGGCTGTCGGCGAGCATCGGCGTGGCTGCCGCGCCCCTCGCGGATTGGGACCTCGACCGCCTGCGCGCGGCGGCAAGCGACGCCGCCGCGCACGCGCAGGTCTCGGGCGGCGACCGCTGGGAGCGCGCGGTCTTCGCCCCCTGATCCGGCGCGGTCGGCCGACCCCCGTAGGATCATGCCGATGCCCGAGACCTTCCTGCCCCCTGCCGCCCGCACCGCGGGGCGCGTCGTCGTGTGGGTCCTCGGGCTCGCGCTCCTGTTCCTGCTCTTCGCCCTGGGGTGGATCGCGGTGCGCGGGTACCTCGCCTACGACCACCTCTCGAGCGCGCAGAAGCGGGCGCCCGAGATCGCGTCGGACCTCGGCGACCTGAGCGCCGCGGGTGAGGCGATCGACGAGATCGCGCGCCACACCTCCGCCGCGCGGGAGCTGACCTCCGACCCCCTCTGGCAGGGCGCCGAGGGCGTGGCCTGGATCGGCCCGCAGCTCGCCGCGGTCGCCGACGTCGCCGCGGCGGTTGACGACGTCGTTACCGGCACCGCCCGCCCCATCGCCTCCGTCGCCGTCGGATTCGGTGCCGAGGCCTTCGTTCCCGTCGACGGACGCATCGACACGTCGGCGTTCGCGGCGCTCGCGGACCCGGCCACGGAGGCCGCGGGGGTCGCGGCGTCCGCTCGTGACGACGTGGCGGCGATCGACCGAACCCCCCTCGTCGCCCCCATCGCCGACGCCGTCGACCAGCTGGGCGACGCCCTTTCGCAGGTGGCCGCGGGGACCGACGCGCTCGCGCGTGCCAGCAAGCTCCTGCCGTCGATGCTCGGCGCCGAGGGCGCGCGCAACCACCTTCTGCTCGTGCAGAACAACGCCGAATGGCGCACCCTCGGCGGCATCGTCGGCTCGATGACCCCGGTGCGCGCCGACGACGGACGCCTCGCGCTCGGCGAGCAGATCCAGGCCCGCGCGACGACGCAGTACCCCGAGTCGATCCTCGATCTGGGCGAGTACGCCTCGATCTACCAGGCCAAACCGGGGCGCTTCCTGCAGAACATCACGCAGGTGCCCGATTTCCGGCTGACCGCCGAGTTGGCGAAAGAGTTCGCGGCACGCGAGGACGTGCCCGTCGACGGCGTCATCTCCATCGACCCCGTCGCCCTGTCGTACCTGCTCGAGGCGACGGGCCCCGTCGACCTTCCGACAGGCGTGACGTTGACGAGCGCCAACGCCGCACAGTTCCTGCTCAACGACGTGTACCTCGACTACCCCGACGCCGATCAGCAGGACCTCGTGTTCTCGGCGGCGGCGGGCGCGGTCTTCTCGGCGCTGACGAGCGGCGACGTCGACGCCGGCGCACTGTTGCGGGCCCTGTCCCGCGCCGGCTCCGAGCACCGCCTCTACCTCTGGAGCGCGGTCCCGACCGACGCCGACGTCCTCGCCGGCACGACGCTCGCAGGGGCTCCCCCGACGAACGACGCCGACACCGCGCGATTCGGCGTGTACCTCAACGACGGCACCGGCTCGAAGATGGACTACTACGTCACGCCCGACGTGGACCTCGCCGTCACCGGATGCGGGGTCGGCGCCACCCCGCGCACCCTCACCGTGCAGGTCACGCTGACCTCGAACGCCCCCGCCGGCGCCGCCACCTCGCTCCCCGACTACATCACGGGCGGCGGCGCCAACGGCGTCCCGGCCGGGATCGCCCGCGTCGTCGGCGAGGTCTACCTGCCCGAGGGCTTCGAGGTCGCCTCCTCCGAGATCACGACGGAGCGCGGGTTCGGCGGCGGCATGGTCGGCGGCCGCCAGGTGCTGTCGTACTCGGTCGACCTGAAACCCGGCGACACGCAGACGGTGACGATCGAGGTCACCGCCGACACCGACATCCGCGACGCCGAGGCATGGGTCACCCCCACCGCCGACGCCGACCTCTCGCCGGTCGTGCGCGCATCGTGCGACCCCGCCGACGGCGCGGTCCTCGGCTGACCCGGCCGGCACCCCGAATCGTCACGCGACGGAAACTGCAGGTCGGGCGGCCTCAGTTACACTCAGGTGAGTACCCGGCCTGAAAGCAGCATCCATGCGCCGTCTCCCCCGCGCCCTCCTCACGACCACCGTCTTCGCGACACTGGCCGTCGGCGCGCCCGTCGCTGCTCACGCCTCGACGATCTACCCGCCGGTCGACGCCTGCCAGTCGGATGCCGCCGGCGCCGGCCCGGGCGACACAGTCAGCTTCTCGTGCGACGACACCACCTTCGGCCCGAACGAGACCGTCACGGTCACCGTCACGGGCGAGAACGGCGCCGGCGCGACCTTCGCGATGGTGCGCATGGCCGTCTCGACGGCGAGCGCCGTCTACGAGTCCGACGCGAGCGGGGCGCTGCCCACCGTCCGCATCACTCTGCCCTCCGACGCCCGCGGGGTGTACAACATCGCCGCCGTCTCGGCGACGTCGGCCGGCGGCACCGCCAGCGCCGTGATCGACACCAGCCAGAGCACCGACCCGCTCGTGCGCGCGGGCTTCGACGGCAGCCAGCTCACGGGCCTGTGGATCGGCGCCGGCGCGCTCGTCGCGGCGGGTGCCGTCATCCTCGTCGCCGCGGGCCTGCGTCGCCGACGCGACCGGATCGACGACTGACGTCAGGCGACGTCGGGCTTCGCCCGCGCGATCGGCTCAGCCGTCACCAGGATCGGCAGGTGGTCGCTCGCGCCCTGCGGCAGCGTCCGCACCTGCTGGATCTCGAACCCGCTCGAGGTCGCGAAGTCGTAGTAACCCTTGAAGAACTTGTACCGCGTGTACGTGCGCGCATCGCTGAGACTCAGCTCGTATCCGCTCTCGCGGATGACCTGCCCGAGGTTCTCCTTGAACACCGGGTAGTTGAAGTCGCCGACCATGAGGATCGGCGCGCCCTTGCCGAGCGTCGACAGCTCGCGCAGCGCCGCCCGGATCTGATGACGACGCAGCGAGTTGAGCGCGGTGAGCGGTGCCGCGTGGAAGGACGCGACGATGAACTCGGTGCCGTGATCGATGTCACGCAGGTGGAGCCCCAGCATCCGCTCGTCGGCGGGCTTGAGGACGATGTCGTGCAACGACTTCTTGAGCGAGAAGGTGCGGCTCGCACCGGCGCGGAACCCGTTCTCGCGGTAGTAGATCGCCAGGCCCAATCGATTGGAGCGGGTCGCATCGGCGAGGACGAGGCCGCCGATGCGCTCGGGCATGTCGGTCGTGTCCACCTCTTGCAGACACAGCACGTCGACGTCGTAGCGGCTCACCAGTTCGGTGAGTTCGCCCGCCGCGGCGTGCTTGCGCAGGTTGTACGAGACGACAGTGATCATCGGAGTATCAGCCTATGACTAGAGTTCAAGAGTGGCTCCCAGGAAGAAGCTGCGGATGCCGCCGGCCCGCGTACTCGTCCCCCTGGGCATCGTGCTGGGACTCGTCGTGGTCCTCGTGCTCGTGGGCGTCATCGGAGGCGCCGTGACCCGCGGATTCCATGCCCTCACGGCCCGCGCCCCCGAGATGGGGACGACGGTCATCGCGCCGACCCAGGCGAAGGCCGCCGCAGCCGCGCGCGAGCTCTCCGGTGAGCAGAAGGATGCCGCCGACTACCTCGCCGCGCAGCCCACCGCCTACTGGCTGACCCCCGAGCAGGACCCCATCGGCACCGCCGGCGGGACAGTGCTCGACCTCATCTCCCAGGCGCGTGACCAGGGACGCTCCGTCGCACTGGTGGTCTACGGCCTGCCCGGGCGCGACTGCGGCAACCACTCCGCCGGGGGCCTGTCCGAGCAGGACTACCCGGTCTGGCTGCGCGAGATCGGCTCGGCCCTCGAGACCGCGCCCGATGTGCAGAAGATCGTCGCGCTCGAGCCCGACAGCATCGCCCTGTCGGAGGAGTGCGGCAACATCGCCGATCGCGCGCGCCAGCTCAGCACGGCGGTCGACCTGATCACGTCGCCGAATACCTGGATCTACATCGACGGCGGGCACAGCAACTGGCTGCCGCCGCAGAAGATGGCCGACCTCATCCGGCAGACCGGTGTCATCGACCGGGTGCGCGGCTTCGTGACGAACGTCTCGAACTACCAGTCCCCCGCCGACGAGTTC
>JAAIGE0100369396.1_pt1 | contig 13708 bp, 11 predicted proteins | sample 6487951 | NCBI WGS metagenome assembly JAAIGE01 (sample SAMN13974128, study PRJNA590717) | phyllosphere metagenome | biome: tomato field; feature: multiple bacterial spot infested tomato fields; material: tomato leaves; isolation source: leaves from tomato fields | host: Solanum lycopersicum ... | reverse complement strand
TGCGCGGCTTTTTTTTGTGGGCGCGGCAAGGGCGCCGGCCATGCGTTGCAACATCAAGCCACGTCGAGGAAGGCCGAACATCGGCTATGCGTTGCTGGTCTGCGAGGCGTGCGCAGTGGCCAGCGTGACGATAGATCATGGCATCCGACCCAGGCTCGGCCTGTCGGCTATCAGCAAACGTGCAGCTCATGCAGATCGCAATGCGCCACGAAGCGCTGCAGATTGCCCGACAGACGTTTTTGCCGGTGCTGGATCCGGTAGAAGCGACGGGTCAGCCGCGGCAAGGTGGTCTGCAGAATCACCAGCCGGCCCAGCGTCACCAGGTCCTGCACCGCGCACAGCGATAGGCAGGCCAGCCCCAGTCCTTCCGCCGCCGCCTGCTTGATCGCCTCGGTGCTGCCCGGCTGCAGATCGCTGTGCAGATGATGCAGGTGCGGCAGCAAGACCTGTTCTACCGCCTCGCGCGTGCCGGAGCCGGGCTCGCGAAGCAGCCAGTGCGCCTGTCGCAAGGCCTTCAACGGAACCCGTGCCTGCATGGCGGCCTGCGCCACTGCATGCGTCGGTGCCGCCACGATCACCAACTCGTCCTGTCGCCAAGGCACGACCTGGAGGTCTGCCTCATGGCACGGGCCTTCGATCAAGCCGATATCCACCTCCAACCGGCTCACCGCGGCGGCCACCTCGCGTGTGTTGCCGATGATCACGTCCACCGCCGCGCCCGGCCACGCGCTTCGATAGCTGGCAATCAGCGACGGCAACACATAGTTGCCGATGGTGGTGCTGGCCCCCACGCGAAGGCGCGTGAGCAACGGCGCAGCCGCGGCAGCGGCACTCCCAAGGCCGAACTGGCCTTCGATCTGCTGCATGCCATCGAGCAACGCCCTGGCCTGCGGCAGCAATGCACGGCCATTGTCGTTGAGCATTAAACGCTTGCCGATGCGGTCGAACAGCTGCGCGCCGAGCAGGCTCTCCAGTTCGTTGAGCGCACCGCTGGTAGCCGACTGCGATAGCGCCACGCGCTCTGCGGCCGCGGTAGTACTGCCGGTATCGGCCACGGCCGTGAAGATCAGGAGTTGCCGCAGGGTCAGGCGCATGGGGCTATCGATTACCTGTTTTATCGATAGGTTATAACGAAATTATCCGTTTGTTGGATAGTTCCGGGCAGTCCACAGTGCGCTCCTGCCTGCCGCGCGTTGCGATGAAACCACCATGTACAGCACTCCTGCCCCACCCAACCTTTTGCAAGGCCATGCCGCTGGGGCCACCCGGCGCCTGCGCCACTTGGTGCCCGGTCTTGCATTGACGGGCCTGCTGGCTGGCGCGTCGATGCAGCTGGGCAAGATCGGCGGGCTGCAGGCCAACGGCGTCAGCGCGCTGACCCTGGCCATCCTGCTCGGCATGCTGGCCGGCAACACGTTCTATCCGCGCCTGGCTGCGAACGCCGACCCGGGCGTGCGTTTTTCCAAGGCCACCCTGCTGCGGCTGGGCATCGTCCTGTACGGCCTGCGCCTGACCTTCCAGGACATCGGCAACGTCGGCTGGACTGGCGTTGCCATCGACGCGGCGGTGCTGTGCAGTACCTTCGGCCTCGCCTGTTTCGTTGGCACGCGCGTGTTCGGCCTGGACCGCACCACGGCGATGCTGATCGGTGCGGGTAGCTCGATCTGCGGTGCAGCCGCCGTGATGGCCGCCGAACCCGTCGTCCGCGGCCGCGCCGATCAGGTAATGGTCGCGGTGGCCACGGTGGTGGTGTTCGGCACGCTGGCGATGTTCCTGTACCCGGTGCTGTATCACCTGGTCGCGCACTCCCGCGGGTTCGCCCTGTCGCCGGCGGCATACGGCGTCTTTGCCGGTTCCACCATCCATGAAGTGGCACAGGTGGTCGCTGCGGGTCGCGCCATTGGCGAGCAGGCCGCAAATACCGCAGTGATCGCCAAGATGGTGCGGGTGATGCTGCTGGCGCCGTTTCTTATCGCCCTGTCGGCCTATCTTTCTCGAACCAGGGGACAGCACGCAGATCCCTCAAAGTGCGATGGCGGTACCGACCAGAACGCGCGCACGCAGCCCGGCAGCGTCGTGATGCCCTGGTTCGCGCTTGGGTTCATCGCGGTTGCTGGACTCAACTCGCTGGCGTTGCTGCCACCGACGCTGGTGCACCAGGCGATCGACATCGATACCGTCCTGCTGGCGATGGCCATGGCCGGCCTGGGATTGACGACGCACGTCTCGGCCATCCGCAAGGCCGGCATCAGGCCGCTGGCGCTTGCAGCCATTCTGTTTGCATGGCTGGTTTGCGGCGGCTTTGCCCTCAATGTGGGCATCACCGCAATGTTCCACTGACGTGGAATTCGTGATGGGTGCATCCCATCACGGCATGTGGATCTCACCCCCGCGGAATCAGCCAGCCGCTCGCCAACCTGCAGATTGATGCGCCGCAAAACGACAGGGGCGCAATCGCGTGCATCATCTTGCGACCCGCCCCGGGTCAGCCAGCCGTTGCTTCCGTTCCGGAGGACGTCGCCATGCCAACCACCGAGCTGTTCGACACCACGGCGATCCAGGCCGGCGCGCGCCTGCGCTATTGGAAAGACCTGGTAAGAACGGCCTTCGACAACATGGAGATCGAGCCGGCATCGCAACGCTTCTGCGCGCGCATGCAGAGGCGAGGCTTCGGTTCGATGCACCTGACCACCGTCGAGTCGACTCCCGTGGCGATCGATTCCAGGCGCAGCAGCAAATACGATGGCATCTACCTGATGCGCAACGAGCATGGCAGCTGCGACGTCTATCAGCATGGCCGGCAGGCGCGTTTGCAAGCCGGCGAACTGGTCGTGTTGCGCGCGCGCGATCCGTATCGCATCGAATGCAGCCGCGATCACCGCACACGCGTGCTCTACCTGCCCGGCACCGATCTGGCCGATCAGTTGGCTGCGCAGAGCGCCACCGCTTATCGCGGCGAACAGTTCCAGTTGCTCGGCAATTTCATCACGCATCTCGATCACCTCGGCGCCGGGCAGCACGTCTCGACGCTGCTGACCACCGCCTGTGCCCTGTTGGCGCTGACCTGGCCTGCGGCTGCCGGCACGCATTCGGGAAGGAGCACCGCGCTCGCCTGGCAGGCGCGCCTGCGCCAGCATGTGCATCAGCATCTCGCCGATCCGGGGCTCGGTGCGCAGAGCATCGCCCGGCATTTCGGCATCACGCCCCGCTATGTGCAACTGCTGTTCGCTGCCGCGCACACCTCCCTCGGTGCCTATGTGCTCGAACAGCGCCTGCAGTGGGTGGCCGAGCGCCTGCGCGATCCGGTCGCCGCGCCCATCGGCGAGATCGCGCTGGAGGCAGGCTTCAGCGACGTCTCGCATTTCTGCCGCTGCTTCCGCAAACGCTTCGGCAGCAGCGCACGTGCCTACCGCAACGGCGCAAACGCCGGTTAGCGTGCAGCGCTGGATGCCGATTTCGCTCCTGGTCAAGTTTGCTTCGTCGCTCGCCAAGCGCTGCCGCCGTCGCGCTCTCTAAGCTGCGCGTGCCCATGTCGGGTACGAACCACCAGCCGGAGGCGGCACCGCATGAATGCCTTGAGTCGCATCAGCAGCGATATCGATCTGTTTACCGACGACGCGTTGCACGACCCCTACCCGCTCTATGCCGAACTGCGCAATCTCGGGCCTGCCGCCTACCTGCGCACCTATGACCTCTACTACCTGGGCCGCTACGAGCAGGTGCGCAAGGCGCTGATGGATTGGCAGACGTTTTCGTCCGCGCAGGGCGCCGGGCTCAATCCGGTCATCAACAAGCAGTGGGAACACGCGCTGATCTGCGTCGATCCGCCCATGCACGGTGGCACCCGCAAGCTGTTCACCGAACGTCTCGGTCCACGCCATCTGCAGCACGTCCAAGACACCATCCATCAACGCGCCGACGAACTGGCAAGAAGCCTGCAGCAGCGCGAGCAGTTCGATGGCGTACGCGACGTCGCTCACGATCTGCCGGTCAATGTGATTTTCGATCTGATCGGATGGCCGGAAGAAGCGCGCGGCGAACTGGCGGCGCTGGCCGCCGGCTGCTTCGATGCCTGTGGCCCGGACTCTTTACGCATGCGCGCGGCCCTGCCGCGCCTTGAAGCGATGCGGGCATTCGTCGCCGACACCTACGACCGCGATCGGCTTACGCCCGGTGGCTTCGGTTCCACGGTCGCCGCCGCCGGCAAGCGCGGCGAGATCCCGCGCGAAGCGGCCATCGGCCTGATGGAGGGCTATGTCATCGCCGCCTTCGACACCACGATCAATGCCATCAGCAATGGGCTATGGCAGTTCGCGCAACATCCCGAGCAGTGGGAAAGGTTGCGCCAGGATCCGGGCAAAGCACCTGCCGCCTTCCAGGAGATCATCCGCATCGACAGCCCGCTGCAGCACCTCTCGCGCGTGACCACCCGCCAGGTCGATCTGGGCGAAGGTGTCGTGCTTCCCGCAGGCGCGCGGGTGATCGTGAGCTATGCCTCGGCCAATCGCGACGAACGCCATTATCCGGAACCGAACCGCTTCGATATCGAGCGCAATCCCGTCGATCACCTGGGATTTGGGCTGGCGACGCACAATTGCGCAGGCCAGGCGCTCGCCAAGCTGGAAGGGATGGCCACATTCGCAGCGTTGGCCCGCTACATCGACCACTTCACGCTGACCGGGCCGGTGCAACGCATTCCCAACAGCATCACCCGTGGGCTGTCGCATCTGCCCATGCGCGCGCACTAGGAAGCGACCATGCCCACCATCACCTATATCGAACCGAGCGGCGAGACCGTGGCGGTCGACCTCGCGCCGGGATGGACCCTGATGCAAGGGGCCATGCATCACGGCATCGATGGCATCGAAGCGCAGTGCGGCGGCTCCTGTGCGTGCGCCACCTGCCATTGCTACGTGGAGGCCGGCGGCCAGGACCTGCCACTGCTGGACATGGAGGCCGGCATGCTCGACAGCGTGGCGGCCGAACGGCGCAGCAACAGCCGCCTGGCGTGCCAGCTCGTACCGACATCGGACATGACCGTACGCTTTCCGGATCGGCAGACATGAGCCTGCGCACGGCAGGTGCGCGATGAGCGGCATGGTCATCGTCGGTGCGGGTCAGGCGGGCCTGCAGACCGCCGAATCCCTGCGCAGCGGCGGCTATACGGGCTCCATCGTCTTATTGGGGGACGAGCCCTGCGCGCCCTATCACCGTCCACCGCTCTCCAAGGGGTTTCTGCTGGGCGAGGTGAGCGACACCCAGCTGTACATTCGCGCACCCGAGGCCTTGAACCGCAAGGGCATCCAGTGGCATGCCAGCGCCCGGGTGATGCGCATCGAACACGCCACCCGCACGCTGCACCTGGATGACGGCAGCACCCTGGGCTACACGGGGCTGTGTCTAGCCACCGGCGCACGCGCCCGCCGGCTGGAGGTCCCAGGCGCCGGGCTCGACCATGTCTGCATGTTGCGCGGCATGGCCGACACTCGCGCGCTTGCCGCGATCCTGCCGCACACCTCGCGGGTGGTGGTGATCGGTGGCGGCTTCATCGGGCTGGAATTCGCCTCCATCGCCAGGCGGCTCGGCAAGCAGGTCGTTGTGCTGGAGGCGGCCGATCGGCTGATGGCGCGCGTCGTCAGCCCGCAACTGGCGGACTTCTTCCTTCGCCTGCATCGAGACAACGGCGCGACCATCGAACTGGGCAGCAACGTCAGCGCATTGAGCGGCAATCGCGGCGTGGTGACTGCCGTCCACACCGCGGACGGGCGCGTGTTCCCGGCAGACCTGGTCGTCGTCGGGATCGGCGTCATCCCCAACGGCGAACTGGCCCAGCAGGCCGGATTGGCTTGCGATCGCGGGGCATTGATCGTGGACGCGTGCGCACGCAGTAGCAGCCCCGGCATCGTCGGTGCCGGCGACTGCACGGTGCGGCAGCGTGCAGGCAGCGGTTTGCTGCGGCTGGAGTCGGTCCAGAATGCAATCGAACAAGCCAAATCCGCTGCCGCCTCACTGCTGGGCGAGCATCGCCCCTACCCTGCGTTGCCCTGGTTCTGGTCGGAGCAGTACGAGGTCAGGCTGCAAATGGCCGGCTTTGCCGCAGGCCACACGCAGGCGGTGGTGCGCGGCGACCTGGCGACCAGCACGTTCTCCCTCTTCTACTACGTCGATGGCGAACTCTGCGCCGTGGACTCGATCAATCGGCCACAGGATCATCTGGCGGCCCGCAAGCTGCTCGAACTGGGACGCTCGCCGACGCCGCAGCAAGCCGCCGACCCCAACTTCGCGTTGACCAGCCTCATCCCCGCCTAGCAATGCGGCTGGTCGATCCGGCTCGAGCCCGCGCGCCTGCGCTTCGGCGGTGCGGCTGCACGCGCGCCTTGCGTTCAAGACCGCACTGCAGCGGCTTGGCGCCCCCTGTCAATGCATGGGTCTGCATGCCTGCCCGCAGATGGCAACCGAGCGGCATTACGGGCTGTCTGGCCTGGTCGAGGGCTGCAGCAGAAGCCGGAGCAGAGGATTCGGGAAACGTCGCGACATGGTCACCGCATGGAAAGTCTCCACGATGTCCGGCAATTGATCGCCTTCCATCAACGCGCCAGCGGCGATCTCGTCCTTGACCACGATCGGCGGAAGAACCGCCAGGCCGATGTCCTCGCGGGCAAGCAGTCGCATCATCGCCATGTCCTCCACTTCCGCCACGATCTGCGGCCGCACGCCCAGCCGGTCGGCCAATGCGTCGAAGCCGATGCGCACGCTGCTATCCACCGTCGGCAGGATGATGGGGTGGCTGCGAAGGCGGTCGGCGAAGCTGGCCGCATGGCCCAGGCGATCCGGCGTCCCCACCAGGCTGACCGGGTACTCCGCGAGCCGGTGAGTGACGAAGGGGGACAGCGCGTCGCCGGCAGGTGCCCGATTCAGCAGCACCACGTCGAGATTGAGCGCCTCCAGTGCGCGCAGCAGTTCACCCGCGCTGCCCGAACGCAAAATGAGGTCGATGTCGGTGCGGCCCAGCAGCGGCCGCAGGAATTCCATCTGGAAGTTGCGCGACAGCGTGGCAAGCGAGCCGACCCGCAGCGCCTGCCGCGCCGCACCTGTCTGCCGCAGCGTGCCGAGCAGTTCATCGCCGGTGGCAAAAATCGCATCGGCATGGTCGAGCACGATCTGTCCGGCCTCGGTCAGATGCAGTTGTCGCCCGCGGCGTTCGAACAGCGCATGGCCCAGGCGCTCCTCCAGCTTGCGGATTTGCACCGAAAGCGCCGACTGGGTGAGGTTGAGACGCTCGGCAGTACGGGTGAGGTTGCCGTCGTGCGCGACCGCCCAGAAGTAGCGCAGATGGTTGTAGTTCAAGGCGGCCATATCATTCGATAATAACGAACGAATCTGCAAGAACAATGAATTTTTATTCAACCCCACCGATCGCTATCGTGGCGCGGCCCGCCACCACGTTCGTTCTTAGGGGATTGCCTTGTCGCTCTATCTACTCCCACTGTTCGCACCACTCCTGTTGCTGACCGCCGCTGTCGTCGCCTTGGGGCGCGGCGGTCGGCCTCCACTGAAGATTCCCCTCCTCGCCGAAGGCGCCGCGCTCGGCGCGCTCTGCATCGCGATCGCATCGCTGGCGCTGGTGCTCTTGCGAGGCACCGGCGCCAGCCCGCTGATCGGATGGGGCGATATCGGCCTGTCCGCGCGGCTGGACGCGGTCAGCGTGACGATGCTCCTGCTGGTGGCCTTCGTTGGCTGGATCGTGGTGCGGTACGCGCGCACCTATCTCGACGGCGAGGCACGCCAGGGCTATTTCACCGGGTGGCTGTGCATGGCGCTGGCAGCGGTGCTGCTGCTGGTGCAGGCCGGCAACCTGGTCCAGGTCGTCATCGCCTGGATCGCCACCAGCATCGCGATGCATCGCCTGCTGCTGTTCTACCCCGAGCGCGTCGAGGCGCAGCGCGCCGCACGCAAGAAGCGCGTGTTCTCCACCACCGGCGGTATCGCCCTGACCTGCGGCGCGGTGCTGATCTGGAAAAGCATGGGCACGACCGATATCGCCACGATCAATGCGCTGGCCGCGCGCGGGCAGCACTCCTGGGCGCTGGTCGCGGCGGCCGCCCTGATCGCACTCGCGGCGGTGCTGAAATCGGCGCAGTTCCCGACCCACGGCTGGCTCACCGAGATGATGGAAGCGCCCACGCCGGTATCGGCCTTGCTGCACGCCGGCGTGGTCAACGGCGGCGGCTTCCTGCTGATCCGCTTTGCCGACCTGATGCTCGCCGCCCCCGGCGTGCTCGCCGTGCTGGCCATGCTGGGCGGGTTCACCGCCTTGTTCGGCGCGCTAGTGATGCTGACCCAGCCGGCGGTCAAGACCTCGCTGGCCTGGTCCACGGTCGCGCAGATGGGATTCATGATGCTCCAGTGCGGTCTGGCGCTGTTTCCGCTGGCCCTGCTGCACATCGTGGCGCACTCGCTCTACAAGGCGCACGCGTTCCTGGCCTCCGGCGGCGCGGTCGAGCAAGTGGCGGCCATTCGCCGGCCCGGGCCGGTCGCCGTTCCGAACGGGTCGGCGGTCGGCCGCGCATTTTTGATCGCACTGGCGATCTATATCGGCATCGGCACTGCCTTCGGGTTCACCTTCGGCTTCGAGCACAAGTCGCCACAGGCGCTGGCACTGGGCGCGATCCTGATCTTTGGTGTCGCCTACCTGCTGGCCCAGGGCCTTGCCGATGCCGCGCCACGCCCTCTCACCCGCAGGACGGCGATCTACGCCAGTGCCGCAGCGATCGGCTACTTCGCGCTGCAGACCGCTGCCGAATGGCTGACGGCCGGCGTGCTGCCGGGCACGCCCGCACCGGGGCGGCTGGAGTGGACACTGATGACGCTTGCGGTACTGAGCTTCGGGCTGGTGGCGGTGGCGCAGGCGCTGTTCCCGCTCTGGGCCTCGCACCCCGCTGCCGCCGGGCTCCGCGTCCACCTCTCCAATGGGCTGTATGCCAACGCCACGATCGACCGCCTGCTCGGCGGCTGGTCCATTCGCAAGACCTCCTGAACCCCTTCACCCCAGGCCCCCACGCTGATGACCACCACGCCCACCGCCATGCCTGTGTCCCTGTCCCACGATGTGATCATCGCCGCCGCCCAACGTGCGGCACGCGCCATCCCGCCGCTGTGGCCGCTCGCCTCCAGCGTTGCGGTCAACCCCTTCCTCGGCCAGGCCAGCGAGCCGTTGGAAATGGCGGGGGCGCGACTGCGGCGCGCGTCCGGTATCGCGATCACCATGCCGCGGTCCTGGTATGCAGAGCGGCTACAGTCCGGCCAGATCGCCGAGCAGGATCTGCAAGCCGCCTTGCAGAACGCGCCGGCAGCCCTGCGGCCGCCGAACTTGCCCGCACTGAAACAGGCGATCCAAGCCGCACGCCCTGCCCCGCAGGCGCTCCCCACGGTCGCCGAGCTGGCCCGCGACGCGGATGCGGTCGACTGGCCCGGCATCGTCAACGAGCGCATCGGTCACTGGGCAGCCGGCTATTTCGACCAGGGCCAGGCGCTGTGGGCGGTCGGCCAGTCCGGTGGCGCCTACAGCACCTGGCGGATCATCGCGACCCACGATCTGACTCCGGAAATCGCCGGCCTGGCAGGTTTCGCACGGTATGTGGCGGAGGCGCCAGCCAATGCCGAAGACGCCATCGTCGACTGCGTCGCTCGCCTGGGACTTTCGCAGGACGCACTGGACGGTTATTTCCACCGCTTGCTGACCACGTTGGGCGGCTGGGGCCAGCTCGCCCGGTATCGGCTCTGGCAGGCAGAGTTGAGCGGCGCAACCGATGCATGCGTCACCGATCTGCTCGCCATCCGCCTGCTCTGGGAAGCCGCGCTGCTGGGCAACGGCGCCTGCACGCTGGTGCCTGGCTGGCAGAGGGCCGTTGCCGCCTACGCCGAGCCGGTCGCTGCAACGTCGGACGATGTCATCGACAGCATCCTGCAGGAAGCGGCCGAACGTGCCGCGCAGCGCAAGCTCAACGCCGTGCTGGCCGCGCCATCGCCGGCCCAGGTCGCATCTGGGCGTGTGAAGCTGCAAATGGCGTTCTGCATCGATGTGCGCTCGGAAGTCTTCCGCCGCGCGCTGGAAAGCCTCGATTCGGGCATCCAGACCCTCGGGTTTGCAGGGTTTTTCGGCTTGGGCATCGGGCATCGCCGGTTTGCCTCGGACGTGGTCGAAGCGCGCCTGCCCGTATTGCTCACGCCAGGTGTGACCACCTGCGCGGGAAATGCAACGTCGTCGGCAGCCGCCTCCGACCTCAGCGCACGGATCGCGGCACGTGCCAAGCGCGCCTGGGGCCGCTTCAAGCTGGCGGCCATTTCCTCGTTCGCCTTCGTCGAGGCCACCGGCCCGATCTACGTTGCCAAGCTGCTGCGCGACGGGCTGGACCTGGAGACCCGGCTGACCATGGCCACGCGCATCCTCAAGGCGATGTCGTTCACCGGCGGCTTCGCCCGGCTGGTGGTACTCGCCGGCCATGGTGCGAAAGTGGTCAACAACCCTCATGCGAGCGCGCTGCACTGCGGCGCATGCGGCGGCTATTCGGGCGAAGTGAACGCGCGGTTGCTCGCGTCGCTGCTCAACGACAGCCAGGTGCGCGCCGGTCTTGCCGCACGCGGCATCGTCATTCCCGCCGACACGTTATTTCTGGCTGCACTGCACGACACCACGACCGATGCGGTCACCCTCTACACCGCCGATCACCCTTCGCCTGGGCATGCCGACGATCTCGCCCAAGCGAGGCAGTGGCTGGCCGCAGCCGGGGCGCTGGCGCGCGGGGAACGTGCCGTGCGCCTGCCCCGCGCGCATCGCAGCCAGGACATCGCACATCGCGCCCGCGACTGGGCCGAGATTCGCCCCGAATGGGCACTTGCCGGCTGCCAGGCCTTCATCGCCGCACCGCGCTCGCGCACTGCCGGGCGCGATCTGGCCGGACGCGCCTTCCTCCATGACTACGACTGGCGCTACGACGACGGCTTCGGCGTGCTGGAGTTGATCCTGACCGCACCGGTCGTCGTCGCCAGCTGGATCAGCCTGCAGTACTACGGATCCACCGTCGCGCCCGAGAGTCTTGGTGCCGGCAACAAGCTGCTGCACAACGTCACCGGCGGCATCGGTGTGGTCGAGGGCAACGGCGGGATCCTGCGCACCGGGTTGCCGTGGCAATCGGTGCATGACGGCCAACGCCTGACCCACGAGCCGCTGCGGCTCTCCGTGCTGATCGAAGCACCGCCCGAAGCGATCGCCACCATCCTCGAACGCCACCCGCAGGTCCGCGCCCTGTTCGACAATCGCTGGCTGCACCTGTTCGCGCTGGACGACGAAGGCCGCATGGCGCAGCGCTATGCAGGCGACCTGCGTTGGGAGCAGAACGCCAGCGGCGCACGCAGCTGCGATCACTCCGTGCCGATGCTTGCATGACACACACTCGCCTACCCCGCCACCGGACCGGAGGCGGGAGGGCAGGAAGTGGATTTTCTCCAAGCCAACGAAAACCCCGCCGGATCGGATCAACACCTTGGAATGATGGGTTGTCCGCCGGCAATGGCCGAAAGCAGCTGAGTTCGTTCAACCCCATCCTCGGCAGAGCTCCGAATCCACATCCTTGAAGAAGTGGCCGTGATGGGCATAGGCCTCTGCCGTCAGCAGCACAGGTCTTGCATTCGTGGGAGATACAGCGAGCCGGCCGGGCAGCGACAGGCTAACGTCAGTGTCTCGTACCACGGCAGCTTTCAATATTCGCTTGGCAGACGGCACGCGTGAGATTGTTGCGGGTGCACTCACCAGCATCTCCGTCTACCGACAGGATGGGAACGCCGTGTCCGGCGCCCCTGCGCATCCCTGCGTGGTCAGCAGGCTGCCGAAGCGGAGCAGCGAGAAGGCGTCGAACAGGGTCCATGCCTGGCCGGTGGATGATGAAATGCGTCGCTTCGATAATGGATTGGAGAGGGCTGCCGCTCGATAATGTGATCTCCCCGTGTCCTGCGATCCTCTTCCCTACGGCAGCGAGGACCTCTCATGCACTACGCCCAGTTTGGTCGCACCGGTCTTTTCGTGTCGAAGTTCTGCCTCGGCGGCATGACCTTCGGTGGTGCCACGACGCCTGCGGGTGCAGCCATTGGGCGCCTGTCGCAGCAGGAGACGAACGCCATCGTCGACCAGGCCCTCGATGCCGGCATCAACTTCATCGATACAGCGGACGTCTACGGCGGCGGCGATTGACGCGGTGCGCCTCCCTTCAGGCCTACTACTCCATCGCGGGGCGGGACATCGAACATGAGCTGGTGCCTGCGGTCATGGATGCACAGATCGGCCTGCTATGTTGGAGTCCGCTGGCCGGCGGACTGCTCTCCGGCAAGTTCGATCGCCATGGTCACACAGACAACACCGCGCGCCGCGCGTCGATCGCCTTTCCGCCGGTTGACGAAACACGGGTGCACGACATCATCGACACCTTGAAGACCGTGGCCGCGCGGCATGACGCGACCGCTGCCCAGATCGCGCTCGCATGGCTGCTCTCTCGTCCGGCGGTCACCAGCGTCATCGTCGGCCTCAAACGCCCCGAGCAACTGACCGAGAACCTCGGAGCGCTGGAACTGACGCTTTCGAGCGAGGACCTGGCCGAACTCGACCAAGTCAGCCGACCCGCTGCCGCATACCCGGGTTGGATCCAACGCTATAACGCCAGAAGCCGGGTTCCAGCCGGTCATGCATTCGAGGGACCGAGTTGGAGCCTTGGCGAGCGTCCGCTCTAGCCCGACCTGCCTGCGTCTGGAGCGGACGTGGTCCGGGCCTAGACGGCGAGAACGCCACGGAGCAGTGAGAAGGATGGCAAGTCCGGGATGCAGCTCCAACACGGAGAGGTCGGCGCACCATCCACAAGTTCCAGGACTAGACGCACGTGATGCCGAAGCGGGCTACGCAAGCCGTCCGGCCGTGTAGTCACGTGCCAGCGCGATGAAGGCCTGGAAGGCCGCAGAAGAATTGCGCCGGTTGTAGTAATACAGGCACAGCGGCGCGAGCGGCGGCGTCCAGTCTTCGAGGATGCGCACGAGCCGCCCTGCGGCGATGTCTTCGCGGATATCGGCCTCCATGAAATAGCCGATCCCCACCCCATTGGCCACCGCGATCCGCGCCAGCGATGCCTCGTCGAGCGTGATCGGTCCCTGGACCTCCAGCTGCAGCTCTTCACCGCCCTTCTCGAACCGCCACCGGAGCAATGTGCCATCAGGAAGCCGCCCGCGAACGCAGGGGTAAACGAGCAGATCCTGCGGCACTTTCGGGATAGCCCGGTTTTCGAAGAAGGCGGGAGAGGCAGCCACCGCCATGCGCCGCCTCTGCCCCAGCGGTATGGCGATCGCGTCGCTGGGCACCAGATCGGCACTGCGCACGGCCAGATCGAAGCCCGCCGCCACCACGTCAACCAGTCGCCCCTCGGTGACGATGTCGACATGCACCAGCGGATAGCGCTGCAGGTAGCTCAACACCAGCGGCGCCATGATCTCCCGCGCGGCGGTGGCAAAAGCATTGATGCGCAAGGTACCGGATGGCGTCTCCTGATGGGAGCGCACCGCGTTCAGCGCATTCTGGATGCCCTCGAAGGCAGGCTTGATGCGGTCGACGAACATCCGCCCCGCATCGGTAAGCGAGACGCTGCGCGTGGTGCGGTTGAACAACCGCACG
>JAAIGE0100445710.1_pt1 | contig 13718 bp, 6 predicted proteins | sample 6487951 | NCBI WGS metagenome assembly JAAIGE01 (sample SAMN13974128, study PRJNA590717) | phyllosphere metagenome | biome: tomato field; feature: multiple bacterial spot infested tomato fields; material: tomato leaves; isolation source: leaves from tomato fields | host: Solanum lycopersicum ... | reverse complement strand
AGCCTCATCCGGCGCTGCGCGCCACCTGGTCCCCCAGTGTCTCGATGGAAGAATGGACCGAGCTTCTGTCCCTGTGGGAGAGGGTTGGGGTGAGGGTCTGGTACAAGCGACGCATCGATCCAACGCGACCTGATGTTCAAGCTTGGTTGTACCTTTATCCACGAACAAACGACGACTGATTGCGTGTCCTCGGCGGTTTGCTTTGCTGCGCCCGCACCTCAAGCCCTCTCCCGGGAGGAGAGGGCTTGCAACTTTCCCCTCGCGTGCAGGGCGATCCGCACACGCACGCTCATCAGCTGGCATGCTTGTGCGATGCCCACATCTCGCCATCCAACACCGCGCGGCAGCGCCAGCCCGCCTGCGCGCGCAGGCTCCAAGGGCGCGTCACGGTCCGGCGAGCAGGCGCGGCTGCGGATTCTTCAGGCGATCGGCGCAATTCCCGTGGGCGAGGTCGCCGGTTATGGGGAAGTTGCCCGGCGCGCGGGCCTGCCGGGCCGTGCGCGACTGGTGGCACGCGTGCTCAGCGGCAACGACGACCCGCAGCTGCCCTGGCACCGCGTATTGCGCAGCGACGGCCGGATTGCCTTGCCCGAAGGCTCGGCAGGCTACCGCGAGCAATGCCAGCGCCTGCGCGACGAGGGCGTCCAGGTGGAACGTGGCCGTGTGCGCCGGGCCAGCGCCGCGCAGCGGCTGGATGCGGCCGTGTGGGGACCTTCATAAGCCTGCCGTTATCATCGGCAGCATTCCGAAGGAAGCCGCCATGCCTCAATTGCCGCCCGTCACCAAAGCATTACTGATCGCCAACATCGGCTTGTTCCTGCTGCAATGGGCGGTGGGCGACCTGGGCGCTGGCGTGTTGCCATCGGACAGCGTGTTGTCGTGGCTGATGTTGTGGCCGCTGTCCAACGGCTTCGATGCGTTTTCGCCGGGTGCCAGCTTCATGCCCTGGCAGCTGCTGACCTACGCATTCCTGCATGGCGGCTTCAACCATCTATTTTTCAACATGCTGGCGCTCTTCATGTTCGGCGCGCCGTTGGAACAGACCTGGGGCCAGAAGCGCTTTCTCACCTACTACCTCGTGTGCGTCGCCGGCGCCGGCCTGTGCCAGTTGCTGATGGCCTGGTTCACGCAAAGCGGTGCGCCGGTCGTCGGCGCATCGGGCGGCGTGTTCGGTTTGCTGCTGGCTTACGGAATGCTGTTCCCCAATCAGCGCGTGATGCTGCTGTTCCCGCCGATTCCAATGAAGGCGCGGACCTTCGTGATCGTGTTCGGCGCGATCGAGTTACTGCTCGGGGCGACCGGTTGGCAGCCTGGCGTGGCCCACTTCGCGCATCTGGGCGGCATGCTGTTCGGCTGGCTGATGATCCGCTACTGGCGCGGCCAGTCGCCATTCGGCGGCAGCGGCGGAAGGAAGGGCGGCGGGAAGCGCAAGCCGCCGTTGCGCGTGGTGCGTTGAGATCCACGCTGCTCCGTAGGAGCGACCCTGGCCGCGATGGGGTTTTACCGGCAAGGCTTCATCTCGGCCGGGCCGCCCCTACGAAGAGCGCGTTGAGGTAAGCAACGGATGGGCGAAATGCCAGGCACAAAAAAAGAGCGCGGAGTCCGCGCTCTTTTTTATTGCCTGCCACTGCGTGCTGATTGCCAGCGACTTGCTGGCGCCTGACTCAGCGCCAGATCTTCAACTGCTCGGCATCCACGCGCTGCATCGGCTGGCCGGCCTTGCAGCTGAACGCTGCACCGAACTCGGGCAGGTTCGAGAGCGGGCCATTGGTGCGCCACTGGCCCGGTGCGCGGATGTCGGCGCTTGCGCGCTGCACCGCCTCGTTGGGCGACAACTGCTGTGCCCACAGCCCGGCCCAGGCGGTGAAGAAGGCCTGCTTGTCGGCCTCGGTGGCTGCCGGCTGCGCCTTGCTGAACGCCTGCCAGGCCAATTCGACGCCGGCCAGATCGGCCAGGTTCTCTTCGGCGGTCTGCGCACCATTGACCTTGGCGTTGGGCACGCCCGGGTACGGGTAGGCGGAGAACTGCGCGGCGACCTTGTTGGTCAGCATGGTCCAGCTCGCCTTTTCGGCCGGCGTCCACCAGCTGCGCAATTCGCCCTTGGCATCGACCAGCGAGCCCTTGGCATCGATCGCACGGGTGATCTCGTGTGCGACCAGCGCACCGTAGGCACCGTACTGCGCGGCCTGGGTGCCGCCGGTGGTCAACACCGGCGCCTGCAACACGGCGGCAGTGACGATCAGGCGGTTCTGCGCAATGTCGTAGGCCACCGCCGGCTGTTGCGGCAGCACGTCCCAGCGACGGTCGGCGTTGCCCTTGCCGATGCGCTTCATCTCTTCGCGGTGGCGCCAGGTCGAGGCGATCAGCATATTGCCGCCGAAACTGCCGCGCCCCATCGGCTGCACGGTGTAATCCAGGTCGCGTCGCGGCGCGCCGACTTCGATCTTCATCGCGGCCAGCTTGGCCTTGGCTTCGGCCACCACCTCGCCTTTGCCCCAACCGGTGCGCTCCAGTGCGGCCAGCTGTGCATCGCGCACCTGGTCTGCGATGGCTTCGGCCTGGCGACGGGTGTCGCTGCTCAGATAACGCGCCACGTACTCGCGGCCGAGCATCGGGCCGGCGGCCACGTTGATCGCGTCCAGCACCTGCTGCCAACGCTGCGGCAGCACCGCATCGCCACGCAGCAGACGGCCACGGAACTGGTATTCGGCATCGTGGAAGCTCTTGGACAGGTACGGCGCCATCGCATCGCCCACGCGCCAGCGCAGGTAGGCCTTCCATTGGTCCGGCTTGATGCTGACGATCATGCTGTCGAGTTGCTTGAACATGGCCGGGTCGGCCATCGACACCAGGTCGTCCTTGACGCCCTGCGCCTCCAGAAAGTCGGCCAGGCGCAGGTTCTTGTACTGCTTGCCCAGTTCCTTGGTGGCGATCGGTGCGTAGTTGTTGAACGGGTTGTTGATGCCCTGCACCGACTGCGCGCTACGCGCCAGCGCGGTTTCGATCTGCAGCACGGAGGCGGCGTCGGCGTCGAGCTTGTCGGCAGCGGTGCCGGTCAGCGCCAGGATCTGCTTGACGTACGCGCGGTAGCGGCCCATCAGCGCCTGGGTGTCGGCGTCGGTGCGGGTGTAGAAGGCCGGGTCGGGCAGGCCCATGCCGCCCTGCATGAAGTAGCCGATATGGCGATCGAGCGCCTTCAGGTCCACGTCCGGGCCGAAATTGAAGCCGACCGGAATACCGACCTGATGCAACGCGGCGATGGAAGCGGGCACATCCTTGGCCTTCTTGATCGCGTCGATGCGCGAGAGCAGGGGGGCGATCGGATTGGAGCCGTCCTTCTCCACAGCCGCTTCGTCCAGGCCGCTGGCCCAGAAATCGCCGAGCAGCTTCTGCACGTTGCCCTGCGGGGACTTCATCGATGCATCGAGCAACTCGCGCTGCTGCTGCAGGGCGCGCTCGGACAATTGACCCAGCGCGGTGACGGCGCCGGCCTGCGGCACGGGGGTGGCCTTGAGCCAGCTGGCGTTGGCGTAGTCGTAGAAATTGGTGCAGGCCGCCGAGACGGCCGGAGCCTTGGGCGCTGCGGCCTTCTTCTTGCGAGCGGCGTCGGCGTCGGGGGCGGACAGCAGCGAGATCAGGCTGAAGCCAAGAGCGAGGGCAAGCGGACGAATGGTGGGCATCGAGAAGAAGGGTGGCCAGATTGAAGTCGGCGGAGTTTAGCAAGGCTGCGTGCCGCGCAGGCAGGCGCGCGCGCCGGTTCGTGTTCGGTGCCGGCCGCTTGCATGAATGCGACAGGCCCGCGCGTGCGAGCCTGTACCGGGTGCCACCGTGTTGGAAGCGCTTGCAGCCGTCGCCTGTGCAGGCTTACCAGATCACCACACGGTCTTTTTCTGACCGCACCATCGCATCGCCGGCCTTGCAGGAAAATGCCTTGGCGAAGGAGGGCATGTTCGAGGGCGGGGCAATGGCGCGCAGGTTGTCGGGCGCATGGGGGTCGCTTGCCAGGTAGACCAGCTGCTGCTGTTCGCGCGTCTGCCCACGCCAGCTGCGTGCATAGTTCAGGAAGAAGCGTTGATCCGGGCTGTAGCCGTCGATCGCGACGGCGCGTTCCGGATGCGCGCGCAGATCTGCCTGCAACGCATCGTAGGCGACGTTGGTACCGCCCAGGTCGGCGATGTTTTCGCCCAGGCTGAGCCTGCCATTGACGTGCACCGTGGGGTGGTCGGGCAGCGGCACGTAGGCATCGAACTGTTTGACCAGTCGCTCGGCACGTTGCTCGAAGGCCTTGCGATCCTGCGGTGTCCACCAGTCGACATTGTTGCCGGCGCCGTCGAACTGCCGACCCTCATCGTCGAAGCCGTGGGTGGCTTCGTGCCCGATCACCGCGCCGATGCCGCCGTAGTTCAAGGCGTCGTCCGCACTGGCGTCGAAGAACGGCGGCTGCAGAATTCCAGCCGGGAAATTGATGGAATTGGTGCTGGGGTCGTAATACGCATTGACCGTCTGCGGGGTCATCTGCCAGCGCATCCGGTCGGTGGGCTTACCGATCTGGGCGATGTCGTAGTGATAATTGAATTTCGCTGCTGCCTGCAGGTTGCGGTAATACGCGCCAGGCACGATTTCCAGCCCCGACCAGTCGCGCCAGGTGTCGGGATAGCCGATTTTGGGCAGGAATGTTTGCCACTTGGCGATGGCCTTGGCCTTGGTTTCCGGGCTCATCCAGTCGACGTTCTCGATGCGCGCCTTGAGCGCAACACGCACGTTGTCCACCAAGTCGCTGGCACGCTGTTTGGCGTCCGGCGTGAACACCTTGGCGACGTAGAGCTGCCCCAGCCCTTCGCCCATTGCGCCATTGACCGTGCGTAATACGCGCTTCCAACGCGGCTGCTGTTCGGGTTGCCCGGACAGCGTTTTGCCATAGAACGCGAAGTTGTTGTCGACGAAGGCCTTGCTGAGCTGCTTGGAGGCGTCGTCGATGGTGTGGAAGCGCAGATAGGCCTGCCATTGGGCGATCGGCGCGTTCGCCAGCTGACGATCGAATTCGGCGAAGAACCGCGGCTGCGATAGGGAAAAGCCGGCACCGCTGTCGATGCCTTGCACGGCGAAGAAATTGCTCCATGCAAAGTGCGGCGTGAGTTTGTCGGCCTCGGCCGTGCTGACGAAGTGATACTGGTTCCTGGGGTCACGCGCCTCGGTGCGTGTGAGCGAGGCCGCGGCCAGCCGTGTTTCGAGCGCCAGGACCTCGCTCGCCTGTGCCTTGGCGGCGTCTGCGGTGCTGCCGGTGAGCTCGAAGGATTTGGCGATGTAAGCCAGATATGCCTCGCGAATGGGCGCGTATTCGGGAGAGACGTAGTACTCCTTGGTCGGCAGGCCCAGTCCACCTTCCTGCGCGAACCCGATCTGCCTGTCGGCATGTTTGAAGTCCGCACGTGCGCCGAAATCGAACACCTGCGCATCGCCTTCGGCAAAACGATGCGTGATGTAATCGGCAACCTCCTTGCCTGAGGTCAGCGCGGCGATGGCGTCGAGCTGTGGCTTGATCGGCCGGTCGCCGGCCGCTTCGATGGCCGCTTCATCCATGCCCGAGGCATACAGCATGCCGATCTTGTGGGCGACAGGATTGGTTTGGGTGTCCGCCTGCCTTGCGGCGTCTTCGGCAATCTGGCGTTGGGTGGTCAGGCTGTTCTCCACGAGCACGTCGGAGACCCCCCAACTGGTGCGGTCGGCCGGGATGGGATTGGCTTTTTTCCAACGGCCATTGACGAAATCGTCCAGGTTCTGGCACGCGTTGGTAGCTGCATCCAGTTCGCCGATGTCGAAAGCAGGTTTCGCGTCCGCTGTCGCTGCAGGTGCCGAGGTCGCGGTTTTTTCCGGCCTGCTGCTGGTTTGCGCTTCGCGTTGGCAGCCTGCCAGGGCGACCAGCAGGGCAAGGGCAAGCGTGGAGGTCTTGGTGTGTGACATGGGCGCCAGTGGCTGGGATAAACGCCGAGCATAAGCGGACCCATCACCAGGGGGCGCGTGCGTTGAGTTTTGTTGAGGCTTGCATGCAGGCGCGATTGCAGATCGCACCGCATTGCAGCTGGTGCTTGCGGGTCTTGCGTAGCCTGCGCTTGTGGCCAGCGCAGCGACGGCGTCGCAGCGGGATGCGCGTTCTACCCGTTGGTCGGCATCGGTCTGGCAGCGCGTGCGTGCAGGAAAGATCATCCACTGCAGGAGCATGGCCTGCCTCGGTTATTGGTGCCGGCTGGCGGATTTGGAGAAAGACACTGCGGCAAATACGGGGTGCACAACGAAAACGGGCGGCCATCTTTCGATGGCCGCCCGTGGTTTTACCGCGCTTGCGCAATTACCAGATCACGACCTGCTTGTCGCCCTGACGCACCATCGCATCGCCCGCCTTGCACGAGAACGCGGCGGCGAAGGCCGGCATGTTCGACGGTGCGCCGATGGCGCGGAAGTTCGCCGGTGCATGCGGGTCGGTCTTCAGGCGTACGGCCAGTTCTTCCGGGGTGAAGTTGCGACGCCACACCGTGGCCCAGTTGAGGAAGAAGCGCTGGTCGCGGGTGATGCCGTCGGTCTTGGGGTCGTCCTTGCCGGCAGTGGCGGCCTTCATGGCGTCGTAGGCGGTGTTCAGGCCACCCAGGTCGGCGATGTTTTCGCCCAGGGTCAGGTCGCCCTTGACCTTGTCGCCGGCCGGCGTGCGGTAGCCGTCGAACTGCGCCACCAGCTTGCCGGTGCGTGCCTTGAACGCGTCCAGGTCCTTCTGCGTCCACCAACCCGGATCGGGGATGAAGTTGCCATCGGCGCCGAAGCGGCTGCCCTGGTCGTCGTAACCGTGGGTCATCTCATGGCCGATCACTGCACCGATGCCGCCGTAGTTCATTTCCTCCGGCGCATTCGGGTCGAAGAACGGCGGCTGCAGGATGGCGGCCGGGAACACGATCTCGTTTTGCAGCGGGTTGTAGTAGGCGTTGACCGTCTGCGGGCTCATGCTCCATTCGGTCTTGTCCACCGGCTTGCCGATCTTGGACAGGTTCCACTTGTAGTTGAATTCCTGCGCGGCCATCACGTTGCCCAGGTAGCTGTCGCGGCCGGTGCTCAGGCCGTTCCACTCACGCCACTTTTCCGGGTAGCCGATCTTGGGCGTGAAGCTTTCCCACTTGGCGATGGCCTTGGTCTTGGTCTCCGGGCTCATCCAGTCCAGCTTTTCGATGCGGGCCTTGAGCGCGGTACGCAGATTGGTCACCAGGGTTTCCATCTTGGCCTTGGAATCGGCCGGGAAGGCAACCTTGACGTACAGCTGGCCCAGCGCTTCGCCGGCCTGGCCGTTGATGGTGGCCAGCACGCGCTTCCAACGCGGCTTGATTTCCTTCTGGCCGCGCATGGTCTTGTTGTAGAACGCGAAGTTCTCATCGACGAACGGCTGGCTCAGGAACGGCGAAGCGCCATCGACGGTGTGGAAGCGCAGGTACGCGCGCCAGATCGTCGGGTCGGTGTCGGCGATCATCTTGCTCACTTCCTGATGGAAGGCGGGGATCGCCAGCGAGAACATCTCCGGTGTGGCCACGCCCTGCGACTTGAAGAACTCGGTCCACGACCAGTTCGGGGTCAGCTTGTCGGCCTCGGCGGGGGAGATCGGGTTGTAGGCCAGCGAGGCGTCGCGCGACAGCTCGGTGCTGGTCTTGGACACCTTGGCCAGGCGGGTTTCGAACGCGACCACTTGCTTGGCCTGCGCGGCGGCATCGGCCGCGGCCACGCCCGACAGCTCCAGCACCTTGGCGATGTGCGCCTGGTAGGCCTCCAGCTTGGCCTTGTTGGCGGGGCTGGTGTAGTACTCCGGGTCCGGCAGGCCCAGGCCTCCCTGCATGGCATAGGCGATGTTCTGGCTGGACTTCTTGAAGTCCGCTTCGGCGCCGAAGCCGAAAAGGACGTTGTTGCCCTTGGCCGCGCTGCTGCGCAGGTAGTCCACCAGCTTGGCCTGGTCGCTGATCGCGTCGATGGCGGCCAGTTCCGGCTTCAGCGGCTCGATGCCCTGCGCGTTGATCTTGGCTTCGTCCATGCCGGTCGACCACAGGTCGCCGACGATCTTTTCCACACCGGTGGCCTTGCCGTCGGCTGCGGCCTGTTCCACCAACTGCCGCTGGATCGCATTGGAGCGCTCGTCGAGCATCTCGAACGCGCCCCAGCTGGTGCGGTCGCTCGGCACCGGGTTGGCGGCCAGGAACTTGGCATTGGCGTAGGCGTTCAGATCGGTACAGGCGTTGCTGTTGGGGTCTAGGTCGGCCGCGGTGAACTGGTTCACTGCCGGCAGCTTGCTCTGGTCCAGGGTCAGCGTCTTGGGCGCTGCCGGGGTAGTGGCCGCGGTGTCGCCCGCAGGGGCGGCAGGTGCGGTGTCTTCGGACTTCTTGCAACCGCTCAGGGCGGTTGCCACGGCCAGGGTCAGCGTCAATAAATGAGGTGTACGAATCACAAAGGACTCCGGAAGCATCGATGGGAAGCCCCGTCGCCGGGGCCGTGGCCGGCACTCTACGCCTCGCCAGCCGGATGGCATGGTGTCGAAGGTCATGGGTGCGGGGCGTAGAGGGCCGGGCGAGGCACCAGCTTTTGGGGCGCGGGGGTACCGAACATCCAGTGAGCCGGCCCGCCATGGCCAGTAGGCAACGGCGGTACTGTCGATGTCACACAACCTGCAGCTGTCGGCTGGAGGTGTCGGCGTGGTCACCCCCGAATCACCCAGCGGGGCACTTGCTGGCAACCACTAGCGGCACTGTGCAGCGACCGTTCTTCGCCTACCACCCGCGCGCGCCGCCGTAGTGCTGCATTGTTAGCGGCGGGCAGGCGCTCATACGCTGCCGCTGCCACATGGTGGGCGCGGATGAGCGGTGCTATATACCAGTGCATGCCCGTCGCCTCTGAACCCCTGGATGCACTGATCATCGGCGCCGGCCACAACGGGCTGGTGTGCGCTGCCTATCTGGCCAAGGCTGGCAAACGGGTGCTGGTGTTGGAAGCGCGCAACGTGGTTGGCGGTGCGGCGGTGACCGAGGAGTTTCATCCTGGGTTCCGCAATTCGGTGGCGGCGTACACGGTGTCGTTGCTGCAACCCAAGGTCATCGCCGATCTCGCACTGGAACGCCATGGCCTGCACGTGGTGCCGCGACGTCTCAACAATTTTCTGCCGTTGCCGAACGGTGACTATCTGCTTGCCGGGGCAGGGCGCACGGCGCAGGAAGTTGCCAGGTTTTCAGCGCGGGATGCGGCCGCATTGCCCGCCTACGAAGCGCGGTTGGAGCAGTTGGCCGACGTATTGCGTGCGCTGGCCTTGCAGCCACCGCCTGATGTCACCGATGGCGGCTGGTTGCAGGTATTGCCGCAGCTATGGCGGGCAGGCAAGCTCGGGCTGCAGTTGCAGGGCCTGCCGCTGACATTGCGCCAGGAGCTGTTGGACCTGTTTACGATTTCAGCGGCCGAATATCTGGATCGCTGGTTCGAAAGCGCGCCGATCAAGGCCTTGTTCGGCTTCGATGGCATTGTCGGCAATTACGCCAGTCCCCACACGCCGGGTACCGCATACGTGTTGTTGCACCACGTGTTCGGGCAGAGCAACGGGGTCAAGGGGGCATGGGGCCACGCCATCGGTGGCATGGGCGCGATCACTCAGGCCATGGCCGCCAGCGCGCGCGAACACGGCGTGCAAATCCGTACCGGCTGCGTGGTGGAGCGCGTGTTGGTGGAGCAGGGGCGTGCAGTCGGTGTCGTCACGACCGGCGGTGAGACGATCCACGCCCGCGCGATCGTGGCCAACGTCAACCCGAAACTGCTGTATCAGCGCCTGATGCGGCCAGGCGACGTGCCTGCGACAACGCGCGAACGTATTGCCCATTACCGCTGCGGGTCGGGCACCTTCCGCATGAATGTCGCACTCTCGCGCCTGCCGGACTTCACCGCGTTGCCCGGCGACGGCGATCACCTGACCGCCGGCATCATCATGGCACCGAGCCTGGACTACATGGACCGCGCCTGGCATGACGCGCGCGCGTTGGGATGGTCGCGTGAGCCCGTGGTCGAACTGCTCATTCCCAGCACCCTGGACGACACCCTTGCGCCGCCTGGTCAGCATGTCGCCAGCCTGTTCTGCCAGCACGTGGCACCGCAACTGCCCGATGGCGGGCAGTGGGACGATTATCGCGACGAGGTGGCCGATCTGATGATCGCCACGGTCGAGCGCTACGCGCCCGGATTCGCGGCCTCGGTATTGGGCCGGCAGATCCTCAGCCCGCTCGATCTGGAACGCATCTTCGGCCTGGTTGGCGGCGACATCTTTCACGGCGCCCTCAGCCTCAACCAACTTTTCAGCGCGCGCCCGCTGCTGGGGCAGGGTGCCTATCGCGGCGCGGTGCCGGGGTTGTATCTGTGTGGATCCGGGACCCATCCGGGCGGCGGTGTGACGGGTGCGCCCGGACATAATGCGGCGCGGGTGATTTTGGATGGTTGATTTTTTTGCAGCCATGTATTGAATCGAATTCGCCGCCAGTGAGGATCTGGTTTGAAGTAAGCACTCCTCTGAGAAATTAAATAATTTTACTGAATTGTCTTGTAAAAATGTGATCTTTATTCGAAATCTACATTGGGGAGTGATAATAATGGCATGCGCTCACAGTAATTGCGCAAGTTTCATTCAAAAGGAGATGTCAGACGAAGATTAACTTTGTTGCGTTGTTGATTGTCCTCGCATGTGCTGGCGCAGACGTCCAGGCTGCCCGTAAGAGCTCAATAGATTACGTCTATTTTAGTACCGAGGGCGTTCCCGTCGGTCAGTGGGCGTATTTTTGCAATAATGCCCAACGGGAAGGAGGGGGTGCTTCTGCGCCATATCTTTTGACGATTAAAGGCGGCTGCAGTAGTGAAGTCATTTGTCCACCGGGTGGAGGGTCTTGCAATATTAAAAACGATACATCGGTAATTTATTCGCTGACAAGCAGTGCGCCGTTCACAGAAGAGGAGGCGTGTGATTTGATCCGGCGCTTTCCGTGTGAAACAACTGAGCCTGAACTTCTATGGGATTTTGGATGAACACCTGTTAGGCGTTAGATAAATAAACCTCAGGGCCAGCTGTGGAGTTCTTCTGCTCCAGCCCGCTGCCGGGATGGGGGGGCGTCTAGCGCGTCGCGATTCCCGGCTTGTATCTGTGCAGGTCTGGAACACACACAGGAGGAGGCTTGGTCAGCGTGCGCCTTGACATAATGTTGCGCGGTTTATTTTGGTGATTGATCAACACGCGGGGTGATTGCGATGACTCTTCGGTAATGGATAAAAAAGCCCTGGAAACCAGGGCCTTTTCAAGTGGTTTATGCTCCGGAAGCGCCACCACGGCGATCCTGTTTCTGCGATCAGAAATCGTAGGCTGCAGTCAGACGCACAAATCGCGGTGTGTTGTAGTTGTAGGGTTCGGTACCGATACCATAGGTGTTGCGAACGGTGAAGGGCGCGGTGTTGTAGCGGCTTTCAACACGATTTACCGAGCGGTCGTTCAAGACGTTGAAGACCTGAAGTCCCAGCGCCAACTTATGGTCGGCGAAGGAAGGCCGGTAGGTAATGCCAAGATCCAGATTCTTGATCCAGGGGGTACGTCCAGCGTCGCCCGGAGGTGAAGCCTGGCCACCGCAGTAGTGGTACGCAGAGCCATATCCGATCGGGTTGCCTTCATTCGACCCGAAGTAGCCCAGGCAGGAGATCGGTGTGCCCGACATCACACGTACAGTCGCCGATGCCATCCACTCCGGCGCGATTTGATACGCACCGAATGCCTTGAACTGATGCCTGCGATCATTTGCCAGACTACCGCCTGCGTAATACATCAACTCAGCCGCATCCCAGTCCTGCGTCTTGGAGACATCGGATTGACCGATGTCAGACTTGACCTGACCTTCGGTATTCCCGTAACTATGCGACCAGGTGTAGTCGACACGGCCATACCACTTTTCGTCGAACGGATGTTCCAGAAACAGGTCCACGGCAACGTAATTGCGACGCGCTTTGTCAGTGAAACCCCAATCGGACTGGCTCATGCGCAATTGCGTATAGCCTGAGCCGTCGACGTTGGCAAGATTGTATGTATTGGTCTGGCCAGGGTTGAACATGACACACCCCGGGATGCTCACGCTGCTGACATCTCCACCGGTTGCAGCCAATTTCGCGGACATCTTGCCAGGATCGCAGACATCATCAATCGCACTCTGCAGTTTGCGATAGGTCACCTTGGCGCCCGAGTTCCAGCTCTCGCCGAGAGTTTTCTCGAAGCCAAGAATGATCTCGTCCTGATACTGCGACTTCAGATCACTAGGCGCGAACGCATTGGGATCCGGCGCCTGGCCGTATTCGCCATTGCTCGAGACCGGGCCAGGACCAATCGCTCCAAGACCGGTTGGCTCGCCATTGGCGTCGATACCGGTGTACGTGAAGTATTCGTCGGTATAGGTTGAGGCCGATGCTCCACGAATGGCGACGCTATTGGGTAACGCCAGGTAGTAGCGCCCAAGGTTGGCGAATATCTTCAGTGACGAATCGCCGAACACATCCCAGCTTGCACCAAGGCGCGGTGCCCACTGATCACCGCTGTCGACATAGGCAACGTGGTCGCTGTTGTAGTTGGTGAACTTATCGTTGCGAATGCCCAGTGTCAGCAACCACTTGTCGCTGACCTGCCAACGGTCCTCCAAATAATAGGCTTTCTGCTCGACCGCCATGCTTGTGGTTGTCGTAAAGATCCGACGTTGCGCGTAGTAGCCCTGTCCGCCGGGCGCACCGACGCCAAGTTCGGGGTTAATGCCTTCAGTAGGATTGTCCTGGCGGCCGTAGATCCACTGGTAGCCAGGCCCCGTCGTGCGAACGCCTTCGTTGTAGGCATTGAAGTACATATTGTCCACGCCAGCGGTTAAATCGTGATCGCCGAGGCGATATTCCAACTCCAGACGAAGACTCCGTGACTTGCTGATCGGATCATCAGCCTTGGCTCGATTGGTCGCCTGGCCGTTGCGAATCGGCGTGTTACCCACAATTGCCGGATCTTGCTCGGTGACGCCGTCGAGAAATGGAAGGTCCGAAATATTCGGGTTGAACTGGCGGTTGTGCTGGGTGCTGCGGCCCCAGGTGGCATTCAGGGTCAGATCATCGGTCAGATAACCAGTGTATTTGAAAATGTCGTATTTATCAGTGATCTTGAACGTATCCGGGAAGGTCCCCGTCGCGCCCCCAGTGCTCAGATCGTCGTAATTGAATGCGGTGTAGTAGCCGCCGCGCCGGTCAGTGTTTTGGATGCGCGTATATTCCAAAATATTTGAATCGTTGATGTTCCAGTCCAGCTTTCCATAAAACTTGGGCGAGCTGTACCCGTAGTTGTTCTGTCCCTGAATAGAGTTTGTGCGTGCGTTGGTGGTGACGCCGTCGGTCTTGTCGGTTTCTCCAGCGACAAAAATAAAGAGTTTGTCTTCGATTAGCGGGCCGCCCGCATACGCGCTGTAGACAGTCCGGGTTTGATTGTTGTCTTTGCCACTGCGGTAGAGCGTGCCAGGCTGCGTACGGTTGGTGTAGCCATAACCTGCGGGCAATGTGTTACTCGGGAACCAGACATCGCCAGTCGAGCTCGCCAGGGAATCGGGTTCCCAGACTGCCTGTGCACCAAAATGCCATTCATTGGTGCCGCGCTTGCCAAGCTGATT
>JAAIGE0100973396.1_pt1 | contig 13720 bp, 13 predicted proteins | sample 6487951 | NCBI WGS metagenome assembly JAAIGE01 (sample SAMN13974128, study PRJNA590717) | phyllosphere metagenome | biome: tomato field; feature: multiple bacterial spot infested tomato fields; material: tomato leaves; isolation source: leaves from tomato fields | host: Solanum lycopersicum ... | reverse complement strand
TGTCGCCGGCATGGAGATCTGATCGGCGACAAGGTGATCGTCTACAAACGACTGGAGCATTGGACTATCACGCGCAAAACTGAGCTAACCAGAGCCTGATCGGCGTTCCCGTAAAGGAAGGTGCAGTGGGACAGGAAAGGCAGGACCGGTCACCCATGCGTCCAGAGTGAGCCGTTTTCCCAAAACCTGTTCCCGATTGCATTTTCCCGAAACGGCCCGTTGGGTACGGGGAAACGGGACTGCTGCAAGTTGGCGAAAATGTGGGTTTCGGGATATTAAGCCGCTCTACACAGCGGCGGGAATTGGGTTCAAAGGCGCCTAGCAACTGTCCGGCTGAGACGACCCAGTTCCGGTCATTAAAGAGCCGCTCGCGCCAATCCCGAAGCGGACGTCCGTTCAGCGAAGCCGCATATCTGATTTCGATGCTCAGCGGGGCAGGTTGAGTGCTCGCCAGCCCCCCGACTGTGGTGACAAGCTGTAAAAGTATGCTGGGTTATGTGGGCGCCCATGAACATGCAGGTAGCTATCTCAACCACCGAACTTCCTTGGGCGCAGGTCACCTCCGAGGTGAATGCGTGGCGGGGAGCATGCCTGCAGTGGTTCGCCCGCGCAGAAGCGGCCGTGACGGAAGCGCTGCTATTTCTCAGCGGTGCTGGCCAGCGCGGAGGCGCAGTGCAACTGCGGCATCTCACTGGGCAACGCCTCGAGGACATCGGTCATGCTATTGGGCCTGGCGGACCGTTCGGCACAGAGGGTAGCGCCGCCTATGAGGCCCTCACGAACTTCCGAACGTATGAGGTCCTGCGCGCTCACTTGGCCCACGACGTGGCGCGCATCGCTCTAGAGCGCAATGGCACCTGGGTCGTTGTCTTTCGACACCTCTCCATCCGCAGCCGCACTGCCCACCGCAGCACCATCGCGCTAGAGCAGGCCGAAGCAAGTGAGACGTTGGCAGACCTTAAACGGAAGACGCAGCAGCTGGATACCGCCCTCACCAACCTGCGCCGAACTATCGAAGCGGCTCTCTAGACCCAGAAGCCGTCACTCAGGGCTGCCTGATCGGCTCCACAAACCTGCCACTCGTTCATCCGAACTAAGCCGTAACAGTTCAAAGCCTTGCTTCTGAGTGACTAAATCGCCGCGTCTCAGCAGTTTGCCGGCTGACCACGTTGTCCTCGGTCGCATCCTCTGCATAACCGACTTGCGCCGATCAGCGGCATTCGGGAAGGAGCGCCAGACATGACGGTTCACAGGAGCGTGCGGACGCTGGCAGGCGACGGGCGCACTCGGGAGGCGAAGCACTGGTCCGAATGGCTGCGGCGCGTCCCTGCCATCCGGCGGCAGTTCCACCAATGGGCTGACAACTTCGACCCATTCCGCTCGAACGAGGCCGCAAGCGTCGCTGTGCTTGCGAACGCCGCCTCGCGCGCCGGCTACCTGGCACATACGGAGTATGTCGCACTCAAGCGACACGTCACGCGTGGAAGGCCCTTTCGACCAGGCCGCTGCGACCTCTGGATCGCGCACGTTGCCAGCGAAACCTCTTGGGCGTTCGAGGTCAAGCAGCACTTTGCCGCTGCAAAAATCCGCGAAACGACGTTCCGGGCGCGCTTGGATCTCGCCCGTCGCGACGCTCAGTGCGTGGACCGGGACGAAGCCGACCGCAGGGTTGGCTGCCTTATCACCGTCCCCAGCGAACGAGTGGTCCAGACTGCAGAGCTGGTCGCCCACTTCGACGAACTCTGCAAACGAGCGGACGTCGCGTTCCGCATAAGCGGCGGCGTGGGCTCTGTATGGCTTGCGTTCGCTTTTGTAGACTGACTCGAGCCGCGGAAGCCATGAAGGGGATGATGGCAGGGTGCACCAGCCTGGAAGAAGGATAACATGTTACTTCCCAAATCAGAGTGCCATTTTCACTCCAACGTCTTGCGATCGTACGCAGGCAAGAGCATCTCGATCACATGGGAAAGCTAATGAATCAGGGGCCGGTTGAAATTATCATACCAAGCGGTAGCTCTTTGCCTGAAGGTGCCGGCCTGGCGAGCGTCATAGCTGGAACCACTTGCGGATCGCTGGCGGAAGCACTGACCTGGATCGCTGCCCACCAGCCCTACACTCACGCCGCTCATCTTCGCTTAAGTAACGGACGCACGCTGAACGTTGCCGAGGCGAAGGCGCTCATCTGATCCACGGTGGTTTAGCGCTCCAGAGTCGGCAATTTGCAGCGCCAGCTCCAGATACCTCGACAGACTCGATAGAGCGTAAGAGAGAAGCGCCCGACTACGCCCGCCGGCGTTGCAGCCAGCATCGATTGCAACTATCATTCAAGACCGCCGGATTGTCCCTTGCGGATTGTCAGAGGCCGTCAGCGCTATGAAACACGATTCAGCGGTTCAGTCCCGCATGCCGATTTACCTTGATCACCAGGCGAGCACTCCGCTTGATCCTTCGGTGCTTGCAGAGATGATGCCGTTTTTTGCCTCCGTGCAGGGTAACCCCCATGCTTCCGGCAACGCTCACGGCACCGCCGCAATGCGGGTAATTGAGACGGCTCGATCTCAGGTCGCGGATTTGATCGGTGCTGAGCCAAGTGAGATCGTCTTCACCTCCGGCGCGACCGAGGCTAACAATATGCTCATCCGCTCCGCAGCGGCCGCCGGGCTGGCGAGTGGTCGCACCGGAATCGTCGTCTCTGCCATCGAACACCATGCGGTTCTCGACGTGGTGCGAGCACTCAAGAATGAGGGCTTCCGGGTCGTCGAGGTTGGAGTGGGTCGCGACGGCGTCGTCGATCTTGAGGCACTTGCCCGGGTGGTTGACGAGCAGACGGCTCTCGTTAGCGTGATGGCAGCCAACAACGAGATTGGGACATTGCAGCCAATCGCGGACGTCGCCGGCCTCGCCTCGCGAGCCGGTGCGCTGTCGCACAGCGACGCCGCTCAAGCAGCCGGCAAGATCCCGATCGACGTGCACGCCCTCGGCCTAGACCTGCTCAGCCTTTCGGCTCACAAAATGTACGGACCCATGGGCATTGGCGCAGCCTTTGTTCGCCGTTCGATCCGGAGTCGAATGACGCCTCTTCTACGCGGTGGCGGGCAAGAAGGCGGCCTGAGGAGTGGGACGCTTCCCGTTCCGCTATGCGCTGGCTTCGGGGCGGCGGCTAGGCTCGCGACCGAGTTGATGCCAGAGGAGGCAGCCAGGACTGCCTCACTTCGGAACCGTTTCCTCGCTGCACTAGTCGAGCGTAACGCCGAGCCGGTGGTCAACGGGAGCATGGCCGCCCGTCTTCCCGGCAACCTGAGCGTCGCCTTCCCCGGCGTAGACGCGGAAGCGCTGATGATGCGGATCAGGCGGACGGTGTCGATAGCGACTGGCTCGGCATGCACGTCCGCCAGCCTAGAGCCGAGTCACGTCCTGCTCGCACTTGGGGGCGATCCGTCTTTGGCGGAACAGACGGTGCGTGTTGGCTTCGGACGTGAGACCACGCTGGAGGAGGTCGACATTGCTGCAGCGTCAGTGGCATCCGCGGTGGCGCGTTTGCGGTCAGTCGGCTACGATCCCGCAAAACACTCCTACGGGACTAACATGTGACCGCCATTCAGGAACTTGATGAAGGAGACGACCTCGATCGTAAAATCGACGAGGCCGTCCACGACCTGCGCGACGAGTACCTCCAGGACCACCTCACTCCATGGATTATCGGTTTTTCCGGCGGAAAGGATAGTACCCTCGTCCTTCAGCTCGTCCTTGAGATGCTACTCGAGCTTCCGCCAAGCCGTCGGCTGCGCCCTATCCACGTTGTGTCCAACGACACCTTGGTCGAAGCACCGGTAGTCGCGGCTCACGTCAACAGTGTGCTGGATCGTATCCGGCGAGCGGTGGAGGCGCTCCGCCTCCCGGTCGTCGTGGTTAAGACGCAACCAGCCAAGTCGCAGACGTTCTGGGTCAATCTCATCGGCCGCGGGTACCCATCGCCGAGCAGGACCTTCAGGTGGTGCACGGACCGCATGAAGATACAGCCGACTTCCACCTATATCCGCTCCACGGTTGCTGCGAACGGCGAGGCCATCTTGCTACTCGGCGTACGTCGCGAGGAGTCCGCCACGCGTGCGGTCAGCGTGAACAAGTACTCTAACGGACAGCGTCTCAATCCGCACAACGACCTTCATGGATGCCTCGTCTACAGACCAGTTGTTGACTTCACGACGGAGGAGGTCTGGCAGGTCCTTTTGCAGCGGCGCCCGCCTTGGGGCGGCTCGCACCGCGAGCTTGTGACTCTGTACAAGGACGGGCAGGGAGGAGAGTGTCCGCTCGTGCTCTCAAAGGCGGACGCGCCCTCCTGTGGGACCTCATCGTCTAGATTCGGCTGCTGGACCTGCACCGTTGTGGTAAAGGACAGGAGCATGGCGGGTTTTGTCGAGGCCGGTCATGCCGAGCACGAGAGGCTGATGGATTTCCGCGACTGGCTAGCTGAGATCCGTTCGGACCCCACGCGTCGCATGGCTCGAAGGCGTTCGGGCGCTGTCACCTATCTGGCGGATGGATCGCTGGTACCTGGTCCATTCACCCTGGCGGCAAGGCGCGAGATTCTCGAGCGGCTGCTCGCAATGCAGACTGAGACCGGCCACGACCTCATCTCGAACGATGAGGTCGAGATTATAGAAAGGATTTGGGCGGAGGACGCCGCAGTAATCCTGACATCTTCCGCCGCTCGCGCGAAGGTGCCCGCGTGAACCGCATCCCGCTTACCGCTGCCAATCAGAGCAACGACGCCCTGTCGACGCTGGCCGCCGACCTCGCACTTGATCCCGCCGTTCTTGAGGCTCTCCTGGCTGCCGCACGGGCCCGTTCGGGCATGCTGCGCCGTCGAGGCCTCTTCCAAGCGTTCGACGCGATCCTGTCAGAATCGCAGGCATAAAGTGATGCGTCTGCAGGGCGTTACGCTCCGGAACTGGAAGGGTTACCGGGCCACGCGCATATCGCTCCCCGATGTCCAGTCCGGCCGTAACGTCGTAGTGCTGGAAGGTAACAACGGAGCCGGCAAGACAAGCCTGCTCGAGGCGTTGACCTGCTGCCTCTATGGTCGAGCCGCAATGCCGTTGGTAGCTCGTGCTACCGCAGGTGCCAGACCCGATCAATCCTATGACGGCTTCTTGGAACGCGCCCTCTACTCCGGCGCAAGGGGCCGACCCGCTAGGATGGCCGTGCTGCTCGAGTTCACCGACGGGGAGGAAAGCATCTCGGTTGAACGAATCTGGCACTTCGGCGCGGCAGGTCGACATCGCAGCGAAGACGAGGAAGTCCGACTGGGCGAAGGCAGGGATTGCCTTGCGGTCCCGCTTCCTGAAGCGGCCGAGGTATCCGACTTCGTGCGGGGATTTGTCGACGACCGGCTGCTGCCAGAGCATCTCGCTCCGTTCTTCCTGATGGACGGAGAGCATTTGGAGAGGATGTCCGGTCGAACTGCAGACCAGCAGGTCCGGCAAGCCGTGGAAGCGGTCCTAGGCGCACCCGTTCTCCGATCCCTGGCGTCAGACCTGAGGTCCTACGCACGCGAGCGCCGTCGACAGCTCCCGCAGGGATCAGGTCGAGACGGAGAGCAGGCGGTTATAGACCTTGCCGCGCTGGAGGAGGAGGAGAGGACTCTCGCGGAACGCCTCGAGCTCTCAACAAATGCGCTGGAGCCTCTCCGACGCACACGCGACACCGTGGTTGACCGGATTGGGCGCCTGCACGGCGACAGCTACCGAAACTTCAAGCAACTTTTCGAAGAGCGAGAGCGCCTCATCCGGGATCGTGACGCTCAGCGAGACGAACTGCGACGCCTCCTGTCGGGAGATCTCGCGCTGGCACTTGCGGGGCCGATCCTACGGCAGCGAGTTCTCGACCGTCTCGAGCACGAGGACGTCGCTGAGCGCTGGTCCAGCAGCGCTCAGGCGAGCATTGGCCGCTTCGACGACTTCATGCGAATGCTTGGGGAGCGTAAGCCGCGTCTCAAGGCCGAGCGCGACCTGTTGGAGTCGGTCTGGACGGAGACTTGGTCCACGCGACCGGACGGCGTCCCCACCGACCTGCATCATCGCCATCTCGGCGAAGCCGAACGCCGGGCGGTGAGACGTCATCTCGAGAGTCTCTCAGCCGTCCGATCCGACTCGATCGCCGAACTCTCTCGAGTGGTGGCTCAGTGTGACGTTCAGGTACTAGAAATCGAGCAGGAGATCGGCCGTCAGCGCGGGCTAGATGGCGAATCGCAAGCGCTCGCCGACGAACTTAACAAAGCGCAGACCGCTGTTGCGGCCGAAGAGGCCAGCCACGCAGGACTACTCCAGAACCTAGCAGCTGCGAGAACGCGGGTTTTAGATGCGCGGGAAAGCTTATCTAAGCTACTCTCAGCGGACGCTGCAGCAGCTCCGTTGCTAGCGAAGGCCGACCGTGCCGAACGCTACGCAGAACTGGCCGAGCGATTGGTGTCCGAGGCGATGCCTGCAAACCTCGACGTCCTGTCCGACTCCATCACGGAGGCTTACGTGGAGATGGCGCACAAGAGCGTTGTAAAGCGTATTTCGCTGAAGCCTGACGGCGGAGTGGCGATGCTCGATGGCCTCGGCGGAGACCTTCGGGCAGTGGATGCGAGCGCCGGCGAGAGCCAGGTGTTCGCACTTGCCGTGATGTCCGGTCTTTCCCGCTTGGCAGCCGACTTCCCGATCGTCATGGACACGCCCCTTGCCCGACTGGATCCCATGCACCGAGCAAACGTGCTCAGGCACTTTGCGAACGGAACCCGACAGCTTGTCCTACTCACCCATCCAGCCGAACTCGGACCAGACGAGATGAAGGTGCTTGGATCTCATGTCGCCGAAGTAATTACGATTGGCGCGGTTTCGCGCCCCGCCGAGGCAGGCTAATGTCTACCGTTGCTCTTGACCTGTCCCGAGGCGACTTCAGGACCAGCCGGGCAGCTGACGAACTGAGCGCGCGCTTTCAGTCCCTGCTCGGTCTTCCGCACCGTTATGGCCCCGCCCGCTTGGCAATTGGACGATCGCTCGGCGTCCCAAGCGCGCCAAAGCTGGAACTTAACACCTTGGGGCTCGGCCGACCGATTAGGGGCGAGCAGTTGTTCGGCCAAGGAGTGGAGCTCTCCAGCTGGCTGACGCTGCTCGTAGAGCACGCCGGCCCTATCGACCTAACCAAGAAGGATTTTCAAACGCTCGTGGGGGCGCACTGGCATCGGGGAGTTTACCTTCTTTGGGACGACTGGAAGGCGTGCACTGGTGACTTTGATGCCTTCGTGGGCAAGCTGGTTCGACAATCAAAGAGTCGGCGCCGGGGTGGGGATCAGCCCCCAAACCTAGCTTTGATCTGAGACAGCTTACCCTCTAGCTCAGCAGGGCGACGGTTGCTCTGCAGCATCATTTCGGCAAGGAACCAGCGCACTTCAGGCTGCACCTCGAGACGCCGAGAAAGCCGCCTGATCAACCGTTTCGTATCCACATACCGGAGAAGCCAGCGCAATCGTGCGGCGGGTTCGTCTGGCGCGGCTGCCAGCACCGCGTCCACCCGCTCAGCGATCTCCGCGGCGGTCGCATGGCCCAACTCTAACCCTGACAACTCGGCCTCGCACGCAGCAATGAACTCGGCGCCGGACAGGTCCACGAAGTGCCCGTCCGCATACTTGACCCGGCACACGTGCGCGGCGCCCAGCATCCTTTGCGCTTGCAAAAGATTTTCGCACTCCTCAATCGCAATACGAAGAGGTACGTCCCCCACGTGCTCCGCAGCCGGCCGGCGCTTAGCCAGGCTGCGCGACAACGATGCAATCAAGTCCGGCTCGAGGAGGTACGCCTCGACCTCCCAACGGGAGGTGGTGTGCAGGTCTTCGCTCGTCGTTGCCTCGGCAAAAGCCGCGTCGTCGATTGCGAACAGCAGGTGCCACTTTTTGGATCTGAAGAACGTGTCGCGGTCCACGAAGCCAAATGCCGGTATGCCGTCGACCTCGCGACTGGCGACAACGGCGGCCTCTACCGCCGAACAACCTGCCGCGTTCGTGAGTTCCTTCGCCTCGACGAACTCGAACGAGCCGGCGAGGTGACGAAACCAGTACATCCGGAAGAGGCGCACGTCATCCTGACCCTCTAGGACAACGCGAGGCAGTCCGATCTGATGCGCGGCGATCTGCCGCTCGTCGTCGAACTCCTCGAATGAGGCGACGTTAACCATGGGGCAGCCTGAAGCGGGGCTTCACTAGACAGCCGCTCTTGTACAGCCCGGGTTCGAGCTGCCGAGGAGCGAGCAGTCTCATGGTGTCGGCCTGATGAGACGTCATGACGAAGCTAAGGCCGTCGTGCTCACGCGCCCAGTCCTTCAGCAGATTGACGAGCCGGCGGCGCATCACGGTGTGAAGATGCTGCTCGGTTTCGTCGATCAGGACGATGGTGGACCCGGTCATGTGCGCAGCGATGCGCACGACTAGCTGGACAAGCTGACGCTCGCCGCTGCTGAGCTGATCCAGCCGATGGCGACCGGATTCCGTTTCCACCGGGACCATCAGGTTCTGCCTGTCCACCGGTCCGATCCGCTTAGAGCCGCGGAAGACGATCTCGTTGACGATGTTACGACAGAGCTTCTCCCGATCGTCGTCCAGCCAAGTGAACCATACCAAAAGGTTCTCGATAGACGTCGCCCAATCGCTACCATCGGTGCTGAACCGATGCGCGGGCGCGTAGCCGAAGGTGGGCGGGCGGACGATCGTGCGGCCTTCGTCGGGGGGCCGCCTCATCCCTCGATCGGACGGAAAGTAGAGCACCGTAGGGAGGGCCATGGAAGCCCCGAACAGGGCGGCAGGCGGTTCGCCCAACCGCTCCAAAACCGCTTCAAGAAACGAGCGGGCGGCATCGTCAGACGAACTTGAGACCTCGACAGGACTGATGCGTGAGCGCCTGTCAAAGCGGAGAACCGCAGGCTGGTCCTCCACCCCCATCGCCGCGAGATCCTCGCGCTTCCAAGTCTTCAGAAGGCCTGGGGCACCAGCCACGATCGAGACCAGCCCGAGGCGCGATCTGACGCCGTCATCGAGCTGGACGAGCGCGTCCAGCTGCAAACCGCCTTCTCCAGAATCGAGCGCCGCCATTCCGTAGCTCGAATGGCTGGTGGCGCCGAGAAGTGACATGGCAGCAAATATGCCCTCGAGCACAGTCGTCTTCCCGGCTCCGTTAGGCCCCATGATGAGAAAGAGGTTCGTGGGCTGACCTTGCTGGTCGACGAGAGGTACTTCCGTCAAACCTCGCAATGCGCCGCAATCGAGCAGAGTTAGTGCGACAGGAGAAAACCGCGTAGGTCTCAGGGCTGCGCTCATCGTGCGTTCACCGTCGCCACGGCGGACTTAACGTCCGCCCGTTCGACCCGGGCACCGTGCGCGCGCATCGCGTCCCGTCCGGCGAGCTTCACGAGCATATCTCCCTTCATCATCAGATCCTCGGCTCCCCCTTCGTCGAGAATAATTCTGCTGTCAGTTGCCTTCTGGACGGTTAGTGCGATCCGGCTGGGAATGTTAGCGCGGAGGAGGCCGGGGAACGTGGCCGCCTCGGGGCGCTGGGTCGCGAGCAGCAGGTGGATGCCAACAGCACGAGCCTTTTGAGCAAGCCGAACCAAGGGCTCATCCGCCCCAGTCCTTCCCATCATAAAGTCGGCGAGTTCGTCCACGACCACGACAAGGCGCTGGAGTGAGGCGCCGGCATCCTGAGCTTCGGCGATATTGCGTGCGCCCTTATCGCGGAGGATTTCCTGACGGGCATCCATCTCGTCGACGATCTCGCGGAGGACCGTCACCGCCGCGGCCATGTCGGTGATCACCTTACCCCCACGCAGAAGGCGACAGCCGTCGTAATCTGCAAAGTCCACGCCCTTGGGATCGATCATCACGAGCTGCGGCGGGCTGGTGGACCTGAGCAGCGACAGCAGGATCGCATTCACGCAGACGGACTTGCCCGAGCCCGTCGCGCCCGCGACGAAGAGATGCGGCGCCTCGGCGAGATCGAAAATCAAAGGCGAGCCGACAACGTCGACACCGGGACATACCGGAAGCGCTCCCGTCGCACCATCAAGAGCGTCGCGCAGGGAGGGCCATGGGACGTCCCGCCAAGCCCCTTGCGGACGCGGCACGTCCAGCACCACGCGACGCTCGCCCTGCCCCCGCGCAAGTCCGATGCCCCCCGCGCCGAGCCCAATCGTGAACGCCAAATCCTCGAGCCCGCGCCTTAACCGGTCGTAATCGTCTACCCCTGCCAGCGTCAAGGCGAACCGGGTCAGCCTAGGGCCATCGACAGCTTCCCCAACCATCTTGGCGTCTACGCCGATCTGCGAGAGCCCCCTCTGCACGCTCGCGAAATCGAGGCCCTCAGCCCTTTGATCCTCTCGTCCGAGCTGCGGCCCGCCGGCGTCATGGAACACGCCATCGAGGAGCATGTCGTGGAAGTTGGTGCCGGAGGTCCAGTTCCGTTCCATCATCTCGAGACCCCGACGGGCGTGCCGCTGCAGCCATTCGAGATAGAGGTCGTGATTGTCAAAGAGGTCGGTTCCATGCCGCAGCGACAGCATCATCAGCATGGCGTCGTCGAAATCCGGCGATTTACCGCGACCGGTCACCTGCTCAAGGTGTAGTTCGCTTCGCTCACGTCCGCCCGCAGCCTTGTAGCGCTCGTCGGGATCCTCTGGATCACGCATGGAATGGGCAATCGCGAGACGCACGACCCACCAGTAAACCCCAGACCGCCCCCGTTGCAGCAGCCCGTCCTCGATGACCTTCTTGAAGAACTCGCGCTCCTCCTGGCTAAAGAAGAGGCTGTCCTTCACGATGCTGCCCCGGTGCCCATGGGTTCGGGCACGATCCGAGCGCTGTCACCGCCGCTGTTCTCGATCCGGTAGCGGCGGCAGACCCGGTCCCCGATCCTATCGAAGCCGTCGACCCCGAACTCCGTGTCGGTCGGCAGCAGAACGAGCGGATTGCCCGCGTTGGGGAAGTATTCGTCCATCAGCAGTCCGCGATTAGTCCGATCGATACGTCCGAGAGGCGTGTCCACGATTACGGGAAGCGGGCGTTCGGCCTCGTCCTTAAGCGCCCAGACCATCGCCATCGCGAGAAGCTGCCGCATGCCGGCCGAGATGCTGTGGCGGGCAACGGCGTTCCCGCGTTCGTCAAAGTACGACATGACGAAATGCTCATCGAGAGAGACGCGCTTGATAAGCTCGCTCGGCCCGAGCAGCATCGCCACGCGCTCGTTCAGTCTGGTCTCCACTGACGCACGTATCTGCGCACGGCGCAGATCGCGATACCGCTCCAGCGCCCGCTTGGTCCGATTGGCCAATTGATAGGCGCGGTTTTCGCGCGCAACGTCCCGGTACTCCGCTTCGAGCTCCGAGACCTTCCGTTCCTCGTTGGCGGTATCGCGCAGCGCCCGCTGCTCCTCGACCCTAAGTTCAGCCGAACGCTCGATCGCTGCCTTGATGTCGGCGTCGATCTTCTCCAGCTCGTCACTGAGGCGCCCGTAATTCGCTTTGGCCTCGTCACTCGTCAACTCGGCCTCGTCAAGCTCCCGCCTGATCCGAGCAAGTTCGGACGTGATCTGGCGCATGGTACGAAGATCTGCCTGCTGCGAGGCTAGGGTCACGGAACCGCGCTCCTTCCATACCAAGAATTGGTCGCGCAGACGGGCCGCGCGTCGCTCGCTAAGCGAGCGGAGCAGCGGGTGGGTTGGCGCATTACCCTTAACGCCATGACGCTCAAGCGCCTCGCGTACGACCGTCGCAAGCGCCTCACGCTGCTCGTCACCAATCTCAACCGGCGGGGCGAGCCCTGCGAGGCCACGCTCGACATCTTCCGGCAGCTCTCGATGGAGCCGTGCGGCCTGCGTGTTGTCCGTCGCCCCACCGACATGGCCGTCGAGCAGGCCGAAGGCTTGCTCGACGAGCTGCCTGTCCGTCAGAAAGGGCGCCTCTAAAGGCAGCTCCTCCGCGATCCTCGAGGCGAGATCCTCCCTCTGATACTCCAGGACAGCAATCCGGCCCTCGATACGCCGCCGTTCGCTATCAGACAGCGCTCCGCCCCGCAGCCTGTTTCGCTCGTCATCAATCTTGCGACGGTCGCGCTCACGATCGATGCGCTCGTCCTCGAGCTGCACGCGGGAGCGACCATGCGCCTCCGCCCTCGATCGAGCGTCGCGTGCCGCGTTCTCCGCGGAAGTGATCCTCACCTGAATGTCCTGGGGCAGTCCTGCCCGCGCCTTCTCCTTGGCGAAGCCGTCAATCTGCGTAATGAGTTGGACCACGAACGACAGTCCTAGCAGTCTCTCAATCTCGACCTGCTCGCGGCCAATCTCGGCGTCCGCCAACGACTGAATTTGCTCGCCGTCGAAGAAAAAGAACGGCACTACTTCCTTCGGCAGTAGCTGGTTGAGCGTGGCTTCAGCATCGGCCTGTGAGAGCGGAACGCCATCGAGCGTGACCTCAAGCTCCTCCGTATACTCCTGTCCGCCTCGAGCCGATCTAAACGTGCGACGGGCCCGATACTCGCGTCCATCCTCCGACCACTCAAGCGACACCCGCGCCACCGGTATGCCCGACGCGTTGTTAAACACGCCGTACCAGCGCCCAGGCTGTCCGAGCACGTACTGCTTAGCGCTAATCATAGTGCCACCGAAGCCAACGCGGCGCAGCCGCTCGTCAGTCGGACCGAGAAAGAGCAGCTTGATCGCATTGAGCAAGCTCGTCTTTCCGGCGCCGTTCCGGCCGGTGATGACGATAATGTTCCGCTCCGGCGTGCTGCCGGACAAGTCAAGGCGGCTTGGCCCGTTGTAGGCGAACATGTTCTCAACTTCGAGCGCGCGGAACCTCAAGTCGCACTCCGTCCCGCTGCGGCGCTCTCTAGAATTGTCGAGACGCGCCGAGCCAACTGTGGCTTGGCGCCCCAAACGTTCAGATCGGGAAAGTCCCGCTCCAGTCCGACGAGCGCCTGCAGCATCATCTCCGGAACGTCAGTCTCGGCCGCGACGCGCGCGATCAGATCGTCCCCACCGTCTTCCGTCACATGCCCCCCAAATCTCTTTGCGACACAATGCTAGCACTGACCGAGGTAGGGCGTAAGAGGCTTTGCTCCTCGTTATTTACGTACTGCCGCCGCCCTCTGTCATGGCTTCTGAGCGATTGAGCCCACTTGGCAGCTAAGCCAGCGCGAAGCGCTTTGGTCTCCTTCCCCGCCCTATGAACGAACGACCAGAATCTCCATGGCTTTCTGCAAAGCGGACGGACGGCTTACCACCAGAAATGCGGAAGTTGCACTACCGGCCGCCCGTCAAGGTAATCCGATGGCCAAGATGGCGGAAGGCCCGGTCGCGACAGGTTAGCAGGATAACCTGCATCCTCGTCGCGGCCTCAGTTATAATCTCGGTCATGAGGTCGAGGCGGGTATCGTCCGAGTAGACCAGCGGGTCGTCCAAGATCAGCGATACTGGCATACCCTGCTCGAGGAGCATGTCGGCGAAGGCGAGCCGGGTGAGAACCGCCAACTGCTCCTGCGTGCCCCTGGAGAGGTCGCCGCAACTCTCACCCAATCCGCCCCGCGCAATCGACGTCAGGCCAAGGTCGTCGCCAAAGCCTGGGTCAGCGCCCGGCAGCAGTCGTTCGATGTGCCGGCGCGCACGCCGCGCCACCGGTCCGACGAACGTCCGTG
>JAAIGE0100737685.1_pt1 | contig 13729 bp, 14 predicted proteins | sample 6487951 | NCBI WGS metagenome assembly JAAIGE01 (sample SAMN13974128, study PRJNA590717) | phyllosphere metagenome | biome: tomato field; feature: multiple bacterial spot infested tomato fields; material: tomato leaves; isolation source: leaves from tomato fields | host: Solanum lycopersicum ... | reverse complement strand
CGTCAGCCTACGCCACCCGCGCACCCGGACCATGCACCCAGGCGAGGTGTTCCCGGCTATTGCGGATGATGGCGGGAGCCTGCGCAGAGCCGGGACGTTCGCGACGCCTGCTGCCCGGTGGCGGAAATGAGGAAATGGCGGGCAGTGCCCGACGAAGATGAGCACTATGAAGTCGTCATAAGCATCTGATTACAGATATGAAAGTTTAGTCTGTGCGGCGATCGGCAGCTATAGGTGCCGATCGCGCGCCTTTGGGTAGCCATGGAGGGGTTTCGGCTATCCTTTGATGTTGCGAGGATCATTTCCATGCGAGTCTGACTGTCCGATCCGGCCATCCCGGTTATGGATTTTCAGTTCCGTCTCGGCATTTCTGCTGATCTGACGACCACGATCCACTGCATCCTGTTTGATGTTGAAATGGCCGCTCGATCGGTCGCTGCCTCCGCGACGGACGTCCCATCCGCCTTTCGGGTTCGGGACCACGTGATGGGTGCCCCCACTGCTCTTACCTTTGGACATTGGCGAATTCCTTTCGTTTTGCCGTGATCCACGCCCGGTTTTGCAACAAGCCTCACTTCATGTGCAACGGATGGCTAGTGTTACGCATCGAGCAAGAAGGCAGATACAACAATTTTGATTGACATGCAACATTTGTCGCATTATATGCACCATACGACATTAAGCATGCATCAAATCACGGATTTAGCGCACATGGAGCACTTCTCAATCATACAGGCCCTTTGCCGGGCAGCCATGGCGGAGCCGTCGCCAGCATTGCGCAAGCAGGTCGAGCGATTGCGTGATGCCTTGAGTAAGGATGGAGAGGATAAGCAGGCGGCGTCGCTTGGCGGCATACTGGCTGCGGCGGAGCGCCTGAAAGAGATGGCTCCCAGCCGTATCGAGCGCTCTCGCGCAACGCTTCCCGGTGAAGTGCTGGGCCGTAATACGCCAGTGCCCGTGGACCGTGAAACTGCGGCACCGCTGGCGGAGATTATCTTTCCCGCAGAGATCAATGCAGATTCGCCATTGTTCAATCCGACCGTTGCTCAAGCGGTCAGCACGATCATTGATGAGTGGACAAACTTTGAAGCACTGTCAGCCGTCGACATTTCGCCGGCGAAAACCTGCTTGGTTTATGGAGCACCAGGCACCGGGAAGACGCGCTTGGCTCTCTGGATCGCGCGCAAGCTGGATTTGCCAGTGATACTTGTTAAGTTGGATGGGCTGGTCTCTTCGTTTCTTGGGACGACAGCCAGGAACATCGGGAATCTGTTTACGTTTGCCAACCGCTATCGCTGTGTTCTTCTGCTCGATGAATTCGACGCAATTGCGAAGGTGCGGGATGATCCGCAAGAGGTCGGCGAAATAAAGCGTGTTGTAAATGCACTTCTTCAAAACTTGGATGTGCGTCAGAATATTGGTCTCACCATTGGTATCACCAATCATCCTAAGCTTCTTGATCCTGCGGTCTGGCGCCGCTTTGAGATCCAGCTAGAGATTCCGAAGCCCGATTTTGCTGTGAGAAAGGCGATAGCGCAGCACTTCATGCCGCCGGTCCAGGCACCGGACAGTCATCTCCGATTAATTGCGTGGTTTACCGAAGGGTCAACTGGCGCGGAAATCGAAGCGCTTGTTCGTACTTACAAGAAAGCCACGACGGTTCGAGAGGAGGATCGTCGCGGCTTGCTAGATACGCTCCGGCAATTCGCAACGCTCAATGCAGCGCGCATTCAAAGCGAGCGGCGAGCACTTTTGTTTGACGATCCGGCCAACCTCTTTCGAGCGATGCATGAGGATCCCGCACTTGCGTTTTCCATGGGCGATATTGGGGATATCGCCGGGAAGGATAAATCCACAATCAGCAGATGGCTTGGTCGTCAGGGCGGAAAATCGGGTGATGGCGAGGTGACGCATGGCTAGTCCTATTCAGATCGTCCTCAACCCGGAGAATTTCGAGGAGGCGCGCGAGGCCGGCGGCGGCGGCGGGCGCAAGGATTTCTTCGCCAACCGGGATCGCGATTTTGGCGCACACAAGGCTGCGCTTATGAGCCAGCTCGACACGATAGCCGATGTCCTTTCTGCGCAATCGCAAGGTCCCATTGGTTATGTGAAGGTAATCCTGAAACGGGAGGCTTGGGCCAAAAGTCATCGTCCCGTCGGGGCGCTGTTCCGAAATGACCGCGCACCAGTCGTTGGAGGTGGCGACCTTGGCGTCATGATTGTCGAGGGGCATCCATCCGCGCTTGCGAAGGTCAAGGCTGAGATCGGGAAAGCCGAAACGCTGACGCGCATGAAGTTCGATGAAAACAAGGGGAAGGACGTTCCCAACCCTTCCGCTCAGAAGAGCGAAACCGGGGCCATCGAGCGGATTGAACTCTATGGGGCATCCGATAAGCGCAGGTTTTCCGTCGAGGAGGCCGTTGCCTGGCTTTCAAACCCCATGACCGGCAGTGGGTATGAGGTTGAGTTGTTTGACGTGGTGCCTCCGCGATCTGAGTGGGATCGTCTTGATGACTCCCATCGTCGTCTCGTCGAATCCTTCGTAAACGGGTTTAACCGTCTTGGTTACAGCATGTCGGTCGAGCGCTTGCCCATTGGGCGAAACAAGTTGCCGATGCTGGCAGTACGCCTTGATCAAGCTGGTGATGGCGCAATTCTGCGCCTCACTGGAACGCCGACCAAAGAGCGACGTGATCTGGCTCCCTTCGATCCAGATATTCAGCGTCACGGTAGACTGCTGGATTTTCTCGACAAGCACCCGCTGGTGAAGCGCATTGAACTGCCTGGTATCGTCGTGCGTTCGGCCCGGCCTCCGGCACCTGCGCGTGTCCGTCCGGATAATGTCACCATGCCCGTTCGCGACAGTCGGCGTTCCCATCCGAAGCTGGGAATCATTGACGGAGGTCTCAGCCCGACATTGGCAGATTGGGTTATCGATCGATGGGATGTTCTTGCTGATGAAGACATGGACCTGTCTCACGGCACGTTTATTGGCGGCCTTGCGGTGGCGGGTTCCAGCCTCAACGGTGCAGCCACATGCCCGGAGGCAGATGGGACGGAGCTTGTCGATCTCGCGATTTTTCCCAACGAAAGGAAAGCGGGCGCTTTCGCATCCTATTATTCGGGCGGACTTCCACATTTCTTCGATGAAATGGATGCTGCTGTGGCGGATGCCCGTGCGCGACATGGTGTGCGCGTATTTAATATGAGTCTGAACATTCTTCAGCCTGCTGCGCCTGACAGATATAGTCCGCACGCCGTCCGTCTGGATCGTCTCGCGGAGGAAAATAACGCTGTGGTGTTCGTGTCGGCAGGCAACATCCAGCCGCAGGATCTCCGAGCGGAGTGGCCGTCTGACGCTGCGGCAGCTTTGGCTAACCTGGCGCTTGCTCGTAACGATGGTCTTCTCACTCCGGCAGAAAGCGCCCGGAACGTCGCTGTGGCGGCTGTTAACCCGCCTGACCATGCGGGTTGCCTGCCATTCGCACCCACCCGCTTCAGCCGCAGGGGGCCGGGGCTTCGTTCTGGCGTCAAGCCTGATCTCGCTCATGTCGGTGGCTCTGGCACGCTGCATCCGACATTGGGACATGGCCTATTCTCCATTTTGCCAGATGGCACGGTCACTGATGGTTGTGGGACCAGTTACGCCTCGCCGTTGGTCGCAAAAACAGCGGCGGCCCTTGATCATGCAATCGAAGGGGAAGTATCGCGAGAAACGTTGATTGGTTTGCTGGTCCACCATGCGGAGATACCTGAGCCGTTACGCGCCAAGGAGTTGGGGGCTGTAGCTCGCCATTTGGTCGGCTTTGGAATGCCACCTTCTGCAGAGCGAATTTTGGAGACTGGCGATCACTCCATCACTCTGGTGTTCGCATCTCGTATTCAGCACGGCCAGCAGATTAGTTTCCGATTTCCGTGGCCGGCGTCACTTGTTGGTCCAGGAGGAAAGTGCCGGGGGCGTGCGAAGCTCACTCTTGTAACTACACCTCCGCTGGACGCGAGATTCGGCTCGGAGTTCGTTAGGATCAACATCGATGCCGCCCTTCAACAGGAGCAAGCCAAAGGTTGGAAGGGGCGATTGGACCCATTGTACCTCCCTTCTTCTCGTGGTGCCCATGCGGTAGAAGCTGAACGTATCGAGCATGATCTCAAGTGGAGCCCGGTCAAGGTCTTTGGAAAGACATTCCCACAGGGCGTTGGACCATCATCGAACTGGCGTCTGTTCATTGAATACCTGACACGAACCGGCGAAGTTATGCCTGATGAAGGCGTTCCTTTCACAGCGATCCTGACGATCAGCGACCCTGATGCGGAAAAGCCGGTCTTTAATGATATGCGCCAAAGCCTTCAGGCTATTGGTACGCAGATCGCGGACATTCGCACCGCAGCCCGTATCACGCCGCGCATCTAGCCGTCTCATATAGGAGAAATTACTTGGCTCGTTCGAAAGAGAAGCGAATTGGTTATCTCAGAGGAAAGGGGCCTGATGGAACTGAGGTCGTGGTCAGCGTTTCCAAGATTGGTCGCGACTACAGGATAGGATGTGGATTCAAAGATCACCTCTGCCACCCATCTGTTCGAGATATTGAAGGCGTAAGGCGTGAGGCATTGCTCGTCTTCGACGTGCGCGATGCGACTTACCAGTCAATTTAGATGGGCCGCAAAGCGCAAAAATATGATCCGCGAGTTGGCGGAATGACGAAGGAGAGGAAAAGACATGGCTAGATGCACTGCACCATCGAGGGGGCACCGTTCAGCAGCCGCCGCAGCCGACTGTCCTGCATGCGGGAGCCGGTACGGTCGTTACAGCGGTTACGGTGGCTACGGCAGCGGATATGGCAGCTCTGGATCATACTCAGCACCTTCATATTCGCCCTCAAGGAGCACTGGCGGGTCGGGGCGGCGCACCTCAAAGCCGCGTTGGTCAGGAACTGGCTCGGCTGTGTGGTACACGCCCGAACAAGTGCAGGCGCTTACGCCCGTTCGAGAGAACGTTGAGAATCTGGCAGCCTCGCAGCCTGACCTTCGAGACGTATTTCTTTGCCACGCATGGGATGACAGGCAGGGCTCCGCCAAAGAGCTGCATGATCTGCTCGAAGCGCGCGGTGTCCGCGTGTGGTTCAGTGAGAAGGATCTTGGCCTCGGGGTGCCGATGATGCGGGCGATCGACAAGGGCTTAGTGAATTCGCGCGTCGGTATCGTTTTAGTGACCCCGGCTATGTTGCGACGCCTTCCGGCGGAAGGCATCGCCGACAAGGAACTTTCGGCGCTCCTTCGGCGTGAGCGGCTGGTCCCGGTCGTTCACGGAACGACCTATGACGAGCTTGAGCAGGTCAGTCTTCTGCTAGCCTCCCGAGCCGGGCTGAGCACTGCCGAAGAGTCGATGGCAGATGTCGCGACTAAGATAGCCGAGCTGGTCGCCATTTAGTCGCGCCGGGGTTAAACCGGGGGCCGCGCGGTGTCTTCGCCGAATACGGCAAGTTTGACGTTTCATCGTCCAAGCCCTCCGACTACGCGCGGACGCATGAAGTCTCGACGATCCGCCCGCCAGGAATCGAATGAGCGGGAGTTCGGTGCCTCAAACATCATGATACCGCTTGGCCCCGCGACTACCGGCCTTACCACTTTGAGCCGGCCCTCACCGTCAAGTTCGACATAAGGGTAGAGGCCCAGAAATTCTCGTCCACGATAGTAGCGCTCGTGTTCCTCCAGCACTGGAAGAACGCCGACTGTGCCCTTTGCCGCATCGAACCATCCTAGCTCCCAGCACATCCAGAGTGATTGGACCGCGCCTTCGGTATCGAGAAACAAGAGGGAATCGCTCACGCCCATCGTCGCTCGCACAAACGCAGCGTTTGCTGGTGTGACCTGGCTGCGATCGGCTGCCGGAGCTTCAATCCAGTCGCAAAAGACCTTATAACCCGCGGAGGTGAGGAGGTCATAAACTCCAAGCACGATCTCGGCGTCGCGTATCGTTTGGGATAAGAAGATGTCGTAATGCCCAGACCGCTGCCGAGCCGCACGACCGAGTGCCTCTTCAACCGTCGCCCCCTGCGCTGCGGCGCGACGCTGGGCACGTGCGCGCATCTCGCGTTCCCTTAGAAAAGCCATTGCTCGCGTTTACTCCTTGGCACGAGGTCTCCAGAAACGTTCATCCTCGGCGGCTGGCTGCTCGGCGGGACTTCTGAAACGCTCCTCCTTAACCGATACGCCAAGATGGCGATGAAGGAGTGCCACATAGTCTAGTTCATTGGTGAGATCGGCGGGCAACGCGCCGATTCGTTGCGCCACCTCCAAGGTCGCCCCTCCCGTTGATATGATTGGAATCACGGAGGCTTGCGGCTGCAAGCGACGGAACAGTTCATACTCTTGAATGATTCCACCCATGCCGCCGATAAACACGGCAGCCTTGAACACATGTTCTGAGAACATGCGCTCTCGCATAGCCAACAGGCTTTTCTCACGGTCGCCCTCAATGTCGTCCGTGTAGGTGACGTTCCGGAAGCGTTCGTTGTCTTCAGGGAACTCGTCCTTGAAGTGTCTCGACTGATAGAGTTGAACCCAGCTCCCATAATCGACACCAATGTCATGGGCGACCACCCAAATCATTGGCGTGATGGCTGGCTGACCGCCCCAGACCAGAAGGCGACGTCCTAGCGTAATATGGACCAGAGCAGACACGGCGGCCCCGATCGCCACACTATCGGCTGTGGCAGCATATTCCGGCCCCCGCTTCGGGTCGGGAACGCCGGCAGAAAGGAAGATAGCATCGGCCATGCTCAGTCCTCCCATGCCGCGAGCGCCCAGCCTGCTTCAGACACCTTTATCGCGCGGACGGATAAGATCTGTTCATCCAACCATCGTAGGTGAGCGCTCCAAGCGTCGCGAATGCCGAGATGATCGTACACGAGAACCGGCACTTCGCCTTGCTCGGCGCGTCGCGCCTTCTCCGCAACATCGTTCAATATCTCGGCGGTCGGCACGCCAACAATCGGATAGGCCCAAACCTTGCGATCCCCGATCAACCGCACAGCGATTGCACGATGTGCGCCCACACCTTCGACCGAAGCGCCAATCTTCTCGACATCAGCGCGAAGCTTGCCGGTGATCGACATATAGCGGGCCGCGATGCTCCGGCTCCGCAACCGCTCCACCCGAAGCACTATCGATTCGGCCGTATCATTGATTATCGGACCGTCAGATGCTGTAAGCTCAGCAGGGTCGAGATAAACTGTCTCGGCCATATCGGTCAGCTTGCTTGGCACATGTTCAGGCCAGATCACACGAAGAACTTGGATGTCCTTCGCTCGCGCCCGACCGATCTCTTGTCGGGTCCAGCGGCTATCAAAATAGCCAGGGGTATCGAGCATGACCATCACGTCAGAGTCGACTAGACGGTGCCATAGCACGTCCTGAAAGGGATCGCCCGGACGTATATCATGTGTGTCGAGAAAGACGTCAAAGCCGCGAGCGTTGAGCAAGTCATGAAGCTGAAGCGCCGCGGCGCGAGATTCAACCCGCCGATAACTGACGAATACGCGGCGCTGCCTGCGTAGCAAACCAACGCACTCAAGCATCGCCGCCGCGAGTTCGGTCATTGCTGGATCGTCGGCACGACGTTTCAGACCGTTAGCTGACTGTAGAAACTCTGGCACATGCAGGGCGAAGTCGCCATTGGCAGCGATAGTTGGGATGATCGGCGCGCTCGCAAGCACCAGTTCGTGCGCGGCCTCTATGTCGGTGGGTGCCGCCGCACCGAAAAACACGGCGGCAAAGGCGGCGCGCTTGTCGCGACCCGACACCGTCCCTCCGTCATAAACGAGCACGTCGGTGCCTAACACGAGACCAAAATCCTCGACCATTCCGTGCAAGGTCGCGGTTAGGGCATCACGCTCCTCGGTGGCTGGGCTTCCTAGGATTGCAAGCTCGTAAAGGCTCATGCCTCGCCTCAGCGCCCCGCTGCCACGGCCGCAGCCTCAATCCAGGTCGACATATTATTATAACCATCATCATTGACCCAGTCATAGGTCCTGTAGAGACTGCTGAACGGAACCTTTTTGCCATTCTGCTCGACATGCCAGTAATCGAGAGGGTTCTTTCCTTGAACGTCAGCTCCGAGTTGCGGATCTTTGATACGGTGGATGTCGATGGCGAGGATGCCTTTCTTGAGTTCGTAGCTCCGCTTGATTTCGTGTCGCACCCATTCGCGGTCGTAGGTTTCGGCACCGAACAGCACCACCGTGACCGACGTACCCTTGAGCTGTTCCTCAATCCACTTCTCTATGCCACCGGCGCGCTTCTTGGCCTCCTCAAACTCGGCGGCATCATAGAAGGGCTGCGCCTCACCTTTTGCGCGAACGACCCAGGAATTGCGCACCTGAACGATGCGGCGAACGTCACGCGCATAGTGAAAACTGAAAAAAACTTTCCGGGCCATGCATTACCTCCTTATTTTCTTAGACTATGTTGGTGCGCTTGGGCCGCGCCAGCTGTCGGAATGTGCGTTCCTCATCTGAAAACTGCCATCCCGAAAAAAGAGACAGAATCGCCGTAGTCTATCCTAGCAGAAAATGCGGCGATCAGGATGCACGACTTCCAGCTTCCGAGGCTTTGCCATCCTGATCCGGTTCTCGTGCCCGGCGCCCGCTGGCGCTCATGCCGGGCGGGTGGCTTGTGGGCTCCGCCCCCCGGCGCGGCGCAAGGGATCGCTGACGCTCGGCCGGGACGGTTTCCCCGGCCTTCCGCGCGAATGCGTGTTTCACACTCTCAGTTATGACTTCGATCCGCTTGTGCAGGCCGGGTGATCCCCCTCCGTCCCGGCCGCCCTTGCCCCTTGCACCCCCCGGTCTCGGCGACGGCCAGGGTTTCAGCGCGGCGCTTCGCTGCGCGAAACCCAAGCCAAAGGATCAAGACCATGACCAATACTGTCGAAACGACCGCCACGGTTTCCGAAGCCCCCGCCAATGAGAACGGCGCGGTGCTGTTCGTGCCGCTGAACAAGTTGAAGAAGTCGCCCCGCAACGCCCGCAAGACCCCGCACAGCGAAGCCCATATCGAAGCACTGGCGGCCAGCATCGCCGCCAAGGGGATGCTGCAAAATCTGGTGGTGGAGCCGGAGACGAACGCGGAAGGCGAAGCGACCGGCTTCTATCTCGTCACCATCGGCGAAGGCCGCAGGCTGGCGCAATTGCTGCGCGTCAAGCGCAAGCAGATCAAGAAGTCGGAAGCCATCCGTTGCGTTCTGGATACCGAGAACGACGCAGCGGAAATCTCCCTCGACGAGAATATCACCCGCGAGGCGATGCACCCCGCCGATCAGTATGAGCGCTTCCGTGAACTTGCGGACAATCGTGGTTGGGGCGCGGAGGAAATTGCCGCCCGGTTCGGCGTGACCCCGCATGTCGTCAGGCAGCGGATGCGTCTCGGCGCGGTCAGCCCGAAGTTGATGCAGGTCTATCGCGATGGCGGCTTGTCGCTGGACCAGTTGATGGCCTTCGCCATCACCGAGGATCACGACCGGCAGGAACAGGTGTTCGACAACCTGTCCTATAACCGTGAGCCGTGGATTATCCGCCGCGACCTGACCAAGATGAACGTGGAAGCCAGTGACCGGCGCGCGCGTTTCGTCGGCGCGGACGCATACGCCGAGGCGGGCGGCACGATCATCCGCGACCTCTTCACCGAGGATCGGGGCGGCTATTTCGAGGATGCCGCGTTGCTGGACCGGCTTGTCATCGACAAGCTGGAAAGCATTGCTGCCGAGGTTCAGGCGTCGGAGGGGTGGAAGTGGACTTCGGTTCACATCGATTTCCCCCATGCGCACGGGATGCGCCGCACCTATCCGCATCCGGTGGAATTGTCGGCGGACGATGCCGCCGCCTACACCGCCGCGCAGGAGGAATACGACCGCCTGTCGTCGGAATACGAAGGCTACGACGAACTCCCGGACGAAGCGGATCAGCGGTTCGGGGAGTTGGAAGCGGAGATCAAGCGGATCGACGGCAAGCGTCATGCCTATGATGCCGACGAGATCGCGCGTGGCGGTGTGTTCGTCATCCTGAACCATGACGGCACGGCCCGCATCGAACGCGGCTTCATCCGCGCCGAGGACGAGGCTCCCGAACCGGAAGCGGGCGAAGACGGCGAAACCGTCATCGACGGTGTGCGCGTTAACGGTGATGGCGAAATCATCGAAGATGAGGACGGCGGCGAGGATGAGGAACCCGAACCTCACCCGGAGGACGAGGATGCCGGGGATGCGGGAAAGCCGCTGTCGGACGCGCTCGTCCGCGACCTGACCGCGCATCGCACCCTTGGCCTGCGTCTCGCCCTTGGCGAGCAGCCGGACATGGCGCTTGTCGCCGTGGTTCATGCACTGGCGGCGCAGACCTTCTATCGCGGCGGGGAAGCGTCCTGCCTCGAAATCCGCCTGACCAGCGCGTATCTGGCTTCTCACGCGGACGGGATCGAGGACACGCCCGCCGCGCAGGCGCTGGCGGATCGTCATGCCGGATGGGCATCGGATATGCCCCGCGAGGTGGCGGACCTCTGGGCCTTCGTCGCCGGTCTGGATCAGGCGAGCCTTATGGCCTTGCTCGCCCATTGCGTATCGCTGACCGTCAATGCGGTCAGGACACCGTGGGAGCAGAAGCCGAACGCCCGCGCGACGGCGGAGAAGCTGGCGAGCGCGGTGGCGCTGGACATGACGGCGCACTGGACGCCGACGACGCCGACCTATCTCGACCGCGTCACCAAGGCGCATATCCTCGCCGCCGTTCGTGAAGGTGTCAGCGATGAAGCCGCCGAGCGGATCGCGGGCTTGAAGAAGCCGGAGATGGCGCAGGCCGCCGAACAGCTTCTCGCTGGAACGGGCTGGCTACCGACCGTGCTGCGCACCACGCGACCCGCATGGTTGGAGGCCGAGCCGGAAGCCGACGCCTACCTCCAAGCCGCCGAGTGAGGACCGGGCCGGGATCGCGCAAGCGGTCCCGGCCTTCCTGTTTCCTACCCTTCCCAAAAATCGCGGTCGCGCGGGGATCGACCCCGCGCGACCGATCCGATGCCCGTCAGGGTCATCGGCACAGGAGGATTCTGCAAATGATCGTGCTCATGTTGATGGCCGTCGCGCTGGTCGCCGGTCTCTCTGTCCTGGCCTATACGCTGGCCGTTTATGCACTGCCCTTCATGATCGGCGTGGAGGCGGCGCGTTTGGCCTATGCCTCCGGTTCCGGCCTGATCGGCGCAGGACTGGTCGGGTTGGCGGCGGGCGCCGCCGCCTATGGTCTGCTGGTGGTTCTGTTCATGATGGTGAGGACACCAATCCTGCGCCTCGCCGTGGTGCTTGTTTTCGCCGCGCCTGCCGCCGTTGCGGGCTATGCACTGGTTCACGGCATCACGCGCGAGGTCGTGCCGTCCGAGGTCTGGCGCACAATCTTCTGCCTGATCGGCGGCGGCGTGACAGGCGCGTCGGCGCTCGTGCGGCTGGTAGCGAATATCAGCCCGCCCGCCAAATAGCGGAACCACATCCATTCGGCTGCCGCATCTTGATAAATGATAGCAAAGATTCTATAGTGATGGCGTCGCCATCAATTAGCCGGAGACGCCATCAGATGCCCGCCGTCACCATTCGCAACCTGTCAGACGAGGCGCACCGCGCCCTCAAGGTGCGCGCGGCCCATCATGGTCGCAGCACCGAGGCCGAAATCCGCGATATTCTGGAAGAGGCGGTGCGTCCCGCCAACCGCCTGCGCATCGGTTCCGCCATGGCGGCGTTGAGCCGGGAGGCAGGCTTGACCAATGCCGATTTCGAGGCGCTGGAACAGAGCCGCGACCGGACGCCCGCCGTGCCTATGAGCTTTGAATGATCGTTCTGGACACCAATGTCGTTTCCGAGGCGATGAAGCCGGAACCGGCGCCCGCCGTGCGCGACTGGCTGGATGAGCAGGCCGCCGAAACCCTCTATCTCTCCAGCGTCACCGTCGCGGAACTCCTGTTCGGCATCGGCGCGCTGCCGGACGGGCAGCGCAAGCGGAAGCTCGCCGCAACCCTCGACGGGCTTCTCGGCCTGTTCGACGGCAGAATCCTTCCCTTCGATACGGATGCCGCTCGCCGCTATGCCGACCTCGCCGTTGCGGCGCGCAACGCGGGCAAGGGTTTTCCGACGCCGGACGGTTACATCGCGGCCATCGCGACTGCCCATGGCTTTGCAGTCGCCACGCGCGATGCCAGCGCCTTCAAGGCGGCGGGTGTCCCGATCATCGACCCTTGGACGGCCGGGCACTGAACACGAGGGCATCGCCCGATTGCGAAAGGAAGCGTCACCTTATGCTCAAGGTCATCGCCGAGGATTTCATCAAGCCGGAAGCCGTTGAGACCGTCCTGCCGCTCTACCGCGAGCTGGTCGATAAAACCCGACAGGAAGACCTCTGCATTTCCTATGACCTCTTCATCGACCAGAAAGACCCCGGCCATTTCATCTTCATAGAGGAATGGCCGGATCGGGCGGCACTGGACGCCCATTGCAGGACCGAGCATTTCACGCGGCTGGTCCCGCTCATCAATGCGCACCAGCGACAGAAGGCGACGTTCATCCTCATGGATGCGTTTCCGGCCTGACTCGATCAGGAAGATGTTTCCCACTGAACGGGTTTGGGCGTTGCCCTTCGGGCCGCGCTCTCGGCTGCGCCGGAACCACGTCCAGGAGCGCGTTTCCGCCATTCGGCTTCGATCACTAACGCAAGAAGCAGCGGCGGATCGCGTGAAGCCCCGCAACAACGGGGAACGGTGTCTTGCCGCGGTGTCCAGGGCGGCGGACTCAGGATTTGCGGGCGTTGCCCGGTTCCATCACCCGCAATAGCGGATCACGCTTGGAGCGACGGTCCATCTCGCATTGCCGTGCGATAGTGAAGCCGGACGGGAACGCCCAATTCAGCAGTTCCAAACTTGGCGGCCTCCGCAATCCTTGAGGCATGGCCGCAACCTTCGCCTGCGCCGGTAGCACACAAACAGCCTTGTTCAGGAACAGCGCAGGCCATACCGGGGATGCCATCGCTAGGTTCACCGCGTGACAGGGGCCTAGGTCGGATCGACATTCAGGATTGAACGAACCCGCTGACGCGGGAGGGGTGAGCGTATTGGCTGGAATGGCCTCCTGATGGGAAGGTTTGGTTGCTGAAGACCAACCCCTGATCAGGAGACCATCCCATGGCTGATACCACCACGACAGCGGTGAGCCCGCTGCGCCGCCGTATGATCGACGACATGATGCTGCGCAACCTGTCGCCGGCGACGCAACGATCGTACTTGCACGCCGTCACGAAGTTCAGCCGCTATTTCAGACGTTCGCCGGATCGGCTCGGGCTCGAGGATGTCCGGGCATTTCAGGTCTATCTCGTGTCACAGGGGATATCCTGGCCGGCGCTCAACCAGACCGTGTGCGCTCTGCGTTTTTTCTACGGCGTGACGCTGAACCGGGGCGAGATACCCGAGCGGATTGCCTATGCGAGGATGCCCCGCAAGCTGCCGGCGATCTTGAGCGCTGACGAAGTGGTGCGCTTTCTCGAAGCGGTGCCGTCGTTGAAGGCGCGGGCGGCGTTGACCACAGCCTATGCCGCCGGACTTCGCGTATCGGAGGTCGTGAGCCTCAAGGTCGGCGATATCGACAGCGACCGGATGCTTCTCCAGGTGCGGCATGGCAAGGGCGCCAAGGATCGCACGGTGATGCTGTCGG
>JAAIGE0100239244.1_pt1 | contig 13729 bp, 12 predicted proteins | sample 6487951 | NCBI WGS metagenome assembly JAAIGE01 (sample SAMN13974128, study PRJNA590717) | phyllosphere metagenome | biome: tomato field; feature: multiple bacterial spot infested tomato fields; material: tomato leaves; isolation source: leaves from tomato fields | host: Solanum lycopersicum ... | reverse complement strand
TGGCGTCGACAAAGCGATGCAGGCGGTCGGTCGCGCCGACCTTGGCGTTGTCCATCGCATATGTGGTGAGCAGATACGAGCGGTCGCGTAGCTGATCGGGTGCGTACTTGCTGCTACGCGTGTAGTTGTTATCCAGGCACCGCTGCAGCGCATAGGCCTTGATGTCCTCGCGATCGGCCCGCTTGCCGGCCGCCAGGGCGGAGGCTTGCAGCGCCACGGCAACAAGGATGATGACCAGCAGTGGGGCACGTGCGCGAACCATGGGCGACCGTTGTGAAGGAACAGGCCTCATCAGTCTGCATCATTGCGCCGCTCGCCGCCGCTAGTGCGCCGTTGGTGCAGTCGACGTCAATCAGGCATTTCCCGATTGGCCGAAGTGGATCTGGTACACCCATCGCGCCGGCAACCGCACACCGATCAATGTGTTGAGCGAGGCTGCAAAAAACAGCCCTGGAGCGATGTCTCGCGCTAGCACGTCACGCCGTTGCCTTGAGTGCGTGGCAAGAAGATGGTGGTGGCATTGGACAGCCTGCGGACACTTCAGTGCACGGATCAACGCATACATCGATCGCTGCGCCGAAGACGCATCGCCCGGCAAACGGATTGCCCGGCGATGCGCGATCAAGCGTGGCAGGCACAAGGTCGCCTGCCACGCGGCTTACCGCTTACTGGCCGAAGTAGGTGGAAATGGTGGAATACACGTCCGAGAAACGCGAGTAGTAATCCGGATCGGTCTGCGCGCTACAGAACGAATAGCCGCCATACAGGCCGCCACGCAGCTGGTAGGCGCCACCGCTGGCAACGGTGAACAGGCCCGAGCCGGACGAGCCGCCTTCGGTCACACCGTCGCTCCACACCACGCGATAGAGCGGGCTCTTGCCATCGATGGAGCTGCTCAGTGCATTCACCGTGCCCAGCGAATACTTCTTGACGTCGCCCGATGGGTGATGGATGCCGACAATCGAGGTGCCGGTGGAACCGATCGCCGCGCTATTCCACGCTGCATAGAACGCGCCGCTTGGCGGTGCGGTCTTCAGCTCCAGCAATGCGGTGTCGCGCGTGGTGTTGGCATGCCGCAGGAACGCGCCGCCCGTCAATGTGGTTGCCTGCGAGCTGACCGTACTGCCATTGCAGCTGGCCGCATCGTAGAACCAGTAGGTCTGCAGCGTGTTGGCCACCGTCTGCGTGCTGATGCAATGCGCCGCGGTCCAGAACAGGTTGCGCTTGGGCGAATTGGTATTGTTGAGCAGCGTGCCGGTGCACAGGAACGAGCCCTGGCTGGTGGTGAACACCATGCGTGCCACTGCCTTTGCGGCGCTGGTGAAGCCGGTCGTGGGGTTGGCACGGCAGACGATATCGTTCTGACAGGAATCGCTTTCGCCGATGGCAATGGTCATCATGTCGCGCGGGCTTGCAGTGGGGCTGATATCCAGATGCGACAGCTGTGGAATGCTGAGGCTGAAGTTTTCCGGATACAACCCGGCCGGCAGCGACAGCTCGACCAGCAGATCCTCGCCACTCACCGTCGGCGACCAACCGATATCGTTGCCGCTGGCAGCAAAGCTGGCGCCGGATTGCTCAAACACGCGACCATCGTTGCCGGCAAAGCGCAGCGTCACCTTGGATGGGTCGCCAGGCGTTGCACCGGCGCCACGCAGTACCAGCGATGCACGCAGCGACGCTGCCTGTGCGGAGCTGACTTTGAGACTGGCCACGCGCGACCATCGGAAGCCATCTGCCAATCCAGCTTGGACAGGTTCACCGTCGGCTGTGTCACTGCACGCGAAAAACCGATCTGCAACGGCTGCCCATGCTTGACCTGCGCAATGCGACGTTCGCGCACACGACCCATTTCGGCGCTAGTAGGTGCGGTGAGCTGCACCACGCGCGTGGGCAGAACGCCGCCGCGTAAACTTGCCGACTGCAACGTGGCCGCACCAAGCTTGGCCGCCTGCGGCGCGGTGGTGACCGGCGCTGCATCCATCTCGGTCGGCGGGGCGGCCGCTGCGGTGCCGGAAACAGCGGAAAACAACGCCAGATACATCGCGTTCTTGCGATTCATGGGTAGTCCTTCTCGTCAGGGATCGTCAGGCTGCAGCGGGGGCTGCAACAAGCGGGCGCCATCGTTGGCGCCGAACGAGCCTAGCGAAACTTTAAAGCTGAATATGTGCTGAAAATCTCGTTCGGGAATGAAAGGTCGTGATCGATATAGTGCCCGCACGCGTCTGTCATCCACTGGGCCGTCATGCCGTCGGCCCCGGGCGGTGCATAGGCTCCCAGGGCGGCCATGTTGGTTCTAGTCAGCAGGTGCAAGTCCAGCATCCAGCTGCGCAGTGGCAGCTTGGTGTGTTCAATCCACGTCATAGTCGTGGTGGCGATCAGCGCTCCTAGGGCCTCGGGCGACCTCAACCCGGCCTTGAGGGATGCACAGCGATGGTGGAGCCAGTGAATCCTTCGTTCGTTTTCACGGCGGTGGACGACATCTCTGGCTGCGTGCCAGGTGGGGATATAAACAGAATCTCTGCGCACTCACCTGAAACATGTCGCATGCGACCCACCTCAACTTCTTTTCCAAGGCTGCCGCACGCGCAATCGCGCGACGGCGATAGCGACGTGCCTGCCTCCGCGACCGCTTTCCCCTGGCACGCGCGTGACAGCGCCAGTGCGTTTCCAGGTCTCAGTGCTGCGCCGGTCAAACGCGGACGTAACGCGACACGATCGATCACGGCAGGTGCCTGGCGGTCATCTGGCATGCGTCTGCCGCAGGTAGATACCCAGGCATGCGATCTCGTCAGCGCGATTGCCCAAGTGGATCGTGCATCGGCGCAGCCGCACGGACAGGATCCGCAATGGGAAATACGCTGCCGCACTGTGCTCGAAAGCATGCGCGCATGCGCAGGCGAATCCTACAAGGGCGATCCGGCGACGGTGGCTGACATCGGTGGGTTGCATCTGAATGTGCCGATGTCCACGCGGCGGTTGAAACTCTGGGAGCGAGAGACCGACGATGTGATTGTGGCGGTGCTGGGTTTTTCCGGCACATGCCTGAATGCGACCGACGATCTGTTATGCGATATGAAAAGCCAGATCGCACAGGTACACGTCAACATATTTGACGAGCGCCTTCCGACCTTGGGCAAGGTTGGAGCAGGCTGGCAGGAATGGTGGCAGTCCGAAGCTCAGTTGCCGCGCGCCGACGGAACCGTCATGAAGGACGTGTTGAAACGCTACACGAATCGCGCGCGGGAGAGCGGCAAGGCGTTGTCGATGTCGTTGACGGGACACAGTCTGGGCGCAGCAGCGGCCACGCTCGCCGGCTTCGACATCACGCACTTTCTGCGCGCGGCCGGAGCCCCGGGCAAGATCAGCATTTATTCATTCAATCCACCGCGCCTCGGGCCAGCGGGCGCCGACACACACTATATGCAAAGCTTAAGATCGAACGACAGCGAACTGCGATTCACGCTGCGCCAGTTTACGCGCGCCCTGGATCCGATCCAGTCGGTGCCCTTTTTCATGCATCACCCGCACTGGGATCACCCCGGGGCTGCTGACGAGCGCGCCGGCAGCACCAGCGGTGATCGCTTCGCTCAGTTCATCACCGTGACGGACGGCCCGGCCAGCACTGTCAACCTGGCGGACAATCACGAATTGACGTTGTGGCGCTCTTATTTCCTGTCCAAGATCGAGCCGGGCGATCTGCAGCGCATCTTTTCTCCCATGGAAGTGTCGCAGGGAACATCCGAAGACCGGCGTCTTCCCCGCAGGCAATTGTTCACCTCGTGGCTGCCGTACCGCCAGCCGCCGGCCACTCGCCGGCCGGATTAGATAGCCGGCAATAAATTGCAAATGAGTTTTCCAGGCCAAGAGAGAGTTTCTAAATTTTTGATTGATCCTGACTCCTGGCCACGAAGATCGCTGCTGCACGTCAAACCGGCTCCAGGCACTGCTTGGACTGCAACATGCCCGTGGCAAGTCGTGGCAGCGCATCGTGAAGCGGATCGACGGTGAGCGATCGTCCATCTCTGCAAGTCAAGCCCTGTGTATTTGCGCTGATGGCGTGATGCACCACCTTGATGACGTGTTTGAGGTTGCCCAGCACGAGATTGATCCGTCGCACACCGCAGCACGGGTGGGCCAGGAGCACGCCGGCACAACAGACGGTGCTGCTGTTGAGGCTATTCCAGCGCGTCGCTGGCGCGCAATTCGGTGGAGCGTCCGCTGAGTTTCAGAAACGCCAGTACCGTCAGCCCCACTGCCATCCACGCAGCGCCGCCCAGTTGTGCATGCAGGTCGGCATTGAGCAGGACGTAGGCCAGGATGACGATCCCGATCAGGGGCACCACGCCATGCAGCACACGCCGGCCGTGGGTGCGGAAGTGCCACAGCACTGCGATATGCAGCAACACGAAGGCGGTCAGTGCGCCGACGTTGCACAAGGACGACAGCAGCGCGATCTGCCCGACGAAGACTTCGCCCAGTACCAGGCTCAGGCCCGCCACCAGCAGGATCGCGCGCTGCGGTACGCCGGTACGCGGGTGGATGTAACTCAGAAAGCCCGGCAATTGCCGGTCGCGCGCCATGGCGAACAACAGTCGCGACGTGGCCGCCTGTGCAACCAATGAATTGGCGATTGCCGCGCTGATCGCCACCGTGAGCGCAATGACAATTTGCAGCCATGGTCCGGCGATCAACCGCCCGATCTCGAAGAACGCATCGTTGGATGCCTGCGGGCTTGGGTAGCGCTGCAGGGTAGGCTGCAGCAATGCCGCCAGCCAGGTTTGCAGGATGAACAGCCCTGCCACGATCAGCAAGGCCAGCAAGGTTGCGCGCCCCACCACGCGGTTGCCGCCGCGCGCTTCCTCGGACATGGTGGAGATCGCATCGAAGCCGAGGAACGACACCACCGCCACCGACAACGCGCTGAAGATCAGCTGCGGAGAAAACGCCTGCGGGTTATACAGGGGGCGCCAGCTCCAGTGCGCGCCATTGACGCCGCGCTGGATCGCCAGCGTCGCCAGCACCACGAACACCGCCAGGACCAGCAACTGCGCAAGCAGGAAAAAGCGATTGGCGCGTGCGGTGGTTTCGATGCCACGCAGGTTCACCACCGTGTTGAGCACCACGAAGAACCCAATCCACGCCGGCTGCGGTATCGCCGGCAATACGGTCTGCATCGCATTGGCGCCGACCACGTACAACAGCGTCGGCACCAGCAGGTAGTCGAGCAGAATCGCCCAGCCAGCCAGAAATCCCATGCCGCTGCTCAGCCCGCGCCCGACATAGGCATATACCGAACCGGCCACCGGAAATGCCTGCGACATCTGCTGGTAGCTCAGTGCGGTGAACAGCATTGCCACGAAGCCGACCAGGTAGGTCAGCGGCACCATCCCGGCACTGATGTCGAAGACGCCGCCGAAGATCGAGAACGGCGCCGTGGGCACCATGCACACCAGCCCGTAGATCAACAGATCCTTCAGCGTGAGCTGCCGCTTGAGCTCCTGTGCGTAGCCGAAGCGTTGCAGCGTGGCCGCATCGTCGCGGCGGGGCGTGTCGGTCATGCAGGTGTCCGTTGCAAGGAATGCCGGCACGCAGCGCAAGCGCCCGGACGACCTGAACGCCCGTCCCGTGCTGCCGTCATGTGACCGGCATTGTGACGATAATGTGGCCGACAAGCCCATCCATTGGTAAAAGTGCTAGGTTTTCCATGCTGGATGTCATCTGCTGGCAACCACCGGTACCGAAGGAGCACCATGTTCGACATTCTGGCCAGCCTGGGCTGCGATCTGCAGGCACTGCAGACGCTCGATAGCTGCCTGGACCGGGTATTTCGCGATGTCTGCGCGCTCGGTTTCCAGTCGCTGGTGTACGACTATGCGCCGGTGCCCCTGAGTCTGGAGGGAGCGCTGATCACGCCAACGGTGTTCATGCAGCGCAATGCGCCGGGCGATATGCAGCATGTGTGGTGCGAGCACGGCTACTACCAACATGACCCTGTTCAGCAGCGCGCAACGCGGCGTACCACGCCATTCGTATGGTCGTACCGCACCGACGGCCACTGCGCGGGCGTGGAATATGTGGGGGGGCAGCACCGGCAAGTGACCCGCTATCTCTGCGATAGCGGCATGGGCACCGGTGTCACCGTGCCGCTGCATTTGCCTGGTGGCGCATTTGCCACCTTCAGCGGCGCGATCGATGCCGCCGCTGCACAAGCGCCGCGGTTGGCCGAAGCGCAGGTGCTGCCGTTCCTGTTGCTGGCGCACGCCTTCCAGGCGCGCGCGCAGGAGTTGCTGGAACCGCAGGAACGCCGCTGCCACCACATCGCGCTGACCCGTCGCGAGCGCGAATGCCTGCAGTATTCGGCAAAAGGCCTGACGTCCAAACGGATTGCCGCGGCACTCAACCGTTCAACCGCCACGGTGAACCTGCATCTGAATTCAGCCGCGCGCAAGCTGGGCGCCCGCAACCGCGTGGAAGCGGTGGTGCGTGGTATGCACTATCGGTTGCTGGAGCCATAAGTTTTCTTCGAGCGTGCCTGCGCGCTGCGGTACGCGCGGCTTCACAGGTTTCGGAGCGGCAGAGCGCACATGCCATGTCGTTTCCTTGGCGCGACCCACCTGTGTTCTGAACGCTGATCTGTTGTTGGTCCGAATGGAGTCCAGTGGCGCGGACAGATGCGATAGATGTGCTGATTCGAACTAGCTATTTCGATCCAGGAGCGATGTAGAGTCGCGCGATACCCAGCGCATTCGGCGATGCGAGGCGTTCGATCGAACCGGCTATCGGCCAGCGCCAACCGCGCATCCGGGCGCGCCCAAACCTGTGAAATTTGCCAGTTAACGCCGCTCGGCGTGCTCGCTAGGCTCGGGGCTCATCATTGCCGTAGGCAGGCGCAGGTCATGCAGTGCACCGAGGGTTACGTCGAATTCCGCGGCTACCGTACCTGGTACCGCATTACCGGCGACCTGTGCGCAGATGCCTGCCCGCTGTTGGTGCTGCACGGCGGCCCCGGATGCACGCACGACTACGTGGACAGCTTCAAGGACCTGGCGGCCAACGGCCGCGCGGTGATCCACTACGACCAGCTGGGCAACGGAAACTCCACCCATCTGCGCAATGCCGAGCCAGGCTTCTGGACAGTGGGGCTGTTTCTGGACGAGCTGCAGACGCTGATCGCGCATCTGGGGCTGTCGCAGTACGCATTGCTGGGCCAGTCCTGGGGCGGAATGCTCGCCGCCGAGCACGCCGTGCGCCGGCCGGCCGGCCTGCGAGCGCTGGTCATCGCCAATTCGCCCGCCTCGATGGGGTTGTGGCGCGCGGCTGCGCTGCGTCTGCGCGCGCGCCTGCCTGACGATATCCAGGCCGCATTGGACGAGCACGAAGCCGCCGGTACGCTGGACCATCCGGCCTACCGCGCAGCCAGTCAGGTGTTCTATGCGCAGCACGTATGTCGCGTGCTGCCGTGGCCTGCCGAGGTCGCGCGGACGTTTGCCGCCATCGACGCCGACCCCACCGTGTATCACGCCATGAACGGCCCGACCGAATTCCACGTGGTGGGCAGCTTGCGCAACTGGAGCATCATCGAGCGCCTGCACCGCATCACCGCACCCACGCTGGTGCTCTCTGGCAAGTACGACGAAGCCACGCCGGAAACCGTCGAGCCCTATGCGCGGTTGATCCCGGATGCGCGCTGGCACGTGTTCGCCAACTCCAGCCACATGCCGCACGTGGAAGAACGCGCGGCGTGCATGCGCCTGGTCGGCAATTTCCTGGACGATCAGACACCGTGGCCCGGTGGACAAATGCTGCGCTCCTCAGCACTGGCCAATCGCGCTGTCTGAGCGTGCAGTGTGGTGTGGCGATAGCCAGCGGGCCGATCAACTGCACTGCGTTTAGCTGCCTGCTTGCCGCGATGATGTCGCTGTGGGTGCACACCATCAATCCGTGCCTGCGATAGCGGCCCTGCAGCGCTTGCGTGCTTGCATCGCTGCACGCGTGGCGCTGCGCGCGTTGTTCCGGGCAGCTGTGTCGATGGAGGTTCGAACTTTGACGCAAGCCCGTTTCGGGCCGCCGGTGCACGATGATGCGCGAGCGTCGCAGTGCACATGCCGCAGTGTGGGAGATAACCCAGGCTATCGGCAGGCAGGCACGTCAGCGCTCTGATGCGCCGCGACGGCGCTGGCGCTGGCGCTACAGCTTGCGTTTGCATCTTCGTGCCGATGTAGATGCAGTGCTGCAATGCATGACTGCATTGCAGTTGGCCAGCTGCCATCGCCAGGCATGCACTGGGTGCGCCCATGCCTGTCGCTGCGTCGGCACGTGGATCGTCACGGTTGCAGGCGCAATCGCTCTGCACGCCCGAACGCCTGCGCATCGCCGGCGTCTGCAGCACATGCACACATGCGTCGATCAACACAGGGCTATCGCATGGCATTGGCGTGTCCTGTCCCGGCTGTCCTTGGCTGTCCCTTTTGCATGTCCCGGAAAGAGAACACCGCGGTGTGTCTAAGTTTCGAAGATGAATAATTGTTTTATGTTTTAAATCGCGCGAAGAATGCAGCCCCCCCACGCATCGCCTTGCCGTTGTCGTCGCCACTGCGCAGGCGGCCGGCATTGCTTGTCGACTTCATTGGGAGAGGCTCCATGATCATCAAGACGCTACACGGCGCACTCGCGCTTGCACTGTCCGCTTGCGCCGCGGGCGCGATTGCCGGCCCGGTCGGTTACGGTGCGGCCACTACCGGCGGCGGCAACAAGACACCAGTCAACGTGGCGACGTTCGAAGCAGTGCAGGCCGCCATCGACAACTATTCCGGTAGCGGCGGGCTGGTGCTTAACTACACCGGCCAGTTCGACTTCGGCACCATCAAGGACGTGTGCGCGCAATGGAAGCTGCCGGCCAAGACCGTGCAGATCAAGAACAAGAGCGATGTCACCATCAAGGGCGCCAACGGCTCGTCGGCGAACTTCGGCGTGCGTGTGGTAGGCAATGCGCACAACGTGATCATCCAGAACATGACCATCGGCTTGCTGCAAGGTGGCGAAGATGCCGATTCGATTTCGCTGGAAGGCAACTCCAGCGGCGAGCCGTCCAAGATCTGGATCGACCACAACACCATCTTCGCCTCGCTCACCAAGTGCTCCGGTGCAGGCGATGCCTCCTTCGATGGCGGCATCGACATGAAGAAGGGCGTGCACCACGTCACCGTGTCCTACAACTATGTCTACAACTATCAAAAGGTCGCGCTCAATGGCTACAGCGACAGCGACACCAAGAACTCGGCTGCGCGCACCACGTATCACCACAACCGCTTCGAGAACGTGGAATCGCGCTTGCCATTGCAGCGCCGCGGCTTGAGCCACATCTACAACAACTACTTCAACAATGTGTTTACCTCGGGCATCAACGTGCGCATGGGTGGGGTGGCCAAGATCGAGTCCAACTACTTCGAGAACATCAAGAACCCGGTGACTTCGCGCGATAGCAGCGAGATCGGCTACTGGGACCTGATCAACAACTACGTTGGCAGCGGCATCACCTGGAGCACGCCGGACGGCAGCAAGCCCTACGCCAATGCCACCAACTGGGTGAGCTCCAAGGTGTTCCCGGAGTCGCTGGGCTACATCTACACCGTGACGCCGGCAGCACAGGTCAAGGCCAAGGTGATCGCCACCGCGGGCGCGGGCAAGAACCTGGCGGAGTGACCGGTAGCGCCCGGAGTCGCGAATGAGCTGTAGCAAGCGCTGGTCAGGAGGGCCTGGGCGGCGCACAGCAAGCGCAGCGTTTCCGGGGGACAAGCCGATGACGAGTAGCGGCCGTCCATCCGGAAGCTGCGCACATGATGGCTCTTGGCTCTTGGCGGCATCGAGGCACGTCCCCGGCTTGTTCGGGGATGTGCTTTGCCCGGTTCTTGGAGACGACAGGTGACAGGCGCGCGCTGCATCGGCCGTCAGGTGACGGCGCGCACCGGCAGGTTGCCGGGCGTGGCTGCTGCACACCCGCGCGCAAGGTGCGATCGCGAGACATCGCCACTCCTTCCCCGGGCTGGAGTCAAGAGGCGCGGCAGGCGCTGCGACGCGGTATCGTGTCGCGATTCCATCCATGCAAGCCTGTCCATGCCGCTTCCGACCGATTCCGTTGCTGAGACCGCTGCGCCCGCCGCGCCTGCATTGCGCCATGCGCTGAAGCCGCGGCAATTGATGATGATGGGCCTGGGCACGGCGATCGGCGCCGGGCTGTTTCTGGGTTCCGGTGTGGGCATCCACGCGGCCGGGCCGGCGGTACTGATCTCGTATCTGATTGCCGGGGCGTTGGTCATCATCGTGATGAACGCGCTGGGCGAAATGGCCGCCGCCAAGCCGGCCAGCGGGGCATTCTCGGTGTACGCCGCCGATGCGATGGGCCCGACGGCCGGCGCCACCGTGGGCTGGCTGTGGTGGTTTCAGGTGGTGGTGGTGATTGCGGCCGAAGCGGTAGGTGCCGCCGGGCTGCTGGCCACGGTCTGGCCGGCGTTGCCGGTGCCGTTGCTGGCGTTGCTGTTCATGGCCACGTTCACTGCGATCAATCTGCTCGGCGTGCGCAACTTTGGCGAGTTCGAATTCTGGTTCGCCATTCTGAAAGTGCTGGCGATCGTGGTGTTCCTGCTGATCGGCGTGGCGTTGCTGGCGGGCTGGTTGCCCGGAGTGGCATCGCCCGGGCTGTCCAACTTCACCCAGAACGGCGGCTTTGCGCCCAAGGGCCTGGCCGGTATCGGCTCGGCGTTGCTGGTGGTGGTGTTTGCCTTCGGCGGCACCGAAATCGTGGCGGTGGCCGCCGCGGAAACCGCCGACCCCGGACGTAGCCTGGCGCGCACCATTCGCACTGTCGCCTGGCGCATCCTGGTGTTCTATATCGGGTCGATCAGCGTGATCGTGGCGGTGGTGCCGTGGACCAGCGCCGCGCTCAGCTCGCCGTTCGCGGCCGTGCTGGACGTGGCACGCATTCCCGGTGCCGCCACGGCGATCACCCTGGTGGCGGTGGTCGCGCTGCTGTCGGCGCTCAACGCTAATCTGTACGGTGCCTCGCGGATGATCTTCTCGCTGGCCCAGCGCGGCGAAGCGCCGCGGTTGCTGGCCAGGACCAGCGGCGAGCAAGTGCCGCTGGTGGCGGTGATCGCCAGCGTGTTGTTCGGCTTCGCCGCCGCAGCGCTGGAGTTGCTGTATCCGAACAAGGTGTTGCCAATGCTGCTCAACATCGTCGGCGCCACCTGTCTGCTGGTGTGGACGATCTCGCTGGTATCGCAACTGATCTTGCGCGCCCGCGCGGACCGTGCCGGCCTTGCATTGCCGTTCCGCATGCGCGGCTATCCGTTTCTGACCGTGCTGGCGCTGGTCATCCTGGGCGTGATCTTCGTGTTGTTGGCCTCTTCGGCCGATACGCGCGCGCAATTCCTCTCGATGGTCGCGCTGACCGCAGTCATCGCAGCGGTCAGCGAAGTTGCGCGGCGCCTGCGTGCGCGGATGTGAGGAATTGGAAGCGTGGCAGTGTGTTGGTGCGTTGTGTGCGCTGGCGGGCGTGTCAGCTGTAACCGGCGGCCAGCGCTCATGACGCGAGTGCAACCGGCAATTGCCCCCGTCGTTGCTGGCGACGTTGATGTGTTCAGGCGTCGGCCTGGCCACGGACCACGGCATCAGGGCAGTGCGTCCGCAATCTCGCACGCACACTAACCCAACTGTCCAGGAGCCGCCGCGGCTGCGCAGCAGTTCTGTTTGCTGCTCTTAGCCGATATCGGCGGGCTCCCCATCCCGGCATGCGGCATCGTCGCCAAAAGCCTCCAGGACCCGTCGATTCCTGGTGAGACGACGGCCGGTCCAATAACGAAAAAACCCCCGCACCGACGCGGTGCGCTGCGAAACGAGAAACGAGAAACGCGTCAGCAGTCCTGCGCTTTCCTCTCGGGCCGGGCACTCGCCCCGGGGATCTGACGGTCCAGTTCGGTTATTCTCCTTTGGACGCACATGCTCCACCCATCAGGGCGCTCGAAGAATAGCGACCGGATCTTCAACGCGGAACACGCGCTTTTATTGGCGACGTCGTCAGACGTCATTGCCGGGGTTCGCCCATGCATGCAGTTTCCTCCGACAATCTGGCCGACTTGGTTCCGCCGCTCACGCTGGAAGCAGTGCATGCGTTAGCGTGTCCGGTCGATACGCATCTGGATTCGCTGTATCTGTCGCGGCTAGGCGGCTTCGATTTCTGGAAGGGCGATTGGAAAGCACATCGGCGTTCTCCGATCCTCTGGTTGATGTCCAAGACCTCGCCGCGAGGTCGCAACCAACCGCTGATGTACCACGTGAGCGGCCCGGACTTTCTCGCGGGCGGCTATGGCGGTGCCTGTTTCAGCGCCCATGCACTCTGGGAAAACCTCATCGGCGTGCCTTTTCTCGACCCCTGGAAACACTGGGTGGAGCATCGGCGCTATGTCCAGGAGATGGTGGCGGCCAGCGGCGGGCGAATGCGGCTGGCACGCAGCGCCGCCGAGCTCCGCGCGATTCGCGCAGCGGGTCTGTGCAGCGCCATCCTGTCGTTGGAGGGGGCGCACATGCTTGGGCCACGCGGGCGCCGCACCCAGGCGCTGCGGCTGGCGCGTCTGGACAGTGCGGCCAGGGACGGCGCCGCCTATCTGACGCTCAATCATTTCAGCCATACCGACATCTCCCAGGCTGGCTATGCATCGCTCAATCCGTGGGGCGAGAAGAAGGGCGCGGGGCTGACGGCGTTTGGCCGGCAGGTGGTGGAGCGCTGCATCGATGCCGGGCTTCTGGTGGATCTTTCGCATACCTCGAGCCAGGGGATCCTTGACGCTTGCGGCATCTGCATCCGTCGCGACGTGCCGGCCTTCGTCTCGCATGGCGCATCGCGCAGCGTCACGCGTGGTGTGGAAACGCGGCCCTCACGTCACCTGGACCGGGCGCTCGACGATGCGGCGATCCGTGCCATCGTGCAGACCGGTGGCTGCATCAGCGTCATCCTGGCGCCGTACTTCTTGCAACACGCCTATCTGGCCGATGGCACGCCGGACATGGATGCCGATCTTGCCTTTGTCGTTGGGTATTACGAAGCGTTTGCCCGGCAGATTGCCGCCATGGGGATCGTCGAAGATCCATGGAAACACCTGAGTTTCGGCAGCGATTTCGATGGTGGCATTTCCAGTGTGCCGACCGGGATGCGCAGCGGGGCGGATCTGCCCAAGCTCACGCAGGCGATGCTGGATGCCGGTTGGCCCACGCAACGCATCGTGGATGTGTATAGCGGCAATTTTCTGCGGATCTGGGAGCGGGTGCGGCCATAGCGTTGCTACGGCCTGGCTCTGGGACGCTCGGCATGGCCGGTCTTGCACCGCCTGTCGACGCGCACTGCCCAGCAGAGGCGGGCGGTGTGGCGTACCGCAGTACAAGGGCGGCAATTTGTCGCAGATGCGACGCCGTGTCGCATCGGGAACGGGCGCGACCGTCCCTATCATGATCGCGTAGCGCAGCAGCGCGCGCGCGATCGCTCGATGCAATGCATTCCGGCGATCGCGCTGCGACCTGCGCGCCGACGATCACTTTTTTCCTGGAGGGTTCTCCATGGACGCACTGCTGTTATCGCGGATCCAGTTCGGATTCGTCATTGCGTTCCACGTGTTGTTTCCGGCATTCACCATCGGGCTTTCCAGCCTGCTGGCGTTTCTGGAATGGCGCTGGTTGC
>JAAIGE0100526463.1_pt1 | contig 13738 bp, 11 predicted proteins | sample 6487951 | NCBI WGS metagenome assembly JAAIGE01 (sample SAMN13974128, study PRJNA590717) | phyllosphere metagenome | biome: tomato field; feature: multiple bacterial spot infested tomato fields; material: tomato leaves; isolation source: leaves from tomato fields | host: Solanum lycopersicum ... | reverse complement strand
TCGCCGCTCGGTCTGCGCCTGCCGACCGTGGAGGAGATCACCGCCTTCCACCAGGGCGTGGCGACGGTCGCGGATCCGGGTGCCACGATGCCGGAAGGATTCCAGCCCGCCTCGCCGGACGCCATCGCGAACAAGAAGCGCGAACTCATGGTGGAGCTTCTCTCCCCCGAGGAGCTGCTCGACAAGATCGAGACCGATCGCGAAGCCCGCGACAAGGCGGAGCGCGACAAGGCGATCGCCCAACTCAAAGAAAAGATCGAACAAAGCTCCGACAACCAGCGCACAATGCTCGAGGTCGAGTTAAAGCGGATGGAGGCCGAACCAGCCGTCACGCTCAATAACATCAATGAACGCCGCTGGCAGATGGCGGAACATCAGGAAAGAATCCGCGAGAAGGCCGAGCACGACGAGGCGATCGCACGACGCAAGGCCGAGATCTCCCGAAACTCGGAAGCCGAGCACGCACGGCTGGAGATCGAACTGTCGCGCATGGAGGCGGAAAGCCGTATCCTCGACGACGCCTCCGCGCTCACGGCCCGCGCGAAGAAGCAGCGCGCCGCCATGCTCGAGCGGACCGGCGAACGGCGCTCGCAGATGGCGGTCCGTCACCAAGAAGTGCGCCAGCACATGACGAATAGATCGGCGGCCAGAGCCGTTGCCGTCACCGAGGAACAAGACGCCATCGACATGTCCCGGATGATCGGCGTCATGCGCACGCCGCTCCTGCCCTTCATCTGGATGATCGCACTGATGCGCATGATCGTGCGCTTCATCGTGCGGTCCTACGAATACGCATCGGGCGACACGGCGCGCCGGCGGATGATCATGAATGCCCAGAACGCGATCCTCGAGACCCAGAACAAGGAGGCCGAGCGCACCCGCGACTCCGTCTCCACCAAGAGGGTCGCAGGACCGCGCATCGAGCGCGATCCCCGCATCGTCGAGATCATCGCCCGGGCGGAACGGCTGCTGGTCGGCCACCCGGACCTCGCCGACGAAGGCAACGCGCGCATCGACGACCTCGTGCGGACCCACCTGCCCCGCCTCGAGGAGCGCCGCCGCAGCATCCTGGAGCTCGGCGCACCGAGCGCCGTCATCGATGCCGGCGCGATGGTCGAGAAGGCGTTGGCCACCGCCGAGATCAGCATCGCGCAGGCGGTCCGGATCGCATCGAAGATGCACCTGGACGGGATGGACACCGAGATCCGCTTCCTCGAGATGCGGACTCCCGACGATGGTTCGAACCCGACGATCGCTCCTCTCCCGGAACCCGTTCCGGCGGAGGTCGCCTCCGTACGCCGGAAGGAGGATGCCGAGACCCGCGACCGCTCCGAACGGCGCGCGGAATCGTCACGCCGGGAATTGACCAGCGAGAGCTACGCCGGTCGGATGGTCGCCCATTGCGACTACGACACCTATGGATCCTCCTGCTACGACGGCGGTGGAAGCAGCTCGGGCGACTGGTGACGTCCACGACCCTTCGGCACCCGTCCCGACGACCCGCTCCGGACCACGGAGCGGGTCGATCCATGGGTTACGCCTCCACCGTTCGGCCGGAACGCATCCGATACATCGGTCGTGACAACGGAGCCGCGTGATGACATCATGCGGAGCATGAAGATCAACGCATCCGACCTTCCCGTCCTCACCGGACGGGAGACGTCCCTACCCGACGTGTGCATCCATCCCGAGCACGGGATCTGCATCACCAGGCGCTCGACATACGCCCAGCAGCCCTCCTCCTGGAAGGACCTGACGTGGCGCGCTCCCGAGCATCCACCGGAACCGAGGTCGGTCAACCTCATGACCGATCGGCAGATGGCGAGACTCGGAGGTCTCATCGATCACATCGGAACGCACATACGCGATCTCGTCGCCAAGAACGCGATGGGTCCCAAGCGGCTGGGTTCCATAAGCGCCAAGTACAGAACGGCGTACCACGGTCATATGCTGATCGGGCAATGGAGAGGCGTGATGCCCACGCCTCCGTTCCTCATGGACAAGGCCGGACCCACGTGCAGATTCCGCCTCCAGGACAGGATCGGCCGATGGGCGATCTACCTCGACCACATGTCGGCAAGACGGATCATCGCATCGGTCGACGTGCCGAACAAGGCATCCGATACCCCGACGAAGGACCCGCTGACCATCCTCAAAGGGATTCTGAGTGCGTACGGCGATTCCATGTCCGCCCCGCGCGGAAAGGATGCATACCGTCCGGAGCACGAGGCCATCGCCCACAGGATCATGTGCTCCCTGCTCACACGCATGGAGACGAGCACGAAGATGTGCATGATAGGGAACCTGAGCATCCCCAGGCAATGCATCTCCGGCCGAGGAGACGTCATGATCGCATGGAGCGATCGCCCACAGGACAGATCGTTCTTCAACCTGTCGCCTCGCCTGCAGGATCAGTTGCGCCCGATGCTCCACGCCGACGTCGAATGCAGGGTCATCGAATGCGAAAGAGCCTTCAACGCCTCGATGGGTCTCCCCGCCTGGTTCCAGATCGGAAATCTTCCCGATAGACCGACGGCGATGGAGATCCTGCGCCACTCCGTCCACGATGACGGATCGCCGCAGGTGCTGGTCGGACCGGATCCGACCGTTCCCAGCCATCCCGTCACGGAATGGCTGGTGCCCATCGGGGATGCCCGCATACTGGGACTCCCTCGCATACCGGAGATCATCGGCGAGACGCCGACCACCTGATCCCGGAAAGATCCGACCGTCACGGAGAAGAATTCTCCTCCACAGTCCGCTTCACCCTGAAGGAAGCACGATCCCCGATGGGGATCGTGCGCTCGGTCGCGTGCAGCGCACGCATGAGGCCGACTGCTCCGGGGGGCTGGAGCACTCGGGCGAGAACCCTCCCAGGAGAAACGATGTGACGATCGAACAGAACGAACGGCCGTGGACCAACACCATGTCCGACGGATCCAAAGGACACGACCGGCTGCCGAAGGAGGTCGGCATCTACGAATGGCGGATCCCGCTCCAGAGCGATCCGACCATCAAGGTCGTGTTCCTGACGAGGATGAGAAGCCGCGGGGCCGGCTTCTCGACGATCATCTCGCCGGAGTTCGACCAGTGGGACGGATACCGCGTACTGGTCCCGAGGAACCTCGAATGGCGCGAGGCGGAGGAGGGTGCGGACGCGCTGATGAAGCACCGGTCCTACCACATCCTCCGACTCGAGGGCGAAGGGACCGCACCGGAGGCATGCCCCTTCTGCCGAAGGGTGCCGCGCTTCAAGGCGCACCAGGTCCTCATGTTCGGCGGCACCATGCACGACGACCGTCCCTACTACGCCAACCGCTGGACCTTCGAATGCTGCGGCTGGACCCGCAGCCCCGTCTTCCACGATCCACGGGCGCTCGTGACGGCGCACCGGAACGCCCTGGCCGGACCTCCGGCGCCGCCCCGACCGTCGCCTCCGACTCCGAGAACCCCGCCGACGACGCCCTCATCGACCCCGAATGTGAACACTCCGCCCCCGTCCGCACCGACGACCGAGGCCACCCGGTGCGAGCCGGTGCGCAGCGATCGTCCCGAACGGTACGTCGAGATCGAGAAGGGCGTCTTCGTGACCGAATCCGAGTTCAGCAAGGACCCGGACGGCGTGCTCGAGGCATGCGCATCCCTGTCCGCACGTCCTGGCCCGGATGCCGCGGCCCCCACGTCCGCGGTCGGACCCCTTCGGTCCGAACCCCCGCAATCGACCGATCAGAAGGGTACATCCCGATGGACGGGACGAAATTCGGAACAAGGACAGGACATCATGCAGGTCACCATCACGCTCGCCTCGGTCACCACCGGCACCGTCGCCAAGGGTCCCTCGAAGGGCCAGAAGTTCTCGACCTCGAAGGGCGCGACCGCGCACTTCGCCAACGGCGACAAGCCGGTGACGGTCATGGCCTTCGGCGCGCAGCGCGACAGCGTCCTGAAGCTGCTGCGCAAGGGCAAGAAGGTCACCGTCACCGCGGTCTGGGACGGCAAGAACGTCCTGAAGGTGCTCGGACCGCGCCAGGAGACCGCACCGGCCGCCGACACCGCCGAGGGCTGATCGCCCCCGCACGCACGTCCGTGCATAAGGAAGCCCCGCCGGTGGACCGGCGGGGCTTTCCGCGTCGATACCAATCTCACCCAGGGACATCATGTCAGCCCATTCGTCCAAGAAGAGCCTGTACGCGGCGTTGGCCGCCAACACCGGCATCGCGATCGCCAAGTTCCTCGGCGCCGCCTACACCGGATCGTCCGCCATGGTCTCGGAGGGCATCCACAGCCTGGTCGACACCGGCAACCAGCTCCTCCTCCTCCACGGGATGAAGGTCTCCGACAAGCCGGCCGACGCCGAACACCAGTTCGGCTACGGCCTCCAGCTCTACTTCTACGGGTTCGTCGTCGCGCTCGGCATCTTCGGCCTGGGCGCCGGCGTCTCCTTCTACGAGGGCTACGAGAAGATCATGGAGCCGCATCCCATCCGGGACGCGCACGTCAACATGATCATCCTCGCCGTCTCGGTGCTCCTCGAGGGCTGGTCGCTCCGCATCGCCTTCAAGGGAGTGAAGGAGGAGGCCAAGCGCAAGGGCCGCGGCATCATCGAGACCCTGCGCGGACACCGTGACCCGGCGGTCTTCGCGATCGTCTACGAGGAGTCGGCCGCGATCGCCGGTCTCGTGACCGCCTTCGTCGGCATCGGCCTCTCGTGGTGGCTCGACATGCCCGTCCTCGACGGCGTCACCTCGATCCTGATCGGCGTCATCCTGACCGCCACCGCCTTCGGCCTCGGCAAGCGCTGCAAGACGCTCCTGACCGGACAGGCCGCCGATCCGGCGATCGCCGAGCGCATGCGCGAACTGCTGGCCGACGTCCCCTGCGTGGACGGGATCAACGAGATCCGAACCATGCAGTTCAGCCCGACGAACGCCGTCGCGACCGCGAGCGTCGACTTCGACGACGACACCCGGGCCGGCACGCTCGAGAACCTCGTATCGGACATCGAGGAGACGATGATCCGCGAGTTCCCGGAGCTGCGTCGGGTCACCATCGAGCCGCAGTCGGCACGCCGCCATCTACGCACGCTGGAGACCATCGGCGAGGATCCCGACGCCCTCGAGCCGGAGGACGACGAGGAGGACGAGGATCGCCGCGAGGACTGATCGATCCCACGACCCCGAAGGATCCGGAACCCCGTCCGGCACGAGCCGGACGGGGTTCCTACGTTCGGAACGGCCCAGCCGCCCGAACGGAGGCGGAGATCCGATGGATCTCCGCCGCATCCGACGCATGGACACCCTGCATGCGATCACCGGTAGGATGAAAACATGACGGCTTCGAACGATGCGTTCCGGCGCATATCGCCCCTCATGCGCACGATGCGCATCGCCCTCACCGTCTCCGACACGGCCTGCGTCCTCATGGACGACGTCCGCATCGAGAAGCGCCCGGACGGCACGGTCGCCATGCGCTACGAGCGTCGCGAAGGCATGTACGGGGATGCATTCGACCAACATCCGGTCACCGACGGCTCGTCCGCATCCGGAATGGTCGAGGACTGGTGCTCCTTCGGACCGGCAGTCTCCGCGAACTGGGTGCTGTCGCGGGTCTCCCTACGCGCGAACCGCATCTGGTACGAGATGCTCACGGACGAGGAGCGCATCGCGATCCGCAAGGAGGGAAGCCCTCACGAGGATGCGATCCAGAAATTCCTCGCACGCGTGATGCGCCGCCTCATCGGCTACCACCACACCGCCGAGAACGCCGCATCGCTCTGCTCGCTCGCCATCGCCCGGATGCTGGATCCGCAGATGGTCAGGGCGCTGCGCCACATCTGCGGATGGAACACCCCCGATCCCGACCGTGTCATCCAGGCATGGGACCGCATCGATGCGAACGGTCGCCAGATCGGCCTGAAGGGTCGTCCCGTGCAGGTCGCCTGTCTGGCGCGCCTGATCGCACGCTACGTCCAGCGCGACGCCGAAGGGAACGTCGGGATCCTCTCGATGATGCCGGAGACCCGGGCCCGCTGCGAACGCGACGACGCCGCGTACATGGAATCGACCTCGGACATCGAGCATCCCTCCATCGGCACCACGAGCCAGGTCGAGGATCTCTGCGAGATCGCCGATCTCCTGCCTTCGGTCCTGCGTTCCGCCGGCGTGAAGCCCTCGTTCTGGCGCATGGCGCTGCGCATGCGTCCCTCCCAGATCCTCGCCATGCGCGACCTCTTCGTCGGTGAATGGAGCGATCTCACCTCACGCACCCTCAACACGCTCACGCTGATCGGCGAGGACCTGCTTCCGCCGACGCTGATCCGTCAGATCTGTCGCTCCATCGGACACGACCGGATCCGGACGGAGATCCGGTTGGTCATCGCACGGCGCGCGGCCGAAGCCATCGCCACGCGCCGGCGTCGTCAGTCGCTACGCGACGCGACCGCGAAGATCGAGGAGGTCTGCGACCACCTGGACCACCGCCTCGATGCTCTGGTCGAGGAGGTGCTGAAGGATCGGGACTACGGAGCGACGACCGATCCCACCGAAAGATGGGAGATCCACATGCGGAACGTCCGCGAGCGGGAAGAACGCATCCTATCCCTGCTGCCGCGGATCCTGCCGCGCAACCGCCCGTGGGCGGCGCTCGTCGCGGAATCCGACGCATGGCACGAGGAGAGCCTCCTCGCTCTCGACGAGGGCGACAGCCGGACGTGGACGCCCCTCCTGACCGCACCCGTCCGCAGCGGCGCGGTGGAGATCGTAGAACTCCACACGGCGGCCGAACTGCGTGCCGAATCGCGCGAGCTGAAGCACTGCGTCGGCACCGGCGGCTACGCGGGCCGCTGCATGCAGGGCGACACCCGCATCCTGTCGCTCGCCGTCGTGGGTCGTCGCACCCGTTCCACCATGGAGATCAGCCTGTCCGAAGGCCGGTGGACCAGCGTCCAGCACCGTGGCCGCAGCAACTCCGTGCCGAAGCCGATGCTGCTCGCGGCGACCGCCGATGCCCTGCGTGCGGTGAACCGCGCGCAGAAGGCGCTCGACTCCGCGATGTCTCCCCTGCCCTTGGCCGCCTGACCGATCGGCCTTACGAAGAGTCATGCCCATGAACCATCCCAACATGCCCGAGCGCATCACCACGACGCTCGACGACATCGATCACGTCGGCCTGCTGAAGCGTCTGCGCCAGGTCCGGGACGCCCTGAAGGGCGGGACCATGGCGAGCAGCGGAGGCGACACGGCGACCACCATCATCGACTCGGACGGCAGACACGTCGCCTTCCGCCGCACGACCACGGGCATGCGGATGGAGGTCGATCCGTCCGCGGCCTTCAGCGCCATCGTGATGATCGAGGACAAGCTGCCGGACCACCTGTCCACGGTGGCCCCGAGAGCGGGTGGCTGGGCTGCGGTGGTCGTGGACCGTTGGGTCGACCTGCTGTCGCTCCCGCGATACAGATCATGGCCCAACCAGCATCATGCCGACGACCCGTGCCATGTCCACGCGGACGCGGCCGCCTCCCTGCTGACCGTCCTGAACACGGATGCGCTGGGTCACAGCATCATGATGCCTCTCCCCAATCGCTACATGGCGACGGGGCAGATCACCATCGGTGACCGTCCCGTCTTCGCCAAGGCGATCTCGGATCGCCTCACGGCGGCCGCCCCCGTCACGGCACGCCTGTCACGGGACGGAACCCACTCCTACCGCATCGGAGTTCCCGATGCGGTGATCGGCGTCTGCGCGATGCCCGACACCATGAACCGCCTACGGCTGCTGGCGGAGGTCGAGGGCATCGCCAGACCGCTGCTGAAGGCCGGCATGGAGGCCGGTAGCTGAACGTCCTTGCATCGTCGGCACGATACCTGAACGAAGGACGAAAGCCGATGCTGATCCCGGACCCCATGCTGCCGCTCGCGCTCGAGCGCTCAGCCGCCGAACTGGGTCGGGTCCTGCTCGACCTGGCGGTCGACATGGGCGCGGTGGACGGCGACACCGTCGATCATGCGATCCGCGACAACATGAGCCCGATGGGACGCCCGCCCCGTCTCCTCCGGGACGTCCTATCGAATTCGATCCCGGACGGCGATGGCGACGCGCGGGCGCTGTGCTTCTGGGACGCGTCGATCGGCATGGACCTCGTGCTGCGCTGGAACCTCGGAGGCGGGGCGTGCCAGGCATGGATCGTCGTGTCGGGTCAACACGTCCTCCATACCGAGGACGTCCGCAACCTCCCCTTCGCACATGTGGACGTGCGCGGCGGAAGAGCGTATCCCAGGACCTGAAGACATGGCCAGACCGTCCATCCCGACCCTCGACGCCGGCGCGCTCTCCCGCGCACTCGCGACGTTCCTGGCGAACGCACCGTCCCCATGGCGGGACATGCGTCCCTTCCACGACTGGTGCGATGCGCAGGCACGTCTGCGTCTCGAGAGCGACAGGGACTGGCTCGGATCCGAACTCCGTCATCTCCTCGCCATCGAACGCGATTCCGAGAACGCCCCCGAGGACCATTCCGGACCGAATAGATGGCTGCGCCATCTGCGGATCCAGCGCGCCGTCCACTGCGACGGCGCTCGTTCCGAATGGCTCGCCGTCCTCACCGTCGCTCTGCTCAAGGATCCGGCCCGCACCGCTCTCGTCGATGCGATGACGCGCTGGTCTCCCGCGACACCGTCCCTCGAATCCCTCGAACGACCCCGACCGCGCCCACCGCGCTCCGCAGCCTGAAGGAACACATCATGTCCGACGTCGACCATCTGATCTCGAACGCCCACACGCTGATCCTCTGGAACGAGGAATCGGGCAAGTGGCAGGACCGCAGCAACGACCACTTCTGCGCCGAGAGCGGCGGCAAGTGGCGGGTGTCGGCCCGCTACGGCTTCAAGGACGGTCGCCGCGACATCGAGTTCGAGGACGGCACGCAGGCCATGTCGTTCTTCGTCAACTACGTCTACGGCAAGCACATGAAGCTGATCGACGAGGCCTTCGAGCAGATTCGGAAGAAGGCCGCGTGAGCGCGCGGGCCATTCAGGAGGCCGCCCGCGTGCTCGACCTCGTGGACCTGCGAGGACCCGAGATCATCGACGAGCGCCGCGCCGCCTCGCTACTAGGACTACGCGTCCAATTCATGCGTCTACCCGACCATCTCATGGCGATCCCGTCGAGAGCGCGCATCTCCAGCTTCATCGGGGCGCGGGACCGCACCGCCTACGTGAGCGTGCAGCAACATCCGACGGAGATGCGCTTCGCGATCGCCCGCGAGATCGGCCGCTGGACGATGCATCGCGAGCGTCTCGACGCGCCGGACTACGACGGCGTCTCCATCAGAAGCGGACACCCCAGAAGCGTCGAGCAGCAGGAGGCGGAGATCTTCGCCTCCCACCTCCTCGCACCCGAGTACAGGATACGCTACTGGCGGAGCGAGGGAAGCAGGGGCTCGGCGAGTCTGGCACGGATCCTCGGCGTGCCGGCCACCGTCATCCAGGACCGGATCGCCGCCTGATCGGACAGCGCACGACGAAGAAGGCCCGCCATCATACGATGGCGGGCCTTCTTCATGACGTCCGCGGATGCGGGAGCCCTCAGTCCCTGCCGCCCACTCCGAGGGCGGAGCGGATCCTGCTCATCCAGCCCACGCTCTGCTCCGGCCCCTTGGCCGTCGCCCTGGACTCGTCCGCACCCCGCTCCTGACTGACCGAAGCGGCCTGCGACATGATGCCACCGCGCAGCGCCGCCTCGTTGTCGCGATAGTCCTTGACGATGGCCGGGATGGCGTGCTGCTCGTGCTCCATGGCGTATTCGTCGATGCGACGGATCTCAGGAGAACCGATCCTCACGGGACCCTCGCCGACGACGCCCGACATCGTGACGTCGGCCTGAGCCATGCCCTCCTTGGCGACCACCGCCGCCTTCATCGCACGCAGGTCGGCGCCGTCGAGACCCCCGACCACCTCCGATGCCGTCTCCTTGTACCGATCGATCGCATAGAGACGACCCGCCTCGGTGGCGAGATACACCTCCTCGGTGCGCCTGCTCTCCTTGGCAGATACCGTTCCGTCGGGCGCCACGGACACGTCGATCGAATGCGATGCGGCGGATTCGGGACCCTCGCCCTCGGATCTGTGGGCCTTGACCCTGATCCCCTGGAACGCATTGCGCCCGTCCGCACCCAACGCGAACTCGGCGACGTACGGCCTGTCGCCCTCGAAGACGAGCGAGGTGCGCAGACCATTGTCCTGGATGGTGGGTCCGGCGATGTCCTTGTCGGGAACGCCGCCGCGCGCGGCGATCTCCGCATGCGCGGCATCGACGAGATCGGGACGACGCGCCTCCTCGAACATCCGCTCGCCACGCTCCCCGGACATCATCTCCTCGCGATGCCTCGAGGTGACATGGTAGCTCGCCTCACTCATGTCGAAGGCGACGACGTCCCGATCGACCATCTCCGAAGCACCTATCCCGTCGATCCTCAGGGGGCCGTCGTGATCCACGCCGTGCTGCCTGACCGTCACGAGCGGAACCTTGTCGTTCTCGTCCGCGTCGACGATCAACGAATGGAGCACGGCGGCCTGTTCGGGCGTCGGATCGACGATCGTCCGCCCCCGATTGCTCCAGTCGATCAGCACGAAGGAACCCGTCGACGCGATCAGATGACCCTGCAGTTCCGATCCGTCCTCGCGCGAGTACGAACCAGCGGTCGCGCGTCCATCGACGATGTCGGTGGAATAGGTGTTCTGCGCGACATGGAACGTCGAGCCGTCACCCATCTCGCGGGTCTCGGCATGGACCGCCTCGGCCTTCGTCGGCACGGGTTCGTCTCCGTCGAGGAATCCCGTCACCCTCGCGAAGACGCCCTGACGGAGATCTCCCGAGACGTCCATGACGGCCTCGAAACCACCCCTGTGCTCCTCGTACGAGTCCATGCGGGCGGTGACCCTGCCGGGAGGCTTCGAGGATTCGGAGAGAGGATCGGCCGCCTGCATTCCCATCGCGAAGGAGCGGTCCGAAGTCAGCATCGCATTGATCATGCTCTCGACCTGCCTGCCACGGGTCCTCTCGTCCGAGATGCCGTTCGCTTCGTCCATGATCGTTCTTCCCCAACGGTGCGGAGGCACCAGAGGGAGAAGTGTACCAGTCGGAAGGGGCGGTCCACAACACCCCCCAAGAGAGAAGGCCCGCCACCTCACGGTGACGGGCCTCCCCGGTCTCACGGATGATCCACCGGGATCAGGAGGGCTGGGCCTCGCTCTCCGTCGCGTCGTCCGCGTCGGTCTGCGGAGTGGAGGCGTCGTCACCATCGGCGGTCGACGCATCGTCCGCGTCCGGCAGCGCGGTCTCGCCGCCGTGGTCGCCCGCGCCCGCCGTCGAATCGGTCGACGTCGCGTCGTCGGTCATGGTCGCATCGGTTCCCGCGTCGATCTGGCCCGCGTCGTCCTGCATCCCGGTGTTCTGGTCGTCCTGTTCGGCCATGTCGCGCATCCTCGTCCTGGGTTGGTGGGGCTCCTCGCTCCCACTGTATGATTAACGGACCGTTGGGAGTTACGATCCCTCGCCCCAGCACGATTTACGCCCACCGGTCGGTTCCTGCGATGAACGGAGTGGAGACGCCTCGAAGAGGCGAACGGCGTCTACGCGCCGCACGCATCGGACACGATGCGATGAATGGGCTTTCGCTTGTCCGCAAAGAGAATTCCTAAGACGAAAGGACCGCCATGAACGGCTGGAAATCCGGATCGCAACCCAACTTCGTGCGCCGCGGAGGTTCCCCCGCCCTCACGGTCACCTCGGCCGCCAAGGCGTCCGAGGATCCCTGGGCATGGACGAAGGACGAGGCGCAGGGCGCGGAGGCGACCCAGCAGAAGCAGCGCCTCGTCTACACCATCCGCCGACTGCCCGAGGACCATCGCCAGCTGGCGGTCGACATGGGCTACAAGGAGGGTCAACCCGTCCGGTCGATGCCCTACGCCATCTCGGACGCGGAACGTCCGGTGGCCGCCCAGGTGATGGCCCTGCCGCGCCGCAGCGAGGACTCCCTCTTCGTCCTGAAGGGCGAACAGGGGCGCCGGGCGCTGGAGACCCTCCTCGCCTCGGTGGAGCTGCGGTCGCCGTCGGGTCGCCTCATGCGCCCCGCACCTCCCTACGTCGGCATCGAACGCTGGGACGCGGGCCCCGACGGCAGTCAGCGCTTCGTGCTCGTCGAGGGTCGCGACGCTGAGCTGCTCCACAACGCCGGCGGCGCCGTGGTCATGGACCACGACAGCATCGCCATGGTCGAGACCACGATCGATCCGGAGACGGCCTACCGCCTCGCCGTCTCGGGCGACCTTCCCCCCGAGGCCAGCGCCGTCGTCGCCGAACGGCTCACCGCCATCGCCCCCGAAGCAGCCCCGCGCGCGGTGCGCATCGAGCGTTCCACCGCCGTGCCGCGCCCGCGCATGACCCTCGACCGCGAGGGCGACGTGCCGATCGCCCGGATCGGGGCCGAATACGACGGCGTGGCCGTCGACGACCTCGGTCGCGGAGGCGAGGCACGATCGTACGATCCCGAGAACGGCGTTCTGCGGGTCGTCGCACGCGACGCGCGCGCCGAACGCCGCATCCTCGCCGAGGCGGGCAGCCAGGGCCTGGAGGCGACCGACGACGCCGCCGTGCGCCGTTTCCCCGGCGAGGGCACGGATTTCGACGCCGTCCTCTACCACGAGGGCCAGCGCCTCCGCCTCGAGAACGAGGGCTGGAGCGTCGGCGAGGCCCCGCTGTGGAACCTCAAGGCGGAACGCATCACCCGGATGCAGCTGCGCATCCACGACAAGAGCGAGGACGACGCCGGCTATCTGCTCGACGTCATCGGCGACGGACAGGCCGTCGAGTTCATCGATCCCCTCGCCGAGATCGCCCGCTCGATCCCCGACGACCTCGAGGACGAGGCCGAGATCCACGACGTCCTGCGACAGTACGTCCGGGGCGAGGACGCAGCCGTGCGCTCCAGGGAGGGCCGGATGTGGATCATGCCCGCCGGCGAGTTCCTCACCATCGTCACCTCGCTCCGCCACATCCTGACCGCCCCGCGCGGTCCGGCCGAGCCGCTGCGCGCCGACCTCTACTCGATCGCCGATCTGGCGACGATCTCGGGCGACATCGGTCTGAGCTCGCCCGATTCGCTGACGCGTCTCTTCAACGCGATGCAGGCGGGCGAGGCGACGCCCATCGACTGGCCGACCGGCTTCACCGGCGACCGCGATCCCCGCCAGCTCGCCGCCGCCTCCTGGATGCGGACGCTCTTCGACACCGGCTACGGCGGCATCCTCGCCGACGACGTCGGCTACGGCAAGACGATCGAGATCGGGCTGCACGTCGCATCGCTCCGGGAGGCCGGCCTGCTCGAGCAGGGTGCGCTGATCGCGGCCCCGAACAACGCGGTCCAGGGTTGGGCGCGCAAGCTGGCCGCCTTCTTCCCCGATCTTCCCTTCGTGATCTGGCACGAGGATTCGCGCCCGGCGATCGCCGAGGACGACATCGTCATCACCAGCCACGAGCTCGCGAAGCGCAAGGGCAGTCCGCTCAACCAGCGCGCATGGACCGTGGCGGTCCTCGACGAGGCGCAGGACGCCAAGAAGCCGAACAGCGCCCTGGCGTTCGTCTTCGGTGCGATCGTCGCCAAGCAGAAGATCCCCGTCACCGCGACCCCGGTCGAGAACTCGACCGAGGACCTCTGGACGCTCATGAACATCGCCAACCG
>JAAIGE0100343383.1_pt1 | contig 13743 bp, 9 predicted proteins | sample 6487951 | NCBI WGS metagenome assembly JAAIGE01 (sample SAMN13974128, study PRJNA590717) | phyllosphere metagenome | biome: tomato field; feature: multiple bacterial spot infested tomato fields; material: tomato leaves; isolation source: leaves from tomato fields | host: Solanum lycopersicum ... | reverse complement strand
GTAACGCAGGATCCGGTGCTGTCTAAACTCAAGCTGATTGGTGAGCCGTGGGATATCGGCCCTGGCGGCTATCAGGTTGGTGGCTTCCCGCCGGAACCGAGCAGGCGCGCGGCGAAGTCCGTCGAGACGTTGTCACCTTTCCAGTATTCACGCACCGTATCGCGATATTTATCGTTCCACTCCGCCCAGCCCGGCGGGAAGCCACCAACCTGATAGCCGCCAGGGCCGATATCCCACGGCTCACCAATCAGCTTGAGTTTAGACAGCACCGGATCCTGCGTTACCGCGTCAAAGAAACCGCCGCGCTGATCGAAGCCCTCCGGCTCACGGCCGAGGATGGTGCCGAGATCGAAGCGGAAGCCATCAATATGCATCGATTCTGCCCAGTAGCGCAGCGAATCAGTCACCAGCTGCAGTACCCGCGGATGCGAGGTATTTACCGTGTTTCCGGTACCGGTGTCATTGATATAGTAACGATGCTGGTCCGGCAGGGTGCGATAGTAAGAGAAGTTATCGATACCCTTAAAGGAGAGCGTCGGGCCAAGCTCGTTACCTTCAGCGGTATGGTTGTAGACCACATCGAGGATCACTTCGATGCCGGCATCATGGAAGCTGCGCACCATATCGCGAAAGCCCTGAATGCCGCGCGGACCAAAATAACGTGTAGCGGGTGCAAAAAACGCCAGCGAATTGTAGCCCCAGAAGTTTTTCAGGCCTCTGTCCAGCAGATGCTGATCGTCCGGGAACCAGTGTACCGGCAGCAGTTCTACTGACGTGATACCCAGGCTTTTGATGTAATCCACCGTGGCTTTATTACCCATGCCATCGTAGGTGCCGCGCATGTTTTCCGGGATTAGCGGGTTGAGCTGTGTGAAGCCCTTAACGTGGGTTTCATAGATCAGCGTCTGAGACCAGGGAATGGAAGGCCGGTTCTGATCCTGCCAGTCAAACTCATTCGGGTTTACCACCCGGCATTTAGGCGTAAACGGACCGCTGTCGCGGCTGTCAAACGTCAGATCTTTATCTTCATGCAACAGTTCGTAAGCAAAATGCGCTTCGTTCCAGTCGATATCGCCCTGCAGTTCCCGCGCATACGGATCGATCAGCAGTTTATTCGGGTTAAAGCGATGACCGTTTTCCGGATCATAAGGTCCGTGCACGCGATAGCCATACAGCGCACCCGGCTGCAGGCCGGGCACATAGCCGTGCCATACTTCATGCGTATATTCCGGCAGATCAAAGCGGGCAATCTCATGCTGACCGCTCGGATCATACAGGCAGAGTTCAACCCGCTCAGCGTGTGCGGAGAAAAGGGCGAAGTTAACGCCTTCCCCATCAAAGTTAGCGCCGAGCTGATACCCTGTACCAGCCGTAATCTCAACAGGCTTACCGTTTGACATTTAATCCTCTCCATTCAGTGAACAGATATGCAGGCATAACTTCAGTTCCATCAGTCAGGGTTAGCTGCTGAGCAGGACCAGCGGTGCGCTGTAATTCAGGTTTTCCAGCGCGATACTGTCGGTGATAGCGTAGGTTTCTCCATTCAGGACGTTCAGCCACTTGCGGTGCGACAGCGTTTCGCTCAGCGCAACCGAGACGTCTGCCCACTGGGCATCAGCAAAGATCAGGCGCGGAGCAATTACAATCAGTGCACCCGTTTCAGACTGACGGGCGTAGGCCACCACTTTTTCTGCATGTTCACCGCTGGCCTGCAGCGCTTCATAGTCGCCAAAACGAAAGAGCGCAGCGTGGTCGCGGCGCAGGTGAAGCAGGCGCATAACCATCTGCTGTTTCAGGCTGCCGCTCAGCCAGCCCTGCTGACTGGTAAAGTCAGGGAAGGCGTCAGCATCAAGCTGGCTGACCAGAGTTGCAAAATCGGGTTCGCGGCGGTTGTCCGGATCGACCAGGCTGAAATCGAGCGCTTCACAGCCCTGATAGATATCAGGCACGCCGGGTGCGGTAAGTTTGATCACCGTCTGGGTAAAGCTGTTCACCAGGCCGGCGCGGATAAACGGCTGCAGCGCCTGGGAAAAATCAGTGAGAAACGCCACGTTCTCCGCAGAGAACAGATGACGCACGTAATCCAGTACCGCATTTTCATAGGCTTCGTTACTCTCTGCCCAGTCGGTACGCAGCTTCGCTTCGCGCAGCGCCTTTTCCACAAACGGAATAAAGCGTTCGCACAGCGCGTCCAGTCCGGTGCGATCGTCCGGCTGCAGCGTAGCGGGCCAGACGCCAGCCAGCGCCTGATAGAGCATCCACTCAACGGCGGGTTCCGGCGCGGGGCCATCCGCCAGCTCCTGTACGCGCTCCTGATTAAGCTGCTGCCAGCGCGTCACGTTCTCTGCCCACTCATCCGGCGCTTCGCTCAGGGTATAGAGCCGCGCGCGCGCATCCTCTCCGCGTTTGGTATCGTGCGTGGAAGTGCTGGAGATAGCGTCAGGCTGGTGCTGAAGACGGGTCTGCATCTCCTGATGAAAATGTGCCAGTGAGAACGCGTGCGGCAGCGGCTCTGCACCCACTTCATTAATCGCAAGCGCCACGTGATTGCGGAAAAACAGCGTATCTTCAACCGATTTCGCCATCAGCGGTCCGGTCAGCTGCTGGAAACGGGCGCGGAACTCCGCTGCCAGCACTTCACCCTCTTCACTGACTGCACCCAGCAGCAATGCCTGCAGGAAGCTCAGAGCAGCAGGGGACGCGCTATGTTTTACGCTCTCAAGCACGCTGAGCAGACGCTCCTCGCCCGCCAGCGGCATACCCGCTGCCTGACCATAAGTGCGATAGACCGGAAAGGCAATCAGCAGCTCGCGCAGCGCCACATGCAGCTCCGCCTCACCAAAATTGCGGTGCTCCAGTCCGGCAGCATCGGTTGCCAGCGAGAGCAGTCGGCTGAATTCGCCGGCAAAATTACGATCCACCATCAGCTCACGCGCCGCGCGCAGGCCCGCTTCCACATCATTACGCTCACGCGTGGCTGACTCATAGGCGAGACGCAGCGTGTCGATTTTTGTATCGTCAATCAGCACATGCGAGAGCGCCGCAATAAACTCATAGCCGGTTGTACCGGAGACGGGCCACTCTTCCGGCAGCTGTTCACCGTCGGCCAGAATTTTCTCTACGGTGATGTAACACCCTTCACCGGCCGCCGTGCGGAGCTGCTGCAGATAACCCAGCGGATCGGCGAGGCCATCAACGTGATCGACACGCAGGCCGCTGACCGCGCCGCTGCGCACCAGCGACAGGATAAGACGGTGCGAATCCTCAAAGACCACCGGATCTTCGACGCGTACGCCTGCCAGCCCGGTGATCTCAAAAAAGCGGCGATAGGAGAGGGCGCTACGCGCTTCACGCCAGTTCATAAGCTGCCACGGCTGCTCCTCGTGCAGCTGAGTAATGGCGGCGGGGTCCGTCAGCGCCAGCAGTTCTGCTTCACGTCCCTGCCAGCTCGCAGGCGTCAGCGGATAGTAGCTGTCGAAATACGCCAGCGCCGGTTTACCGCTCTGCGGATCGGCTTTAATCGTGATCTCACCTTTTTCCACTGCGCGATCGAAATCGTCACCGAGAAACGGCAGCGTCAGTCTGCGCGACCAGTCGATATCAAAATAGCGCGCATACTGGCTCTCCTGTCCATGCTCAATCACATCACGCCACCAGGCATTCTCCAGTGAAGCCGCCATATGGTTAGGCACAATATCCAGGATCAGCTCCATGCCGGCGGCCTGCAGCGCTGCGCTCAGTCGATCAAAGCCCGCTCTGCCGCCGATAGCCGGATCGATTTCGTTGGCATCGGTGACGTCGTAGCCGTGCGTTGACTCTTTCGTCGCGGTAAAAATGGGTGAAGCATACAGATGGCTGATGCCCAGCTTCTGCAGGTAAGGCACCAGTTCCGTGGCACGATCAAAGGTCATGCCGTTGCGAAACTGAATGCGATAAGTGGAGGTCGGGATAGTCATGCTGCTGCTCCTGGTGCCAGACGGACAATAATGGCGTTCTGCGCGAGTTCATGTTGCTCCTGCGGCCAGGCAAACAGCGTTTCGCCTGGCATATCAGGAAGTGCCTGAGCACTATTGCCCAGATTAAAAGCCATAGAGAGCGTGCCCTGCGGGAAGCGCCACTGCACGGCGACGTAGCCATCACCGGTCGCCAGTACCTGACCGCTGTGACCCCCGGCCGTCGCCAGCAGCGGAACCAGATGCTGCTGACGCAGCGACAGCAGCGTGCGCGTCAGCGCCAGCCAGGCTTTGCCCTCGCAGCTGGTCGTCTTCGCCCAGTCGAGCTTTGAACGCCGGAATGTCTCTTCCGCGTTGGGATCCGGCACCTCATCGTCATGTCCGGCATGGCCGGTAAACTCGCGTGCACGTCCTTCACGCACCGCTTTCGCCAGATCGCCGTGAAAGTCGGTAAAAAACAGAAACGGATTAGTTTCACCATATTCTTCGCCCATAAACAGCAGCGGGATATGCGGTGACAGCAGCAGAGCCGAGTAGAGCACTTTGGTACGCGCCTCTCCGGCCAGCGTGATCAGGCGATCGCCCTGTGCCCGGTTGCCCACCTGATCGTGATTCTGAATAAAATCAACAAACGCCACCGGGGGCTGGCCTGCACTCGGTACGCCGCGCGTCTCACCGCTCTGGGCCGAGACCTCACCCTGATAGGCAAATCCCTCGGTCAGAATACGCGCGACTTTTTTCTCCGGCGCATCGGCAAAATCCTGGTAGTAGGCGTGAGTTTCACCGGTTGCCAGCACATGAATAGCGTTATGGAAATCGTCGTTCCACTCTCCGCTGAAGAGCGGAGTATTGCCCTGTTCATCGCGCGGATGCAGGAAGATCACGTTTCGTGAATCTTCCGTGGTGAGGTGTGCCGGACGGTCCGGGATTTCATGACGAATGCGCTCTGCAATTTCAATCAGCACATGTTTATCTGAGCTGTCTTCAATCTGATCGATAGCGTCAAAACGCAGGCCGTCGAGGCGATACTCTTTCAGCCAGTAGAGCGGCGCCTCAGAGATGTAGCGGCGGGCCGCATCCACATCGTAGGCGATACCGGCCCCCCAGGGGGTCTGGCGCTCTTCATGGAAAAACTGCGGGGCCAGCAGCGGCAGATAGTTGCCTTCAGGACCGAAGTGATTCAGCACAATGTCCAGCACTACGGAGAGGTTAAGCGCATGCGCCGCGTCAACAAACGCTTTGAAATCATCCGGGCTGCCGTAAGCGGTGTGTGGCGCATAGAGCAGGACGCCGTCATAGCCCCAGCCGCGATTACCGCCAAACTGCGACACCGGCAGCACCTCAATCATGGTGATACCCAGCTCAGCCAGCTGCGGCAGTTTTTCAATAGCTGCACGAAAGGTCCCTTCAGGCGTAAAGGTTCCGATATGCAGCTCATACACCACCGTCTCCTGCCATGGACGTCCGCGCCACTCGGTCTGCTGCCAGCGGTAGCTTTGCGGATCGATGACCAGTGACGGACCGTTAACCTCTGCTTTTTGCGCCCGCGAAGCCGGGTCAGGCACCACGCTGCCATCGCTCAGCACGTAGTGATATTCTGCACCTGGCGTCACCCCTGACTGTGACAGGGTAAACCAGCCATCTTTTTCCGCCTGCATAGGATAATCGGTACCGTTCAGGCGCAGGGCTACCTGCTGCTGACCCGGTGCCCAGAGACGAAAACGCACGGTGCCGTCAGCCAGGATTTCAGCACCCCAGGATTTTTCCAACGTTGTGGATTCCATTCTATTGCCTCGTTAAGCCCCGCGCGGGGCAATGGACGACATCAAGCGATTCGCATTTCCGAAATCATTTACTCTATGAAATAAAAGGCTAATCACCCCGGTAATGAAGAAAGGTCTCAGGTAAAGTGCTGAGTACCCTGAAAATCATAGCCTATATTTGGAAATATAAGTCCGGGCGCGCCGTAAAGTCGTTGCAGAAGTAAATTTTCCGATTTGTGCGGCAAAACATTTATTTTTTGCCGTCATAGGCTACGGTTATGGTTACGCATGTAAGCGATGCGCCAATAAAGCCAGACGGCTTTCACCGTCAAACAGGAGAGCACTTATGAACGAAGATCGCATCAGTGGAAACTGGAAGCAGTTCAAAGGAAAAGTGAAAGAGAAATGGGGTCAGCTGACTGACGACGATATGGATGTTGCCGACGGCAAACGCGATCAGCTGGTGGGCCGCATTCAGGAACGCTACGGCTACGGTAAAGACCAGGCAGAAAAAGAGCTGAAAGACTGGGAAGATAGCAATAAGTATCACTGGTAAGTCTCAGCTTCCCGGCACGTTCGTGCCGGGATATTTTGTTTCAGCACATCGCCTTTTCCCGCTACGTTTATTCCTCTCCCGCTGCTATTTCTGCGCTGGCAATCATCAGTCGTTATTATAATGGCCGCTTATGGTCGTCTTTATTTAAACTCAGCAGCGCGACAAAACTAATCAGTGCGGTAATCATCACGTACCATGCCGGAATATCCGGATTTCCGGTTTGTTTGATCAGCCCTGAAATAATCAGCCCGGCGCAGCCGGAAAATAACGCGTTTGAGAGGGCATAGGCGAAACCCAGGCCGGTGTACCGCACCCGCGTGGGAAACATCTCTGCCAGCATGGCGGGTCCCGGGCCTGCCAGCATGCCGACCAGCGCACCAGCCACAAAGACCACCAGCGCTTTCGTTAACAGCCCGGAAGCGGGATTTTGCAACACCCCAAGCAGCGGAAGGGCGAAGATCAGCAGCATAAAGGTGGCAACCAGCATAATGGTACGCCTGCCGATGCGATCGCTCAGCCAGCCGGCGGGCAGAATAGTGGCGGCAAAACCGAGGTTTGAGATCACGGCAATCAGCAGCGCCTGATTAAAACCGGTATGCAGCGTGGTTTGCAGATAGGTTGGCATAATCACCAGATAGGTGTAGCCCGCCGCTGACCAGACCATCAGGCGGCTGATGGCAAGCGCAATGGCGCGCAATGTGGCGGTGAAAGAAGCGCGTTCCGGCGCCGGAGCCTGCCGCGCAGCGTTAAACTGCGGCGACTCATCCAGCCCGGCCCGCAGCCAGAGTGCAGCGCCTCCCAGCGGCAGCGCCAGCAAAAACGGCAGTCGCCATCCCCAGGCGAACATCGCCTCTTCACCGATAAGCAGCGGGATCAGCGCGACGGTCGCCGCACCGGCCAGCAGGCCGCACGCCACCGTTAGCGACTGCCACGCACCATACAGGCCCCGTTTGCCTGGCGGGGCGGCTTCCGTCATCAGCGACACCGCGCCGCCATACTCGCCACCGGCAAACAGGCCCTGCAGAATACGCAACAGCGTCAGCATTAACGGCGCGGCAAGACCGATAGCCGCATAGTCCGGCACCAGCCCGATAGCAGCCGTCACCAGCGTCATCATGATCAGTACGCCGATAAGCACCGGTTTACGTCCGTGACGATCGCCCAGCCGGCCAAAAATAATCGCGCCGAGCGGACGGAAAAAGAACGCCACGGCGAAGGCGGCCCAGGTCAGGATGATACTGGTGCCGGCACGCTCATCCGGCAGCTGGAAAAAGTGCCTGGCAATAATCGGGGCCATAAAGCCATAAACGGCAAATTCATACCATTCGATAAAATTGCCAACCGAACCGGCGACGATAATACGTCGATGCGCTGGCATCATCTGAGCAGGCATAGCCTATCCTTATAGACAGAAGCGTAGAGAAGAGAGCTGTAAAGCGGCATTAAGGCATAGATTTCAATGCGGTGTCTGTGAGGCGCACGCAATTGCAGGCAAAAAAAAGGCCACCCGAAGGTGGCCAGCGTGACAGCGTATCAGGCAGGTTTTTGCTGCTTTTTGTGTTTGCGCTGCTGGCGCAGTTTATCAATCAGGCGATGCGCTTCCGCACGGGTGGCGACCGCAGGCGATGACCCCTTCAGTGGTTTACGCGCCGTTTCGCTCAGCGTCAGCACCGTCAGCAGGCCAATAACTCCGGCGCCCATCATGTAGTAAGCAGGCATCATTTTGTTGTGCGTGGTATCCACCAGCCAGGCTGTGATTAACGGCGTGGTGCCACCAAACAGTGAGACCGAAAGGTTGAAGCCAATCGCCAGCGCGCTATAACGGATATCGGTGACAAACAGTGCCGGCAGGGTGGCAGGCATGGTGCCGCTGAAGCAGGTATGCAGCAGACCAAGAATCGCCAGTCCGGCAAAAACCCAGTACATATTACCGGTACCCAGCAGCATAAACGCAGGGATAGCCAGCACAATCAGGCCCAGCGCGCCAAAGCCGATAACCGGCTTGCGGCCGAGACGATCGGTAAAGTAGCCCCACATCAGCGTCAGTGGCATCATGATAAACATCACCACCATCACCAGCAGCAGGCCGGAGAGTTCGCTCAGGCCGAGGATCCCGGTAAGGTAGCTTGGCATATATGCGGTCAGCATATAGTTGGAGACGTTGAACAGCAGCACCAGCCCGATACACTTCAGCAGCGGTTTGCTCTGGGTACGCAGCATCTGCCACAGCGTCAGCGGCGGCTTGTTATGCTCCATCTCTTCACGCTGATCCATATGGTCTTTAAATGCCGGCGTCTCTTCCAGCTTCAGGCGAATATAGAGACCAAACAGACCGAGTGGTGCCGCGAGAAAGAACGGAATACGCCAGCCCCACGACATCATCTCATCATGCGGCAGGTACGCAATCATCCCGGTTACCAGGCTGGCACCCAGCAGATAGCCCGCCAGCGTGCCAAATTCCAGGAAGCTGCCCATAAAACCGCGGCGCTTATCGGTTGAATACTCGGCAATAAAGGTTGCTGCACCGCCATATTCGCCGCCGGTTGAGAAGCCCTGAACCAGACGGGCTACCAGCAGCAGAATCGGCGCCGCAATGCCGATACTGGCATAGCTCGGGATAAGACCAATACAGAAGGTGCCGATGGACATCATTACCATGGTAAAAGCGAGGACTTTCTGACGGCCAAAGCGATCGCCCAGCGGTCCGAACACCATACCGCCAATCGGACGCACGAGGAACGCGGCGGCAAAGGTACCAAATGAAGCGATAAGCTGCGCGGTATTACTGGCATCGGGGAAGAAGACCTGACCAATAATCACGGCCAGATAGCTGTATACGCCAAAATCGAACCACTCCATGGTATTACCAAGAGCAGCTGCGCCGACGGCGCGTTTTAAAAGTTTATTGTCGATGACGGTAATATCATCAACGGTCAGATCGGGTTTATTTACTGTTTCAGTGCTCATAGGCTTCCTTTGACAATGAAATAAAAGCGATCTTATAGCTTTCGCAGCCGGTTATTGCAGGGTGGAAAAGAAAGCTATAAGAGGCCGAAAGGCGAACACCTTAGGAGATAATTTTTCTTTACGCAACTTTGTGATGTATATCACTGGCAATAAGCGTAGCGCTGAAGTAAAGAACTGTCAAAAAGCGCGACGGCGGGATAACAGCTTATCGTGTTGATACGGAATATTCGGCGCATTAACGCAATATTATGCTGGGCACGGAAAATACTCAGGCAGATATATCGTAAACGACCATTATCACTCTGTGATATACCAGAGTATAAAAAATCGCCGCCAGGGTTCACAATGTCAATTCCTGTCAGTGCGCAGGCAAATCAGCCCGGTCCTTCGCTTGCTGCGGCCAGCAGCGGCACAATTACGTCACTCAGCGGAGTGGGAACGCCTTTTTCCCGGCCAAACCGCTGTATAACCCCGTTGCGGCACTGCCACTCCAGCGGTCGACCCGCCTGCCGGTCAGCGAGAATAGAGGTGCTCAGATCGGCTGGTGCGCTCTGCAAACCTGCCACTATTTCGTTTGTGACGTTGTCACTTAGAGTTGCCCCGCAGGCGCGCGCCACGTTAAGTGCTTCACTGAGATAAGCCAGCGCCAGTTCAGCAATATCTCTCCGGTTAAACATGCCTGCCCGGCGATTTGCCAGCACCATCAGGCCCGCTACCGCATTCTGTAACAGCTTGCGCCATGCCACAGAGTGAAAATCAGCGCTGAGATCGGTGCTGCAGCGCGTGCCCGCCAGAGCAGCAACGATGCGTGCTGCGCCTGGCGTATCGGGCAGCGTCAGCCGCGGCCGGGCGCGCAGCCAGACAGAGGCGTCCGCTTCGCGCTGAGCCGGAAACCAGACCACCGAAGGAATAATTTGCGCGCCATTCACCAGCGGCTGCAGCTGCGTCTGCTGTTCAATGCCGTTTTGCAGCGCGCACACCACGGTATTCTCATTGCATAATGCCCGCAGCCAGCCTGCACACTGCGCCACCTGAGTGGTTTTGACCGCAACAAACAGTAGCGTAACCGCATGACGGATAGCGACAGGATCGGTCAGCACCGGACCCGGCACCCGGATTTCGCCGTCGTCATGACGCAGCCTCAGGCATGCATGGGGCGTACGGCCACAGAGCAGCGGCGGGCGCCCGGCTTCATGCAGGGCAGCTGCAACGGTGGTGCCGATAGCGCCAGGGCCGAGCAGTGCGACAGAGGAGTAATCTGACATATAAAGACTCCGGTTCAGGCTGATATTCTGCTGATAACAGAAGAGGGAAGTGCTAAGTATTATTCACGTTCGCGCAGTTGGCCGCCTGAAGCGTAATAAAACAGGTTTCTGAATAATTCTCTATGGCGGTCGCCTTTTTTTATCGGACAATCAGTAACGTAATTGTTTCCACCGCTGCGCTGGCATCCTGATTCATATTAACTATGTTTATGACTCAAAGAATAAAAGGATGCTCTATGCGTAATCTTATATTGAGTGGATTCACCGTATTGTTGCTGTCAGGATGCGGCGCGAATAACAGTGCGTCACCGGTCAACGCTCCCGGTGCGCCCGTGGCGGGTAAAACCGCGCTGCTGGAGAGCGGCGCGGCCGCACTGCAGTCGCGCCCGCCGATTGATGCCATTAACACCTATCTGGATGGATTTCACTACTACTGTGGTGATAAACAGGGACAGATGGAAGCGCATCACTATGTCACCATTCTCAACGATGATGTGATGCAGGCAGTGATCTTCGACGGCAATAAAAAAGATGCCAAGCTGATGGGCGTTGAATATATCATCAGCGAGCGGCTGTTTAAGCAGCTTCCGGCGGGCGAGAAGAAGTACTGGCACAGCCACCGCTATGAAGTGAAATCAGGCTCTCTGATTGCGCCGGGCATCCCGGACGCCGCTGAACATGCGCTGATGGGCAAAATCGTCAATACCTACGGAAAAACCTGGCACACCTGGCATACTGACCGCGACAAAACCCTGCCGCTGGGCGAGCCAGCGCTGATGATGGGCTTTACCGCCGACGGAGAGATGAACCCGGCGCTGCTGCGCGATCGTGACCAGCGCTTTGGCGTCGACACGCAGAAAATTCGTGCGGCGCGCGCCGATCTCGACGCGCATCCGGTGGCCGCAGGCGCTGATAACTGCCAGCGCGTACATCAGGCGCACTGATCGCCACAAAATCTATCCGCAGCGTTCGCCCTGCGGATTTTTTTCGCCTGCCGCCCCCGAACCAGGTTAAAAAGAGAGATCGTTTTTCTCTGCCGTAAGGAACCAGACGTATTATGACGCTCAAACGTTATTTCACCAGCGACCAGCTGACGCTTACCACCCGGGTATTACGCTGTGAACCGCAGGATGATGGCCGCTTTCGTCTCATACTCAGTGAAACGCTGTTTCATCCGCAGGGTGGCGGACAGCCCTCCGATCGCGGAACCCTTGCCGGCGCGGCGATGCTGCAGGCGCTGCAGGAGGGCGACGATGTCGCACACTATACCGATCGGCCGGTTGAACCAGGCGAGGTGGAGCTGGTGGTGGATGGCGAGCTGCGCGAGCTGCACTCGCGTTACCACTCCGCGGGTCATTTGATCGCTTATGCCGGAGAGTCATTTGGCTGGCGTGGATATAAAGCCAACCACCGGCCAGGGGAAGGTCGCATTGTTTTTACCGCGCTGGATCAGACTCAGCCGGTTACGGCAGAGGCGCTGATGCAGCGGGCTGCAGCGCTGGTGGCGGGCAACTATCCCCGCGTGCTGGGTGAAGAGGCGGGAAAACGTATGGTGAGCTGGGGTGAACTGACCCCCTATGCCTGCGGCGGCACGCATGTGCTCAGCACCGGGGAGATCGGTGACATTGTGATTGGCAAAGTAAAAGAAAAGAAGGGTGAGCTCACGGTACAGTATAGCCTGAGCCACTAAGCGGCATCAGGGGGGACTCCGTTCCCGCCCTCATGCCTGCGGCGTTAGCCTTTTCTCAGCCGTGATCCGTCAGCGACTGCGCCGCGCAAATCAGCGCCAGATGGCTCAGCCCCTGCGGCATGTTACCGCGCCACTCATCGGTGCGGACATCGAACATCTCATTAAAGGTTTCAACGTTGCCACGCTGACAAAGTTTGTCGAGGATCTCTTCCATCGCCTGCTCTGCCTGTGGAATATCACCCAGCGCGGCCAGCGCTTCCACCAGCCAGAAAGAGCAGGCAATAAAGGTACTCTCCTCCTGTTCCACACCGGAGTAGCGATAAACCATTGCGCTGTTGTGTCCCAGATCCTGACGGATAGCGCGATAGGTCGCGCGCATGCGCTCAGGATTCACCTGGTTGCCGTAACGGTGCATCAGCGCCAGCGCCGCATCCAGTTTATCTTCGCTGTCCGGGTAGAAGAGATAAGCCTGTCTGGCCTCGCTCCAGCAGTGCGCCTCCACCCACTCGCTGATGCGATCGCGTTCGCGCTGCCAGCGCTCAAGCCAGGTCGGCTCAATATGTTTCGCCTCTGCCAGCGCCACGGCGCGATCCAGCGCCAGCCAGCAGGCCATCTTGGAATGCGTATAGTGATGCTGATCGGGCAGCTCCCAGATCCCGCAATCCTGCTGACGCCATGAATCAGCGCAATGATTCGCCAGCTCACCCAGCATGCGCGAGGTAGAGAGATCGAGAATGTGACCAGCCTGTATAAACAAATCGGCGGTGGCGAGCATGTCGCCATACATACTGAGCTGGAGCTGATCGCGCGCATTATTGCCGATGCGTACCGGCTGTGAATGGTGGTACCCCCGCAGCGGCGGATAAGATTCAGCCGGGACTTCATCCCCTTCGAGCGTATAACAGGCGCGCAGCGCGGTGCCGTGACGAATAATCGTTTTCGACAGCCATGAGAAAGCAGCCTTACAATCTTCCAGCGCGCCCAGAAACACAAACGATTTAATAATCAGGCAGGCGTCGCGTACCCACGCATAGCGATAGTCATAATTTTTTTCGCCGCCGATACCTTCCGGCAGGGAAGTTGTGGCCGCCGCCGCCAGCGCGCCGGTAGGAGAGTACCAGAGAAATTTCAGCGACAGCGCTGAACGCCGCACGTGCTTTTCATAGCGCCCCTGATAACTCAGGCTGCGCGTCCAGTCGCACCAGGCGGTGTGGCTGGTTTCAATACGGGTATCGATAGCGCTTAAATCCGGCACCGCCAGCGGTTCGCGCTCGGTGACCAGCAGAGCAACCAGCGCGTGACTGCCGGGCGAGGTTTTGAGCGTGGCAGCGATACGTTCATCGTCCCGCTGCGTAATATGCCACGCGTCACTGGTGCGCAGCATCGCCATCAGATCGGCAATATGATAAACATCGCCCTGTTCAGTGCAGTCCCGCCACGGCGAGCAGGTCTCAGCCAGCGTACCAAAGCGTAACGTCAGCGTCAGCTCAACGTGGCCCTCGATCCCTTCAACGCGCCGCGCCAGCTCACTCCACGGCAGACGACCGGC
>JAAIGE0100070038.1_pt1 | contig 13744 bp, 9 predicted proteins | sample 6487951 | NCBI WGS metagenome assembly JAAIGE01 (sample SAMN13974128, study PRJNA590717) | phyllosphere metagenome | biome: tomato field; feature: multiple bacterial spot infested tomato fields; material: tomato leaves; isolation source: leaves from tomato fields | host: Solanum lycopersicum ... | reverse complement strand
GGAGGCGGAGTTCGCCGCCGAGAAGGACGGCTACACCGCCACCAAGCACCAGCGGGAAGCCGGAACCGGCTACTTCGACCTCGTGTCCACGGCGCTCAACCCCGACAGCGCCACCCTCGCCCTGGTCGGATCGACCGAGACGGCGCAGTTCCACTGACATGACCGGATGCCCCGGCATCCCCTTTCTCAGGAGTACGACATGACCCTCATCGACACCCCTCCCCCGACGACCACGACCACGACGCTCACGATCCGCGGACCGCTCCGCGAGCGCTACGACGAGATCCTCACGCCCGCGGCCCTCGACTTCGTCGCGCAGCTGCACGAGCGCTTCGGCGGGCGACGCCACGACCGCCTCGCCGACCGGATGCGGCGGCGCTTCGAGATCGGCAACGGTCAGGACCCGACGTTCCGCTCCGACACGGCGCACATCCGCGAGGACCCGGACTGGCGGGTGGCCGGCGCCGGCCCCGGCCTCGAGGACCGCCGCGTCGAGATCACCGGCCCCACCGATCCGAAGATGACGATCAACGCGCTGAACTCCGGTGCGCGCGTCTGGCTCGCCGACCAGGAGGACGCCACGAGCCCGACCTGGCGCAACGTCATCGAGGGGCAGCTGTCGCTGCGCGACGCGATCCGCGGCGAGCTGCGGTACACGAGCCCCGAGGGCAAGGTCTACGAGGTCACCGCCGAGCGGACGCCGACGATCGTCATGCGCCCGCGCGGCTGGCATCTGATGGAGAAGCACATCGACGTCAGCGACCGGCACGGACGGACCCTCGCGGCATCCGGTTCGCTCGTCGACTTCGGTCTGTACTTCTTCCACAACGCCGAGCGCCTGATCGCCGACGGTCGCGGCCCCTACTTCTACCTGCCGAAGATCGAGTCGGCCGAGGAGGCGAAGCTGTGGGACGACGTCTTCACCTTCAGCGAGCGGTACCTCGGCATCCCGCACGGGACGATCAGGGCGACGGTGCTGATCGAGACGCTCCCGGCGGCGTTCGAGATGGAGGAGATCCTGTTCGAACTGCGCGACCACGCCGCGGGCCTGAACGCCGGGCGGTGGGACTACATCTTCTCGATGATCAAGAACTACCGGGGGCGCGGCGCGCGCTTCGTCCTGCCCGACCGCAGCCAGGTGACGATGACGGTCCCCTTCATGCGCGCCTACACCGAGCTGCTCGTGCAGACCTGCCACAAGCGGGGCGCGTTCGCGATCGGCGGCATGAGCGCCTTCATCCCGAACCGCCGCGACGAGGGCGCGACGCGCACCGCGTTCGAGAAGGTCGCCGCCGACAAGCGGCGCGAGGCGGGCGACGGGTTCGACGGCACGTGGGTCGCACACCCCGACCTGATCCCGGTGGCCCAGGCCGAGTTCGACGCCGTGCTCGGCGAGCGGCCGAACCAGGTCGACCGGCTCCGCGACGACGTCACGGTGACCCCCGCGCAGCTCATCGACTGCCACATCGGGTTGCCCATCACGGCGGCGGGCGTCCACGGCAACGTGTCGGTCGGCATCCGCTACATCGAGGCGTGGTTGCGGGGCCTCGGCGCCGTCGCGATCGACGGACTGATGGAGGATGCCGCGACCGCCGAGATCAGCCGGTCGCAGATCTGGCAGTGGATCCACCAGGACCGCACGACCGAGGACGGCACCCGCATCACCCGCGAGTACGTCGAGGGCCTCATCGCGCAGGTGCTGGACGAGGTCCCCCGCCACGACCGGGACCGGTTCGACGAGGCGGCGGAGGTGTTCCGCGAGGTCGCCCTCGGGGCCGAGTTCCCGACGTTCCTCACGCTCGGCGCGTACGCGCGCTTCCTCGTGGAGTGACCCGTCGTCGGGCATGCTGGAGCGCATGACCGACGACGACGTCACCTTCCGCGCGAGCACGCAGGACGGCTCCTACCCCCGACCGCAGCTCGTCCGCCCGCAGTGGGCCGACCTGACGGGGACGTGGGGGTTCGCGTTCGACGACGAGGATGCCGGTGCCCACCTCGGCTGGGAGGGCACCGGCATCCGTTCGGGTCGCATCGTCGTCCCGTTCCCGCCCGAGTCGGTCGCCTCGGGTGTCGGCGACACGGGCCCGCACCGCGTGATGTGGTACTCGCGGGAGATCACGGACGCCGACCTGGATGCCGCGGGCCACGCGGACGGCCGGCGGCTGATCCTGCACTTCGGCGCCGTCGACTACCGGTGCGAGGTCTGGGTGGGCGGCCGGTCGGTGGGCCGGCACGAGGGCGGCCACACCCCGTTCGCGTTCGACGTCACGGATGCCGTGGCCGCCGGTCGCACGATCGTGGTGCGGGTCGAGGACGACCCGACCGACATCGCACAGCCACGCGGCAAGCAGGACTGGCTCGACCACCCGCACGTCATCTGGTACCACCGGACCTCGGGCATCTGGCAGCCGGTGTGGCTCGAGAGCGTGCCCGAGGTGCACGTGGGGGCGCTCCGCTGGTGGACGGACCCGCGCGCCGGCACCGTCACCCTCGACGTCGCACTGTCGGGCCCCGCCGCCGAGACCGAGGTCTCGGTGGAGCTCTCGTTCGAGGGGCGGCGGCTCGGAGTGGCGAGCGCGATGGTGACGGCGCGCGAGACGACGATCGTCGTCCCCGTCGCGGCCCTCACGAACGGTCAGGCGTACGAAGACCTGTTGTGGTCGCCCGAGAACCCGCGCCTCGTGGACGCGACCATCCGGGTCGGTGACGATGTCGTGGCCTCGTACCTCGGCATCCGCACCGCCCATGTCGCCCGCGGACGCTTCTGGCTCAACGATCGCCCGTACTACGTGCGGTCGGTGCTCGAGCAGGGGTACTGGCCCGACACCCACCTCGCGGCGCCGTCGGCGCGGGCCCTGCGCGAGGAGGTCGAGCTCATCCGCTCGCTCGGGTTCACCGCGACGCGCGTGCACCAGAAGTTCGAGGACCCCCGGTTCCTGTTCGCCGCCGACCGGCTCGGCCTGCTCGTGTGGGGCGAGGCTCCCGGCACGTACACCTTCACGCCGACGGCGATCGAGCGCACGACCCGCGAGTGGCTCGAGGTGGTGCGGCGCGACGCGTCGCACCCCTCGATCGTGACGTGGGTGCCGCTCAACGAGAGCTGGGGCGTGCAGCACATCGCCGCGGACCCGCGCATGCAGCATTTCGCACGGGCCCTCGTCTCGCTGACGAAAGCGCTCGACCCGACACGGCCCGTCGTCTCGAACGACGGCTGGGAGCAGGTCGACACCGACATCGTCGCGATCCACGACTACGAGTGGCGCCCCGAGGTCATGCGGCAGCGGTACGGGACGGATGCCGACATCCGCCGCCTCTTCGACACCGTCGGCCCCGCGGGCCGCGCACTCATCCTCAGCGGCGACGTGTCGGACGCCCCGATCATGCTCACCGAGTTCGGGGGTGTCTCGTTCGACACCGAGGCGGCGGAGGATGCCTGGGGCTACTCGACGGCGACCTCGCCCGACGACTTCGCCGAGCGCCTGTCGGGCCTCCTGGCGGCAGTGCACGCGAGCGAGGCCCTCGCCGGCTTCTGCTACACGCAGCTGACCGACACCCTGCAGGAGACGAATGGCCTCGTGACCGCCGACCGCACCCCGAAGATCCCCATCGACCGGATCCGCGCGGCCATCACGGGCGAGCCGGCCGAGTAGCGGCATCCGCTCGGCCCGGCCGTGGCGCTGGGCGCTTCAACCGATGCAATGGATCCGAGCCGACACGCCGCGTGGGCGCCTCGACGGGCGGCGTGTCGCACCGGATGCATTGCATCCGTGAACGCCGCCCCGGACGCGAACGAGAGCGGATGCCGTCAGTCGCGGCCGTGGCGCGGCTTGCGCTCGGGCCGGTCGCCGTACGACCTCTCGGGCCGGTCGCCGTACGAACGCTTCGGCCGGTCGTCGAAGGAGCGCTTCGGGCGCTCCCCGCCGGGGCGGCCGCGGTCGGGACGGATCTCGATGAGCTGCCCCGAGATGCGGGTGCCCTTGAGGCGTTCGAGCACGGAGGCATCCATCGACGTCGGCAGCTCGACGAGCGAGAAGTCCGGGCGGATGGTGATCGCCCCGAAGTCGTCGCGGCCCAGGCCGCCCTCGTTCGCGAGGGCGCCGACGATCTGACGCGGCTCGACGCGCTGCCGGCGCCCGACGGCGATGCGGTAGGTCGTGAAGTCGCCCTTGCCGCGACGCTCCCGGGGGCCGTCGGCACGCGCCGGACGGTCCTTGCGCGTGCCGCGCTCGGCGTCGGCGGCGACCGCCTTCGCGAGTTCGTCGCGCTCGGGGTCGAGCAGCAGCGGTGTCTCGCCCTGCGCCACGACGGCGAGCGCCGCGGCGACGTCCTGCTCGGGCACGTCGTGGTTGCGGACGTAGTGCGCGATGACGTCGCGGAACCCGCTGATGCGGTCGGTCTCGGCGAGCGCCGCCGTGATGGCGTCGTCGAAGCGCGCGAGACGGGTCGAGTTGATGTCCTCGGTCGTCGGCAGCTGCATCTGCGTGGGCGCCTGACGCGTCGCTCGCTCGATGTGGGCGAGCAGGTAGCGCTCGCGCGGCGTGACGAAGCTGATCGCGTCTCCGGTGCGGCCGGCGCGACCGGTGCGGCCGATGCGATGCACGTACGACTCGGTGTCGGTCGGGATGTCGAAGTTCACGACGTGGCTGATGCGCTCCACGTCGAGGCCGCGGGCGGCGACGTCGGTCGCGACGAGGATGTCGAGCTTGCCGTCCTTCAGCTGCTGGATGCTGCGCTCGCGCTGCGGCTGCGGGATGTCGCCGTTGATGGGGGCGGCGCTGAACCCGCGAGCGCGGAGCTTCTCGGCGAGGGTCTCGGTCTCGTTCTTCGTGCGGACGAAGATGATCATCCCGTCGAAGTCCTCGACCTCGAGGATGCGGGTGAGCGCGTCGACCTTCTGCTGGTACGACACGATCAGGTACCGCTGCGTGATGTTCGTGTTGGTGGAGGTCTTGGTCTTGACCGTGATCTCCTCCGGGTCGCGCAGGTACTGCTGCGCGAGTCGGCGGATGGATGCCGGCATCGTCGCCGAGAACAGGGCGACCTGCTTCTCGGCGGGGGTCTGCGCGAGGATCTGCTCGACGTCCTCGGCGAAGCCCATCTTCAGCATCTCGTCCGCCTCGTCGAGCACGAGGTTCTTCAGCTGCGAGAGGTCGAGGGTGCCTTTCTCGAGGTGGTCCATGATGCGGCCGGGCGTGCCGACGACGATGTGCACGCCGCGGCGGAGAGCCGACAGCTGCACGCCGTAGCCCTGACCGCCGTAGACGGGGAGGACGTGGACGCCCTTCATGCGCGCGGCGTAGGACTCGAACGCTTCGCACACCTGGAGCGCGAGCTCACGGGTCGGGGCCAGGACGAGGGCCTGCGGCGTCTTCTGCGTCAGGTCGAGGTTCTCCATGATCGGCAGCGCGAACGCGGCGGTCTTGCCGGTGCCGGTCTGGGCCATGCCGACGACGTCGCGGCCGCCGAGGAGGACGGGGATGGTCGCGGCCTGGATCGCGGAGGGCGTCTCGTAGCCGAGGTCTTTGATGGCGGCGAGGACGGGACCGGTGAGGCCCAGCTCGTCGAAGCCGGGGAGGGCGGGGGTGTCTGCGGGCTCGGTCGGGGTCTGGGGGTCACTCACCTATCCACCGTAGTGGAGCCGGGCTGGGAACCATCCGGGCGGGCGTAGGATGAGAGGTCGCGCCTGACGACCGGAACGGACTGCCTCGTGATCGAGATCCTCACCCCCGACCAGATCGACCGCGCCCGCACGACGGGCGGGCTCGTCGGCGACATCCTGCACGGCATCAAGGAGCGCGTGAAGCCGGGCACGAACCTGCTCGAGATCGACGCGTGGGCGAAGGACATGATCCTCGGCGCCGGCGCCGAGTCCTGCTACGTCGACTACGCGCCGTCCTTCGGCCGCGGACCCTTCGGCCACTACATCTGCACCGCCGTCAACGACGCCGTGCTGCACGGCCGTCCGCGGGACCAGCGCGTCGCCGCGGGCGACCTGCTGACGCTCGACCTCGCGATCAAGACGGGCGGGGTCGCCGCCGATGCCGCGATCAGCTTCACCGTGGGCGGCGCGCCGCACGCCGAGAACGACGCTCTCATCCGTGCGACCGAGGAGGCCCTCGCCGCCGGCATCGAAGCCGCCCAGCCGGGCGCGCGCATCGGTGACATCTCCGCCGCGATCGGCGACGTGCTGACCGGCGCCGGCTACCCCGTGAACACCGAGTTCGGCGGGCACGGCATCGGCACGACGATGCACCAGGACCCGCACGTCTCGAACATCGGCCGCGCCGGCCGCGGGTACCGCCTGCGCCCCGGACTCATGCTCGCGATCGAGCCGTGGGTCATGGTCGACACCGACGAACTGAAGGTCGACGAGGACGGCTGGACGCTGCGCAGCGCGACCGGATGCCGCACCGCCCACACCGAGCACACGGTCGCGATCCTGGAATCCGGCAACGAGATCCTGACGCGCCCGACGCGCTGACGCTCAGCGACGGGTCACGGTCGACCCGCGGATGACGAGGCGGACCGGAAGGTGCCGCACGCCCTCCCCCATCTCCGATCCGTCGATAGCTTCGAACACCCGCTGCGCGGCGCGACGGCCGAGCTGCTGGAGGTTCGCGTCGATGCTCGTCAGTTCGGGACGGGAGTTCGTCGCAAGCAACTCCCAGTTGTCGTAGCCGATGACGGCGAGGTCCCCCGGCACCGAGCGCCCGAGATCGCGTGCGGTGTCCAGCACCCCGCGCGCGATCTGATCGGAAGCCGCGAAGACAGCGTCGATCTCGGGATGGCGACCGAGGAGGGTGGCTGCCGCGTCGCGTCCCCAGTGTTCGGACCAGTCGCCCGACAGCGGCTCGCCGACGAAGTCGAGGCCGGCGTCGGCGAGCGCCGCGCGAGCACCTTCGAGTCGCTCGCGCGCGGCGGCGTAGGTCGGATCGCCGGAGATGTGGGCGATGCGCGTGCGGCCGCAGGCGAGCAGGTGCTCGACGGCGAGACGGCCGCCGGCACGGTTGTCCGGGGTGAGCGAGAAGTCGCGCTCGTCGTCGGAGGGCGCATAGGCGTACACGACGGGGACGGGGATGTCCTGCCCGAGCGAGGGACGGGGATCGGTCTGCCGCCCCACGACGATGATGCCGTCGACCCGCCGGCTCAGCAGGGCACGGAGGTGATGCTGCTCTCGGATCGCGTCACCGCGTGCGTCGCACAGGAAGACGTTCACCTGCCCTGCCCCGAACGCGTCCTCGGCTCCCATCAGGATCGGGAGCATGAAGCGACCGTCGAGGTCGCTCGTGAGGAGGCCGACGGTGCCGGTCCGGCCCGCGAGCAACCCCCGCGCCATCGCGTTGGGCGTGAACGACAGATCCTCGGCGGCTTCGAGCACGCGACGCCGGGTGGCCGGGGCGACGTCGGTGCGACCGTTCATCGCCTTCGAGGCGGTCGCGAGGGACACCCCGGCGAGACGGGCGACGTCGCTGAGCGTCGTCGTCCGGACTCCGGTGTCGCTACCGGCCATACGATCCCATTTCGAAATCTTTTCGATTCACGTTCTTGACCCTACTCCCATCCGAGGGATATCGTCCCGAAATGGGTTTCGATATTTTCGAACTCAAGAAGCACCACCCGGTGCTGTCGGCGCCTGCCGTGGCACTCACTCGACGGAGAGTAAGAGGACATCCTGATGAACACCTACCCCCGCCGCTCCCGACGGCGGACACTCACAGCACTGCTCGCAGCCGGCGCACTGGTCGGCGCGCTCGCCGCGTGCGCCGGCGGCGGGACGTCGGGGACGACGACGCCGCAGGACATCCCCGCCGAGGGCGTCGACGACGGTACGACCCTCACCCTGTGGACCCGCGCCCCGCTCGAGAAGCAGGCGAAGCTCCTCGTCGAGGCGTACAACGACTCCCACGAGAACGAGGTCGAACTGACCGTCGTCCCGAACGACGACTACGTCGCGAAGGTCGGGGCTGCTGCCGGTTCGAACGGGCTCCCGGATCTTTTCGCCGCCGACATCGTCTACGTCCCGAACTGGGTCGAGCAGGGACTCTTCCAGGACATCAGCGCGCAGATCGACGGGCTCGACTTCAAGGATCAGATTAATCAGGGCCACCTCAGTGCCGGCACCGCCGACGGCAAGGAGCACGTCCTCCCGTTCGTGCTCGATCTGTCGATGCTCTTCTGGAACAAAGAGCTCTTCACCGAAGCCGGACTGGACCCCGAGAAGGCACCCGCGAACCTTGAGGAGTTCGCGGCCGCGGCCAAGGCGATCCAGGCCCTCGACAAGCCCGACGTCTACGGGACCGCCACGGGTCTGAACTGCGGCGGATGCCTCGTGTTCACCTGGTTCCCGGCGATCTGGGCGGGCGGCGACGAGGTGCTGAGCGACGACGGCACCGAGTCGCTCCTCGCCGGCGACAGCGCTAAGGAGGTCTACGCGATGTGGAAGGACCTGTGGGACTCGGGCGCAGTGCTGCCGAGCTCGCAGGACGAGGCCGGGCCCACCTGGACGGCCGGGTTCACCGAGGGCAAGGTCGGCCTCATGTACTACCCCGCCACGCTCCTCTCGTCGACGCCGTTCGACGCCGGCGTCGCCGGCATCGCGGGGCCCGACGGCGGAGCCTCCACCTTCGTCGGGGGTGACGGCATCGGCATCTCCAAGGACTCCCAGAAGTCGCCGCAGGCGTGGAACTTCCTCAACTGGCTGATGTCCGAAGACGCTCAGGTCGGCGTCCTCGCCAAGAACAAGGACGTCGTCTCCCGCGCCGACTTCTCCTCCAACGAGTTCTCCGACGCCGACCCGCGACTGGTGACCATCAACGAAGTCGCCGGCAAGGGCGACACCCCCGTCGCGCTGAACTTCCAGCAGGCATTCAACGCACCCGGCAGCCCGTGGCTGAGCCTCGTCCGCAACGCGGTCCTCGGTGACGGCAGCTCGGTCGACGCCGACAACGACGAGATCACCGCCGTCCTCCAGCAGTGATCCGCGCGGGGGGTGCGTCGGCAGGCGCACCCCTCGCATCCCTCCCGCACGAAAGGTCGACATGGTCGTCACCGCACCCCCCGCCCGGCGCCGCCGGCGCTCCCGCCCGCTGGGAGGCCCCGCTCAGGGCTGGGGCTTCGCCGCCCCAACGGCGCTATTCGTCGTCTTCCTGTTTGTGATCCCCCTGCTCCTTGTCCTGCAGATGTCGGCATCGGACTGGCCGCTGCTCGGCGGCAATCGAGGGCTCAACCTCCCGGAGAACTACATCGACGCCGTCGACCACCGGTTGTTCTGGGACTCGATCCGCTTCACGCTCGTCTACACGGCCGTCACGACGGTCCTCCTCATCGGGCTCGGACTGGGCCTCGCCCTCCTGGTCCAGGAGAGCACGCGGTGGAAGGGCTTCCTCCGCACCGCGTTCCTCGTCCCGAGCGCGCTCGGCCTCGCCTCGGCATCCCTTCTCTTCTACGTGCTGTACTCGCCGATCGCCGGCCCCTTCGCGGACCTGATGGATGCCTGGGGCATCACCTTCCTCGGCACCCCCGAGGGCGCCCTGTGGTCCACGGTCTTCCTCATCGTCTGGCGCTACGCCGGGTTCTACATGCTGCTCATGCTGGTGGGCCTGCAGGGAATCCCCGACGAGGTCTACGAAGCCGCCCGCATCGACGGCGCCTCCCGGTGGCAGACGTTCCGGGACGTCACGGTCCCGCTCCTGAGACCCACCTTCGCGCTCACGATCGTGATGTGCGTGACCGGTTCGCTGCTCGCGTTCGAGCAGTTCTACATCCTCACCAAGGGCGGGCCCGACAACAGCACCGTCACGATCGTTCAGCTGATCTACAGCGTCGCGTTCCAGGGCCAGAACAGCCTCGGCATCGCCGGCGCACTGTCGGTCATCGTGCTGCTCGCCCTGATCGTCATCAACATCCTCCAGCTGCGAGCGTTCCGCCGCCCCGACGAAAGCTGACCGCGATGGCCATGACCGGCACCCGCACCCTGATCGCCCCGGGCTCCACCCCGACGCCGCCCCGGCACCGTCGCTCCCGAGCACGGCGCGCGGTCCTCGGCATCCCCTCGGCCGTCTTCACGACGGCGTTGGCGATCATCTTCCTCTACCCGCTGATCTGGACGGCTGTCTCGTCGGTCGGGCCCCGCGCCGGCACGAGCCAGACCGACGGCTGGGGCTTCGGCAACTACCTCGCCCTGGCCGACTATCAGGCCGGCGTCTGGGTCTACCTCGGGAACTCGCTGTTCGTCTCGCTGTTGACCGTCGCCCTGACGCTGCTTCTCTCGCTGACCGGCGGCTACGCTTTCGCACGCTTCGACTTCACCGGTAAGAACGTGCTCTTCCTCGTCGTGCTGGCGATCCTGATGGTGCCGTACGCGACGCTGCTCATCCCGCTCTACGTCCTGCTCAACGCGGTGGGGCTGCAGAACTCGCTCGTCGGCGTCGCGCTCGTGATCACGATGTTCCAGCTCCCGTTCTCGATGTTCATGATGCGGGTGTCGTTCGAGTCGATCCCCCGGGAGTTCGACGAGGCCGCCATGGTCGACGGGTGCTCACCGTTCAGCGCGCTCTGGCGGATCCTCATCCCGGCCGTCAAGCCCGGCCTCATCACGGTCGGCCTGTTCGCCTTCCTCACGGCGTGGAATGACTTTTTCGCGCCGCTGATCCTGATCAACGACTCCGCGCGGATGACGCTGCCCCTCGCGGTCGCCAATCTGCGCGGCCAGGTCCAGGGCGTGGTCGACTACGGCGCCACCGAGGCGGGGGTCGTCGTCCTCGCCCTGCCGTGCATCCTCCTCTTCCTGATCCTTCAACGTCACTACGTCCGTGGCTTCATGTCCGGCGCATTCAAGGGATGACCATGACCACGCCCCCACCGCACACCGCCACCACGCCGCCCGTCGCGCCCGCCGCGCCGCGCCGCGGCCGACTCCACCCCCTCGGCCTCACGGAGGTCACGCTCACGGGCGGGTTCTGGGCCGAGCGGCAGACCCGCAACGCCGCCGCGACGATCCCCCACATCCGCGCCCGGCTCGAATCCGAGGGGTGGCTCGGCAACTTCGACCTCGCCGCACGCGGGACCCTTCCCGAAGGCCGGCGAGGACGGGAGTTCTCGGATTCCGAGGTGTTCAAGTACCTCGAGGCGTGCGCCTGGGAGCTCGGCCGACGACCGGACGACGACATGGAGGAGTCCTTCCGCGATGTCGTCCGACGGGTCGCGGCGGCGCAGGAGCCGGACGGATACCTCAACACGATGTTCGGCCGCGATGGGCAGGCGCCCCGGTGGTCGGACCTCGAATGGGGTCATGAGCTGTACTGCCTCGGACACCTGTTCCAGGCGGCGGTCGCCCGCCATCGCACTCATCGGACGGCCGACGACGGGCTCGTGGACGTTGCCCGCCGCGCCGCGGATCTCGTCTGCCGCACCTTCGGAGAGGGCGGGATCGAACGGGTCTGCGGCCATGCCGAGGTCGAGACCGGACTGGCCGAGCTCGGCCGGGCACTGGAGGAGCCCCGCTACATCCGACAGGCGGCGCTCTTCGTCGAACGGCGCGGCCACGGCACGCTGGCCGAGATCGAGTGGGGCCGCGCGTACTTCCAGGACGACGTCCCGATCCGCGAGGCCGCGTCCCTGCGCGGTCACGCGGTCCGTGCGAACTACCTCGCCGCGGGAGCCGTCGACGTCGCCGTCGAGCAGGGGGACGACGCCCTGCTCGACGCCGTCCGCCGTCAGACGGCTCACACCGTGGCTCGCCGGACCTACCTGACCGGCGGACAGGGCTCCCATCACCAGGATGAGGCCTTCGGCGAGGACTGGGAGCTCCCGGCGGACCGCGCCTACTCGGAGACCTGCGCAGGAGTGTCCTCGGTGATGCTGTCGTGGCGGTTGCTGCTCGTCGACGGGGACCCGAGGCACGCCGATCTCATCGAGCGCACCCTCTTCAACGTCGTCGCCACCGCGGTGGGGGCGGACGGGCGCTCGTTCTTTTACGCCAACACGCTGCACCAGCGTGTTCCCGGGGAGGTCGGGGACCCCGATGCCACCTCGCCCCGGGCCTCGTCGTCGGTGAGGGCGCCGTGGTTCGACGTGTCGTGCTGCCCTCCGAACGTCGCCCGCACGATCGCCTCCCTCGGCGCATACGTCGCGACGACGGACGAGGGCGGTGTTCAAATCCACCAGTACGCACCGTCCGAGATCCGGACGACGACGACGTCCGGCGACGCCATCGCGCTCCGGATCGAGACGACCTACCCCGACGACGGTCTCATCCGTGTGCTCGTTGTCGAGTCCCCCGCGGGCCCGTGGACGCTGAGCCTGCGCGTGCCGTCGTGGGCATCGTCCGCCGACCTCGTCGAACCGGACGGGCGCCGTCCGGTCGAGCCCGGGACGGCGACCGTGACGCGAGCGTTCCAGGCGGGGGACGTGGTGGAGCTGCACCTGCCCATCGCAGCTCGGGTGACGCATCCGCATCCGCTCATCGACTCGGTCCGCGGCAGCATCGCCGTCGAGCGGGGCCCGGTCGTGTACGCGCTCGAGTCCACGGACCTGGGCGCGCACGTCGACCTCGCCGTGGCGGCGGGGACGCCTCCTGTCGAGCGCGACGGCGACGTCCTGCTCGCTCTCGCCGTCCGGGACACAGGCGACGCCCCGTGGCCGTACGGCACGCCGGCGGCTCCCGCTCCCCCGGCGACGCATGTGCGTCTCGTCCCCTACCGGGACTGGGGCAATCGGGGACCCTCGACGATGCGGGTCTGGATCCCGACCGGGACGTGACGCGCCCTGTGCGCGACGCCACCCGACGGTACGCTCGGAGGGTGACCGAACACGCTGCCGTCCCCCGCATCCCCGCCGTCTCCACGAAGCTCAGCGCGATCGCCGAGTCCGCGACCCTGAAGGTCGACGCGAAGGCCAAGGCGCTGCAGGCCGCGGGACGACCGGTGGTCTCGTACGCGGCCGGCGAGCCCGACTTCGCGACCCCGCAGTTCGTGGTGGATGCCGCGGCCGAGGCGCTGCGCGACCCCGCCAACTTCCGGTACACCCCCGCGGCCGGCCTGCCCGTGCTGCGTGAGGCGATCGCCGCGAAGACGCTGCGCGACTCGGGGCTGGAGGTCGCCCCCTCGCAGGTGAACGTCACCAACGGCGGCAAGCAGGCCGTCTACCAGGCCTTCCAGGCGGTCGTGAACCCGGGCGACGAGGTCCTGCTGCCCGCGCCGTACTGGACCACCTACCCCGAGGCGATCGCCCTGGCCGACGGTGTTCCCGTCGAGGTGTTCGCCGGCGCCGACCAGGAGTACAAGGTCACCGTCGACCAGCTCGAGGCCGCCCGCACCGACAAGACGACCGCGCTCGTGTTCGTATCGCCGTCGAACCCGACGGGCGCCGTCTACACTGCCGACGAGACCAAGGCGATCGGCGAGTGGGCCCTCGCCCACGGCATCTGGGTCATCAGCGACGAGATCTACCAGAACCTCGTCTACGAAGGTGCTCGCGCGGTCTCGATCGTCGAGGCCGTGCCCGAGATCGCCGGTCAGACGATCCTCGTCAACGGCGTCGCGAAGACGTACGCCATGACCGGCTGGCGCGTGGGCTGGATGGTGGGACCCGCCGCTGCGATCAAGGTCGCCGGCAACCTGCAGTCGCACCTCAGCTCGAACGTCAACAACATCGCGCAGCGCGCGGCCCTCGCCGCCCTCACCGGCCCGCAGGACGAGGCCGAGAAGATGCGCCAGGCCTTCGACCGCCGTCGCGGACTGATCGT
>JAAIGE0100548442.1_pt1 | contig 13749 bp, 8 predicted proteins | sample 6487951 | NCBI WGS metagenome assembly JAAIGE01 (sample SAMN13974128, study PRJNA590717) | phyllosphere metagenome | biome: tomato field; feature: multiple bacterial spot infested tomato fields; material: tomato leaves; isolation source: leaves from tomato fields | host: Solanum lycopersicum ... | reverse complement strand
CGCTGGCAACGAAGGGCTCTGGCTTGCCGCCTGGCGAACACCAGACCTCGGCGCCGGTCGTCGGTCCGCTGGGCCTGGCTGAGCGCTGCTCGAATCGCAGACGCAAAAAAGCCGGCTTGTGGCCGGCTTAATTTGAGTTCAAATTGCTGATTTGATTGAATTTTGTTATAAGTTATCTTTGTGACCCACAACATGACCCACACTCTATGGTAGGTATGGCTTCGGTAGAAACGAAAGCGCAAAGCTATAGGCGAATCCAGGAGCAGCCCGCTATGGATTCCGCCTAACACACTATGTTCGCTCCTAGTCTTAATCAGTTTCCTGATTCCTGCTTCTGTTCCCTCTGAGCCTTAAGAGATATTTCTTTGAGCAGTAGCCGGCATAAAGCGCTGGACTACGCACAGTACCTGCAGAGGTAGAAACAGAATCGAGGGATTGCGAGCGTCAGTCGTAGAGGCTGAACTCGTGTCCGCATTCCAGGCACTGATAATTGTCCAGTACTCTCTCATCGATTTGAGAGCCAATCGCTGCACCAGCTACCGCGCCGGTAGCGCCACCTACGAGTCCTCCGAAGATCGCTCCGGTAATGCCTCCCAGGGCAATACCGACAGGGCCAGCAAAAGCGCCGGCAGCGGCTCCAGCCTCGGCACCCGCTAGTACGCTGGACGCACCACTAGCGGCACCGCCAATCGATCCGATGACGCCACCGGCCTTTTTGCCGAGATCTTTTGTTGCAATACGTGCAGAGCTACATATGGAACAGTTCATGAATGTTTTTCCTATATCACTCCGATTTAACCGCTTGAGAAGGCCTGCTGCAAGGTCTTCAAGTTAATGATATAGGTTTGAAATTTAGTTTAATCTAATTTCTATTTATTTTTTAGCTGTGAGCTATTGATCTTTCAGTATTGATAAGCCTTAATTTTTGGTGTGTTTTAGTCGTTTTCCTGGTTTGGGCTAAGTGTTGCGAAGTAATTTCGAATTTTGCAGCTTTTCGGCGATGTATAAGCCTTTTTGATTTTCTATCTCTACGAGTATTTCCAGTGCTCGCGCTCGACTGATTTGGTGCTGTTCTGAAATTTTGTCTAGCATCTCGACAGTCTTGTCTGAAAGAACGAAGTTGTACTGTGACTTGCCCTTTAATGTGCTTCTGTATTTTTTTTGATTCCATAGTTTTTTTATTTTCCCTATGTAAAGTTCTTCTTTTTCGCTGGTGTAGTTCGCGTTGTCGAAGAATATCAGTAGGTCCTCATATGTTTCTATTGGGGTGCGGAAGAGCGCGGAGTATGTATTTTTTCGTAGCCATTCATAAGCGAGTGAACATTTTTGATCGTCGTCTTTAAACCATGAGTATTTTTTATCTTGGGCTTTGTGCTCGCGCCACCGCTGCTCTAGATTTTTGATTAGAGATATCTTTTCGGTAAGGTCTCGTTCCCATACGTCAAGTACTGCTATGGGGAGATCTTTTCCAGAGAGACTGAATGGAAATGTAAGTTGATTGTGTTTGGTAAAGATTTGGATTTCTCTAGTGAGCCATTCCACGAGTCGGCGTTCGTTCGTTATCCAATCTAGATAATTTTTGGGGATGAGCTGTTCTCTTCTCTTTTGCATTAGTTGATCGGCTCTCCATCTGTTCGCTTGGAGATATTGAGCCATCTTGCCTCTCATTCCATAGTTTGGGAATGCTTCTCTATTAAAGTTTTCTTCGAAGAAAACGAGTGTGTACCAGAGCCATATGTCATGGCGCTCGTTGTGCTCGGAATCGACGAGAACTTGGCTTAACTCATCGCTATAGTGTATCGCCACTCTAGGTTAACTCTGTATAAATTCAAGGATTTTACTAGACTCACTCTATAGTCAGTGTAGAGTAATTCTAGTCGTACTCTAGTAGTGCGGGATTGCTCTGATCTGCCAATTCGAAGGGCCTGTGGTTGTGTTTGTAGCTCTTTGCGTTGGAAAAAGGAAGGTCTTCTTGGAGTGCTTCAGGCCTCAAAGGGCGCTGAGAGTAGGGGGGGCGATGGGCGGATTGGGAGGAGGAAGGGTATGGACAAGGCGAGGGTGGGTTCGTCGTTCGTCAATTTTTACTGGCCTTGCTAATCCTCTGAACGAATACAGGAGCTACGTTCATGAGGATAATTCGGCTGAAAGAAGTCATGGATCTTACTGGTCTTTCCCGATCCACGGTTTATAAGTACATCGCAGAAGGTCAGTTCCCACTTCCGGTGTCGTTAGGGGATCGATGTGTCGGCTGGCTTGAAAGCGAAGTTCACGATTGGATTCTAGCTAAAGTTGCTGAGCGTGATAAAGCCTTAGGCTTGGCTAGCTGACGGTTTGCGTTGACGGACATAGTCACCATCATAATTCGGTTGATGCTGGATTATGATGGTTTTATACCGGAGTTAAATGAATATTATATTTTCCAACATTTCTAGTGGTTTGCCTGGCTCTGGCGAGGAGTATGGTGTCGGTTTATCTTCGGTATGGGTAATATGCTTTTATACATAGCTATCCATCATTATGTTGAGACGGATAATGCCTGCTTGTCCTACTATCTATCCAATGCCCAGCACCATGCTGGGCATTGGAAGTTTATCTACCTTCTGGTAAGCACCTTGGTGTCTAGAGTCAACTCCCTGCTTCACATGCTGCCTAAGCACTTCTCTCTGACTTTCTCTTGAGGCTAAGTAATGTGCTTGAAGTTTAGCTAGGGATGGTTATTAGGTTGTGATTCGTAAAAAAATACCGCGCTGGCTGAGTATATGAGTCTTAGCAAAGAGAGTGGTTGCCATGCTGCGTCATCCCGATAACACCAACCTTCACATCCATACGGGCGATCTGTTTGAAGGTCTTCCAGTCATGATCGAGAAGGGGCCGTTTGTAACTGAGTACCTGACTGCATTGAAACGCGCCGTTGACAACGCGCTGGACCAATATCCAAGGCTATTGGGCTTTAGGGTTGATCTACGTCTGCCAGTCGGTATCAACTTGCCTGATTATGCATATACCAATCAGGTCATTAGCAGGTTTATTGAGTCTTTCAAGGCCAAGATCGAGCACAACCGAATGAAGGCCCGTGAGCGGTATCCCTACGCTCATGGATGTAAGGTCCGTTACGTATGGGCCAGGGAGGTAGGGGCAGCGCAGCGCCCCCATTATCATTTTCTGATCCTGCTCAATCGAGATGCCTTCTACACGGTGGGGAAGCTGCAATCCGATAATGCCAACATGATCAACCGCTTGCAGGAGGCGTGGGCCAGTGCCTTGAGGCTACAGATAGACCAGGTGGCAGGTCTGGTGGAGATAGCAGACAACGGTACGTACAGAGTGGATCGTGAGAACTGGGGAGCATTGTCCGGCCTGTTCCATCGTGCCAGTTACCTGTGCAAGGTCGCTTCAAAAGCCTATGGAAATGGTCAACATGGCTTTGGATGCAGTCGGGGGTGATGTGGCTACTGAGACGATCCTAGATGGTTAGGCTGTGGGCTATGCCTAGTAAGCGATTGTCGCTGTACGTGAGTGGATACTGTCGACTACCCCCTGTAACTTGATGACTTCTTGCCCTCGTCCGTCTGGTTACCGCTGCCTAAGTAGTCGGCTGTGGTTTGGTATCAACTCTTCTCGCTTGAGCTGCTGCTGGCTCGCCCGCTCGCCAAGCTTGTAGCGAATGCTGCCGAGGTGATACTGCCAATCGCACTGCGCGGGCGGTGCTCTTTGTAATTCCTTCGCCAGGTCGCGATGCGAGCGCTGACTTCAGCCGCCGAACAGAACCAGTGCTCATTGAGGCATTCATCCCGAAACTCGCGATTGAAGGACTCAATGAGGGCATCACGCGTGGGCTAGCCAAGCTGGATCGGCTTCAACTTGATGTTGTGATGGTAGGCCCACGGATCAAGCGCCTTGCCGGTGAGTTTACAGCCCTGGTCGGTGCGGATCGCCCTGGGTAGCCGCGAAACCGCGCTATCTCATCCAATGCCCTGTTGACACGAGCGCCACTGGTCCAGTGTTCCGCCAGAATGCCATCCGTTGTAGCCTAGATCCCACTGCGGGGTGGGATGAGACAGTTCATGGAGCCTCAACTCCAGCTGGATGACGCCCATGCCAGCTATGCAGCCAGCCTGAAGAGTGTCGTGCGCACTATTCTAATCTGCTCTTGACGTGAGGACGTGACGAAAACGCCAAGGTCCAGGGATGCGTACCAGACATTAAACAAAAAATGGGCGGGTACTCAACATTAGCTCTTACCCTAATTTGCAAGATTAAATCGAGTATTGATGACCGTCATATCCAAGTAAAATCATCAATTTTACGATCAACTGGAAGCCTAAATGGTCAAGCTGGAAGACATCAAAAAAGACGCCCAGATTCGTGGCCTGCATGGCGACGAGGTGGTCAAGATCGTCAGTGTCGACACGGTCGGTGACTCGGCAATCAGCGTCGTCTACCAGAAGAGTGCGGGTGGCTACGGTGATCAGATGCTGTTTCGCAGCGACGAGTCCCGTCTTGAGTTTGCCCAGGCCGGTAAGGCTTGGGCATTTGATGCCCCAGGTGGAGATTTCAAGCTGGCCTTGGAGGCGTGGCGCATCCAGTTGGCCCACCTGTTCGATCCGATGATGGCGGTGCACACCTCTAACGTCGACCCATTGCCGCACCAGATTTCCGCAGTCTACGAATCCATGCTGCCGCGTCAGCCACTGCGCTTTGTGCTGGCTGATGACCCTGGTGCAGGCAAGACTATCATGGCCGGGTTGCTGATTCGCGAGTTGCTATTGCGTGCCGATGCTCGGCGCATCCTCGTGGTGTCGCCAGGTTCGCTGACCGAGCAGTGGCAGGATGAGCTGCTGGAGAAATTTGGCATCAAGTTCGAAGTGTTCAGCCGTGAGAAGCAGGAGCAGTGCGCAATCGGCAATTACTTCGAAGAGCAAAACCTGCTGATCTGCCGTCTCGACCAGCTGTCGCGCAACGAGGACTATCAGATCAAGCTCAAGAATACCGACTGGGATCTGATCATCGTCGACGAAGCCCACAAGCTGTCGGCCAACTACTTCGGCAGCAAGGTCAACAAGACAAAACGCTTCGAGCTGGGCGAGCTGCTTGGCTCGATCACCCGTCACTTCCTGCTGATGACGGCTACCCCGCACAACGGTAAGGAAGAAGATTTCCAGATATGGCTGTCGCTGCTCGATGGCGACCGCTTCTACGGCAAATTCCGTGAGGGTGCCCACAAGGTCGACGTATCCGATCTGATGCGGCGCATGGTCAAGGAAGAACTACTCAAGTTCGACGGCACCAAGTTGTTCCCCGAGCGGCGTGCCTACACGGCCAATTACTCGCTGTCTGACCTGGAGGCCGCGCTCTATCACGATGTGACCGACTACGTACGCAACCAGATGAACCTGGCGGATCGTCTCGATGGTCAGCGCAAGAACAACGTCGGCTTTGCCCTCACACAGCTGCAGCGCCGTCTGGCCTCTAGTCCTGAGGCGATTTATCAGTCCCTGCGTAATCGCCGCAAGCGACTGGAGAGTCGTGTCGAGGAAGAGAAGCTGCACCTGCGCGGTGGCGGTGTTGCCAGTGTGCTAGGCGAGTACTTGATAAAAAAACGCATCGAGGTGCCAGACAACCTCGACGACATGGAAGACGAACTCAGCGCGGACGAGTACGAGCTATACGCCGACCAACTGGTAGATCAAGCCAGTGCTGCTGAAACCATCGCCGAGATGGAAACTGAAATCTGCCTGCTCCAGGGCCTGGAACAGCAGGCCCAGCGCTTGGTGGCTTCCGGCAGTGACCGTAAGTGGGAAGAGCTGTCCTGCCTGTTGCAGGATTCCCCGCAGATGTACAACGGCGAAAGTCGCCGCAAGCTGATCATATTTACCGAGCATCGCGCCACCCTGGATTACTTGGTCAGGCGCATTGCCGACATGCTGGGGGATCCGCAGGCCATTGTCACAATCCATGGCGGCACTAACCGTGACGAGCGGCGCAAGGTGCAGGAAGAGTTTCGCCACAACCCGCGCGTGCTGGTGCTGATCGCCACCGATGCGGCGGGTGAGGGCGTCAACCTGCAGAACGCTAACCTGATGGTAAATTACGATTTACCGTGGAACCCCAACCGCTTGGAACAGCGTTTTGGCCGTATTCACCGTATCGGCCAAGACCAGGTCTGCCACCTATGGAACATCGTCGCCAATGAAACCCGTGAAGGGGAAGTGTTTCAGAAGCTGTTCGAGAAGCTGGAAATCGAAAAGCAGGCGCTGGGCGGCAAGGTGTTCGACATCCTGGGCGAGGCGTTCGACAACGTATCGCTCAAGGATCTGCTGATCGAAGCCATTCGCTACGGCGACTCGCCCGAAGTACGAGCACGGCAAAACCAGGTCATCGAAGGGGCGCTCGACACCGAGCACCTGCGTGAAATCCTTCGTCGCAACGCGCTGGTCGAGCAGCATATGAGCCTCGACCAGCTGTATGCCGTCAAAGAAGAAATGGAGAAGGCCGAAGCCCGTAAGCTGCAGCCCTATTTTATCCGCGCTTTCTTCAATGAAGCCTTCACCAGCATTGGCGGCGAGCTGCGAAATCGCGAACCTGCGCGCTATGAGATTCGTCACGTACCGGCCGCATTGCGCGAGCGTGACCGCGTAATCGGTGAAACCCGTACGCCTGTGCTCAAGCAGTACGAGCGTATCTGTTTCGAGAAACAGCAGGTAAGGGTACCGGGCAAGCCTATGGCTGACCTGATTCACCCTGGCCATCCACTGATGCAGGCGCTGACCGATCTCACCCTCAGTGCCCATCGCTGCAAGCTCAAACAAGGCTCAGTGCTGGTTGATCCCAATGATGACAGTCTAATCCCCAAAGTGCTGTTCATGCTCGATCACAGCGTGCGTGAGAGTGCTACTGACCAGCCCAAAATCGTCTCGCGCCGTCTGCAGTTTGTGGAAATCGACCCGCAGGGCCAAAGCAGTAATGCGGGATGGGCGCCGCACTTGGATCTGTTGCCGATCAAATCGGAGGAGCTCGCCCTGATGCAGGACGTGCTGAGCGCCTCCTGGTTGCAACAGAACCTGGAAAACCTCGCACTGCAGCATGCCTCGCAACAACTGGTGCCCGAGCACTTCAGTGAAGTGAAAACCCGTATTCAGCGCCAGGCCGAGCGCGTGCTGGACGCTGTGCATGAGCGCTTGGTTAAGGAAATCAACTACTGGTCTGATCGTTATCTTAAGCTCAGCGACGACGTGGCCTCTGGCAAGCAGCCACGTATGCAGCCGGAGAATGCCCGCCGCCGCTATGAAGAGCTGACTGCCCGACTGGAGCAGCGCACTCGTGAGCTGCAAGCCATGCAACAGGTCAGCTCTGCAACGCCAGTAGTGATTGGCGGAGCTCTGGTGATTCCTGCAGGGTTATTGGCTCAGCGCCAGGGCGATACAGCTTTCTGCGCAGATGCAGAAGCACGCTCGCGTATCGAGTGGGCCGCTATGCGTGCCGTCATTGCAGCCGAGCAGGCCCTGGGACACGGCATCAAGGATGTATCCGCCGAAAAGTGCGGCTGGGATATCACTGCGCGTCCACCGGTAGCCGTCGATGGCAGCATTAAGGACGACCGCCATATCGAGGTCAAGGGGCGCGTCAAGGGCGCAACCACAGTCACCGTCACCAAGAATGAAATTTTTTCCAGCTACAACCAGGGCGAGAAATACATCCTCGCCATCGTGTTGGTGGATGGAGAGGATGTCGACGGCCCGTACTACATCAAGCACCCGTTCAAAAGCGAGCCTGAGTTCGGCATTGCCAGCGTCAACTACGACTTGAGTGAGCTGTTATCTCGAGCAATCAAGCCGGAGGAAAGCCTGTGAAACTGGATCTGTTGCGTCTGGAAAACTTCCGCTGCTACGCAGATCTGGAAGTCCCCTTACATCCACAGCTTACCGTACTGGTGGCTGAAAATGGCCAGGGCAAATCGACCCTCTTGGATGCCATCCGTATCTCGCTTTGGCCCTTCGTTAACAGCTTCGACCTGGCGCGTAATGCTTTCAATGACCCGGGTAACGCTATCGCTATTGATGACGTGCGCCTGCTGCGTCTGGCGAGTGGAGATATGGCTCGTCAGTTACCTGCCCGGATCACCATGACAGGAGACTTTGGTACCGGCGCAGTAACAACCTGGGTTCGTTATCGAGACAGAGAAGCCAGAGCGACCAAGACCAAAGACGATGGTGATACTGGATTCATGCGGCAGTGGGCTGGAGCTGTCCAGGATCAAATTCGAGACCCGGAAAAGCCGACTCTCGACCTGCCGGTATTCGGTTACTACGGTACAGGGCGGCTATGGGCGCAGAAGCGCCTGACCGAGAATCTGAAAGGCAAAGATGACACTCGGGAAACCGACTTTTATGTCCGCACTTTCGCCTACATGAATTGTCTGGATCCGGCCTCATCCTACAAGCACTTCAAGGAGTGGTTCATCTGGGCATTTCAGAGTCTGCGCGAGCAGCAAATTCGCCAGCTTGAAAGGCACGCACGTGTTGAAGAGCTGCAGGCTGCAGAAGATCGTGTTCGCGTTGTTCAACAGGCCATCGATAGCTTTCTCAATACGACGACCGGTTGGCATCAGCTAGAATTTAGCGTAACTCAGGAAAACTCGTTGGTTCTCAGGCATGACCTACATGGCATCTTGGATGTTGATCAACTGAGCGACGGCATTCGAAGTGTGCTAGCCATGATCGGTGACATCGCCTATCGCTGTATCAAACTCAACCCTCATTTAGGGGCTGAAGCAGCGCGGAAAACCCACGGCGTGGTGCTGATTGACGAAGTGGATATGCACCTACATCCACTTTGGCAGCAAATTATCCTTACCCAATTGCGAGAAGTATTCCCGCAAGTCCAGTTCGTTGTAACCACTCATAGCCCGCAAGTGCTGACGTCCGTACCTTCCGAGTGCATTCGCATTCTGAAGGACAATAAGGTCTATTCCGCGCCACCAGGCACTGAAGGATCTGAACCGGAGCGGATGCTTCGGCAGGTGCTTGGCCTTAATGAGGTACGTCCGCCAGCCAGCCTTGCGACTCAAGAGCTGAAGGAATACCTGGCGCTGGTTGATAGAGACCAGTGGAGTAGTCCGCGAGCTTTGGAACTGCGCAAAAAGTTGGATGAGCGCTATCAAGGGCAGGAGCCAGCACTGCTTGATGCTGATCTTCAGATCGAGAATCGCAAGTGGGAGCTGGGCGAGTGAAGCGCGTAATCAGGCTTGATGAACCCACTGAGCTGGAGGGGTATCGTACAGCGAATCCGCGGAGTACCTGGGAGCAGATGCGGGGCGACGCTACTGGTCGAACTGCGTATGAGGCTATCCGGCTTCATTTGCTCAATGGGCAGGGCGGCCTCTGTGGCTACTGTGAGATCGACATCCGCGACAATGATTCACGTAAGTGTCGGGTGGAGCATTTCCATCCCAAATCGGATAACGCGACAGCTCATAATTGGGCGCTTGAATGGCAGAACGTGATCGTAGTCTGCATGGGCGGATCTCTGCGTCATGTGCCGGCGCCCTATGCGTTAGAACCGTTGCCGTCTAACCTCAGCTGTGATGCCCACAAGGATCAGATGATTGGAACTAGCAAGCTTGCCGAAAATTGCGAGGGCTGGATCATCGATCCAACAGATTTGCCTGCATTCCCAAGTCTGTTTTTCCTGGAGAGAAATACAGGCCGGTTGCTGGCCGATGAGCAAACCTGTGCCCGCATGACGCTGCCGGGGAACAAGCACCCAGGTACGCAGGAGTTGGTGCAGCACACCATTGACATGCTCAATCTCAATTGCGCTCGCTTGTGTGAGGCGCGCCTGCGCGTTCACTGGGATATAGAGCGCAACAAGAAAAGCCTTCGCCTTCAGAACATTCGACCTGAGGAAGCCTTGCGCGCACTTGCAGAGCGCTATTTCCGCCAGCGTTGGCCGGGTTTCTTCACCACCATTCGTTTTTGTCTGGGTACTACTGCCGAGCAGTATCTGACTGATATTGGATTTCAAGGTTAACCATGTACGCCATCAAGACCCCGAAAAAACTTATCGAAGTCGCCTTGCCGCTGGATGCGATTAATGCCGCGGCTGCCCGTGAAAAGTCCATTCGCCACGGGCACCCCAGCACTCTGCACCTATGGTGGGCACGGCGGCCGTTGGCGGCAGCGCGGGCGGTGATCTTTGCGCAGATGGTCAATGACCCTGGCTACGAGCGTCATCTGGGCCGAGGTATGAACAAGGAGAAGGCTGCGGCGGAGCGTGAGCGCCTGTTCAAGATCATCGAAGAGCTGGTGCAGTGGGAAAACACCAATAACGAAGAGGTGCTGACGCGGGCACGGGCGGAAATCTGGAAGAGTTGGCGCGAGACCTGCGAGCTGAACAAAGGCCACCCAAAGGCTACTGAGCTGTTCGATCCGGAGAAGCTGCCAGGCTTTCATGACCCGTTCGCCGGTGGTGGAGCGCTGCCGTTGGAAGCGCAGCGTCTAGGGCTAGAAAGCTATGCTTCCGACCTAAACCCGGTGGCGGTGACCATCAATAAGGCAATGATCGAGATTCCGCCCAGATTCGCGGGTCGTGCACCGGTAGGGCCGGAGATCGATGCCGATAAAGGTAGCAAGAAGAAGGCGACCCGCGATGCCTTCGAGGATTGGTCGGGTGCCAAGGGCCTGGCCGAGGATGTGCGACGATACGGCGCTTGGATGCGGGAAGAGGCCCTGAAACGTATCGGTCACCTCTATCCGCAGGTCGAAGTCACTGCCGCAATGGTTGCTGATCGTCCGGATCTGGCCCAGTACGAGGGCGAAAAACTCACCGTAATCGCCTGGCTTTGGGCGCGTACGGTAAAAAGTCCCAACCCAGCGTTTAGCCACGCCGAGGTACCGCTGGTTTCGACCTTTATTCTCTCTAGCAAGGCGGGGAAGGAAAGCTATGTCGAGCCAGTGATCGAGGCCGATAACTATCGCTTTGAGGTTCGCATAGGCACGCCTTCAGCTTCTGCCAAAGGTGGCACTACAGCCGGAAAACGAAGTGCCTTTATCTGCCTGCTCTCCGGGGCCCCAGTTGACTACAACTACATTCGTGCTGAGGGGCAGGCCGGGCGCATGGGCCAGCGACTGATGGCGATAGTTGCTGAAGGTGCGCGTGGTCGGGTTTATCTGTCGCCGACTCCTGAGCACTCTGCTATCGCTGCACAGGCTAAGCCGGAGTGGCGCCCCGAAATGCCGTTGCATGGGAAATGTCGAGTAAATGTTTCCAACTATGGTCTCGATAAGTTCGGCGACCTATTTACTCCCCGTCAATTGGTCACGCTGAATACTTTCTCGGATCTGGTGCAGGAAGCGATCGCTCATGTTCGCCAGGATGCAATGGATGCAGGAGTGGTCGATGATGGGCGGGGACTGGATCAGGGCGGTACGGGTACTACGGCCTATGCGCAGGCGCTGGGGGTTTATCTGACGTTCTCTGTTGAGAAACTTACAGAGTCTCACTCGACTATCTGTACATGGAGTAATGCCCCAAAGAATGAGCTGGTAGTTAGTACGTTCCGACGGCAAGCCCTCCCCATGACATGGGACTTTGCTGAAGCAAATGCTTTTGCTGACTCAAGTGGGAGCCTCACGAAAGTCACCGAGGCCATAGCCAAGGTTTTGCCTATGGCCCTACCCGCCAGCATTGGAGGGAGTAGCGTTCAGTCAGATGCCCAGACGCAGGTCATTAGCCAGAACAAGCTGATCTCTACCGACCCGCCGTACTACGACAATATCGGATACGCCGACCTGTCAGATTTCTTCTACGTCTGGCTGCGCCGTTCGCTTCGGCCGATCTTCCCCAGCCTGTACGCCACTCTAGCGGTACCTAAGGCCGAGGAACTGGTGGCCACTCCGTACCGTCACGGCAGCAAGGAAAAGGCGGAAGATTTCTTCCTCGACGGTATGACTGCCGCCATGCACAACCTAGCCGAACAGGCACACCCGGCATTTCCGGTGACCATTTATTACGCCTTCAAGCAGTCGGAAACTAAAGATGATGGTGGTACTTCCAGCACTGGCTGGGAAACCTTCCTTACTGCAGTGCTTAAGGCCGGCTTTGCCCTCTGCGGCACATGGCCAATGCGTACCGAGCGGGACTCTCGCTCTATCGGTATCGGCACAAATGCGTTGGCTTCCAGCATTGTGCTGGTCTGTCGCCCGCGTGCGGCTAACGCGGCGTCTGTCTCACGCCGCGAATTTATTCGCGAACTCAATGCCACTTTGCCTGATGCGCTGGTGGATATGACCCGTGGCGGTATCAACTCGCCGGTGGCTCCGGTGGACTTGTCGCAGGCGATTATTGGCCCTGGCATGGAAGTGTTCAGTAAGTACAGCGCCGTGCTGGAAGCGGATGGCTCGCCAATGAGCGTACGCAGCGCGTTGCAGCTGATCAATCGCTTTGTCGGAGAAGATGACTTTGACCACGACACCCAGTTTTGTCTAGCCTGGTTCGAGCAGCATGGTTGGGCAGAGGGCAAGTACGGCGATGCCGATGTACTGGCCCGTGCCAAAGGCACGAGCGTCAACGGCCTGGTGGGCGCCGGTGTGGTGGAGAGTGCCAGTGGCAATCTACGTCTGCTCAAGTGGGCAGAAATGCCCCGCGATTGGTCGCCGGAAGACGACATCCGCCTGCCCGTTTGGGAAGCCCTGCACCAATTGATCCGCGCTCTAAACCAGGCTGGCGAAACCGCCGCCGGCCAACTGCTGGCGCGCATGCCCGACAAAACCGCCGGCCTCACGGCATTGACCTATCGCCTCTATACCCTCTGTGAGCGCCAGGGCTGGGCCAGCGAAGCCCGGGCCTACAACGAATTGCAAGGCGCTTGGCCCGGCATCGAACAAGCCAGCCAGGAAGCTGGCCATATTGGCAGCCAGAGCACACTGGATATTTGACGCTGCATCTTTGGGGTGAATTGACGTAAAGGAATGGCGTGATGCAACGGGAGGATGCTGAAAGGCTGCTGAAAGTAGCGATCGGTAACGCGGCAGCTGAGTTTAGGGATGGGCAGTGGGAGGCCATTGATGCCTTGGTCAATCAGCGCAAGAAGATACTAGTTGTCCAGCGCACAGGTTGGGGCAAGAGCTCCGTGTATTTCATTAGTACGCGGATTCTGCGCGATCGAGGGCATGGGCCAACCATTATTATCTCGCCTTTGCTGGCGTTGATGCGTAATCAGATTGAGGCAGCGGGCAGACTGGGCATTAACGCGGTCACCATCAACTCTACCAATACGCATGAGTGGGAGCAGGCCAGGCAGGCCGTTCTAGCCAACCAGGTCGATTGCTTGTTGATCTCTCCAGAGCGGCTGTCGAACGATGGTTTTATGGAAACCATTCTGCAGCCTATTGCGGACCGTATCGGCCTGATGGTTATTGACGAGGCGCACTGTATTTCCGACTGGGGGCATGACTTTCGGCCGGATTACCGGCGCATCGTCAACATTCTGCGTTTCCTCCCAGCCAACACCCCCGTTCTGGGGACGACTGCTACAGCCAATGACCGAGTGGTTCGGGATATCCAGGCGCAGTTCGGCGATATCCAGATTGTGCGTGGCACGCTGACCCGAGAGAGCCTTGCGTTGCAGAATTTGCGCATGCCAGATCAAGCGAGCAGATTGGCATGGCTGGCTCAAACCATCCCGACCCTGCCGGGTACTGGCATTCTGTATACGCTCACCCAGCGCGATAGCGAGCAGGTCGCTCGCTG
>JAAIGE0100970945.1_pt1 | contig 13763 bp, 16 predicted proteins | sample 6487951 | NCBI WGS metagenome assembly JAAIGE01 (sample SAMN13974128, study PRJNA590717) | phyllosphere metagenome | biome: tomato field; feature: multiple bacterial spot infested tomato fields; material: tomato leaves; isolation source: leaves from tomato fields | host: Solanum lycopersicum ... | reverse complement strand
TTGAGGATATCAATAAAAAGTTGCATATTGCAAAAAAATAATAAAATGCCTAGAAAAGTTGTACAGGGACCGATAAGGGATAAAGAAAAAACCAAACAAAAACTGCTCGCAGCAGTAGGAAAAATTTTAAAAACCAGAGGCTATTCCGGATTAAAGGTAAGCAAAATAGCAGCAGTAGCGGGTTTTGATAAAAAACTGATCTATGAATATTTCGGGAGCACCGAAAAGCTTATAGACGAGTATATCAGATCTCAGGATTACTGGAGCAAAATGAACCAGGAAGGTGTTGAGGTCGATATATCAGACGGCGGTAAGGAATTGTCAAAATTAGCCATCCTGAATCAGTTTGAACATGTTAAAAGAAACAAGGAGCTTCAGAAAATTATTCTGTGGGGCCTTTCGGAAAGCAAGCCGATCCTGAAAAAAGTAGCTGATGACAGGGAAGAAATCGGAGAAATGCTTTTTACCAATATCATTGATCCGCATTTTAAAGATAAATCAACAAGATACCGTGCCATTGCCGCACTTCTTGTTTCAGGATCCTATTACCTTAACCTCTATACGGGCCACAATGCCAATAAGTTCTGCGGTATCGACCTGAAAACAGATGAAGGCAGAAAAGAAATTGAAAAAGCAATTGTTGAAATCATTGATTTCGCCTATGAAGAAAAATAAAACGAAAATTTTCCTATTGGCCGGCAGATAAGTTTGTGGATAATTTGAAAGCTTTTCACTTTCAGATTAGAACTATATTTCTTACTTTTGGGCAATGGAAAATTTTATCGTATCTGCAAGAAAGTATCGTCCGCAGGAGTTTGACACTGTTGTAGGGCAATCACATATTACAGATACCTTAGAACATGCAATCAGGGAAAACCAGCTGGCCCAGGCGCTGCTGTTCTGCGGCCCGAGAGGCGTAGGGAAAACCACCTGCGCAAGGATCCTGGCAAGAAAGATCAATGAAAAAGACGGATCCGTCTCAGAAGACGGATTTGCCTATAATATCTATGAACTGGATGCAGCCTCCAATAACTCGGTGGATGATATCAGGGAGCTGATCGACCAGGTGCGTTTTGCACCGCAGGTCGGTACCTATAAAGTATATATTATTGATGAGGTGCATATGCTTTCTTCTGCCGCATTTAATGCGTTCCTGAAAACCCTTGAAGAGCCGCCGGCGCACGCTATATTTATTTTGGCAACTACAGAAAAGCACAAGATCATTCCTACGATCCTGTCCCGTTGCCAGATTTATGACTTCAAAAGGATTACCATTGAAGATATCCAGGGACACCTGAGATCAATTGCCCAGAAAGAGCAGATCCGGTATGAGGATGATGCCCTTTATCTTATTGCCCAGAAAGCAGACGGTGCTTTGAGGGATGCCCTGTCTATTTTCGACAGGCTGTCCACTTTTTCGCAAAAGAATATCACCCTTGAAAAGGCAGCAGAAGTGCTGAACATCCTGGATTATGACCAGTACCTTAAGATAGTGGATTTTGCCAAGGAAAATAAAATCCCTGACGTACTTTTTGCATTCAATGAAATTGTTAAAAAAGGCTTTGATGCGCATATCTTCATTGCCGGTCTCGGGAACCATTTCAGAGACCTGATGATGGCACAGAACCCGTCTACCATTGATTTAATTGAAGTAGGGGAACAGACCAAAGCTAAGTTCGTCCAGCAGGCACAGAACTGGAATGCCCAGCAGCTGATTGATGCCATTGAAATCTGTAACCATGCCGATATCAATTACAAAAACTCCAAGAATCCAAGGCTTACCGTAGAGATTGCACTGATGCAACTGGCTTCGCTGACTGCCCATTCAGACGCTTCTAAAAAAAAAAGTTCATAATATTACCTCCGGCTGCCCATGACAGCGGAGAAGTAAAGATTTCTGAAAAACCGAAGGAGAAGAAACCGGAAGCCGTTATTCAGGAAAAACCGGCTGTAACCCAGAACACAACCCCGGCAGAACCTGAAATAAAAAAGACGACAAAGCCATTATCCAGACAGGGAATTTCTTCGGGTTTCAGTATTACTTCTTTTATAACCCAAGAAGAACGGCCTCAGAATGAAGAGGTACAACACGTAAAGGCCGAAAACCTTCCCCAAAGCCATTTTACCGAAACAGACCTGCAGATGGAGTGGAACCTGTTCCTGAAACAGCTTCAGAAAAAGAATACCATTGTTTTCAATGCGGTTAAAACCTTTAAGATGGTTAAATCCGATGAGCATCAGATTACCGTACTGTTCCCGTCTGATTCTGCCAAAGCGGAGTTTGATAAAATAAGCAGGGAATTCTTTAATCATTTTAAAACAAAAGTCCATAACTTTTCCATTGAAAACCTGTACCAGAGAGACATAGAAAACCTGAAGATCGAGGTGATGACCAAAAGAAAGATTTTTGAGAAATTCACGGAAAAAAATCCGCTCCTTAAAGATCTTGACGATCTGATGAGATTTGATTTGACTTAATATAATAAGACTTTTACATACAGTTACAGTTGAATGGATAACAGGATCTTTTCAGATTGGTACTGTACGGTATTGCTGTACAGCGGCTTAACAACTTTAATATACATAAAAACTGCTGTATTGAATAAATTTTATATATTTGTCAGGTAATTAACAGTCCGGAAATTCGTTCCGGCAAGATAAAATAAAACAGAAGAGCTGAAAACAGACGGTCTGCAATGGGAAATTCAATGAAACCATATGGGTCTATTTTTCAACCTGCTTATTTTTTAAGCGGCTTTTTCAGCTTTGCTTTTACCTATCCCAGAAATTCAAGAAATCACTGCCAATTTTATTATTGGTACTGCTACTGAATTTCTTTCCAAAAAATAATCAGGAATAACAGCTGAAACTTTCTTAATTCCTGCTTCCTTAATAATTAATTTAACGGTATTTTTTGAAAAGAATTATAAATCAACTTTATAATGCCGTTCCTATGGATATAACTCAACCCAATCAAAAAAAACAAAGAAATAATGGATTTAAAAGAATTACAGAACGACTGGATCAATGAATTTCCGCAGCCATTGATGATCGCCGGGCCATGCAGTGCGGAAAGCGAATCCCAGATGCTGGAAACGGCAAGAAGAATCAGGGAAACCCATGCACAGGTCCCGATTTTCCGTGCAGGCATCTGGAAACCCCGTACAAAACCCAACGGATTTGAAGGCGTAGGGGTCATCGGCTTAAACTGGCTGAAAAAAGTAAAAGAGGAATACGGGTTTAAGACCGCAACGGAAGTCGCCAATGCCCACCATGTTTTCGCTGCGCTGGAAGCAGATGTTGATGTCCTTTGGATCGGGGCGCGTTCTACGGTAAATCCTTTTACGGTTCAGGAAATAGCCATGGCCCTTAAAGGAACAGATAAGACCGTTCTGGTTAAAAACCCTGTAAACCCGGATCTGGCTTTATGGATCGGCGCTTTGGAAAGGCTTTTGGGGCAGGATATTAAAAAACTGGGTGTGATCCACAGAGGCTTTTCCACATACCAGAAAACCAAATACAGGAACAACCCGAACTGGCAGATTGCCCTGGATTTTAAAAGCCAGTTCCCGGATATTCCGATGATTATTGATCCTTCCCATATCTGCGGGAACAGGACCGGATTGGCAGACATCACACAGGAAGCCCTGAACGTAGGTTACCAGGGTGCAATGATTGAAACCCACAGCAATCCGGATGAGGCATGGAGCGATGCTGCGCAGCAGATTACCCCGGAAGTTCTTGCTTCATTAATAGGCAACCTGAAAGTAAGAAATACTGATCTGGCTGAATTTGAAGGGGATATGGGCAGGCACCGGACCCTGATTTCCGATATTGATTTCCAGCTGATCGAACTTCTTTCCCAGAGGATGAAAATTTCAGAGCAGATCGGCAAGCTTAAAAAAGAAAACGATATCGCTATTTTCCAGCCGGAACGGTGGAAGGTAATCCGGGAATATGCCGATCAGAAAGCAGGGGAAACAGGAATGTCCAAGGAATTTATCGAAAGGGTATTCAAGACCATTCATGAAGAATCCATTGAAGTTCAGAACAATATTATGATCAACAGATAAGTGTTGGGAAAACAGGGCTTTGGAAGTCAGGGATTTTTTACCCTTATTTCTAAGCCCTAATTTCTTATATTTGTATGATCTTACGATATGAAAGGAAAAGTCATTAAATCCACAGGAAGCTGGTATCAGGTTTTGGATTCGGAATCCGGTAAAGTTTTTGAAGCAAGAATCCGCGGGAAATTTAAATTAATCAAAACCCGGCTTACGAACCCGCTTGCGGTAGGAGACTTTGTGGAATTCCAGCTGGAGCAGGACGATGTGGCGTGGATTACAAAAATTGATCCCCGTAAGAATTACCTGATCAGGAAATCAGTTAACCTTTCAAAAGAAGCCCATATTATTGCATCCAATATAGATCTGGCCTGTTTTATTTTTACCCTGAAACATCCTGAAACCTCACTTGGTTTTTTAGACCGGTTCCTGGCATGCTGTGAAGCATATAATATCAAGCCGATCATTCTTTTCAACAAAATTGATGTCCTGCACGAAGAGGAAATCGAAATTGTAAAAGACATAGAATTCCTCTATCAGGAAATAGGGTACGACTCCCTGGAAATTTCTTCCTATTCAAGGCTGAACCTGGAGCAGCTGCAGGATATTGTGGTAGATAAAACCTCTGTGTTCTTCGGGCATTCCGGCTGTGGAAAATCAACACTGGTGAATGCACTGCAGCCCGGCCTGAACCTGAAAACTTCTGAAATTTCAGATACTCACTTAAAAGGCAAGCATACCACCACTTTTGCGCAGATGCACTTCTGGGATTTTGGCGGCAATGTTATTGATACCCCCGGCGTTCGGGAATTTGCAATGATCGATATTCAAAAGGAAGAAGTACAGCATTATTTTCCGGAGATTTTCAGAAAAAGAAAAGCATGCAAATTCCATAACTGTATGCATATCAATGAACCGAAATGCGCTGTTTTGGATGCTTTGGAAACAGGGGAAATCCAGCATTCCCGGTATGCCACTTACATTAAGCTGATGGAGGAGGCTGAAGAAACGGCCCAGAAATAATCCTTAACTTTTTATCATCCATTCATTATCTTTTATACTTTGTGTAAAGGATAAATCTCTGTTTCTATTAACCTAATAAAACCGCAGTACTGAAAAACAAGGCATAAAAAAACCCAGCCGAAGCTGGGTAAAAACTAATAACCATGAAAACTCAAATTAAACATGAGAATCGAATCAATAGTAACAAATGTTATGCCAAAATAAATGTTAACTTTTGCTAAAAAGTGTTATTTTGTGTTAAAATTAATTTAAATCACAGGAAAGGATTTTTTTTGTATTTTTGCGCCATTAAAAAATATAAAATTTTATGTCTAACATTACATTCACAATGATCAAGCCTGATGCAGTAGCAGACGGACATATCGGTGCTATATTGGGTAAAATCTCAGAAGGCGGATTCAAAATCAAAGCTTTAAAATTAACTCAGCTTACCGTTGCTGATGCTAAAAAATTCTATGAAGTACATGCAGAGAGACCTTTTTACGGGGAATTGGTGGATTTCATGAGTTCAGGGCCTATTGTAGCTGCAGTTTTGGAAAAGGACAATGCTGTTGAAGCTTTCAGAACTTTAATCGGATCTACCAATCCTGCAGATGCTGCAGAAGGGACCATCAGAAAAATGTTTGCAAGAAGCATTGGGGAAAATGCCGTTCACGGTTCAGATTCTGATGAAAACGCACTTATCGAAGCCCAGTTCCATTTTTCAGGAAGGGAGATTTTCTAAGAATCATCAGCTTTAAAATACAGGATCCGGGGAATGAATATTTCTCCGGATTTTTATTTCCTTGTATTTTAATCTGCTTAGAGCCTGTTCCGAAATTATACTTTTGCATTTTATAACCGATTTAGTAAGTTCAGCAGATTTTTATCGGTGTAAATATCCGGTTCTGTACAATCGTATAGATTTCCAGGAGATTGTACTTTCAGCCAGTATATACAGTTTTTAAGTTCAGTTCAATAGCTTGAATATAATTTTCAAACCTGATTTTCAACAGTGCCGAAAATCTGAATAACCCACCATAATGGATGAAAAATTATTTTGCAGAATAAATGCAGTCAGGCTCTTGATTATTCATATCTTTAAAAATCAATAATAAAAATGCGGTTTATATCACCATTTACATTTTGATATCTGAATAGGTCAGTTTAAGGAACAATTGTTGTAACATTTAGTAAAACAAAAAATATGAAACTTCCGGCAATACTTATGGCAAGCCTGCTTACTGCAACTGCAGCAGCACAAACCACCAAACCAGTTGTAAAAACCACCAAAAAAACAGTGAAAAAGTCGGCTGATGTTAATACGGTAAAGTTAAAGAAAAACCAGCCGGTCGCTAAGAAAGATACCATTGTCAGGAACCACGGATACTGTCCTGCCTGCGGAATGGGATAATGAAAAGTCAACCTTTATTAGGCGTATCAATGATGGCTGAAACAGATTTTGTTTCTGCCATTCTTCCGTTATTGGAAAGCAATGAAATGGACGTGGTTGAATGGTCATTCGATACTTTTTATCATATCCGTGAACCACAGTGGTTAAGCGACTTACTTGATTTTTATTCTGACAATAAAAGACTGCTGGGCCATGGTGTCTATTATTCTTTATTTGATGCAAAATGGACTGAACGGCAGGACGTATGGCTTCAGAAGCTCAAAATTGAAGCTGAAAAACGCAGCTATACCCACATTACCGAGCATTTTGGTTTTATGAATACGGAAAACTTCCACCAGGGAGTTCCCTTACCCGTTCCCCTGCATCCTGAAATTTTAAAATTAGGAAAAGACCGGCTTCTCCGTATCCAGGATGTTGTGGAAGTCCCGATAGGCATTGAAAACCTTGCTTTCTCTTTTTCGCCAGATGACGTAAGGGAACAGGGTGAATTTCTGTACCGACTGATTGAAGATACCGACGGGTTTCTGATTTTAGACCTTCATAATGTATACTGCCAGGCTTCCAATTTTAACATGGAGATCATGGAGCTGGTTGATCTCTATCCTCTGGAGAAGGTAAAAGAAATCCATTTATCCGGCGGAAGCTGGGAAAACAGCATCTATACCAAAAATAAGTGGATCAGGAGGGATACCCATGACGATGCGATTCCGCAGGAATTATTTGATGTTCTGCCTGATGTTATATCACGTTGCAGCCATTTGAAATATATCATCATCGAAAGACTAGGGCATACGATAAAAACTGAGTCTGATAAACTGAGCTTTCTCAGTGATTTTAAAAAAGTAAGAAAGATTATAGATAATACAGAAGAGAAAGAAGAAATATCATACCCGTGGAAAAAGAAAAATACCGTTCTTAGAAATGACCCGTTGGAAAACCTTCTGCTGTTTGAAGATCAGAAAAACCTGAATAAACTTTTATTTGAGTCTCAGGATCCGGAAATAATCAGGAATTATGCATTCCGTTATTTTAAGACGGAAAAGTGGGATTTGGAAATGATTCATACGGCTGCTCAGATTATTAAAAAATGGAATCCTTATTAAATGCTGCACTTTTTACAAGGATTTAACGGTATGCAGTAAACGGTTATCTCAGAAAAATCAATGTCCGTAGAAATACGGTATGTTCAAATTCCGTATTTCTACGGAGGTTTGATATATTACTTTTTTTGCATCTTTACAACAGCATTAGAACAGGAGATTTAAGCATTAAAATGTTCACAACTAATAACCGTTAAACGCTCAGATTTCCAGAAAGGATAAGGCAGCTAAATTTTTTTAGCTGCCTTTTTATGTAATGTGACAGGATTGATTAAAGATCCGGTTAAGCAATAACAGATCTAAAAATCAAATCTTCAGTAATTCGATTGTCTTTTCCGGGCTTTCTGCAGAGAAAACAGCATTCCCTGCAACCAGGACATCTGCGCCGGCATCAAACAATTTAGCTGCATTGTCAAGGTTTACGCCGCCGTCAATTTCAATCAGCGCAGTGGAATTGTTGCTTAAGATTAAATCTTTGGTTTCAGCGATTTTTTTATAGGTATTTTCAATGAATTTCTGGCCTCCGAATCCGGGGTTTACGCTCATCAGCAATACAAGGTCAAGATCGGCAATGATATCTTCCAGCATCAGCACCGGAGTGGAAGGGTTTAAAACCACACCTGCCTTTGCGCCCAGGCTCTGGATATGGTGGATGGTCCTGTGAAGATGCGTGCAGGCTTCATAATGGACAGAAACCAGGTCTGCGCCGTGGCTGATGAATTCCTCAACATATTTGTCCGGCTCTACAATCATCAGGTGGACGTCTACAAACTTTTTGGCATGCTGCTGAACGGTTTTCATCACCGGAAAACCGAATGAGATATTGGGAACAAACCTGCCGTCCATAATATCGATATGGAACCAGTCGGCCTGGGAATTGTTCACCATTTCAATATCTCTCTGCAGGTTCCCGAAGTCTGCGGCTAAAAGGGAAGGAGCAATAAGCTTCGTTTTCATTTTTACTTTTATAAGATTTTAAGATAAGAGATATGAGATTTCAGACTTAAAATTATCAATGTAAATGATCAGGTCTTGTATCTGCAGTCTGGCCTCTCATAATCTTTAGTGATATTTTAACTTCATTTCCGGCTGGATGCTCAGCAGTGTTTCGTAAATAAGCTTAATTACATTTCCTACATCTTCCTTGGAAACCATTTCCACCGTTGTGTGCATATACCGTAAGGGCAGGGAAATGAGCGCGCTCGGTACACCGCCGTTTGAATGGGCGAAAGCATCGGTATCGGTCCCGGTTGCCCTGCTGGCTGCCGCTCTCTGGAAAGGGATGTTTTTGGTTTTAGCCGTTTCAATAACCAGTTCCCGGATGATGTGGTGTACGCTTGGCGCAAAGAACACTACCGGCCCGTCACCGCATTTCTGGTCACCTTCCTTTTTCTTTTCAATCATCGGCGTAGTGGTGTCATGGGTAACATCCGTAACAATGGCGATATTGGGCTTGATGGTATCCGCAATCATATCGGCACCGTACAGACCGACTTCCTCCTGAACGGAATTGGTAATGTACAACCCGAACGGGAGATTATTCTTATTTTCACTTAAAAGCCTGGCTACTTCGGCAATCATAAACCCTCCGATGCGGTTGTCCAGTGCACGGCATACAAAATACCGGTCATTCATTTCAAAAAATTCATCGGGATAGGTAATCATGCATCCTACATAAATTCCCATATCCTCCACTTCCTGTTTGGAAACGGCACCGCAGTCAATAAAAATATTTTCAATTTTAGGAACAGGTTCATTCTGGGTTCCTCTCGTATGGATGGCCGGCCATCCGAAAACTCCTTTTACGATGCCTTTTTCACCATGGATATGAACTACTTTTGAAGGTGCAATGGTCTGGTCAGATCCTCCGTTCCGGATCACATAGATCAGGCCGTCATCTGTAATGTAATTCACATACCAGGAAATTTCATCCGCATGGGCCTCAATCACTACTTTAAATTCAGCTTCCGGATTGATGATCCCATAGCAGGTTCCGTAATGGTCTACTTCAACGGCATCAACATACGGCCTGATGTAATCCATCCATACTTTCTGTCCTTCATGTTCATAACCGGTAGGGGATGAAGTATTTAAATATTTTTGTAAAAATTTCAAAGATTTCTTATCAAATTTCATAAAAAAGGAATGATTTTTGCGTTTAATTTTTGTTATAATTAGGTGTAAAAATAATGAAATTTAACAAGATTACAGGTCTTTTTCTTTTCTTTTTGGGGATGAGTGTTTTCGGTCAGAAGGATTCTGTGATTGCCGTTCCGCTGAGCCAGTATCCGCAGGAACTGCTGAAAACGGATGAGTTCGGGAAAAAGTATTATTATGACGAACGCCAGAAAATGAAGGTCTATGAGATCAATGGGGAAACCGTTGTGGTCATGGATGAACTGGTACTGGTGAATAAACCGAAATTCAATAGTCAGCTTGACAGTAATTATTATTATTTCCTTAATAAAAAGCTGAACAGGGTATATCCTTTATTCGTAACGGCTCTTCAGCAGTACAGGGATATCCAGAAAGACATGAATGACATGGACAGTAAGGCCAAAAAAAAATATGTGCGGGACAGGCAGAGTATGCTGGCCGATCAGTATGAAAAGCAGCTGAGGGACCTCACCACAACGGAAGGCCAGGTTTTTGCAAAGCTGATGAACCGGGCAACCGGAAAAAATGTTTATGAAATCATCAAAGAACTGAGAGGCGGATGGAGTGCATTCTGGTGGAATGTAAAAGGAAAAATGGCAGATATAGACCTTAAGGATAAATACGATCCCTATGCCAACAGGACGGATCAATACCTGGAATCCCTTTTACAGTCTAACTGGAATTCCGGATACCTGCAGCCTTATCCCGGTGCAAAGGATTTTAAAATTTACAAATAATAGATGATATATAAAAAAATTCCTGTGAACTTCGGTTTACAGGAATTTTTCTTTCAGTTTGTCAAATACAATTTTGTCAACAGGCAGCGGAAACGGGTTGTCGGGCCTCCCGATTTCCACCCATTCTGTTTTTTCAATACAGGGATCAAGGATCAGGAAATCCTCTTCGTTAACGATATTGACCATATAATAAACGGTAAGCAGCTGCTCATTTTCCCTGAAACGGGACACCAGAAAATCTTCCTGGGTATACAGGTGCTCCACCACTTCAATTTTCACATTCAGTTCTTCGTCAAATTCCCGGTGCAGACAGTCTGTTATCCCTTCGCCGAACTCCAGTCCCCCTCCGGGAAATTTCATCAGGGGTTCACCGGCATACTCCTCAAATAAGGTCAGGACCTTTTTGTCCTTTACAGCACAGGCATATACCCTGACGTTGATCTTATCTATCATATATACTATTTTGTAAAGCTAATTTAGTGATTTTATACAGAAGTCAGAGGCTGGGAACCAGAAATTCGTTCAGAACAATAAGCTTCGTACAATCAGTAAGCCCTGGCTATTTATTTTGCGCGCACACAAATGAAGCTCTGCTAACTGCTTGTATCCGGCTCCTGTAATTTAACCGCATTAATCATCTCCCTTTTTCCCGGCGGCCCCTGTTTCTTTTCTACTTTAAAATTAAGTTCCTGCAGGATTCTCCTTACGCTGCCTTTGGAAGCATAGGTTGTTAACAGTCCGTTAACCGACATCTTGTCAGCAACCATTTCAAAGAGCGGCTTTTCCCAGAGGTCAGGCTGTACGCGTGCCCCAAAGCAGTCGTAATAAACCAGATTGATTTTGGGTAAGTCTGTGTTTTTCAGGTCGAAAAAGTCACATTGTATTTTTTTAAGATGGAAGCCTTTAACAATTTCAACCGGTTTTTCCCATTCTGCCTGATGAATTTTCTGATAAATATTTTTAAATTCAGGGTTATCGAAAAGCTCGGAATACGCCAGATCCTTCATTTCAGATTCATTAATGGGATATTTCTCGAGGGAAAAATAATTAATGATATGATTTTTGTCAGTTTTTAAATATTCATTAATTGTTACCAAAACATTCAAACCTGTTCCAAAACCGAGTTCTAAAATATTAATTTCATAATCATAGATAAGAATAAGTCCATTTTTGATAAACACATGTTCTGCTTCCTGGAGGGCTCCGTGATGGGAATGGTAGTTTTCATTTAAATCATTGATAAACAATGTTTTACTGCCGTCATTGGTGGTCCTGATTTCTCTTTTCAAGCTATTTTTTTACAAATTTACTCTAAAATTTTTATATTTAGAAAATTATATTAAATTTGTAGAACATCATAAAAAATTTTAGAAATGATAATTCAAAAAACTGAAAACTCCAGAATTTCTACATTCGATCCACACAATTTCTCTTTCGGTAATACTTTCATCGATCATATGATCATCTGTGAGTATGAAGACGGGAAGTGGGGGGATGTAAAATTGGTTCCTTACGGTCCTTTAGCTTTTACCCCTGCCATGATGGGCGTAAATTACGGACAGGCTTGTTTTGAAGGTATGAAGGCCTATAAAGACAAAGACGGACAGGTTTTCCTTTTCAGGCCGGAAAAGAATTTTGAACGTATCAATAAATCGGCTAAGCGCCTGGCAATGCCTGAAGTAACTGAAGAGATCTTTTTAGGCGGGCTCAAAGCACTGGTTGATATAGACAGGGAATGGATTCCTCAGGGAGAAGGCAATTCTTTATATATCAGACCGCTCATTTTTGCAACGGAAGAAGCATTAAAGGCAAGGGTTGCCAATAAATATATGTTTGCCATTGTGGCCACACCGGCAAAAAGCTATTATACAGAGCCTGTCTCCGTGAAAATTTCAGACCACTATTCCAGAGCAGCAAGCGGAGGGGTAGGTTCGGCAAAAGCTGCCGGTAACTATGCCGCTTCTTTCTATCCTACACAGCTGGCGATTGAAGAAGGGTATGAGCAGATTATCTGGACGGATGATGCCACCCATGAATATTTCGAAGAGAGCGGGACCATGAATGTTTTCGTAAGAATCAACGACACGATTTATACGCCGCCGACTTCAGAGAAGATCCTGGACGGGGTTACAAGAGACAGCTTTATCCATTTGTCTGAAAAAAGAGGAATTGAAGTAAAGATAGAGCCGATCAAAGTAAAGGATGTGGTGGAAGCCCAGAAAAACGGTACCCTGAAAGAAGTCTGGGGCGTAGGAACTGCTGTGGTAACTACGGTTTTCCAGGCATTGGGATACAACGGTGAAAAACTGGAGCTGCCGAGGTTATCAGATGAGGAAAGCTATGCAGCTATCCTGAAAAATGACCTGGTAAACTTACAGACCAATCTTTCGGAAGATCCTTTCGGATGGAGAGTAAAGGTTGACCACGTAATGGAAACGGCTTAACAACAGATTTTAAGCAGCATACAGCCGGGAATTTTTCCGGCTTTTTTTATTTGAGATCAGGCCGCTGATTCTGTGATCCCGGAAGATACAGCGGAGTTAAAAATCTCTGTCGGCAAAAGGCCCCTTCTTCACCGGCATGGCCATGGGTAAAATCTTAAATGTTAAAAAATATCCTTCAATAAACCCGACAAGTTTTGTAATTGATTCCTGAATTGTGTATTTTCGCAACAGCTTATGAAAAAGATATTCTTCATATCGGTATTGGCGATGGCAGGCTGCAGCAAAAATGCGCAGACCCATCCTCCTGTCGGCGGTGTACTGAGCCGGGACGACCTGAATATTTCCAGGGAACGGATGAAAAACCTCAATGCCCGGGAAAGAATGCAGATCCAGGAATGGATCAGCGGGCAGCCGGTAAAATTCTACCCGACGCAGCTTAATTACTGGGTAAATGCGGAAGGATTTGACCAGAGGCAGAGAAGGCAGGACAATACGGCGATTTCCTATTCCTATGACCTTTACGATTTTGATGAAACCAAGATCTATGACCATCCTATTGAACGGAGAGATGCCCGGTTCGGCCACTTTGACGAGCTGAAGGCAGTGGAAGATGCTTTGCGCTTTATCCATGATGGTGAGGAAGTTACGCTCTTGATTCCCTCTGCATTGGGATACGGAACCTACGGAGACGAAAAAAAGATAGATAACGACATTCCGTTAATCATAAAATTAAAAGCACTATAATCAATGAAATTGTTTAACAAAAATATAATTCTGGCGGCGGCAAGTATTTCGCTGATGAGTTGTACACCAATTTATAAAAAAATGAACGTAGACAAAGAAAC
>JAAIGE0101382258.1_pt1 | contig 13764 bp, 9 predicted proteins | sample 6487951 | NCBI WGS metagenome assembly JAAIGE01 (sample SAMN13974128, study PRJNA590717) | phyllosphere metagenome | biome: tomato field; feature: multiple bacterial spot infested tomato fields; material: tomato leaves; isolation source: leaves from tomato fields | host: Solanum lycopersicum ... | reverse complement strand
CTGGGCGACGCATGGCGCGCCGACCGAGGACAACGCCCATCCGCATGTCGCCGGCGCGGTCAGCGTGGTGCACAACGGCATCATCGAGAATTTCAAGCCGCTGCGCGACGAACTGATCGCGTCGGGCCGGCACTTCTCCAGCCAGACCGATACCGAAGTGGTCGCGCATCTGGTCGACCGGGCGCTGGAGAAAACCGGCGATCCGGTGGCGGCGGTGCGCGACGTGCTGCCGCGCCTGCACGGTGCGTTCGCGCTGGCGATCCTGTTCCGCCAGCATGACGACCTGCTGATCGGCGCGCGGCTCGGCTCACCTTTGGTCGTCGGCTATGGCGAGGGCGAGACCTTCCTGGGTTCCGACGCGCTGGCGCTTGCCCCGCTGACGCAGCGCATCGCCTATCTGGAGGAGGGCGACTGGGTCGTCATCACGAAAGACGGCGCGGAAATCTTCGACAAGGACAATCGCCCCGTCGAACGCCCCGCCACCATTTCCGGCGTGACCGGCGAGCTGATCTCCAAGGGCAATCACCGCCATTATATGCTCAAGGAGATTTACGAGCAGCCGGTCGTCGTCGCCCAGACCCTACGCTCCTATCTTCAGCGGATGGAGGATCGCGTCTCGCTGCCGGTTCCCGACTTCGACCTCGGTACGATCCGCCGGGTCACCATCGTCGCGTGCGGCACCAGCTTCTATGCCGGGATGGTCGCCAAATATTGGATCGAGCAATTTGCCCGCGTCCCCGTCGATATCGATGTCGCGAGCGAGTTCCGCTATCGCCAGCCCGTGATGGAAGACGGCGGGTTGATGATCGTCATCAGCCAATCGGGCGAGACCGCCGACACGCTCGCCGCTTTGCGTCACGCCCGTGCCGAAGGGCAAAAGATCGCCGCCGTCGTCAACGTGCCGACCAGCAGCATGGCGCGCGAAGCCGACCTGCTGCTTCCCACCCATGCCGGGCCGGAAATCGGCGTCGCCTCGACCAAGGCTTTCACCTGCCAGCTTGCGGTTCTGGCCGCCTTTGCTGCCAATCTGGCCCGCGCCAAGGGGCGGCTCGACGCAAAGGCGGAGAAGGAGCTGGTGCGCCACCTCGCCGAAGCGCCCGCAGCCTTGAACGCCGCGCTCGCCTATGACGAGTCGATCGAGGATATGGCGCATCTGGTCGCCGGGGCGCGCGACGTGCTCTATCTCGGACGCGGGCCGGACTATCCTTTGGCGCTCGAAGGCGCGCTCAAGCTCAAGGAAATCAGCTATATCCATGCCGAAGGCTATGCCGCTGGCGAAATGAAGCATGGGCCGATCGCGCTGATCGATGAAGCCGTGCCGGTCATCGTCCTCGCGCCCAGTGGCCCGCTGTTCGAAAAGACCGTCAGCAACATGCAGGAGGTTCAGGCGCGGGGCGGCAAGGTCGTGCTGATCTCCGACTATGATGGCGTTCAGGCGGCGGGCGAAGGGTGCATCGCCACCATCACCATGCCAAAGGTCCACCCGCTGATCGCGCCGATGGTCTATGCCGTGCCGGTGCAACTGCTTGCCTATCATGTCGCCGTGCAAAAGGGCACCGACGTCGATCAGCCCCGCAACCTCGCCAAAAGTGTGACGGTGGAGTGACGCTTCGTCCCAAAGCGGGGCGGCGTTAACCCTGTTCCGCAATTGGATGCCGTAGGGGCGCGGGCTAAAAGCGCATCATGCGCCTGATCCCCACTGTCCTGCTCGTATCGACCGCCATCGCCGCCAGCGCCGTGGCGCAGGAACGGCCCGCCCCCTTCGTCGTGGAGGAAAGCGGGCGATCCTTCGGCACGCTGGCGCAGGCGTTGGGTGCCATCGGCGAGGGGCGCGGCACGATCCGCATCGCGCCCGGCACCTATCGCGAATGCGCGGTGCAGCAGGGCGGCGACGTCACGCTGCGCGCCGCGACGCCCGGCTCGGTGATCTTCGACGGCATGGCGTGCGAGCAGAAGGCGGCATTGGTCCTGCGGGGACGCTCCAGCAGGATCGAAGGCATCGTCTTCCAGAATATCCGTGTGCCCGACGGCAACGGCGCAGGCATCCGACTGGAGAGCGGCAACCTGTCCGTCGCCAACAGCCTGTTCCGCAACAGCGAGGAAGGCATATTGACGGGTGACTATGCGGGCGGCCAAGTCAGCATCGACAAGTCCACCTTCCGCAAGCTCGGCCGCTGTGACCGCGATCTCGATTGCGCGCATGGCGTCTATATCGGACGGCTTGCCAGCCTCTCGGTCACCAACAGCCGTTTCGATCAGGGCGACGGCGGCCATTATCTCAAAGCCCGCGCCGCGAGGGTCGCGATCACCGGCAACAGTTTCGACGACAGCGCCGGTCACCTCACCAACTATATGATCGACCTGTCCAACGGCGCGAGCGGCATCATCAGCGGCAATGAAATGGTGCAGGGCAAGGACAAGGACAACTGGTCGGCCTTCATCACCGTCGCGCCGGAGGGGCGCGAGCATGACAGCAGCGGCCTGACAATCGAAAACAACAGCGCCTCCTTCGTGCCCGGCGTGACGCGCAATTCCACCTTCGTCGCCAACTTCACCGACGATGGGGTCAGGATCGGGCAAAACCGCCTCGCCCCCAGCATGAAGGCAAAGGACCGGCGCTGACGCCAAGAAAACCACGCCGTGCCCTACAGGACAGGCTTGTGCGCGCTGCCATGCTGACGGATAATCGCGCGATGCGTACCACCTACAACAGCGCCACCGTTCGCCTCTATCATCTGAGCGATGCCGATGGCGGCGGTGCGGCCACGACCCTCTTCTACGGTCCCCTCAGCGAAGCAATAACCATCGCCGAGCAGCAGCCGCAGGATATGCAGGACGGCCTGTTTCTGGCGACCGACAACGATGTCGTCGCCTATCTCGACCTGATCGAGGACTAAGCGCGCTCGCCGAACCCGCGCCTTTCAGAAGGAAAAGTTCACCGCTACCGCATAGGTGCGCCCGAAGTTGGAGGTGTAGAGCGGATCCTTCCGGGTCGTGTCGGTGAACAGGTTGTTCTGTTCGTTGGTGATGTTGGAAACTTCCGCGATCAGCTTGATATTCTCGGTGAGATTGTAGGAGGCGGAGGCATCGACGAAGATCGTCTTGCTTGCGCCGTTCGCATCGCTGTCCTGCGGACCGGGAATGCCGGTCTGATACGCGGCGCGATAATTGACGGTGGAGCGAATGCTGAAGCGATCATCCTCATAATAGAGCGTACCGCTGGCCGTCTCGGGCGACAGGCCGACCAGCGGGGCTGAACGGATTCCGCCACCTGCAACGATATAGTCGATGTTGGACCGCACCCGCGTGAAGTTGGCGAGCAGCCCGAAATTGCTGAGTACGCCGGGAAGAAAGCGGAACGGCAGTTGCAGATTGACCTCGAACCCGCGCAGCGGTCCGCCCTGCGTGTTGTTGACGCGGGTAATGCTGAACTGTTCGTCGATCGTGACACCGCTGCCCGCGCCGACCAGCAGCGATGCGGGCAGGCCCAGGTCGCGGAACGGCACCAGCACCGGCGGCGTCGTCTGGATATAGGTTTCGATATTCTTGTAGAAATAGGCGACCGATATCAGCGATCCCGGCGCAAAATACCATTCCAGTGCGGCGTCGATCGTATTGGCGCGGATCGGATCGAGCTGCGGGTTGCTGAACGATCCCGTGCGGGTCGCGACGTTGACGCTGCCGCTCGGCGTCAACTGGCCGTAGGAAGCGCGCGACATGACCCGCGCAGCGGACAGGCGACCGATCAGCGTCGGCGTAATGTCGATCGCGACGTTGGCCGACGGCAACCAGTCGGAATAGGACCGGTCGACTGCCGATATCACGCCGACCGTCGGATATTGCGATCCGGCGGGCGCGGCCGTGGGGATTGTACCTTCGGTATGGAAGTCGGTGTGGACGTATCGGACACCCGCTTCACCCCGGATCGTCACCGGCAACACGTCCTGCGTGTTGAACTTCGCCATGACATAGCCGGACTTGTAGGTCTCCTGCACCGTCGCATAATAGCTGGCGCATTCGATGCCGCAGAATTTGTAGACATTGTCATAGTCCACCGCCGCGCGGAACTTGTCCGGATCGATCGCGGCGAAATCCTGCATGTTGCCGCCCAGATTCTTGCCCACGCCCTTCGTTACGAAGGTGATGTCGCGCAAGGTGACCCCGGCAGGCAGCGTCAGCGGCAGGCGCTGGGTCGGGATCAGGTCGCGCTGGCGCTGAGTGTAATCGCTGGTGCGATATTGCCCGCCGGCCTGAAGCGTGAAGCCCGGTGCCGCTTCCCATTCGGCGTTCAGCTCGAACGTCTTGTTGAGGATGCGGTTGCGACGGTTGAAGTTGCTGATCTGCCCGCGCTGGTCGCCATTGGGCAAGGGCGGGCCATATTGGAAGATCGACGGATCGGTCAGGTCGACGCCGTAGCCGAGCTTCGGAATATTCGGGCTATCGCGGAAATCGATCGAGAAATTGTCGGTGTCGTTGACGTCCATTGCCACCTGAAGACGATCGACGTGCAGCACCGATTCCGAAATCCCGGCCAGGCCGAACACGCGGAAGCTGTCGCTGAACCTATGGTCGAGATTGAAGTTCGCCTGGCGGAAGGTGGATGTGAAATGTTCGTCCTGCATTTCAGATCGCAGGTCGACGCCATCCCACAGCCCGTGGATCAGCGACCCATTGTCGTCCACCTCGATTTCGCGGATCGACATCATCGGCTGGCCGTTGTTGGACGCGGTTCGGCCCATCGATCGCGCGTCGAGCATCGTGTCGAGGCGATCGACCTTGAACCGCGCATACAGGCCGTCGATCGAAATGTCGGTACGGTCGCTCGGCTTCCACTGAAGCGTCACGGTTCCCGCCAGTCGTTCCTGCTCCTGGCTCGACTTCACCGGTCGGGGCAGGCGCGGCAGGAATACGCCACCGCCCGGTCGCCCGGACACGCCGGTGCGGCTCATGATATAATCATAGGCTTCCTTGGTGCTGGTGCGCGGGTTGCCGGTCGAACAATTATTGGCGTCCGCGCCGACCCGCGTACCGCTGTTGGCGTAGGTCGGCGAAGGGCTGTTCACTGCAACGCCATTGTAGGTATAGCCGATCGGCGTGCAGTAGGGGAAAAGGATCGACTGGGTGGTCGTCGCACCGGGCGCGGTCGGCACGGTCTGCGCCTGACCCGCGACATAGGATGGCAGAACGTCCACTGCCGAATAGGCATATTCCTCGATATGCCGCTTGGAATAGGCGATGCTGCCAAGGATGCCGAACGTGTCGCCGAACTTCTTCGATATCAGCGCGGACAGGCGCGGGTCGGCTTTCTTGGCGATATCGTTGTAGATCCCGCGCGCTGTCGCAGACACAGTGAAATCCTTCTTGGAATCGAACGGCTTTGGCGCGCGCAGATCGACCGTAGCGCCCAGCGATCCTTCCTCCACATCGGGGGAAGTCGTCTTGCGCACCGACAGCGCCGAAAAGATTTCGGTGGGGAAGGTCACGAAATCGAACGATCGACCGCCTGCGACGCCGCCGCGAATGTCGGTGCCGCTGACCTGCGATACGCCCTCCATGCCGTTGATGCGGACACGGGTGAATTGCGCGCCGAGGCCACGGACCGAAATATTGCGCCCTTCGCCGCCGTCACCGCGCGACAGGGCGACGCCCGGAATGCGCTGCATCGATTCGGCGAGATTGGAATCGGGAAACTTGCCGATATCTTCGGCGAGGATGCTGTCTACCGCCGCCGTCTCCTCTCGCTTTTGCGCAAGCGCGTTATTGAGCGCCGCGCGAAAGCCCGTCACGACGATGTCGGCGGCAGGAACATCCTGCTGCGGCGACGGGGCGGGGGGCGGTGGCTGATTGGGAGTGGTGGCTGTCTGTGCGGATACGGACGTCGTGCCCGCCAGACCCAATAGGCTGATCGATACCAGAAGGTCACGCTTCGTGCGGTGATAGCGGGCCATAGTCCCTCTCCCCTGTAAACCGGACGAGGCGACCATGACGCGCCGCGTCGGCATTGTGTCGGCGGTGCGTTATGCCCTTGCCATGCTGTCAGCTACCATTGACAGACTTGTAAGACAATACAATCTGACAACTGAAGGGTAAGACGAGCCTTTTGCTGGACCGCGCGCCTGAAATCTAAGGGAAAATTGATATTCGTTGCGGATTTCTAATAAACTGCCACGGACTGTCCGCTCAGATTCAGCCGTCTCAGACCGACCGCCGCGCCAATGCTCTACGACGCTGATTCGCTTCGGCCCGCGCCCGTTCCACCGCTTCGGTTTCGGTGACGTCGAGCAGATGATCGATGACCCGCGCCAGATGATCGCGCATCGCATTGCGCGCATCGACCGGCGACCGCGCCTCTAGCGCACGGAGGATGCGGCCATGCTCCGCCATCCGGCTTTCGGTGCCAAGGCTCCCTGCCTTCACCAGTACTTCGCGGGCGAGGGGGGAGCGAAATCGCATGTCCCAGAAATCGCTGACGGCCGCGATGATCACTGCGTTGCCGGTCGCTTCGGCAATGGCGATATGAAACCGGCGATCCGCATCTTCGGCGGCCTTGGTGTCGTCCTGGTCCATTTCCGCCAGAAGCGCGCGTAATTCCGCCAGTTGCTCCTCATCAATCTCAGTGGCGGCAACGGCGGCGACCTCGCCTTCCAGCAATCGCCGGGCTTCGGTAATCTCGAACGCGCCGATGTCCAGTTCCCGATCCGCGTCGGTGGTCGTGGAGGCCATCACGAACACGCCCGCGCCTTTGCGCGCTTCCACCAATCCCTGCATTTCCAGAGCGATCATGGCTTCGCGCACGGTAGGGCGACTGACCTTGAAACGCTCGGTCAGATCGCGTTCCGCAGGCAGTCGCGATCCCACGGGATAGAGGCCATTGGAAATATCGGCGATGATGGCCTGCACGATCGTCCGGTACAGTTTGCCGCCACTTTCCGTCATCCGCATCGTCATTCTCACCCTTGGAGTGGATAGGGCATCCTGTCCGGCATCAGGAAGTCTTTCCCGCAATTCGCCTATCGCCGCGTTGTGCAAAAGGCGATATCCTTGCAGCCGATAAAACGCCTGACATCGTTCTTGCAACTGGCCTGACCACTCATTAGGCTATCGTGCATAAAGGCGCAATCGGATCATGCGCTCAGACATGCGGAGAGGGATCGCCATGATGAAGGGCATCGCGTATCTGACATTGGCTACGCTGTCGGTCGCGCTCGCTGCGGCGCAGTCCGGCGTGCCTTGGCACAATGTCGCACCCGACGCATCGCTCAAGGGCTGGCATGTCACGGGTGGCAAAGCGACCTTCGCAATCGAGAATGGCGAACTCGTCGGCCGGGCAGCGCCCGGATCGACCAACAGCTGGCTGGTGTCGGACGCGACCTACGGCGATTACATCATGGAATATGACGCCAAGACCGATCCGGCGCTCAATTCCGGTGTCATGATCCGGGGACAGAGCAGGCCCGACTATCGCAATGGCGTCGTCCACGGCTATCAAGCCGAAATCGACCCGTCGCCGCGCGCCTGGAGCGCCGGCCTCTACGATGAGCAGCGCCGCCAGTGGCTCTACACGCTCGGGCGCAACGATGCGGCGCGGCGCAGCTTCAAGTCGGGCGACTGGAACCACTACCGGATCGAAGCGATCGGCAATCGTCTGCGCACCTGGATCAACGGCGTGCCCGCCGCCGACGTGATCGACGATGTCGACGCACGCGGCTTTATCGCATTTCAGGTCCACGCGATTTCCGATGCGGAAGCTGTTCGAAAGCCCGAAGTCCGCTTCCGCAACATCCGCATCGTCACGGACAATCCGGGGCACTTCGCACGGCCCGACACGCAGATCGCGCAACAAGGCTGGTTGTCCAATTCATTGTCCAGCAAAGAGCGGCAGGAGGGCTGGAAGATGCTATGGGATGGCCGCACCGGCACTGGCTGGCGTAGCGCGAAAGGCGGCGCATTGCCGACCAAGGGCTGGTCGATCGCCGACGGCATCCTCTCGGTGGAAGGCGGCGGCGGTGATATCCTGACGGCGCGCACCTATCGCAATTTCGAACTGTCCGTCGATTTCCGACTGACCCCCGGCGCCAATAGCGGCATCAAATATTTCATCGACACCGATTTGCTCAAGGCGAAGGGAGAGGCGGTCGGGCTGGAATATCAGTTGCTGGACGACGCTCGCCATCCCGACGCCAAGCAAGGTCGCGATGGCAATCGCACCGTCGGCTCGCTCTATGACCTCATCACGGCGCGAAACCTGTCGGACCCGAGCAGCCCCGGCAAACGCGTCAACCCGCCCGGCGAATGGAACCGCGCCGTCATCATCGTACGCGGCAATCATGTCGAACATTGGCTGAACGGGTTCAAAGTCGTCGAGTTCGAACGGGGATCGCCCGCGTTCAAGGCGCTGGTGGCGCAGAGCAAATATGCAGGCAGGCCGCAATTCGGCGAAGGGGCGGACACTCCGATCCTGCTTCAGGATCATGGCGACCGCGTCGATTTCCGCTCGATCAAGCTGCGCGAATTTTAAGGGGGACGACATATGGACCGCCGGACGATGATCAAGGCTGCGGGCGCGGCAATGGGCGTCGCCATCAGCGCGCGCAGCTATGCCCGTATCGTGGGTGCGAACGACCGACTGAATGTCGCGATCATCGGCGTCAACGGCCGCGGCCAGGCGCATATGAGCGCCTTCGTCAAACAGCCCAACGTGCAGGTCAGCGAGTTCGTCGATGTCGATTCGGCGATCCTTGCCAAGCGTGCCGGGGAATTCGCGGCAAAGGGTCATGCGGCACCCAGGACGGAGCGTGACTATCGCAAGATGCTGGACCGCAAGGATATCGACATCGTCACCGTCGCGACGCCCGACCATTGGCACGCAAAGCTGGGCGTCGATGCGATGGATGCCGGCAAGAATGTCTATCTGGAAAAGCCGATCGGCATCGCCCCTGCGGAGGGCGAAGCGCTGATCGCGACGCAGAAGCGCACCGGGCGCGTCCTTCAGGTCGGCAACCAGCAACGCTCCAGCCGCGAAACCCGCCAACTGGCTGATCTGATCCGTGCGGGCGAACTCGGCGACATCTATGAAGCGCAGACATGGTACGCCAACAACCGCAAGACGATCGGTCGCGGGCATGAGACGCAGCCGCCCGCCACGCTCGATTGGGATATGTGGCAGGGACCACGGCCGCGCGGTCCATATCGCTCCAACCTCGTCCCCTATAATTGGCACTGGTTCTGGAAGTACGGCACCGGCGAACTGTGCAACAATGCGATGCACGAACTGGACGTCGCGCGCTGGATGATGGGGCTGACCTATCCGCAAACGGTGACGGCGCGCGGCGGGCGGCGCTTCTATCGCGACGATGATTGGGAGATGTATGATTCGCTCGCGCTCGACCTCATCTATCCTGATGGACGCGCGATCCGTTGGGCAGGCGAAAGCTGCAACGCGATGCTGCGTTACGGTCGCGGGCGTGGCGTGCTGCTGCTGGGAACCAAAGGCTCCGCTGTCGTCGATCGCAACGGATATGAGCTGTTCGATCTGGCGGGCAAGCAGACCAAAGCCGTCGCCGCTCCGGCGAGTTCGGAGACGACCGGCACTGTCGGCGAAGGTGAACTGGACGTCTATCACGCCGCCAACTTCATTGATGTGATCCGGGGGCGGACCAAGGCGTTGGCGTCCCCGATCGCGGAAGGACATATCAGCACCACGCTCTGCCATCTTGGCAATATCGCCTATCGCACCCAGTCCGAACTGACGCTTGATCCTGTGACCGGCAAGCCGCGCGGGGCCGAAGCGATGAAGCTCTGGTCGGTCGATTATGAGCCAGGCTGGGGCATCAGAGCCTGACCATTACAGCTCTCCAGAGCGCGACCGAACGCTTCTTCGCCATGGGCACGCGGCTCGAACTGCATGTCTTCGGAGCGGGCGACGATGAAGCATTGCCGATGGCGCGGCGCGCGATCGAGGCGGTGGATGACGCGCTGACGATCCACCGCCCCTCCGCCACGACGATGCTCAACGATCGATTGCGGCGTGACGGACAAGCGGCGGTGGATGACCCTGTCTTGCTCGACGCGCTCATGGAAATCGAGGCGGCACAACTTATGACGCGCGGCCTGTTCGATCCGGCAGTCGGTTCGGCGGGATGGGGCGCGATTGCCTTCGATCGGGCCAAAGCGCGAATGGTGGCGACCGGCCCGGTCGCGCTGGATTTCGGCGGATTTGGCAAGGGGTTCGCGCTGGATCGCGCCTGCGCGGAGTTGCGGACCGCCGGAGTCACCTCTGCGCTGCTGTCTGCGGGCGAAAGTTCGATCGCGGTCATAGGTGAGCATCCGCTTGGCGGCGGCTGGCCGTTTGCCGTTCCGCATCCGCTGCAACCGGGGGACGCGCTCATCGAACTCGAATTGCAGGATGAAGCGCTGTCCATATCCTCCACGGTCGGCGGCGGTACGGACGCACCCGATCGCGCGGCGATGATCCGACCGGGCGATGGCACCATGGTCGCGGAAGCGAGGCTGACGATCGCCGTCGCCCCCCGCGGATCGCTTGCTGAAATGATGAGCACCGCATTGCTGGTTGCCCCCGACGATCAGGTGCCGCATCTTGTCGCCGATCGGCTTACGCGTCGGTTCCGTTTTGATTTTCCTCGCGCGGCGACGACGCCCGCTAAATCAATCAGGATGGTTTCATAATGCAGGAGAAGGACTTCGACCTCACGCGGCGGTCTTTCGTCGACCGGGTGCTGATGGCGGCGGCGGGTACGGGCATGGCGGCGGCCGCGCCCTGGACGGCCTTTGCCGCGACCGCACGGCCCGATCAGGGTGATCGCGTTCGGATCGGCTTTATCGGCACGGGTGATCGCGGTCGAACCCTGATCCAGAATCTTGCCAAAACCCGCAACTGCGCGGTCGTATCGATCTGCGACACTTATGACGTCAATCTGGCAAAGGGTCGGGTGCTGGCACCCAACGCGCGAACCTTTACCGATCATCGCAAGATGCTGGAGACAGGCGGGCTGGACGCCGTGGTGATCGCGACGCCGCTGCATGTTCATGCCCGGCAGACACTGGATGCGTTCGACGCCGGACTGCACGTCTGGTGCGAAAAGGCGATGGCCCGCACGATTGACGATTGCAGCGCGATGGTCGCGAAGTCGCGTTCGACCAACAAGGTGCTTCAGATCGGGCATCAGCGCATGTTCCACCCGACTTACCTCAATGCGCTGAAGCGCACGAAGGCGGGCGAGATCGGCACGGTTACCCAGATCCGCGCAAGCTGGCATCGGCAGAATAGCTGGCGACGCGCGGTGCCCTCCGGCGTTCCCGATCGCCAGATCAACTGGCGCCTCTATCGCGACAGTTCGGCAGGGTTGATGACGGAACTGGCGACGCACCAGTTACAGATCGGCGACTGGTTTTTCGACGCCGCGCCGCAGCGGGTGATGGGATCGGGCAGCATCTGCTTCTGGAAGGATGGGCGCGAAGTCTACGACCATGTCGCGCTGATCTACGAATATGCCGGCGGGCGGAAGCTGGTCTACACCTCACTGCTCAACAATGCGCGCTATGGCTGCGAAGAACAGATCATGGGCAGCAAGGGCACGATCGAGCCGGAACTGGGCCGCATCTATCAGGAATTGCCGCCACGCGTTGCGACGCTGGAGCGAATGAAGAAGGATATCGTGAAGGGCAAGAAGCGCGCCGTGCCGATTGGCGGGGCGACCTGGTTTCCCGAACTGCCCATCACCACGCCGGGCGAGTCGCTCGGCTGGAGCGACTATGACGAGACGATGTTGCAGTTCGAGGGCTTTGGCGAAGCGGTGCGCGCGGGCAAGCCGCTGCCCGGCCTCTTGCAGCAAGCCTATCAGGCGAGCGTCGCATCCCTGCTGGGCGAGCAGGCGATGGATCAGGGCAAGGCGCTCGATTGGCCGACCGGGCTGATTTCATTTTCTTGAGAATGGGGGATATCGAGCCATGACCGACATCAATCGCCGGGCCATCCTGAACATCGGGCTTGCCGCAGGCGTTGCGGGCCTTGCCAACGATGCGCTCGCGCAATCCGTAATGCGCGGCGACGCCCCGACCGAGGGCGCGCCTGCGCGGCCTGCACCCGAAGCCAAATATCGCGTGCCTTTTGCCGTGATCGGCCTCGACCACAATCATATCTATGGCATCACCGACGCCATGATCCGGGGAGGGGGCGTTCTTACAAGCTTCTACGCGAGCGATCCCAAGCAGGTCGCCGCCTATCGCGCCCGCTACCCCGGCGTGAAGCTGGCGCGATCCGAAGACGAGATATTGAACGACAAGGCGATCAAGCTGGTGTGCAGCGCGGCGATCCCCAGCCTGCGCGCACCGCTTGGCATCCGCGTGATGCGGGCGGGCAAGGATTATCTGAGCGACAAGGCCGCCGTCGTCACCTTGAAGCAACTGGCGGAGGTGCGGGCGGCGATCAAGGAAACCGGTCGTAAATATGGAATCATGTATTCCGAACGGCTGGAAGTGCCCGCTGCCGTTATGGCAGGGCAACTGGTCCATGACGGCGCAATCGGAAAGGTCATCCAGACGATCAACCTCGCTCCCCATCGCCTGTCCGCGCCGACCCGCCCCGCCTGGTTCTGGAATACGGGAGAGAATGGGGGCATACTGACCGATGTCGGCAGCCATCAAGCCGATCAGTTCGTCTATCTGACCGGCAGCAAGACGGCGCATGTCGTCGCATCCCAGACGGGGAATTTCGGGCATCCCGATCATCCGCAGTTCCAGGACTTCGGCGACATGATGGTAAATGGCGATGGTGGCACGGGCTATGTCCGCGTCGACTGGTTCACGCCCGATGGCCTGCCGACATGGGGTGACGGCCGCCTCTTCATCCTGGGTACTGAGGGCTATATTGAACTTCGCAAATATGTGGATATTGAAGGGCGACCGGGCGGCAATCACTTGTTCATCGCGGATCGCAAGGGCACACGCTATCTCGATTGCTCGAAGGTGCCGTTGCCCTTCGGTCCGCAATTCATCACCGATATCGTGGAAGGGACGTCCATCGCGCAGGATCAGGACGGCGCACTGCTGGCGGCGGAATTGGTGCTAACTGCATCGGAGCGCGCCACCCCCGCCAAATCCCGCTAGCGTCGATCGCAAAATCTGATCCGCCGCCGGGACAATCCGGCGGCGGATCGAAGGCGTTTTACTTTTTCGCGACGAAGGGATTGATCGTCTGGATCGTGCCGTCGGGATTATATTTCAGTTCGGTCACCTTGACGTTGCGCAGGCGGGTGTCCCCCGACAGTTGCGTGTCCGCGTAGAACAGCCACCATTTGCCGTTCCATTCGACGATCGAATGATGCGTGGTCCACCCTTCGACCGGCTCCATGATGCGGCCCTTGTAGGTGAAGGGGCCATAGGGTGAATCGCCGATCGCGTAGGCGAGATAATGGGTGTCGCCGGTCGAATAGCTGAAATAATATTTGCCCTTATATTTGTGCATCCAGGCGGCTTCGAAGAAGCGCCGGTCATGGTCACCGCCGAGTAAGGGCTTGCCCTGGTTGTCAATGATCTGGACAGGTCTGGAGGTTTCGGCGAACTCCAGCATGTCGCCGCTCATTTTGGCGACGCGAGGAGCGAGGGCGGGCTTGTCGTCCTGGCCAAGGTCGGTCTTCGATCCGTTGGGATCATATTTTCCATCGACGTTACGCTGAAGCTGGCCGCCCCAGATGCCGCCGAAATACATGTAACTTTCACCGTCATCATCGGTGAACACAGCGGGGT
>JAAIGE0101135767.1_pt1 | contig 13766 bp, 7 predicted proteins | sample 6487951 | NCBI WGS metagenome assembly JAAIGE01 (sample SAMN13974128, study PRJNA590717) | phyllosphere metagenome | biome: tomato field; feature: multiple bacterial spot infested tomato fields; material: tomato leaves; isolation source: leaves from tomato fields | host: Solanum lycopersicum ... | reverse complement strand
CGCGTACCGCCGATGCCCGAATACCGAACCCCAATGGTAATGCCGTAGAACGAAGGCAGCGTAGCCGCGAAGACCACTTTACTGCGGAAATGAGCATCGGAATACGTTACGCGGCTCAGGTTACGGGGATCATCCACTACGGGCAGCGACAGGGTTGCCGAGTTGGCTACGTTTCCGTTAAAGGATGTGTTATCGCGAATGTCGTTCCAGGTGTAGCTGGCCGTGATTTCGCCATCCCGGAAGTAACGGAACGTAGCGTCGGCTACAAAAGCCAGCTGGTTTACTTTTCCCTCGCTAACCAACTCCAGCACGCGACCATATTTCTTGCTGATTCGACCTTCCAGCCAATCGGGTACACCACTCGTAGATATACTGTTCAAGGGTACATACACGCCCCGGTTGCCTTCCTGCGACAGACGGAAGAAAGGATCAGCCACCATGTTGCGGTCTACGTAGGTGTAATTGTTACGACCCAGTGACAGATACCCGGCGATTCCTACGCGAAGACGGTCCGTCAGGAAGCGGCTGTACGACAGGTTTGCTTTATATACCACGGGAATACGAACATCCGGACCGTAGGTGTTGATCGTAGGCAATTGGGAATTGGGTTCATTGGGAATACTACCGTAATTATTCCGGTACGCATTGAAGTCTGGTTTTGGCACTTTGTCACCGCGAACATCCACCGTAGCCAGGTGCTTGCCGTCAAAGGTCAGGTTGTTGATGACCATGTAGTTGTTGATGTCGGAAGCAAACACCCCCCCGCCAAAACGTACATAATCGGTGTGACGCTCGTTCACATCCCAGGTGAATTGCAGACGGGGCTGTACCACGAAAGCCTTCAGTTTATTATCGGTACGGATACCCAGTTCATTGAACAAATCCTGGTTGAGCGGCGAAGAAGGATAAAGCGTATAATCCATACGCAGACCGGCCGTCATGTCCAGACCCCGGGCAATCTTGGTTTGCATTTGTCCGTAAATACCCGCGTTAAGCGTTTTACCCGTTACGCCCCAGTCATCCATCAAAGGCACTTCGCGGTAGTAGCGGTAAGGCTTCAGGTTGTTGAAGTTTTCCAGAGCTGTAATGGTACGGCCCGTCGTTGGATCTACTTCCGCATTATAGTGGAAACGACCATTTACTTCACTACCGTACACCGAGTAAGCATTCGTGTACATGACGTCAAAACCGAAGGTATACTGTACTTTGTCGGTGTTGTAATACAGGTTGTCTACCAACTGAAAGACGTTGTTACGGAAACGTTCCTGAGCAAACCGGTGACCACCCATCTGGATGTTCGTGGTCGCATTCCGGCCTCCGGTCAGGGTAGACGCTACGTTTTCAACAATTGCCCGGGGAATGTTGGCTCCGGGTAACTGATCGCCGGGGCTACTTTTCTGGTAGGTATACAGGTGCTGAAGTTTCAGCTCATTGGTCATCCGCGGATTCAGCGTACTGCGTAAGGTGGCCAGCAAGCTGTTGTCTACGTTGTAATCGTTACCGTATGATTCGTACAGGTTGATGGCCGTGTTATCGGCTAGACCTAATTTGTTAACGTCGCTGGTAAAGTTATTCCGCAGGGTCAGCAGGTGCTTGTTGTTGATCTGCCAGTCAATCCGGGCAAAGGCTGCATCCGAACCGCGTTTTTTATCAAAGTTACCGTACTGACGACCTTCCGGTGCCATACCGTATTTGCTACGGGCAATGGTGATGTACTGATCAAGAGTAGCTCTCGTTACGTTAAAGCGACTTTCATCGGTAGCCGTCTGAATGTCCGCAATGATCAGTGGGCGGGAATCCTGCTGGTGATCCCATACCATGAAGAAGTGCAATTTGTCCTTAATGATCGGGCCGCCCAGCGAGAAACCGTACTGATTGGTTGAGAAGGGAGCATCGCGTTTGTTTCCCCGAATGTCGTAAGGGCTTGACAACCAGTTCGCCCGCGTATAGTTGAAAATGCTACCCGTAAATTTGTTGGTACCGGCTTTCGTTACGACACTGACCGTACCACCCCCGGCCCGGCCAAAGGTTACGTCATATTGATTGGTCACGACTTTAAACTCCCGGATGGCTTCCATGGAAATCGAATACGGAGCATTGCTTCGGCTGGTAGTGGCTCCGGCAGAAGTCGGGTTTTTGGCCGTCATCCCATCAATGGTAAAGTTGGTGGAAGAGGCTAACTGACCCGAAAGGTTATCCCCACGACTCAGCGGAGAAAGGTCCATTAAAGAGCGGTAATTCCGACCGTTTACGGGCAGTGTCAGCATGGCTTTTGCCGAAATGGCCGTGGCCGTACCCAGGTCTTCAATCTTGTTTTTCAGACCGGAAGCAACGACTTCCACCACTTGCAGACTTTGCTCGTTTTCCTGCATGGTCAGGTTCACGCGGATGGCATCACCCTGGTTGAGCATATAGCCCGTTCGCTTCTGCTCACCGTACCCAACGAAGGTGGCACTCACGTTGTAGGGGCCACCTAAGGGAAGTTCTTTAAAAGAGTATTCACCTTTGGCATTGGTAACGGTTCCGGTGGTAAAGCCCGTTGATTCATTTTTGATTTGAACCGTGGCTCCCGGCAAGGGTGAATTATCTTTTTCGTAAATGACCCCGAAAATCGAGGCTTGCGTCGTTTGGGCAAACAAAGGCTGAGAAAGCCAGCACGTACCCAAAATGACAAGGAGGGCGACTAATAGAGATTTTTTCATCTAATGGGAATAAAGCGTAAAATTCCCGCAAATAGACAGCTCTAACATTACCTGGATATTAACCGCCCATTACGAAATCAATACGAATGAATTCCGCAATAAATGCCTCTGTGTGGTCATGGAACCGCAAACGGGCTGAATCTTCCAGCGTCATTCAGGCTATCTCAGCCTGCCGTTTGAAGCGAACTCCCTCGGGCTGTTGCAGGTACCGAAGCAGTTGCGTCATAGCCCGGTCCATGTACGCTCAGTTCGGTCGTGACGACAGACGGACCATTGACGCCGACGGTTTGCTGATTCGGCCGCTGACAGATCAAATCCCATTTGACCTGATTCAAAAATGGATCAACGGGGCAGGGCCAGAAAAGCCCTGGGTACTCCCTGCCAAACGATGTCCTTTCCGTTTTCCTAGAGTGGTAGCCAAACAGGAAATAGTACATCATTAGTCCACCACCAGCCGAAGGAGCGGTTTGATCGGAAGAATGCCTAAAGATGAAGCAGGGAAGAATAAAGAACCGAGACTACTCGATGCGAACCAAAGCCCGACCCTGCATCTGTCCTTTCAGCATGGTTTCAAGAACGGCGGGAACTTCGGCCAGGGTAATTTCCCGCGTTAAACTCGGTAAATTCGCGGGTTTCCAGTCACCGCTCAGGTGCTCCCAGATTTCCGACCGGAATTCAATCGGGTATTCGACCGAATCGATTCCCAGGAGCTGTACACCGCGTAGAATAAATGGGAATACCGTGAGAGGCAATTCGCCCCCATTTACCATACCGCAACAGGTAACCACTCCGCCGTACTGCACACTTTTGATTACCGTAGCCAACACGGAACCGCCTACGGTGTCGATGGCACCAGCAAAACGGGGTTTCAGCAGAGCTTTGCCCGAGGTATCTTCCAGCTCCGCTCGGGGAATGATTTCGCTGGCTCCCAGACGGGTAAGAAAGGCATGGGCTTCGGGCTTGCTGCTGACGGCGGTGACGCTATACCCCAAACGTTTCAGAATGGCTACGGCGATGGAACCCACGCCGCCCGTCGCTCCGGTAACGGCCACGGGGCCCTGCTCGGGACGAAGTCCGGACCGGAGTAAGGCCGCTACGCTCAACCCTGCCGTAAAACCCGCCGTACCGTAGCTCATACTTTCTCTGAGACTTAACGACTCGGGCCGCCGAACCAGCCACCGGGCGGGCACCCGAATGTATTGGGAAAGGCCGCCACTCGTATTCATCCCCAGATCAAAACCGGTAACGATTACCTGATCGCCTACCTGCCAGTCGGTGTGAGTGGAAGCTTCGATCACACCCGCCGCGTCGATGCCCGGCGTATGGGGGTACTGGCGGGTGACGCCCCGATTACCCGAACCAGAAAGAGCATCTTTATAGTTCAGAGACGAGTAACGAACCCGAATCAGTACTTCTCCCGAAGGGAGTTCGTCAATCTTCTTTCGAGCTAAAGTAGTCTGAAAAGAACCATCGGTTTCCTGCGTTACAAGCAGACATTCAAAGGTGGTTTCCATGCGTTTCGAGTATAGAGTTTGAACCTTACGAATCCAGCCGTACGACAATCTTGCCACTGAGCGTACCGGCTTCCATTTGTTCGTGTATCTGGTTGATCTCATCGAAGGTAAACGTGTGGGCGATCCGGGGCTGAATCAGTCCTTTGGCCAGATAATCAGCGAGTACCTGCATGTCTTCACCGCTGGAATGAACGAACAGGAAATCCGCCTGCAAACCCCTTACTTCGGCCTCCGCTTTCCAGGCTTCCCCCTTTCCACTCGGGATGGTGATGAGCCGACCCGTTGGCTTCAGAATATGTAAAGCTTTTACGGCGGCTTCGCCTCCGAGCGTATCCAGGGCAAAGTCAATGCCCTGCGTGGCCTGTTCGAAATCAGTAGTCTGGTAATCGATCCATTCGTCGAGTCCACGGGCTTTCAATACGGCTTCGTCTTCTGCCTTTGCCGTTCCGATGACGTAAGCCCCCAGAGCCTTGGCGATTTGTACGGCAAAAAAGCCAACGCCTCCGGCGGCTCCCTGCACAAACACTCGCTCGCCCGCTTTGACGGACGCTTTTCGAATGGCCTGATACGCCGTCAGAGCGGAAAGAGCCGTACCCGCAGCGGTTTCAAACGAAGCGGAGGCCGGTTTCAGAGCCAAATGCTCGGCGGGGGCGGCGACGTATTCAGCATAAGCCTTGCCATGGCCGGGGAAGTTGATCATACCGAACACTTCGTCGCCCGCTTTAAAGGCGGTCGTGGTACTTTCAACGACTACGCCAGCGATGTCCCAACCCAAAATCAGAGGCGGGTCGTTCTTAATGTTTTCGTACTGCCCCTTCCCCTGTAAGGTTTTGTGATCCACCGGATTGATGGATAGAGCCTTCACTTGTACCAGTACCTCGCCGGGTCGAATACGGGGGCGGGGCAAGTCCCGGAGCTGTAATTGATTACGCCCGGCAAGGGATTCCATGACAATGGCTTTCATACCAGATACATTTAGTATTTAGACAAGGGTTACAACGAGCTTACCCACGGTTCTACCCGTTTCCTGTTGGAGATGAGCCTCGCCCATCTGATCCAAGGTATAGCTTTTAAAGAGGTGGGGTCGTACCGTTCCCTCGGCTAGTAAAGCGGCAATTTCCTGCATATCGGCTCCATCGGACTGTACCAGGAAGAAAAAGGCATTGATGCCCTGAGCCGTGGCCTGCTGCGTAATGGATTCGGGCAATCCCGTAGGAATACTGATGAGTGTACCTCCCGGTTTAAGCACATGGAGTGAACGCTCCAGAACGGGCAGGGCTCCCACGAAATCCAGAACCAGATCCACCTCAGATACGACTTCATCGAAGGGCTGAGCCGTGTAATCAATGACTTCATCGGCTCCCAGACTTTGTACAAACGCCTGATTCGAAGCTGAAGCCGTACCAATGACGTACGCTCCGAAATGTTTCGCCATTTGTACAGCAAAATGACCTACTCCCCCAGCGGCGGCGTGTATCAAAATGCGTTGGCCCGGCTGAATGGGAGCTTTATGCACCATCGCCTGATAAGCCGTCAAAGCAGCCAGGGTGGCGGCAGCGGCTTCTTCGTGACTAACATTAGCCGGCTTCAAAGCCAACTGGTCAGCGGGAGCGGCTACGTATTCGGCATAGGCCTGACCATGACCGGGAAAATTGACCATTCCGAATACTTCATCGCCAACCTTGAAATCCGTTACGCTGGAACCGATTTCAGTAACAATCCCGGAAATGTCCCAGCCCAGAATCAGCGGATGAACGGATTTTAATCGTCCGGCCATGCCTTTTCCCGCTCGCGTTTTCGCATCAACGGGGTTGATACTGATGGCTTTTACCTGAATCAGTACTTCATGTTCCTGTACGGCAGGTATGGGCAGCTCGGTATAAACGAATTGATCGACGCCTCCAAATTCATTGATTACAATGGCTTTCATGTTGGTTGTGGTTCTAAGTTCGGTGCAAAGTTGTACCAGTTTTCCTGACTCTTTCCGGTAGTTCTTTTCTCATTTCCGGTACATTTGTGTCTACCGCGGCAAAATCAGTACCGCAACGACCCTACGTGGTATGCGGTGTAAAAAGCCTTTTACGTACCATTCATTTCTTACAACGATGCAGAAAGAACGTTTGCACGAGCCTTTTACGATTGTTCACAAAACCCTTGATGACTGTCCTAAAGGCGGGCACCAGCACTTGTTTTTTGAACTGGTGTATATTTTGTCGGGTACCGGCGTTCAGTGTATTAATCAGAACAAATTCTCGTACCGTCCGGGGCATATGTTTCTGATTACGCCGGAAGACTGTCACTCGTTTGCCATCGAAACGACGACGGAATTCTTTTTCCTGCGGTTCACCGACATTTACCTGCACGCCAATACCTTTCAGGCTGACGATATTCAGCGACTGGAATTTATTCTGCAAAATGCCAACCACCAGCCGGGTTGTATTCTTCGCAACCAATCCGACAAATTGCTGGTACAGCCGCTCGTGGAGGCCATCATCCGTGAGTATGCCCAGCGGGATCGGTACAACAAGGAACTCATTCGTCAGTTGGTGAATACGCTGATTGTCATTGTCACCCGAAACATTGCCCGCTACTTACCTCAGCAGGTGCAGGCCCGTACCGACGAGCGGGCTCTGGACATTCTGCATTACATCCAGAATCATATTTACGAACCCGAAAAAATCCGGGCGGAAGCCGTCAGCCAACACTTCGGCCTGTCGGAAACGTACCTCGGCCGTTACTTCAAAAAACATACTCAGGAAACCCTCCAGCAATACATCACCAACTACCGGACGAAGCTGATCGAAGCCCGTTTGCAACATAGTGACCTGCGGATCAATGAAATTGCCTACGAGTTAGGATTTACCGACGAAAGTCACCTCAACAAATTTTTCAAAAAACAGCGGGGCATTAGTCCGACCGTATTCCGCCGCCAGCAGAAACGCGAACTAGCGTAACAGGGCTTTTTGCTGTTTTGCCAGAGCAGCGGCTTTCTGTTGAGCCTCCGGTAGCGGCAACCCTTTTTTCATACCCGGACGCTGATGACCCGTAGCCGTCAGCCAGGCGTCTTTCATTACGGACTGCTTTTCCGTCTCCAGTTCCAGTAGCTGAGCACCTTTGGGGTGAAAAGCGACGCTCGCCCGGGCATCCGTCGCGGTAGCTACCTGACCTTCCCCCAGCTCTACCAGGAGTTGTTGAGCCATGAGCCAGTGGCCCTGTTCCTGCGGGTGGATGCCGTCTTCGGCCAGGTAAAAGGTGGCGTTCTGTTGTCGTTGGGTTTCCAGATACGTTTTCATGGGAAAGTGAAGGTCCAGTACCCGCCACTGTTGGGTTTCCCGCTGGGCAAGTAGCCATTCGGCGTAGCGATCCAGCACGGCGGCGTAGCCCTGAGCCTGTCCCCGACTCTCATCGTATACGGGCGGGGTAGCGTGGATGATAGGGACGCCCGCCTTCACGACCTGATCGTGCAGCCATTGCATCCCCGTGCGGAAGGCGGCAAACCGGCTTTCATCCAGAGGAAGATAAATCCCATCGTTCATGCCGTAACAGGCAAATACCAGATCAGGTTTGGTTTGCTGCAAAACCCGACTCAACCGTTCGTGCAGATCGGGTCGGGGAAATTTACCATCCGCGTGGTTAGGCTCGGATAGACCCGATACCGTTTCACTGGGTAAACCCACGTTGATGATTTCATAGTTCTGACGGGGATATTTCACGCGTAGGTACGCCGCTACATCGGTTACGTAACGGCCATCGTACGTAATACTGTTACCCAGAAAAATAATCCGGTGTACCTGTTTGGGAAAGGGCTGAGCCTTCAGGTTGATCTGATACAACAGGCTGACAAGCATTAGCACTGCGAAACGCTTACTGGCTAAAACAGCGTAAATCAAACGCATTCCTTGTGTTGGTTTAGAGCAAATAGCGGAAAAAGTCCCTCATCGCCGAAGATAAGCCGGGGATTTTTTTTAGAAAAATTACGGGATAAGTCCCTTCCTTTCATTCACCAGCCTGTAGTGCCTGGAAGAAACCAGATTTCTGCCTTCGTTTCAGGCGTATTAAAGAAGAATGGGGTACAAGCCGCCTGCGAGTACCCCATTTGAGTCTACAACTGGACATGGTCTAGTTGAGAGCTGCATAACCGTCAATTTAATTAATAATGTCGTATGGCATTCTCAGTTCCCTTTCTCAGCCATTGCCCGCAGGCAAATTACTTCCTTCACACCCTGAAAGAACCAGTAGATACGCTTTTTAAACACTCAAACCTATATCGTAATTTTGATATTTACCATAGAAGAAGTTAAGTAATTAATGTAGTATTAATACTAAGCTTTAGTACATTGTCTTTAGTTAATTTCAATTAACATATATACCTGTGGGTAAACAGAAATGAGCTTCATAATAGATGTATTTTTGAAAAGCTCACCAGAACTTAACCTATGCTGTTACCTTTATTTTATCTCGCCACTGCTTTTCTATTAAGCCCATTCACTTCTCTTATCATTCATTTTTTCTCGTAAACGTGTCTTTTAGTACAGATTTTTATTGTCTACGTCCGTTTTTTTAAAAGCACACACAGCCTTTTAGTCTTTACTTTCACAAAATCAATCGCATTAATCCGATGGCTACTAATGAACGATTGCTATAGTAATTGATTTATAAATCACAACGCCTTCCCTGCTTAACCAGCCTTATTTTAGTAAGTATATTTTTACATCGTATACAACTGCTTAATAAAAAAATACAAACTTTTTAAGCAAGATTAACTACCTAAAATTTAGGGGTTATCGTTAATAAAATAAGAAGGGCACGCAATGTTGCGTGCCCTTCTTACTAATAAGTTGATAAGAATCCTCGACCGTCTATTTTTTCTGTTCTGACAAAAAGGTGACGAGGGAGGCAAATTCTTCGTACGAAAGGGCATTGGCCAGCCCCGCAGGCATCATCGAATTTTCCATTTCTTTCCGGCTGATAATATCCGAAGCTTTGATGGTGTATACCTGCCCGGTAATGTCGCGGAGTACCACCCGACTAGCGGATTCTTCCGTCACAAAACCCATGTAGCTTTTCTTGCCCTTCGCGGTGATCATAACCGTTGCAAAACCCTGAGAAATGGAAGCGTTGGGTTTCAAAATGGATTCCGCAATCTGATCCCGGCTCATGATCGAACCAATTTGTCCCATAAAGGGCCCTTTCATGGGTTCGTTGCGGCTCAGACTATGGCAGGCAATGCAGCCCTGCTGCGTAAACAGGGTTTTACCCAGCGTAGCATTTCCTTTCAGTTTTTCCAGAGCCAGCATGACATCCTCGATGGACGACTCGCCTACCTGACCTTTTTTATTCTTGATTTTCTCCAGATCTACTTTGACTTCTTCTTTCGCCACCGTAGTTTCCTGACCACCCCATTCGGCGATGTTCATGCGAAGACGGCTATTGAGATCCGCGTAGAAAGCTTTGTCACCGGACTGCTGCCACTGTTTCATCAGAAAATCCTTCACCTTCGGCGACGATTCCCAGGCAATCGCTTTGTAGTACGGGCCGTGTGTATCGGGTCGGGTACTCCACCACCAGCTTCCGTCGTAATCGGCTTCTTTTTGATATAAACGGGCGAGGGTTACCAGCATCTGCTTTTTCAACGCAACATTATTGGTTTTGCCATACGCAGCGATGATACCGTCTACGGCCTTGGGATCGTGCATGGAGCGTAAGGCCCATAAAGCCAGAGTTGACTGATCAGTACCCAGTGCTTTTACGCAGGCGTCAACGGCATTCAGGCTCACGAGTGCCCGAGCGGCCAGATGGGCCGGTACGATCGCCGAGTTAGGCGTCGCGTGCGGTCCTTCGGCATTGCCTGCAGGAGCTACGAAAGATGCCGGTACTTTCACCTGCAAGAGAGCCGTGGCAGCCTCCGGTTTTCCCAGACGGCCCAGACCAATGATGGCCGCCGTTTGTACGCGGGCTGAAGGATCGTTCAGAGCTTTCAGGAAAGGTTCAAGTGGAACCTGTTGAGCCCAGGCTTTCCGATCGGCCAGAGCCTTGAGAGCAAATTCCCGCAGGGTGGCATCCTCGGTCAGCTTGACCAGATTACCGATGCCCTGACTCCCCGCCGACTGAGCGTAAGTGAACAAAGCGGCCACCCGACTGTGCAGCGGCTGAGAAGCATCCGTCACCAACGTCCAGGAGGCCGGAGCTACGCTGGCAGCCGGACGCATAAGCAGTTCCTGCTGAGCGGCCAGACGAGCTACGCTACTACCCAGTTTCAATGCCCCGACGAGCTGTTCAACACTGGCTTTCTTGACATCCATAAACGGCTTGTAACTCCAACTTTTCGGAACCGCCCGTACCACAAAACCCTTACCGGGATTACCCGAATAGCCGGCACCATCCCAGGCAGACAGATAGGCCTGTCCGGACGCGTCTACGTCAATATCCGTAATCTGTGGAAGTTTGATAAACTCCTCTTCTTTCTGCGTAAAACTGGCCTGATCGGACGTTACGCGGTGCAGGTACAGCTGGTTCCGACCCCAGTCGGCCATCATGGGTACGCGGTTATATTTCTCCGGCCAGGTATCATCATCCATAAACAGCGAGCCCGTACCCGAACCACCACCCACGTCAACCAGAGCGGGAATGATTTCATCGGTGAAATGCATGAACAGCGTTGGATAGCCGTACTCTCCCGTTTGGAGCAAATGGCTAAAGCGGACGTTCCAGCCGCCGCCGTCGTTGGTGTTTTCCCGCGTGAAAATGTTCATGTACGGGTCAATGGCGACGTCATACACATTTCGCGTGCCGTGGGCATACACTTCCATTTCGGTACCGTCGGGCCGTACCCGCACGATTCCGCCGCCGAGCATCGTCAGTTTTTTACCTGACCGATCTACCGCGTCATGGAAACCAAAATCGCCCACAGAGATATAAATCCAGCCATCAATGCCCTGACGGATACCGTTCGTCGCGTGATCCGTTCCCCGGCTTTGCAGGAAATTCGGATTACTGATGTGTTCAATCAGGGGGCGGGAAGGGCCGTCGGCTACGCCATCGTGGTTTTTATCGTCGAACACGACCAGGTCCATCCCCGTAGCCACGCCTTTTTCCTTCGAGAAAACCGTATGAAGGACGAATACCTGATCGCCAATGGTTAAAATACCGCGTGGGTTATCGACTTTAGCAAAAATGGTATGCGAATCGAGCTTGCCATCGTGATTGCTGTCAACGAGGCGGACGATACTGCCCTGCCCCGGCTTCTTACCCAGCGAACCCATCTTATCCACCCCTACGAATACTTCTCCCGAAGGTGATACGGCCAGACAGGCGGGACTTGGCGTCAGCTCCGGTCCCGTAAAAGGAGTCACCCGTAATTCTCCGGGCCAGCTGGTTCCGTTGGGCAGGGAGTCGATGAGCACCCGCTGCGAGGGAAGCGACTGCGGGCGATCCGTGCGGGAGGTATTCCAGAATAATAATAAGGAAGCTGTAATCAGCGGAAGAGTAATCTTAAGCATTAGGGAAGAGCAGGTTTCGTGAATATGCAAATGTATAGGTTACGCTTATCTTTTAGACCGCAAAAGCCAGCCTTTTCCCTAATATTTGTAAATCGCTATTAATTATGGCTTTTTCAAGTCCCAGACTGTGCTTTGTGACGTATCGTTTGCCATGAAAACAGAACGCTTGAAAGGCGTTACGGAACAATGCCCTTCTTTATATACCCGTAGTGAACCTGGAAGTCCTGTTGAACGAGCAAGGGACTGAAACGTACTACCATTCATTGCTAATGTATCCCAAATGCCATGTTAGACCTCATCATTGATGCCCGACCCGCAACCCTGGGTAATAACTTTACAATTCGCCGGATTCTGCCTTATCGGCTTCGACGCATGATCGGTCCCTTTATTTTTATGGATCATGCGGGTCCGGTACAGTTTACCGCCGAGCAGTTGCCGAGTATGGACGTTCTGCCGCACCCGCACATTGGTTTGTCGACGGTCAGCTACCTGTTCAATGGTCTGGTTACGCATCGCGACAGCTTGGGCGTAGAACAGGTGATTCGTCCCGGCGAAGTAAACTGGATGACCGCCGGTCGCGGCATTGCCCATTCCGAGCGTTTCGAAGATCCGGCAACGCTGGTCGGGGGATCGCTGGAGATGCTACAGACCTGGGTGGCCCTGCCCGAAGCCGACGAAGAAACGGACCCGGCTTTTACCAATTACCAGCCCGATCAATTGCCGGTTTTTACTGATAAAGGGGTGTGGATGCGACTCATTGCCGGGGAGGCTTTTGGGGTTAAAAATGATGTCAAAACGCATTCGCCGCTGTTTTACGTGCACGTGGTTTTACAGGCCGGAACCCGCTTTGGCATTCCCTTGGGGTACTCCGAACGGGGAGCCTACGTAGCCAAAGGCAGCGTGGAAATCAATGGTCATCGCTACGGCGTGGGACAGTTGCTGGTTTTCACGCCGGGTATTGATCCGGTGCTGGTGGCGGTTGAAAACAGTACGATCATGTTACTGGGTGGCGAACACCTGGGCGATCGTTACATCTGGTGGAACTTCGTTTCTTCCAGTAAAGAACGGATTGAACAGGCCAAGGCCGACTGGCAGGCGGGCCGTATTCCGCTACCGCCGACCGACCATACGGAATTTGTTCCCCTACCCGAAGATCGATCTAAACCAGCGGGTTCCCCTCCGCCCCAGGCTTTGTCGTAAGACGATCCGATACGGAAATACGATCCGGAAGTTTAGCTTCCGGATCGTGTGTTCATAGGCATACTTCTTCAATTCTTTTGATTAAGATTCCTTTTTACTTTTAAAGAAACAACCTAGCATTCCTAGTACTTTCGATTCCGGCATAACAATATAAAAATCAGTCATTTTATCAAAAAAACAAAGACCTTCCCAGTAAACATATCTTAAAATATTCTTCTGACATATAACGTCTTTTTTAACGTATGATTTAGCGTTGATTTTACCGCTTTTACAGCCTTTGATACTGGGGCTTTTCTCTTCTCATACAAGGCCCGAATGAGTACCGATTTTAAAAAGATTTTCGATTTCTGTAGGGGAAAGTCTGACTGAGTTGTCCTAGCCACCGAAGACATCAGCCGTAACCTCCATGCAAGTAGTCTCGTTTGAGAAGGAATTTGAGCAGCTTTTTAAGACCCACGTGAAGAAACTTTACGCCTACGCCTATACACTGGTGAAAGACGACGTGATGGCGGAAGAAATGGTACAGAATGTCTTCTGCCGCCTGTGGGAGAAAAGGCTGCTGATTCGGGAATCTACTACGGGTTATCTCTACCGGGCGGTCTATCACGAAAGTCTGAACTACCTCAAACACGTCAAGGTCGAGCAATCGTACCTGCAATATGCCCAGCGGGAGCTGAACGACCGACCCCAGCAACCAACTCACACGCTCGAACTCGTGGAGCTGGAAGAACGCCTTAACCAGGCCTTGCGGGATTTACCTGAGAAATGCCGGACCGTTTTTCATTTGTGTCGGGTGGAAGAGCTGAAGTACCAGCAGATTGCCGACCTGCTGGAAATCCCCGTCAAAACGG
>JAAIGE0100830998.1_pt1 | contig 13777 bp, 9 predicted proteins | sample 6487951 | NCBI WGS metagenome assembly JAAIGE01 (sample SAMN13974128, study PRJNA590717) | phyllosphere metagenome | biome: tomato field; feature: multiple bacterial spot infested tomato fields; material: tomato leaves; isolation source: leaves from tomato fields | host: Solanum lycopersicum ... | reverse complement strand
GGCATCGGCGCTCCGACCGTCGGCATCGAGATGCTCTCGTCGGTGCGGCAGATCGAGACGCTGCGGGACGAGGCCGAGCGCGTTGCGGGCCGCAAGATCACGGCGATCATGCCCGCGGAGATCGGCGGCAGTAACGGCGTCTCCCCGGCCGGGTGGGCCGCGCGCCTGGGCGTTGCACTCCTCGACGCAGACGGCATGGGCCGCGCCTTCCCCGAGGCGACGATGATCTCCACCAACGTCGCCGGTGTGCCGTGCGACTTCGCCGTGCTCAGCGACGTGGTGGGCAACGTCGTCACCCTTCGCACCGTCGACCTGTCGTGGCTCGAGCGTCACGCACGGGCCGTCACCGTGGCCGCGGGCGGAATCTGCCTCGGCGCGCACTACCTGCTCACGGCCGAGACCGCGCGCGGCGCCGTCATCCCCGGGACCGTCAGCACGGCCATCCGCGTCGGGCGGGCCCTGCTCGAGGCGACCGAGCCCGTGCGCGCCGTAGCCGACGAACTGGGCGCCGACGTGCTCATCTCGGGCAAGATCGTCGACGTCGCCCGGCGGACCGAGGGCGGCTTCGTGCACGGCTCCATCACCATCGCCGGCATCGGCGACGACCGCGGCCGCTTGCAGCGCGTCGAGCTGCGCAACGAGAACCTCGTCGTGCTCGAGGACGGCGAGGTGCTGGTGAGCGTGCCCGACCTCATCACCGTCGTCGACCTCGAGACCGGACACGCGATCTCGACCGAGATGCTGCGCTACGGCCAGCGCGTGTCGGTGCTCGCGTGGGCGTGCGACCCGCTGTGGCGGAGCGACCGCGGGCTCGAGATCGCCGGTCCCCGGGCCTTCGGCTACGACCTGCCCTACGTGCCCTTCGAGCGGAAGGACGGGCGATGACCCCGGTTCGCGACCTGTCCATCGGCGTCGACGTCGGCGGCACCAACACCGACGCCGTCGTCGTGGACGCCGCCGGAGCGGTGATCGCCTGGACCAAGCAGCCCACCACCGCGGACGTCATCGGCGGCATCCGCGCGGGCATCGCCGCGGTGCTCGCGCAGCTCGGCGACGACCGCGACCGGGTGTCGCGCGTCATGCTCGGCACCACCCACGCCACCAACGCCATCGTCGCCCGCCGGGGCCTCGACCGCGTGGCGCTCGTCCGCCTGGGCGCCCCCGCCGCCACCGAGTGGCCGCCGTTGACCGGGTGGCCCACCGACCTCTCGGAGCGCGTGCTGGCCGGGGCGGCCATGCTCGGCGGCGGCCACATGGTCGACGGCACCCCCATCGCGCCGCTCGACCGCGACGGCATCCGTCGTTTCCTCGACGGCCTCGACGGCGCCTTCGACAGCGTCGCGGTGTGCGGGATCTTCAGCCCGTCCTCGCCCGAGCAGGAGCGCGAGGTCGAGCAGCTCGTCCACGATCACCTCGGCGCCGACACCCCCGTCTTCCTCAGCCAGGACATCGGCCCCGACGGCCTGCTCGAGCGCGAGAACGCCACGGTGCTGAACGCGGCCCTGCGCGGAGTGGCATCCGATGTCACCCGAGCCCTCGTCGACGTGGTGGCCGAAGAAGGCCTCGACGTCGCGACGTTCTTCGCGCAGAACGACGGCACCCTCATGTCGCTCGACTACGCCGTGCGCTACCCGGTCCTCACGATCGGCTCGGGACCGGCCAACTCGATCCGCGGGGCCGCCTTCCTCTCGGGGGCGAGCAACGCGATCGTGGTCGATGTCGGCGGCACCACCAGCGACCTGGGCGTCCTCGTCGACGGCTTCCCCCGCGAGTCGACCCTGCCGCGCGACATCGGCGGTGTGCGGACGAACTTCCGCATGCCCGACATCCTCAGCCTCGGCATCGGCGGCGGGACCGTCATCGACCCGCGCACGGGCGCGGTCGGTCCGCGCTCGGTCGGCTACCGCATCGCCGAGGAGGCGCTGCTGTTCGGCGGCTCGACGCCCACCCTCACCGACGCCGCAGCGGCGGCGGGCTACGGCATCGCCGGTCGCTCGCTGCCGTCGCTCGCGGGGAGTCAGCGCGACATGCTCGCCGCCGCCCTCGCCCACGCCCACGACCGCATCGAGGAGGCCGTCGAGCGTCTGTCGCTCGGACGCGTCGATCTGCCGCTGATCGTCGTGGGCGGTGGCGCCCTGCTCGTCCCCGACGACCTTCCCGGCGCCGGCCCCGTCCTCCGCCCCGACCGGGCGGAGGTGGCCAACGCCGTCGGCGCCGCGATCTCGCTCGCCGGGGGCCGCGCCGATCAGATCTCCGACGCCGGAGACCGGGATGCCGCGATCGCGGCGGCCTCGGAAGCGGCGATCGCCAAGGCCATCCAGGCGGGGGCCGATCCCCTCGCGGTCGAGATCGTCGACGTCCTCGAGACGTCGCTGTCGTACAGCGCACGTCCCACCATCAAGGTCTCCGTGAAAGCCGCGGGGCCCCTGAGTCATCTGGCAGCGCCCATTCCGGCGCGGTGACACCCGCACCATCCGCACAGCACCTGCATCACCACGCTTCACCCGAAAGAAGGAGCACGGCAATGAAACGCAGCACCCTCGTCCCGGCCGCAGCCGGGGCCACCCTCCTCGCACTGACATTGGCGTCGTGTGCGGGACCTTCCGACGACGGCAACGGCTCGGGCTCGGGCGACTACGTCTCGGGCGGCACCTTCGTCAAGGCGATCAGCGACGACCCGGGCGACCTCGACCCGATGAAGACCGTGTCTCCCGACACGTTCGACGTCGTCACCATCGCGTACGAGTCGCTCATCTACGTCACCCCCGACGGCGAGTACGAGCCGTGGCTGGCGGAGAGTTGGACCGACGAAGGCACCTCGGCCACGTTCACCCTCAAGGACGGCATCACCTGCGCCGACGGGTCGGAGTTCACCGGACAGACCGTCGCCGACAACCTCAACTACAACGCCGATCCCGCCAACGCGACCTTCTCGTACGGCACGGTCATCACCGAGGCGGTCTCGGCCACGGCCGAGGGCAACGTCGTCACCGTGACCAGCACGGTCAACGACCCCTTCCTCGCGGCCAACCTCGGCTCGATCATGATGGTCTGCGACGCCGGTCTCGCCGACATCGCCTCGCTGTCGGACACGACCGACGGGACGGGCATGTTCCAGCTCAGCGAGGCGCGCGCGGGCGACGCCTACGTCTTCACCAAGCGCGACGACTACACGTGGGGACCGTACGACGTCACGAGCGACACCGAAGGGCTGCCCGACACGATCGAGGCCCGCATCGTGTCGGACCAGAGCACCGTGACGAACCTGCTGCTTTCGGGTGAGCTGAACTCCGGCGTCGTCACCGGCCCCGACCAGGACCGCCTGCAGGGCGCCGGCCTCGACTACGTCGGCGTCCGCAACCCCGTCGGGCAGATCCTGTTCAACGAGCGCGAGGGCCGGCCGTTCTCCGACCCGCTCGTGCGCGAGGCGCTCTCGATCGCCATCAACCGCGACGAGGTCGGCCCGGTCATCGCCGGCGCGACCGGCCTGCCGTCGACGGGCCTGGTCATGAAGACCCCGCTCCTGTGCGTGCAGGACCCGCCGAGCTGGACGCTGCCCGACACCGACCTGGACCGCGCCGCGGAACTGCTCGACGAGGCCGGCTGGACGCTCGGGTCGGACGGTATCCGCGAGAAGGACGGGCAGCCGCTGAACGTGAAGTTCATCTACGACGCCCCCACCGCCTCGCACGCCCCCGCGGCGGAGCTGGTCAAGGAGACGTGGGATCAGCTGGGCGTGGTGACCGAGCTGTCGGCGAACGATGCCGCGGCCTGGTCGGACCAGCTCTACACGAGCTTCGACTGGGACACCGGTTGGGTGCAGATCGCCCCCGGCAGCCCCGTGATCCTCGACCTGTTCTTCGGTGGCGCCACCCCCGACCAGGGCGGCCTGAACTTCATGTTCGTCGACAACCCCGAGTACAACGCCCTCGCCACCGAGGCCAAGACCGCCTCGCCCGACGACGCGTGCGGGCTGTGGCAGCAGGCCGAGAAGGAGCTCATCGACCGCTTCGACACGTTCCCGGTGATCGACAACATCCTGCCGAACTACCAGAGCGGTGCCGTGTTCGAACAGCCGAACTTCCTCAACCCCACCTCGATCCGGATGCTGGGCTGACATGACCGCGACCCCTCCTCCCGCCACCGCCGATCTGGCCGGTGCCCCGACCGCAGCCCTCGCGGTGCGGGCGGAGGGGCGCGGCCGCGGCGGGGGCCTGTCGCCTCGCGCCGCCTTCCTCCTCCGCCGCCTCGGGCGACTGCTCGTGTCGCTCGCGGTGGTGGTGGTGGCCTCGTTCTTCCTCATCCACCTCGTCCCCGGCGACCCGGTGCGTGCCGCCCTCGGCATCCAGGCCTCTCCCGAACTCGTCGCGGCCACCCGCGCCGAGCTGGGTTTGGACAAGCCCGTCCCCGCCCAGTTCATCGACTACGTCGCCGGGCTGCTCCGCGGTGACTTCGGAGACTCCATCCGCACCGGTCGCCCGGTGTCGGAGACGATCGCCCAGCGATTCCCGGCGACGGTGACGCTGGGCGTCGTGAGCTTCCTGGTGGCGCTGTTCGCCGCCGTTCCGCTCGGCATCGGCGCGGCGGTCGCCCTGCAGCGCCCCGGTCGGCGCGTCGCCGATGCACTGATCTCGGGTGTGCTCGGCATGCTCATCGCCGTTCCGGGATTCCTGCTCGCCGTCGGGCTCATCGCGCTCTTCGCGGTGCAGTTGCGATGGCTCCCCGCCGCCGGGTGGGGCGAGCCCCGGGATGCCGTCCTCCCGGTGCTCGCGCTGGCCCTCGGCCCCATGGCCTACCTCGCCCGCATCGTCCAGGTGGAGATGTCGGGGGTGCTCGGGGCGACCTACATGACCACCGCGCGGGCCAAGCGTCTGCCGGGCCGGCTGGTGTACCTGCGTCACGCGCTGCCGAACATCATCACCGCCTCGCTCACGGTGAGCGGACTGCTGCTCAGCGGCATGGTCGCGGGGACCGTCCTCATCGAGACGGTGTTCGCGATACCCGGCATGGGCGGGGTCATGGTCCCTGCGGTCGGGGCCAAGGACTATCCGATCGTCCAGGGGCTCGTGATCGTCTACGCGCTCATCATCCTCGGCGTGAACCTCATCGTCGACCTCATCCTCGTGACCGTCGACCCGCGGTCCTCGATCACGGAGGGCTGACCCGTGTCGCTGCGCTCCCGCCTGCTCTCACCCGCCGGTATCGCCGCCGTCATCGGCACGGCCCTCTTCGTCTTCGTCGCCGTGTTCGGACCGGTCCTGTTCCTCGCCGCCGCAGAGACCTCGAACGTCCCCGAGCGTCTGCTCGCGCCGAGTCCCGCCCACCTCTTCGGCACCGACGACCTGGGCCGCGACATCTTCGCCCGCGTGCTCGTCGCGGCCCGGGTCTCGCTGCTGCTGACCCTCGGGGCGACGGTGGTGTCGACCGTCGGCGGCATCGCCTACGGGCTCGTCGCGGTGATTCTGCCCCGTCACGTCCGACGCCTGGCGACGGGTCTGCTCGACATCCTGCTGGCCTTCCCGTGGCTGCTCATGGTGCTGTTCTTCACCGTCATCTGGGGCGCGAGCGCGATGAGCGCGATGTTCGCGATCGGCATCTCGGGCATCCCGTTCATGGCGCGTCTGGTCTACAACCTCGCCTCGTCCGTATCGGGCCGCGACTACGTCCGCGCCGCCCGCGTCGTGGGCGTCGGGCCCGTCGGCATCCTGGTCCGCCACATCCTGCCGAACATCGCCAACCCGCTGTTCGTCAACGCCGCGGCCACCGCGAGCGTGACGCTGCTGTCGTTCGCGGGGCTGTCGTTCCTCGGCCTCGGCGTGCAGGCGCCCGAATACGACTGGGGCCGTCTGCTGCAGGACGGCATCACCCGCATCTACGTCAACCCGCTCGCCGCGATCGGCCCGGGCATCGCCGTCGTGCTCGCCGGCCTCGTCTTCACCTTCGTCAGCGAGGCGCTCGCCGAGGGCCGGGGCACCGGCATCCGCGCCGTCGGCCGGCGGGCGCTCGGTGCCGTCGCCCCCGTCCGTCGCCCTGTCGCGTCCCTGGGGCGGACGGACGCCGCCCCGCAGCAGCCCGTCGCCGAGATCTCGGGTCTGCGCGTCGCGTTCGGCACCGCCGGTGGCGGCGAGGTCGAACGGGTGCGGGGCGTCGACCTGCGCATCCAGCCCGGCGAGGTCGTCGGCATCGTCGGCGAGTCGGGTTCCGGCAAATCGCTCACGGCGATGGCCCTGGCCGGACTCCTCGGCGCGGACGCGCGGATCACCACGACCGCCCACACCTTCGACGGCATCGACATGACGCGGCCGCTGACGGCCGCCGACCGCTCCGCGCTGGGCGTCGAGCTCGGCATGGTGTTCCAGGACCCCCTGACCTCGCTCAACCCCGCGCTGACCATCGGGCGACAGCTCACCGAGGTGCCCGAGGTGCACCTCAAGATGTCGCGCGCCGAGGCGAGGGAGCAGGCGCAGCTCGCGCTGGAGTCGGTCGGCATCGCCGATGCGCGTCGACGACTGGGGCAGTACCCCCACCAGTTCAGCGGGGGGATGCGGCAGCGCGCGATGATCGGTCAGGCGCTGACCGGCCGGCCGAAGCTCATCATCGCCGACGAGCCGACCACGGCCCTCGACGTGACGGTGCAGCGTCAGGTGATGGGGGTGCTGCGCACCGCGCAGCGCGAGACCGGAGCGGCGATCGTGTTCATCTCCCACGACATCGCGCTCGTGTCCGCATTCTGCGATCGCGTGCTGGTCATGAAGGACGGGGTCGTCGTCGAAGAACTGGACGCCCAGCGCATCCGCGAGGACGCGACGCACCCGTATTCGCGGGCGCTCATCGCGTGCCTGCCCGACATGACGTCCGACCGGACGCGGCCCCTTCCCGTGATCCCGCCGGAGCTGGCCGCCGCCGCACTCGTCGAGGAGGTGGGGGTGTGAACGCCCTCGAGATCGACCGCCTGTCCGTCCGCTACGGCCGCGCCACCGTCGTCGACGACGTCTCTCTCGTCGTCCCCGCCGGACGCACCCTCGGCCTGGTGGGCGAGTCCGGGTCGGGTAAGAGCACGATCGCCGCCGCCGCCGTGGGCCTCGTGCCGGCGGCGGCCGGGGAGATCCGCGTCGGCGGGGTCGTGGCATCCGGGCGGGGGAGAGCCTCTCGCGACGCGCGCCGCCGCCTGCAGCTGGTGTTCCAGGACCCGTTCTCGGCCCTGGACCCGCGGATGAGCGTCGGGGATTCGATCGCCGAGGCTCTGCGCGCGACGGGGCGCCCGTTCTCGCGGGACGCGCGCGTGGCACGCGTGCGCGAGCTGCTGGGGCTGGTGCATCTCGACCCCGACCGGGCGGGGGAACTGCCCGCCGCGTTCTCGGGCGGTCAGCGCCAGCGCGTCACGGTGGCCCGCGCACTCGCGGGGGAGCCGAGCGTGCTGATCGCCGACGAGGTGACCAGCGCCCTCGACGTCTCGGTGCAGGGAGCGATCCTCAATCTGCTGCGCGAGCTGCAGGAGCGCTTCGGACTGTCGATGCTCTTCATCTCGCACAACCTCGCGGTCGTCCGCTACGTGAGCGACGAGATCTCGGTCATGCGGCACGGCCGCATCGTCGAGTCGGGGCCGACGGAACAACTGCTGGCGGCCCCGGCCGAGCAGTACACCCGCGACCTCCTCGATGCCGTGCCGGTCCTGGGCGTGCGGATGGCGACCGGATGAGCGGGCGACCCCCGCGCCGGTGCGCCGGGGCCTGAACACCGTGTCGGGCTCTGAGGACGCGGCTTCCGCGGACGGTGCGGGCGGCGTCGTGGTGCCCGCGGACGGCGTCGTGACCCTCGCGGACGGGGCGGACGACGTCGCGGCTCTCCGCCGCCGCGCGGGCGAGCTGTCGGCGCTGTTCGCGAGCGCGCGGGAGCTCGCGGCGGTGCGCGACGCCGACGCGGTGCTGCAGCGCCTCGTCGAACGGGCGCAGGAGATGCTCGCGGCCGACGTGGCCTACCTGACCGAGTTCGACGGCGAGGACGGGCGTCTGCGCGTGCGGGCGACGCGCGGGGCGGTGACCGCCGCTCTGCGCGAGCTGGTCGTGCCACCCGGTCGCGGACTCGTCAGCGCCATCGCTGAGTCCCGGCTGCCGCACGCGGTCCGCCGGTACGACGCCGTCGCCGCCGACCGGCACACCTCGGGTATCGACGCGGCCGTGCGGGCCGAGGGGATCGTCTCGATGCTCGGCGTGCCCCTGCTCTCGGACACGCGGGTGCTCGGGGTGCTCTTCGTCGCGGCGCGACGCGAGCGCACCTTCGCCCCCGACGAGACCGCTCTTCTGGCCGCCCTCGCCGACCACGCCTCGGCCGTGCTGCAGACCGCGGCCGCCCTCGCAACCGCCGAACGCGAAGCCGCCCGCGCCCGCGCCGCCGTAGCCGAACTGACCGCGCACGTCGCGGCGCGCGACCGCGCCAACCGCGTGCACCGCGAACTCGTCGAGGCGGTGCTCGCCGGGGGCGGCCTCGGACCGGTCGCCCGCACGCTGTCGACCGGCCTGGGCGCGCCCGTCGCCCTGGTCGCCGCCGACGGGACGGTCCGAGCGGCCGACGGTGCGGTACCCGCCGACACGTCGTCGCCCGAGGTCGCCGCCGCGATCGAGCGCAGTCGGCGCAGCGGTCGGGCGGTTCCCGCGGGCGCCGCCGCCGTCGCCCACGCCGTGGTGGCCGGAGCCCGCGTGTTCGGGGCGATCGTCGTGGCGGTGCCCTTCGACGCCCTCGACGAGGTGGACCTCCGCACCGTCGAGCGCGCCGGCCAGGTTGCCGCCCTGCTCGCGCTCTCGGACGAGGCGGTCGCCGAGGCCGACCACCGTCGCCGCGCCGACCTGCTCGTCGACCTCGTCACCGCATCGCCCGCGCGACGCACCGACACCGCGGCCGCTCTGCGGAGGGCCGGCGTCGACGTTGCGCTGCTGCGGGCGGTCACGGTCGTCGACCTCGGCGCCGAGCACCCCGACGCGGCCCGCATCGTGGCGCGCGAGCTGGGACCGGACGCCCTGGTCGGCGACGTCGACGGCCTGGTGCTGGCTCTGCATCCGCTCCCCGTCGACACAGCCCTGTGGGAGCGGATCCGATCCGCTTTCGCCGCCCCGGTCCTCGTGGTGACCGCTCCCGTCCCCGCCGACGATCCCGCCCGCGGCGCCGACGAGGTACGCGCCGCCGCGCATCTGGCACGTGCGCTCGACCTGGGCGACGCGCTCGTGAACGCCGACGACCTCGCGCCGTACGCGCTCACGCTCGCGCCGGATCGCCGCGCCCTCGCGACGTTCCTCGACGGCGCCCTGGGGGTCGTTCGGCGCCACGACGCCGAGCGCGGGAGCGACCTCGTGGCGACGCTGCGCGCATTCGTCCGCCACGGCGCGAGCCCCACCCGCACCGCGCGCGCCCTCACCTTCCACCCGAACACGATCCTGCAGCGGCTCGAGAAGCTCGACCGCCTGCTCGGCGACGGCTGGCGCGACGACGAGCGGTACTTCCGTCTCTCGACGGCGGTCCGTCTCGACGAGCTGCGGGAACGATTGGCGGAGCGGAGCGGTGGATGATCCGCCCATCCGCACCGCCCTGCGGTGGGGTCGCCGTCCATACCGCACACGCGATGCGCTGCCTAGCCTCGGGAGCAGCCGCGACCCCGCGACCACCCGCTCGAGGAGGAGCCCCGTGCCGATGACCAGCCGCCTGCCCGGACTGCGCGACCACACCCCGCTGGACCGGCGACGCACGATCGCCGAGGCCGCCGGGCTGGACGCCGAGGCTCTCGCGCCCCTCGACCCGGCTGCCGGGCTGGCCTTGTCGCAAGCCGATCACATGGTCGAGAACGTCATCGGCCTGATCGGCATCCCGGTCGGCGTGGCGACGAACTTCACGATCGACGGCGTGGACCGCCTCGTCCCGATGGCGACAGAGGAGCCGTCGGTGATCGCCGCGGCCTCGAACGCCGCGCGCATCGCGCGCACGACGGGAGGCTTCTTCACCTCGTCGACGGGCGACGTGATGATCGCGCAGGTGCAGGTGCTCGACGCCGTCGACCCCGCGGCGACGCGCCTGCGTCTGCTCGAGGCCCGCGACGAGCTGCTCGCGCTCGCCGACGCGCAGGACCCCCTGCTCGTCTCGCTCGGCGGCGGGGCCGTCGACGTGTCCGTCCGCACCCTCGAGACGCGCACCGGCCCCCAGGTGATCCTGCACCTGCACGTGGACGTCCGGGATGCCATGGGCGCGAACGCCGTGAACACGATGGCCGAGGCCATCGCCCCGCGCGTGGCCGAGATCGCCGGGGCGCGCACGCTGCTGCGCATCCTCAGCAACAAGGCCGATCGGCGACTCGCCCGCGCGCGGGCCGTCTTCCCCGCCGAGCTCATCGGAGGCGCGCAGGTGGCCGCCGACATCGAGGCCGCCAGCGCCTTCGCCGAGGCCGACGCGTACCGAGCGGCCACGCACAACAAGGGCATCATGAACGGCATCACCGCCGTCGTCCTCGCCACCGGCAACGACACCCGTGCCGTCGAGGCCGGATGCCATTCGCACGCCGCGCGCTCCGGCTCCTACCGCGCGCTCTCGCGTTTCGAGAGGAATGCCGCGGGCGACATCGTCGGCACGCTCGAGGTGCCGCTGGCCGTCGGGCTCGTGGGCGGGGCGACGCGCGCGCACCCGGCGGCGCAGGCCGCGGTGCGGCTCCTCGGCGTCGCGACCGCACAGCAGCTCGCCGCCACCGTCGCGGCCGTCGGGCTGGCGCAGAACTTCGCCGCCTGCCGGGCGCTCGCCGCCGAGGGCATCCAGCGCGGGCACATGACCCTGCACGCGCGGACCATCGCCGCGAGCGCCGGCGCCGCGGTCGACGAGGTCGCCGCCGTGGCCGAGCGCATCGTCGCCGACGGGCGCATCCGCGTCGAGCACGCCCGCGACGTCCTCGCGGCGCTCCGTGCCGGAAGCGGGACGCCGTGACGGTCCCCGCGCCGCGGGAGCGACCGCGCGTCGTCCCGCGCCCGGGTCTTCCCGCCTCGGTGACGGTGTTCGAGGTGGGGCCCCGTGACGGGCTCCAGGCCGAGACGGACGTGGTGCCCACCACCGTCAAGGCGCAGCTCTGTCGCCGTCTCTTCGACGCCGGTGTCGGCGCGCTCGAGATCACGAGCTTCGTGCCGCCGTCGTGGGTGCCGCAGCTCGCCGACGCGCGGGAGGTCGTGGCATCCGTCGACGTGCCCTCGGGAGCCCGCGGCGTGGCACTCGTACCGAATCGCCGCGGACTCGACGACGCCGTCGCCGCCGGAGTGCGCGAGGTGTCGGTGGTCGTCAGCGCCACCGAGTCGTTCGCCCGGGCCAACCTCAACACCGACCGCTCCGGTGCCGTCACCCGCGCCGCCGCCGTGACCCAGGCCGCCGTCGAGGCCGGGCTGCCCGTGCGCGGCTACGTCTCGATGGCGTTCGGCGACCCGTGGGAGGGCGATGTCGACGTGACCGCCGTCCGCGACGCGGCTGCCGCCCTGCGCGCCGCGGGCTGCACGACGATCGCCCTCGGCGACACCATCGGCGTCGCCACGCCCGGACAGACGGATGCCGTGATCGAGGCCGTCGTCGACGCGGGGGTCCCCCGTGAGGCCCTCGCGCTGCACCTGCACGACACGTACGGTCAGGCCCTCGCGAACGTCTACGCGGGTCTGCGGGCCGGCGTCACCGAGTTCGACGCCGCGGTCGGCGGTCTCGGGCGCTGCCCGTACGCCCCCGGCGCGACGGGCAACCTCGCCACCGAGGAGCTCGTGTGGATGCTCGAGGGGCTCGGCATCCGCACCGGTCTCGACGTGGTCGCCCTGGCCCGCACGAGTGCCTGGCTCGCGGGACTGCGCGGCCGTCCGCACGCCTCCCGGGTGGCGACCGCGCTCACCCGCGGGCGGTCGACCGACACCGCGACGCCCGCGCCGGACGGCGGCGCCGCCGCTTCGGCATCCCCCGTTCCCGCCCCTGCGAAGGAGACCCCCGTATGACCACCTCGCTCGGCCCCGACACCGGATCGCTCGCCGGGGTCGTCGTCCTCGACCTGTCGCGGGTGCTGGCCGGACCCTACGCGGCGCAGATGCTCGCCGATCTGGGCGCGACGGTCGTCAAGATCGAGAACCCGCGCGACCCGGACGTCTCGCGCGGATTCCCGCCGTACCTGACGGACGGCGACGACGAGTTCAGCGCCTATTACGCCCAGTACAACCGCGGCAAGCTCGGCGTCGGTCTCGACCTGGCCGCGCCCGGCGGCACCGAGACGCTGCTCGACCTGGTGCGCCGGGCCGACGTGCTCGTCGAGAACTTCCGCCCCGGCACGATGGACAAGCTCGGCGTCGGCTACGACGTGCTGCGCGCCGCGAACCCGCGGCTGGTCTACGTCGCGGTGTCGGGCTACGGCCAGACCGGTGCGCGCAGCCGCCGCCCGGCGTTCGACAACACGGCGCAGGCCGCGGGCGGGATGTGGTCGATGAACGGCTACCCCGGGCAGCCGCCGGTGCGCGTCGGCGTCACCATCGGCGACCTGTCGGCGACCCTGTTCGCCGTGGTCGGCACGCTCGCCGCACTCCGTCACGCCGAGCGGACCGGCGAGGGCCAGCTCGTCGATGTCGCGCAGGTCGACAGCATCCTCGCGCTCACCGAGACGGCGGTGGTCGATTACACCGTCCGCGGGGTCGAGGCGACGCCCGCCGGCAACGAGCACGCGTGGGTGCGCCCGTACGAGCTGTTCGACTGCGCCGACGGCCAGGTGTTCTTCGGCGCCTACACCGACAAGCTGTGGCGGGCGAGCTGCGAGCTCTTCGGCTCGCCCGAGGTCGCCGACGACCCCGAGATCGACACGATGCGCAAACGCTTCGACCCGGAGGTCTACGCCCGTCGGGTCAAGCCCGTCGTCGCGGGGTGGCTCGCCGACCGCACGAAGGCCGAGCTCGAGGAGCTCGCGGGAGACGTCATCCCCCTCACGGCGATCAAGACGATCGGCGAGGTCGTCGACGACCCCGGCACCGCCGAGCGCGACATGATCGTCGAGGCCGATTACGGCGCGCTCGGCGTGCTGCGCATGTTCGGCCAGCCCATCAAGCTCAGCGCGACGCCGGCCGTCCCGGGTCGGGTGGCCAATCGTTTCGCGGAGCATTCCGACGCCGTACTCGCCGGTCTCGCCGGCTACGACGCCGCGCAGATCACGCGCCTGCGCGAATCGGGTGCGATCGCGTGAGCACGACGCGCACCGAGACCCTGGATGCCACCCGGGCCGAGGCCTATCGCGGCACGTTCGCCGCCGCGGAGCCGGCGATCGCGGACGGGGATGGACTGCGTCCGGGATGGGAGGCGCTGTTCTTCCCGTTCGCCGCCGCGCTGGCCGAGGCCGAGATCGAATACGCCGACAAGGTGTCGCCGACGGTGGATATCGATGCCGATGCACTGGCACGTGCGGTGCAGGCGCTGGGGCCGTTGGCGTGCGCGCAGGTGGCCGACCTGACCGATCCGGCCGCGCGCGACCGAGGGAGGTGCGAGCGACGATCGTGTCGCCGTCGCGGTGCACCTCGAGGTGCGGCAGTGCCGAGACGGCCTCGAAGATCGCGTCGGCGAGGACGATCTCATCGTCGGACACGCTGGGGATGTCGCAGATGGTGCGCGTCAGATCGACGGCGCTGGAGCGAAGGTCGAGCCGGGGCATGACGTCGAGTCTAACGACGGGCCGATAGCCTGGAATCATGAGCGACGCGCGGTGGGTATGGGGTATCGGTCTGGCGACGACGAGCGAGAACGGCACGGT
>JAAIGE0100533096.1_pt1 | contig 13777 bp, 9 predicted proteins | sample 6487951 | NCBI WGS metagenome assembly JAAIGE01 (sample SAMN13974128, study PRJNA590717) | phyllosphere metagenome | biome: tomato field; feature: multiple bacterial spot infested tomato fields; material: tomato leaves; isolation source: leaves from tomato fields | host: Solanum lycopersicum ... | reverse complement strand
GGCGACGCTGATGGCCCTGGTCGCCGCGCTGAACGCCGATCCGGCGGTGGACGGCATCCTGGTGCAACTGCCGCTGCCTGCGCATCTCGATGCACAGGTGGTGATCCAGGCGATCGATCCGGACAAGGACGTCGACGGCTTCCATCCGGTCAATGCCGGGCGCCTCGCCACCGGGATTCCGGGCTTCGTGCCCTGCACCCCGCTCGGCTGCGTGATGCTGCTGAAGTCGGTACATGGCAGCCTGTCGGGGTTGGACGCGGTGGTGATCGGCCGGTCCAACATCGTCGGCAAGCCGATGGCGCAGTTGCTGATCGCCGAGAGCTGCACCGTCACCGTCGCGCACAGCCGCACCCGCGACCTGCCCGCGCGCGTCCGCGCCGCCGACATCGTCGTCGCGGCGGTCGGCATCCCCGCGCTGGTCGGGGGCGACTGGATCAAGCGCGGCGCGGCATCCGGGACCCGACGCCGACGAGCCGTTGAGCGAGCCCGTCGGCTGAATGGATGCCACTCGGGCGCGGACGTGCGGGGAGTCATCGTCGCGGACCCGAGGTTCGGGTGCCTCTCGTCGCCGGTGACGGGGCCTCGAGGGGCGGCGGCATGCCGCGATCTACGAGATGCGCCTCACCGCGGCGTCGGGCGGAGGTGGTGCCGTGCTCTCGCGTACGACGAGCTGCGGCCGCTCGGACGAGAACCGGCGCCCCGTCTCTCCCGCGATCTCGTTCAGCAGCAGCTGCAGGCCACGACGGCCGAGGCCCGCGAAGTCCTGGTCGACCGTGGTGAGCGCCGGGGTCCAGAGCGCCGCGAGAGGGTGGTCGTCGAAGCCGGCGACGGAGATGTCGTCGGGAACGCGGCGACCGGATGCCGAGATGCCTCGGATGACGCCCATCGCGATCTCGTCGTTGCCGCAGAAGACGGCGGTCACCGTCGGGTCTTCGGCGAGACGCCGGCCGATCTCGATGCCCGATCGCGGATCCCAGGAGGCGTCGCTGAGCGGGGGGACGACGGCGTCCCGGCGCTTGAGCGCACGACGCCAGCCTGTGGTCCGTCCGTCCTCGCGGCGAGACGGTGGCACGCGCACGTGGTGCACGGTGGCGTGACCGAGATCGAGCAGGTGGTCGGTGAGCTGCTCCGCTGCTCGCGCCTCATCGAGTACGGCTTGACGCAGTCCTGGTTCGCGCACCCCCGACAGTGCCACCAGCGGCAGCGAGGACGGGATGCGGTGCAGCGCGGCGACTCCGGGTGGATCGAACTTCAAGACGCAGACGCCGGCGAGCGGCTGCGCCAGGGTCGCAGCGATCGCGCGGTCGATCTCGGCCTCGTCCGTGCTCTCGACCACGGTGATCATGACCGTGTAGTCCTCGGCTCGGGCGGCCTCTTCGATCCCGCGGATGGTCTCGGCGTAGCCGTACTGCGACGTGTCGCCCGCGATGACGGCGATCACCTGCGCTTTGCGCGAGGCCAGCACGCGGGCGGCCGCGCTCGGACGGAAGTCGAGGGCGGCGATCGCGGCTTCGACGGCTTCGCGCTTGGACGCGCTGACCTTCGCCGCTCCCGTGAGCACGCGGGAGACCGTCGGCACCGACACCCCCGCCCGGGCAGCCACGTCGGCGATGGTCGCCGGCTTGGTGCGGGGGGTGTCCATCGTGCTCCGTCGGTGTGGAGCGGCGATGGTCATTTGACCGCGCCGCTGGTGATGCCCGAGATGATCTTGCGCTGGGCCACCATGAACGTGATCAGCAGGGGCAGGCTCATCAGGATGATGTACGCGAAGATCAAGTGCCAGTTCTGAAGATACAGACCCGCGCTCGCCACCTGATACAGGTTCAGGGGGAGCGTGTCGAGACGGCCGCCGACCACGAACAGGGCGTAGAAGACGTCGTTCCAGATGTACAGACAGATGAGGATCGTCGCCGTCGCGAGCACCGGCATGAGCAGCGGGAGGATGATCTTCACGAACACCTTCGCCGGTGAGGCCCCGTCCACGCGCGCGGCCTCCTCGAGCTCCAGCGGGATCGTGCGCACGAAGCCCGTGACGAAGAAGATCACCGTCGACATGTACATGCCCATGTAGACGCCGATCATGCCCACCGGCGTGCCCGCGAGGCCCAGCTGACGCAGCAGCAGCACGATCGTGACGACAGCCGGCGGAAGCACGATGCCGCTGATGGCGACGGCGTAGACGAAGGCGAGGCTTCTGGACTTCCGGCGTCCCAGGATCCACGCCGCCATCGAGCCCAGGATCAGCACGCCGAGCACCGCGGGCACCATGACGAGGACACTGCCGCCGAAAGCGGCGATCATGCGTCCGTCGCCGATGACCGTGGCGAAGTTGTCGAACAGGCGCCACTCGGTGGGAAGAGCGAGCGTGGGCACGAACGCCTCCGCCTGCGTCTTAGATGCCGTCAGCACGGTGAGCAGGAATGGGATGCCGAGCACCGCGACGGCCACGAGGATGGCGGCGACGGGCTGCGCGACGCGGGCGAGGGGGCGTCGACGGCGCGGCTCGGGGCGCGCGCGCCCCGTGGTGATGGTCATCGTCTCGGTCACAGCACGTCCTCCCGCTTGCGCAGAACCCGGATGACGGGGAAGGCGAGGACCGCCACGACGAGGAAGAGCACGAGGCTCATCGTCGTCGCCTGGGCGAACAGGCCCTGACCGAAGGTCCGGAAGATGAAGATGTTGAGCAGCTCGGTGGTGCCGCCGGGTCCGCCGGCGGTGGTGGCCTGGACGATGTCGAAGCCGTTCATCGATCCGAGCAGGGCGGTGGCGACGTTGAACGTCACCGCGGGGGCGAGCAGCGGGAAGCGGATGGCGCGGAACGTCGTCCACCAGCCCGCGCCGTCCAGGCGTGCGGCCTCGATGACGTCGTCGCTGATCGTCTTGAGCCCGGCGAGGTAGATGAGCATCGACAGGCCCATCCACTTCCACGCGTGGATGAGGGCGACGACGACGATCGTCCACGTGGTGCTGCCCAGCCAGGCGATGTCGACGTTGTGCCCGGTGAGGATACTCAGGATGCCGTTCAGCGCGCCGTCGGGCTTGAGCATGGCCTGGAAGATGTAGCCCACGGCGAGAGCCGACATGATGACCGGCACGAAGAACGCCACGCGCAGCGCCCGGTTCACGCGGGTGTCGCGTTCGAGCAGGAGCGCGAGCGCGAGGCCGAACAGGTTCTGGAAGATCGCGACGAGCACGGCGTAGACGAGCGTCACCGTGAGCGCGTTGACGAGGGAGCCGTTGGAGAACAGCGACACGAAGTTGGCGGGGCCGATGAAGTCGATCGAGCTCTTGAAGCTGGACCAGTTCGTGAAGGCGTAGACGAAGTTGAAGACGGTCGGGATGGCGAAGAACACCACCAGCACCGCGAGGGCGGGGATCAGGAACCACAGCGGGTGGTCCTTCTTGTGCCGGCCGCGCGGGGCGACGCGGGCCGCCCGTGGCGCGGGCGTCGCCGCGCGGGGTCGCTCGAGGGTCGAAGTCATGGGGGTGTTCTCCCGGGGAAGGGGGCGCCGGCTCGGGTCCCGGCGCCCCGGATGGATCAGAAGCCCGGCGTCCCGATGGCCTTGGCGAGTTCGGCGAACTGCGACTGGGTGGCTTCGGCGACCTGAGCGGGCGTCTTGGTGCCTTGGATCATGTCTCCGAGATTGAGGTAGAGGTCGGGGTTCGCGACGGCGAGCGCCTGCATCGAGCCCACGGAGTCGCCCAGCGAGTCGCTCACCGCGAGAAGGGCTTCGGGCACCTCGGGCGAGGAGGGCACGTCGCTCTGCAGCGAGACGGTCTTCTGCGCGTCGACGAAGTCGGCGTAGCCGTCGCCGAGCCAGTACGACAGCAGCTGGCGTGCCGCGGCCTCGCGCGTGGCATCCCCGGTCTTGAAGGCCACGAGGGCGTTCGCCTGGTCGGGGATGAAGGTGCCGACGTTTCCGCTGGGCGAGATCGGGAAGAAGCCGATCTTCTGGTTGAGCTCCTCCGTGTCGGCGAGCGACTGCAGCTGACCGAAGTAGGAGTTCACCTGGACCGCCATCGCGGCCTCGCCGGAGAGCAGGGCCGGACCTTGATCCTCGAACGTCGCGGTCTTGAGGTCGCTGTTGAACAGCCCCTCCTGGATCAGGCCCTGGTAGGTGTCGATCGCGCCCTGGATGGTGGGGTCGGTGAACTTCTCCTTGTTCTCGTTGACGCGCTCCCACAGGCCGTCCTTCGCGGCGTCGGCTAGCTGCACCTGCACCCACCACTGCGTGGCCCACGGGGTACCGCCACCGAAATCGAAGAACGGCGTGACGCCGGCCGCCTTGAGCTGACGCGCGGTGGCGAGGAACTCGTCCCAGTCTCCGGGGGTCTCGGTGATGCCCGCCTTCGCGAACACTTCCTTGTTGTAGTAGACGCCCTCCACCGCCGGGGTGGTGATGAGCGCCGCGTAACGGGTGCCGTCGAGGATGCCGGTGATGTCCTTGAGCTCCGGCGTGTAGGCGTCGACGAACGGGGCGCCGTCGAGCGGCTGCAGGTTGGTCGACGCGTTCAACGCGGTCAGCTGCGAGGCCGTGGGCTGCCAGAACGCCAGGTCGGGCTTGTCTCCCGTGGCGACCTTGGTCTGCACGCTCTGCTCGTACGGGTCGGGGATCGTGACGACGTCGACGGTGGCGCCGGTGGCCGCTTCGAACCCCTTGACGACGCTGTCGGGCACCTTGTTCGAGTTCTGCGCGGCCCAGATCGTCAGCGTGGTGCCGTCGAGCTTGGTGTCCTGCGCGGGCCAGTCGGCGGGCCCTGCCGCGGCGCCGCCTCCGGCGCCGGGGTCCGAACAGCCGGCGAGGGCGAGGGCCGCGACGGTGGTGAGCGCCGCGGCGGCGATGAACCGCTTCTTCATTGAATTGCTCCTTCGGTGAGATCAGTGTGATCTGGTGCGGGCGTCGGCGTCGACTCGGCGGGCCGTGTCGTCAGACGCAGGGTGCGCGCGGCGAGTCGGGTCTCGACGCCGTGCACGTGCAGGGTTCCCGTCGCGGCATCCCAATCGGTGCGCCAGGCGGGGAGGTCCAGGGGGAAGACCGGGGTCACCTCGACGTCGTGACCGACGAGGTGCGGAAAGCTCAGGGTGACGTCGGCGTCGCCGCCGCGGCGCCAGACCGAGACGAGGTCGCCGTGTGCGGCGCGCAGGCCCAGCGCGAGCCACGGGTCGTTCCACCGCGGCAGGCCGAGAGGCCAGTGCGGGTGTGATGACGCGATCTCGGTGCGCAGCTCCTGCGCGACCGAGATGGCCGTGGCGACGCGCGCGCGCTGTGCGTCATCCATGCGATTGAGGTGGCCCGAGACGTAGAAGCGTCCGAGCAGACCCGTGACGAGGCAGAACGCCGACTCCTCGGCATCCATCTCGGGCTGCGGGTAGGCCCAGCTCGCCGCCTGCTCGGGGAGGATCGACAGGGGCGCGCTCACCGCGATCGCGGGGTACTTGCGGAAGTCCTGCTGGTCGGACGTGGACTGCATCGCCAGACGCGAGAGCATCGCATAGTCCATGCGCATCGCGCCCGAGCTGCAGTTCTCGATGACGAGTGAGGGATGCCGGTCGAGCACTCCGTCGAGCCAATCGAGGACGGCGCGGTTGTGCCGGAGCAGCCCGTCGCCCACGCTGTCGGCGTCGTGGTCGGTGCCGGGTCCGGGGTTGATGTTGTAGTCCATCTTGAAGAACCCGACGCCGAAATCCGCGATCAGGCGGTCGACGACGGCGTCGAGGTGCGCGCGGGCCGCGGGGTGGCGGAGGTCGAGGTGGAAGCGATCGTGCTCGACCACGCGCTCGCCGTTGCGCTGCAGGAACGCCTCGGGCGGGAGGGTGTCGGCCAGCGGGCTCCGGATGCCGACGACCTCGGGCTCGAGCCAGAGACCCGACACCATGCCCTCGGCGTGGATCGCGTCGATCACCTCCCCGAGCCCGCCGGGGAAGCGGGTCGTCGAGGGGAGCCATTCGCCCACGGTGTCCCACCAGTGACCGGAGTCGTCGTACCAGCCGGCGTCGATGCAGAACACCTCGGCGCCCACCTCGGCCGCGGCGCGGATGAGGGGGAGGAGCTTCTCGGTCGTGGGGTCGCCGTCGAGGGTGTTCATGTAGTCGTTGAAGACGACGGGCATCGCCGCGTTGTCGGAGTGGGGGCGTCGGCCGGCGCGACGGTGGTCGGTCAGCGCGTCCGCGGCGGCGGCGGCCGTGGCTCCGATGGCGACCGCGGCCGGCACGCTCGTGAAGCTCTCGGCGGGCGCGAGAACACGCGACCATGCTGCGTCGGCGTCGGTCGGGCCGGAGAGGGCGAGATAGCCGCCGTCGGTGTCCTCGCCGATCTCCCAGCGCCACGCGCCGTTGTGCTCGATCTGCCACGCCAGCGCCAGACCGGCCGTGCCGGATTCGAGGATGCCGGTCGGCAGCTCGTGCGCGGTCGACCAGGTGCCGGTGGACACGGCGGCGAGGCTTCCGCGCGGGTTGTGCCCGGTGAGGTGCTCGGCGAGGGGAACGAAGTCGGGTCCGCGAAGAGGAGTACGCGCCCACCGCCCCTCGCCGAGCCAGTCGCTGACACCGGTGAGGCGCTCCCACCCGGTCAGGACATCGGTGCCGAGGCCGCGCTCGGTGAAGCCGGCGGCCCAGGATGCCACGGCGCGGAGGACGATCCGCCGCTCGCCGAGGTTGCCGACGACCACGCGGCTGGTGATCGCCGCCACGTGATCGCGGATCGTCAGTTCGACACGAGCCTCGAGGTCGCCCGAGCGTTGGATCACGACGAGGGTCCGCGCCCCGTTCTCGACTTTCTCGTCGTGCGAGACGTACCGCATGCGCGCGCCGTGCTCGGTGTGGGCGAGACGCCCCGAGGCGGGCCGGTGACCCGCATCGGCGGTGAGCACCTCGACGAAGGGCACGCGGTGCACCGGCACCGACCGGCCCGCGACTCCGATGGCCGTCACCGAGACGGGCGCCGCGGCATCCCACTCGAGCGTCACCGTCACGAGGTCGTTGCCCCAGCTCAGGGTGGGGGCGGTCGCCGAGCTCGTGACTGCCGGCTGCATCGTCGTCATTCGTCTCTCCGTCGTGTCGAACTGACGAGGACGCTAACGGAATGTGAAAGCGGTATCAAGTCTTCTCTTGAAACCGTTATCAAGAACGGCTACATTCACTTCGGGCGCAACGCCGCGCCTCTGATCGATGGAGATGCAACCCCGATGAGACACCCCCGATGGATCGCAGCGGGTGCTGCCGGAGCCATTGCGCTCGGCACGCTCGTAGCCGTCGCACCCCCCGCGACGGCGGCGACGACCGACACCCTGTCCGTTGACTTCGCCGCCCCCACCGGCGACTTCCGTGGCGGCGCTTCCGGCACGCTGTACGGCCTGGGCGACGAGGGAGCGCCCACCCAGGCGCTCATCAACGGCGCCCACATCACGAACACCTCGCAGAAGGCGCCGTTCGGCACTCAGCACCCGAGCGGCGATTCGCTGAAGATCGAAGACGGCTTCTTCGCCAAGCACGGTACGCAGCTCGACATCTACGTGCAGGACTATTACCCGGACTGGGCCTACAACGGCGGCCGACGCCCCGGCGACGATCGCACCTACAACCAGGCCGACGGCTCGTACACGAATCAGCCCAACGGCATCTGGGACTACCTCGAAGTGGTGGAGTTCGTCACCGAAGCCGTGGCGACGAAGTCGGACTACCCCGACAAGTACGTCTTCATCCCCTTCAACGAGCCCGATGGCGGCAACTGGTACGCCGACTGGAACTTCTTCAACCAGCAGTTCCTGCCCGACTGGAAGGCCGCCGTCGACAAGATCCGGGAGGTCTACGCCCGCCACGGCCTCACGCCCGTCATCGGCGGCCCGGGCGACGCGGCCTGGCGCCCCGACCGCACGGCGGTCTGGCTCGACTACGCCAAGCAGACCGGCACGCTGCCGCAGTACATGATCTGGCACGAGCTCGGCATCGACAACCTGGCGACCTACCGCTCGCACTACGCCGAGTACCGCAAGCTGGAGTCCGACCGCGGTATCAGCCCGCTCGAGATCAACATCACCGAGTACGGTCTGCTGCGCGACATGGGCGTGCCGGGCCAGCTGATCCAGTGGTTCTCGATGTTCGAGGACACCAAGGTCGACGCGCAGACGGCGTATTGGAATTACGCGGGCAATTTCTCCGACAATTCCGCTCGTCCCAACGGCGCCAACGCCGGGTGGTGGATGTTCAAGTGGTACGGCGACCTCGCCGGCAGCAAGACCGTCAAGGTGACGCCCCCCAGCCTCAACGTCGCCGACACGCTGCAGGGAATCGGCGCGATCGACGCGGCCGACAAGCGCGCCACCGTGCTTTACGGCGGCTCCAGCGCCGACACCGTCGACCTGTCGCTGACGGGACTGGATGCCGGCACCTTCGGCGCCCGCGTCGACGTGGAGGTGCGTGAGGCACCGCTTTCCGGCGCCGAGGGCCTGGCGCCGACGCCCCGCGTCGTGTCCAGCCTGTCGGATGTCGCGGTCACCGACGGCGGCCTGCGGGTCAGCGTCCCCAACTACGACCGTTACGCCGGATACCAGCTCGTGGTCACCCCCCATCGGGATGGCGTACCGGCCAGCGTGCAGCCGTGGTCGACCTCGATCGAGGCCGAGAACACCGCCATCACCGGTGCACAGGTCTTCGAGCAGTCGCCGACCGGCAACGGCGGATGGATCTTCCTCGCCTCGCACGGCCATGACGTCGGCGCCTTCAACAACGCGTCGTCGAAGGCCGACTGGACCGTCGAGGTGCCGCGCGACGGCACCTACCGATTCCAGGTGATCGGCGCCACGCCCGGCGTTCCCGGGCGGCACGCGCTGTTCGTCGACGGAGCCAACCCCACCACCGTGCAGTACACCGCCGACCTCGCCCTGAACAACACCAGCCGGTGGAAGTACCGGGGCAGCGCCGAGGTGGAGGTCGCCCTGACGGCCGGGAGCCACGTCCTCTCGTTGCGTGCGAGCGCCGACGGGTCGACCGTGCTGCCGAACGCCGACATCACCCTCGACAAGTTCGTGCTCACCGACATCACCGACGGCGAGAAGGTGGTCTACCCCGCATCGACCATCCGCCTCGCCGGCGGCGCTCAGCTCGCCTACGACCGTCAGGGAGCGCGCGGCTCCGCCGTGATCCAGGGCGACGGCCGTGCCGACGTCTACGCGACGGCCTTCCAGTCGGGCTACTACGACGTCGCCGTCGACTACTCCACCACGGCGGCATCCGACGTCAGCGTCACGCTGAACGGGCGGCAGGTCGCCTCGGCATCCACCGCGGGGGCAGGCGCCTTCTCGAGCGTCGCACGCCTGCACCTGTCGGAGGGCATCAACGAGATCGAGGTGCGCTCGGCCGCAGGCATCGCGCTCGCATCGGTGTCGACGACGCGTGCGGCGGCGGCTGATTCGGCCGCGGTCAAGATCGAGGCGGAATCCGGTGCCCTCGCCGGCGCCGCGAACGTCGGCGCATTGGGCGCGTCCACGGGCTCGAACGTCTCGAACGGGCGTTTCGTCGGCTACCTGGGCAACGGCGCGGGCAACACCGTGACCATCCCGCGCGCAGCCGGCTTCCAGGCGGCGGGTGACTACGACATCGTCGTGAAGTACACCAACGCCGAGGTCTCGGGCCGCCACGATTACAACCCGCAGGTGGTCGACCGCCCGCTCCAGGTGTCGGAAGCCGGCACCGGACGAGTGGGTGACGGGTACTTCCGGTACACGTACTCGTGGAACAGCTTCTGGGAGCGGACGATCCCGGTCACGCTGAAGACCGCGGACGGAGCGCTGACCTTCGGCAGCGACGGTCACTACGCCCCGAACGTGGACTACGTGGTCATCGCCCCGGCCCGCCTCGGTGACGTCGTGACGACGAGCAAGACCGTGGCGCCCGCCCTCACCGTCGACGCCAAGACGTCGTCGCGGAAGATGGGCGACAAGGCGTACCTGATCGTGGAGGCGACGAACACGTCGGCCGTCGCGACGCAGATGGTCATCGCGACGCCGTTCGGCAACAAGACGTTCGCGAGCGTCGGCGTGGGCAAGAAGGTGAACGCGGCGTTCAACTCGCGTCAGGCCGGCTTCCCTGCGGGCCAGGCCAAGATCACGCAGACAGCGACGATCGACGGAAAACCGGTCAGCGTGGAGACGACGGTCGCGTACGCCGCGCACTGACGCACCGAGCAGGGTGAGGGTCGTCGCCTCACCCTGCTCGCGGGGGCGGGACTGTTGGCCCCGCCCCCGCTTCGTCCCGGTGTCGAAGGTGACCTGAAGTCTCGAGCGCGTCGCGAACCCCGACGAGGACCAACGCGACGCCTATGAGCGCATCACCGTCGCCATGGATCAGGCCGTCGCCCGGTGGAACAAGCTGGCCAACACCTGGCGTCACCTGACCGTCCGCTACGACACGAATGTCGAGACGGCCGAAGCGTGGGGCAGTTCCGGCCTCATCACGTTCGGCGGCAACCGGCAGGGCGGGCCGGGAGAGCCGGTAGCCGTATCGATGCCGGTGCGGTGCGGATGCCACCGCGTCGTCGCCGGCGCAAGGGGGCGTCGACGTCGTCGGCCCTTGGCGAGGATGACGGCATGAGCGACGACAACGATCAGACCAAGAAGGACTTCGACGACGCGGTGAACATGACCGCGAGCGAGCTGAAGAAGTGGCTCGACACCGACGAATCGAAATCCGTCGGGCAGAAGAAGGACGGCGGCGAGTCGACCGGTCACGAGAGCGGGCGCCACATCGTGCGCATCCTCGAGAAGAAGAAGGCCGATCTCACCGACGACGACTACGCCCACATGCGCAAGGTCGTCGGCTACGTCAAGCGCCACAGCGCGCAGAAGCCGAAGGGCGACATCACCGACACCGACTGGCGCTACTCGCTCATGAACTGGGGCAACGACCCGAAGAAGTGACCGGGCGCACATAGGCGTCGGGAGTACAACGGACTCATGCCCATCATCGACAGCGCCGTGTACGTCGACGGTCACCGCATCGAGAACCCCGCGAGCCTCGACCAGACCTTCGAGTACATGGAGGCCCACGGCGGCATGGCGTGGATCGGGCTGCTGCGCCCCTCGCCCGACGAGCTCGAGCGCGTGGCCGCCGAGTTCTCGCTGCACCCGCTCGCCGTCGAGGACGCGCTCACCGGGCACCAGCGGGCGAAGCTCGAACGCTACGGCGACAACCTCTTCGCGGTGCTGCGCCCGGCGCGGTACATCGACGAGAGCGAGACGGTCGAATTCGGCGAGCTGCACGTGTTCATCGGCGCCGACTACGTCGTCACGGTGCGTCACGCCGAGGTGCCCGACCTCTCGCGCGTGCGCCGCCGCCTCGAGAAGAGCCCCGACCTGCTCGCGCGGGGACCCGAGGCCGTGCTCTACGCGATCCTCGACGAGGTCGTCGACCAGTACGACCCGGTCGCGCGGGGGCTGCGCAACGACGTCGACGAGATCGAGGACCAGCTGTTCGGCACCGGCGGCGCCGAGCTCACGCAGCGCATCTACGAGCTCGCCCGCGAGGTCATCCACTTCCAGCGCGCCGCCGAGCCGTTGCGCGGCATGCTCGAGGCGCTGCTGCGGGGCGCCGACAAGTACGGCGTCGACCTCGAACTGCAACGGTCGCTGCGCGACGTGCTCGACCACGTGCTGCGCCAGTGCGAGAAGCTCACGGCGCTGCGCGCGATCCTCGACAACGCCCTCACCGTGAACGCCACCCTCGTCACCCAGCGGCAGACCGAGACCTCGCTGCAGCAGAACGAACAGGTGAAGAAGATCTCGGGGTGGGCGGCCATTCTGTTCGGCCCCTCGCTCATCGGCGCGATCTACGGCATGAACTTCGAGAACATGCCCGAGCTGGAGTGGCAGTACGGCTACCCGATGGCGCTGGTGCTCATGGTGGCGGTGTCGGCGGGTCTGTGGCTGACGTTCAAGTGGAAGAAGTGGCTCTGAGCCGTGGCATCCGGATGCCGCCGATCTCGGCGCGCTTGCTGGACAGGCGGTGCGCGAAACGAATGATGGGTACGTGAACGACTCCACTCCGCGCTCGGGCGACGCCGCCGAGCCGATCAACACCTCGACCGTGCAGCTCGAGGACAGCGGCTACCACAAGGGCCTGTCGTCGCGTCAGGTGCAGATGATCGCCATCGGCGGTGCGATCGGGACGGGGCTGTTCCTCGGCGCCGGCGGCCGTCTCGCCCAGGCCGGGCCGGCGATCGTCATCTCGTACGCCGTCTGCGGCGTCTTCGCGTTCTTCATCCTGCGCGCGCTCGGCGAGCTGGTGCTGCACCGCCCGAGCTCGGGGTCGTTCGTGTCGTACGCGCGCGAGTTCTTCGGCGAGAAGGCCGCGTTCGTCTCGGGCTGGTTCTACTGGATCAACTGGGCGATGACGACCATCGTCGACATCACCGCCGCGGCCGTCTACATGAACTTCTTCGGCAAGTACGTGCCGTGGATCGGCGCGGTCCCGCAGTGGCTGTGGGCGCTGATCGCACTGGTCGTGGTGCTGGCGGTCAATCTCGTGTCGGTGAAGGTGTTCGGCGAGCTGGAGTTCTGGTTCGCCCTCATCAAGGTCGCCGCCCTCGTGGCGTTCCTGCTCGTCGGCATCTACTTCGTCGTGTTCGGCACGCCCAACGGCTCACCCGTCGGTTTCTCGCTCATCGCCGATAACGGCGGGTTCCTCCCCAACGGCATCCTGCCCGCCATCCTCCTCATGCAGGGCGTCGTCTTCGCCTACGCCTCGATCGAGCTGATCGGCACGGCCGCCGGCGAGACGAAGAACCCCGAGAAGGTCATGCCCCGGGCCATCAATTCGGTGGTGCTGCGCGTGGCGGTGTTCTACGTCGGGTCGGTGCTGCTGCTGTCGCTCCTGCTCCCGTTCACGGCGTACTCGGCCGGAGAGAGCCCGTTCGTGACGTTCTTCGCCTCGATCGGGGTGCCGGGCGTCGACGTCATCATGAACATGGTCGTGCTGACCGCGGCGCTGTCGTCGCTGAATGCGGGGCTGTACTCCACCGGCCGCATCCTGCGCTCGATGGCGATCGCGGGCTCCGCGCCGCAGTTCGCCGCGCGCATGAACAAGGCGGGCGTGCCCTACGGCGGCATCGCGATCACGGCAGCGGTGGCCCTGTTGGGGGTCGTGCTGAACTTCTTCGTGCCCGCCGAGGCGTTCGAGACGGTGCTGAGCGTCGCGTCGGTCGGCATCATCTCGACGTGGGCGACCATCATCATCTGCCAGATGCGCCTCAAGCAGCTCGCCGACCGCGGGCTGCTGGTGCGCCCGTCGTTCCGGCTCTTCGGCGCGCCGTACACGAACTGGGTGACGCTGGTGTTCCTCGCGGGTGTGCTCGTGCTGGTCTTCGTGGACTCACCGGCGACGCTGGTGGCCACGGTCGTCGCCGTGATCGGCATCGTGATCGGCTGGTACGCCTGCCGCAAGCGCATCGCCGAACTGGCTGCGGAGCGTGAGGGCTACACGGGAACGCACCCCGTGGTGCCGAGCCCGTTCCCGAAGGCGCCCGAGGACTGAGCCGCTTCGCCCCGGCACGCGCGGATGCCGGGGTCGATGCGGTTTGGGGCGGGTGTCGCCGCTCGGGCGGGGTTTTTCCGCCCCGAGTGGCCGATTCCGCCCCGAACCGGAGAGTCGAGCCGTCAGAAACCGCCCGGCGCAATCGCCCCCCGGGCGATCAGCCGACGAGCGCGGCCTCCGCGGGCACCTCGACGGATGCCGCGACGCGGGCGCCGACGCCGAGCAGCCGCTCGATCGCATCCGCGGCGCGGG
>JAAIGE0100164924.1_pt1 | contig 13779 bp, 12 predicted proteins | sample 6487951 | NCBI WGS metagenome assembly JAAIGE01 (sample SAMN13974128, study PRJNA590717) | phyllosphere metagenome | biome: tomato field; feature: multiple bacterial spot infested tomato fields; material: tomato leaves; isolation source: leaves from tomato fields | host: Solanum lycopersicum ... | reverse complement strand
GCGGGTTTCCAGCGCCAGTTCGACTTCTGGATTGCCGCGCTTGATCGCGGTCGAAGTGACGACCACGGCCGCGTCGCCCAGATTTTCGGCCTTATGGCCGATCATCACCTTGATCCCCTTGGCGCGTAGGCCTTCGACGACATAGCCTTCCGCTACGTCCGATCCCTGTACGCTGTAACCCAGATTATGCATCACCTCGGCGATACCGGACATTCCGATGCCGCCGATGCCGATGAAATGGATCGTGCCGATGTCGGTGCCGACACCCTTCATGCGGGAACTCCCTGGAGGTTGAGCGTGGTCGGCGTCGGGCCGACTTTCACGGGATCATTCATGATCGGCGCCTTGCCGATGCTTTCGAGGAGGTCGGCCATGTCGCGCGCCGCGTCGGGCCGACCACAGGACCAGGCCCGCTTCGCTGCGTTCTGGAGCGCGCCGGGTTCCATCGCCATTTTCTGCATCTGCTTGGCGAGTTCTACGGCGGTGAAGCGTGCTTGCGTGATCGTGCGCGCGCCGCCTGCTTCGGTCATCTCGCGCGCGTTGGCGGTCTGATGATCGTCCATCGCGCTCGGCAACGGAATGAGGATCGCAGGGCGACCGGCGCAGGTCAGTTCCGCCAGCGTCGATGCGCCCGCGCGGGCGATCACCAAGTGCGCCCAGCCGAGCTTTTCGGGGACGTCGTTGAAGTAGGTAGCAAGGTCGGCGGGGATTTCCATCTCCGCATAGACCTGGCGCACGCGCTCGATGTCTTCGGCACGGCATTGCTGTGTCACCTGCAAGCGGCGACGCAACGCGACGGGGAGCATGGAAAGCCCCTCCGGTACGACGCTTGACAAGATGGTTGCGCCTTGGCTGCCGCCTATCACCAGCACGCGGAATACGCTCTCGTCCGTCAGCGCGGGAAAGTCTTCCTCGCGCAGCGCCTTTACTTCCTCGCGCACCGGATTGCCGACGAGATGGACTTTCGCGTCGTAGCGGGACTTCAGTCGCTCGACATCGGGATAGGCAGTCGCGATCGCATCGACGCGGCGGGCGAGCAGGCGATTGACGCGGCCAAGCACGGCATTCTGTTCGTGGATGGCGGTCGGAATGCCGTCCGCCAGCGCGCCCAGCAGCGCGGGCATGGCGGGATATCCGCCAAAACCCACGACGGCCGTCGGACGGAACGTGTCGTTCAACCGGCGAGACATGGCGCGCCCGGCGAGGATCGCCTTCAGCGCGCCGGGCCAGCTTGCGGGGTTCTTCGTCATGCGGCCCGCGGGCATCACATGGACCTGCGCCTCATCGAAGATGCCAGGGATCTTTGCGCCGCGCTCGTCCGTCACCAGCGCGACATGATGGCCGCGCGCCATCAGTTCTTCCGCCACGGCATGGGCGGGAATCATATGGCCCCCCGTCCCGCCAGCGGCGAGGACGAAGTGACGGGAAATGCTCATCGGCCGCTCCATTTGACTACGGTATGCCGTCCCATGAAGGGGTTGCGCCGCGTAAAAGCGAGCAGCAGGCCGACACCCATACAAAGCGCCAGCATAGAGGAGCCGCCGTAGCTGATAAAGGGCAGCGTCATGCCCTTCGACGGAAATATCTGGGCGTTGACGCCCATGTTGATGATCGCCTGCAACCCAAATTGCGTGGTGAGGCCCGCTGCGGCGAGGATGGTGAAATTATCCTCTTCGTCCAAAAGGCGCAGCAATACACGCACGACGATGGCGACATAGACGCAGGCGATCGCGATGCAGGCGAGCAGGCCGAACTCCTCGCCGATCACGGAAAAGATATAGTCGGTGTGCGCTTCGGGCAGTCGGAACTTGTTCTGCCCCCCGCCCGGCCCGACGCCGGTGAAGCCGCCATGGGTGATGGTGCGGAAAGCAAGGTCGGTCTGGTCCGGGCCGGTGTCGAGTTGCACGCCGATCCCGAGGAAGTCGTTCACCCGCTGGCGACCATTCTCATAGAACATATAGACGGCGACGAGGCCCAGGAGGCCCATGGCGCCAAAACCACCGATGACCCGCATCGAAACGCCAGACAGCAATAGCAAGGCGCCCCAGCAGGCACAGAAGATCACCGTCTGCCCGAAGTCAGGCTGACGCATCAGGATAAGCGACACGAGCGCGGTCAGCACCAGCGTCAGCGGTACCACCGGCAGCGTCGCATCCTTGGCCCGCAGCGAGAGCAGCCAGGCGATCGTGACGACGAAGGCCGGCTTCAGGAACTCGGACGGCTGAAAGCGGAAGCCTGGAAGGTCGATCCAGCGCTTGGCACCGTTCACCGTGCTGCCCAGGATCGGCACGCACAGCAGCATGACGAAGAAGAAGATGCCAAGCCCGATCGCCAGCCGCCGCGCCTGCGGCCGGGGCAGCATCGAGATGATGAGCATGATCGGCAGGCCGAGGAACACCCACATCAGCTGGCGATAGAAATAGATCAGCGGATTGACCGCGACCTGCGCCGTCGACCGGTCGATCGCCGCGACGGGCGACGCGGCAGCGACGGCGACCAAGCCGATCGCCATCAGCGTGACGATCAACGACAGGAGGACGCGATCGATTTCCCAGAACCAGATGGCGAGCGCGGTGCGCTCACGCGGGACGGTGCGGGTCTTGAAGCCCTTCACCAGTTCGCCAGCCCTGAACATCCCTGATCCTTCCCTGTTCATGCCATGCCCCCCGGCGTGAAGATGTTTATTCCAGAGCGTTGACGGCAGCGACGAATGCGTCGCCCCGCGCCTCGAAATCGCGGAACTGATCGAAACTGGCGCAGGCGGGCGACAGCAGCACCACATCCCCTGGCTGCGCGATCCGCGCTGCACGTCGCACGGCGGCGCTTAGCATTTCGCTGTCGTCCACGGCCATAGACGGACGCAGCAGATCGGCGAACATATGCCCCGCTTCGCCGATGGTATAGGCATGGGCGATATTGCCGAAATGGGGGCCGCATTCGTCGAGATTGTCGGTCTTGGCAAGTCCGCCGACGATCCAGTGGATGCGCGGGCGTCCGTCGATCGCCGGCCACGCGGCGAGCGCGGGAGCGGTGGAGGCGGGATTGGTCGCCTTGCTATCGTTGACGTAGAGGACGCCGTTCAATGTGCGCACCGCCTGCATCCGGTGGGGCAGCGAGGCGTAGCTGGCGAGGGCGGCCTTGACGGTTGGCATATCTATGCCCAGCACCGCCGCCGCGACCATAGCAGTAGCGGCATTCTGCGCGTTATGCGGTCCTTGGAGAGACGGCCAGTTCAGCTGTTCGGTAGAATCTATCGCGGAGGACGCGACTTCTACGACATCTTCGCCGCTACCGCGCGCCGAACAAACTTCAGCGATGATGGCGCGGCTTGGTTCATCTTCGGCTCCGATGACAGCTTTGTTCCCTGCTGACTGCATCCCGAACAGCCGCGCCTTGGACGCAACATAGCCTTCGAACCCGTCATAGCGGTCGAGATGATCGGGGGTGATGTTGAGCAGCACCGCGACATCGCAGTCGAGACTATGAGTCAGGTCGATCTGGTAGCTCGACAGTTCCAGTACATAGACGCCCATGCCCTTGAGGTTGGGTTCGAGCGGCGGCTGACTGAGGATCGGCAGTCCGATATTGCCACCCATGACCGTGGGAAGGCCAGCCTGCTCGATGATATGGTGGATCAGCGCCGTCGTCGTGGACTTGCCGTTGGTGCCGGTGATGCCGACCACCTTGTGCGGCGGAAGTGTCGGGCGGGCGAGCGCGAACAGTTCGATGTCGCCGATGATCGGCACGCCCGCCAGCTTCGCGCGCATGGCGATGGGATGGCGGTTGAGTGGGACGCCGGGGGACACGACGATGCCGTCGAAACCGGCAAGATCGATTTCCATGGGATCGCCGAGTTCGGCCTTCCCCTCGACCAGAGCTCGCGCTTCTTCGCGACTGTCCCAGGCGACGACCCGCGCGCCGCTCGCCACCAGCGTTTCGACAGTCGCTAGGCCCGACCGGGCAAGGCCAAGGACTGCGTAAGTCTTTCCTGCAAAGGCGGATGAGACGATCATCGGATCACCGCAACTTCAGTGTGGCGAGGCCAGCGAGCGCCAGCACGAAAGCGATGATCCAGAAGCGGATGACAACCGTCGCCTCCGCCCAGCCCATCTGTTCGAAATGATGGTGGATCGGAGCCATCTTGAACACGCGCTTGCCGGTGCGCTTGTAGAAGAAAACCTGAATGATGACGCTCATCGCCTCGACCACGAAAAGCCCGCCGATGATGCCCAGCACGATCTCGTGATGCGCAGTCACAGCGATCACGCCGATCGTGCCGCCCAAGGCCAGCGACCCGGTGTCACCCATGAAGACGGCTGCGGGCGGCGCATTGAACCACAGGAAGGCAAGGCCAGCACCGATGATCGCACCGCACAGAATGACGAGGTTGCCCGCACCGGGCACATGGGGAATGCCGAGATATTCCGCGAAATCCGCGCGCCCGACGAGGTACACGATCAACAGGAAGGCAAGGCTCGCGATAATGACGGGCATCGTCGCCAGACCATCTAGGCCATCGGTCAAGTTTACCGCATTGCCGAACGCGACGATCACAAAGGCGGCGAAGCAGAAGTAGAACGGGCCAAGTTCGATCGCGGGGCCGTTGTAGAATGGTACGTATAACGCAGTATTGCCATGGCTGTGAACGATCATCCATGCGGCAACGCCTGCAATCAGGAACTCTGCCAGCAACCGCGCCTTGCCCGACAGTCCCTTGTGGCTGGCCTTTGTCACCTTGTCATAATCATCGAGAAAGCCGATCGCGCCGAAACCCAGCGTCACGAACAGGCAGGCCCAGACATAGATGGACGACAGGTCCATCCAGAGCAGCACCGACGCAACCATTGACGTCAGGATCATGAGGCCGCCCATGGTCGGCGTGCCGCGCTTGGCAAGTTGGCTTTGGGGGCCGTCGTCGCGGATCGGCTGCCCCTTGCCCTGCCGCACCCGCAGCCAGCCGATGAACTTAGGGCCGATCAACAGGCCGATCAGCAGGGCGGTCGCGATCGACGCGCCCGCACGAAATGACAGGTAACGGATGAGGTTGAACACCCCCGCGAAATCCAGCGTCTCCGCCAGCCAGTACAACATCAGTCTTGGTCTCCGGCGCGGGTATCGTCCGCCAGCGCGGACACCAGCCGGGACAGGCCGATGCCGTTCGATCCCTTGACCAGTATCGCGTCACCCGCGCGCATATCTTTCTTGAGGAGCGCCGTCGCCGCGGCGGCGTCCGGCACATGGGTAAAGGCGATGTCGCTAGTAAGTGCGTCCGCCAGCGGTTGCATCTCTGCGCCGACGAGAATTGCGTGATCGACGCAGTTGTCGCGAATTGGCCCGGCAAGCCCGGCGTGCAGCCCTGCGCTCTGATCGCCCAGTTCGCGCATTCCGCCCAGAACGGCGACACGGCGCTGCGCATACTCCTTCCCCAGCTGGCGCAGGGTCGCGGCCATCGACAGTGGATTGGCGTTGTAACTTTCGTCGATCAGCAGCGCCTTGCCCGCGCCGACGGCTAGGAAGCGCCGCTCCCCTCGACCGGGCAGGCCCGGCAATTCCGCGAGCGCCAGCCCTGCCGCTGCCAGATCGCCATCAACCGCCGCCACCGCTGCCAGAACGGCCAGCGCGTTGGACACCCAATGCTCACCCGGCGCTGCGATGGTGAAACACAATTCGGCCTCCGGCAAGCGCGCCGTCACCAGCGTCCCGCCATTGATGGCGGGTACGGTTTCGCGCGCGAACACGTCCGCCTCCTCGCTCATGCCGAAGGTCAGGATGCGGCCGGCATGTTGCTCCGCCTTCGCGTAGAGCGTGGCGACATGCGGGCTGTCATAAGGAATGATCGCGGTACCACCGGGCTCCAGCCCTTCGAAGATTTCGGCCTTGGCCTGCGCGATCTTCTCTTCCGTGCCGAAAAATTCGATATGCGCGGGCGCGATCGCAGTCACGATCGCGGCATGAGGCCGAACCTGGCGGGTCAACGCTGCGAGTTCACCCGCATGGTTCATACCCATCTCGAATACGCCGAACCGGCTATCGCGCGGCATACGCGCGAGGCTCAAGGGCACGCCGACATGATTGTTGTAACTCTTGACCGACCGATGGACCTGGCCGGGGTGCACGCGATCGAGCGCATGAAAAAGCGCTTCCTTGGTACCGGTTTTGCCTACCGATCCCGTAACGCCGATGATTTTTGCAGCGGTCCGCTTGCGGGAGGCAACGCCAAGTGCCTCCAATGCCGCCGTGCTGTCGGGGACCAGCACATGCGGGAGATCGACCGGTTCGCTGACTATCGCGCCGGCGGCGCCCTGTCCGAAAGCCTTGCCGACGAACTTATGGCCGTCGGTCGTCTCGCCTTTCATCGCGACAAAGAGGTCGCCCTGGCCGACTTCGCGGCTGTCGAAAGCGACGCCTGAAACGACGAACGGCGCCGACGCGGCGCCGCCCGTGGCTTCAGCGATCTCGTCGGACGTCCATAGCTCGCTCACCCGGCACACTCCCGCGCGACGGTTACGTCGTCAAAGGGCAGAACGCGATCGCCGATGATCTGGCCCTGCTCATGACCCTTGCCCGCCAGCAGGACGATATCGTCCGCTCCCGCCATCGCGATGGCAGCGGCGATGGCTGCGCGACGACCGCCGATCTCCTGCGCATCGGGAGCGCCTGCCAGCACGGCGGCACGAATGGCGGAAGGCTCTTCGGAACGGGGATTGTCGTCGGTTACGATGACATGGTCGGACAGGTCGGCCGCTACCTTCCCCATCTGCGGACGCTTGCCCGCATCCCTGTCACCGCCTGCGCCGAATAGAGTAATGAGCTTGCCGCGCGTATGCGGACGCAGCGCCTCGATCGCGGCACGAAGGCCGTCGGGGGTATGGGCGTAATCGACATAGACCGGCGCGCCCGCCTTGCTGATGACCGCGCGCTCCAGCCGCCCGCGCACCGGCTGAACCCGGGCCATCAATTCCAGCACCTTCGCCGTGTCGCCGCCAGTCGCGATGACCAGCCCCGCCGACGTCAGCGCATTGGCAGCCTGATAGGCACCGATCAGCGGCAGATTGACCTTGTAGGTTTTGCCGTCGGCCTCGACCTCCAGCGTTTGGCCCAACTGGGTCGGGGTGCGGTTGGCAAGGCGCAAGCCCTGCCCCTGCACCCCGACGCTCAGCACACGAAGCCCCCGCTTCGTAGCCCGCTGGATCGCCTTGTCCGACCATTCGTCGTCCGCCCAGATGACTGCCATGCCGTCCGACGAAACTACTTCGTCGAACAGCCGCATCTTGGCGTCGAAATAGCTGTCCATGTCGCCATGATAATCGAGATGATCGCGCGACAGATTGGTGAAGGCCGCCGCCGAGACGGGTAGACCTTCGGTGCGATACTGGTCGAGCCCATGGCTCGACGCTTCGAACGCGGCATGGCTGATGCCCTCGCGCTTGAGGCCCGACATATTCGCGAGAAAGGTCACGATATCCGGGGTCGTGAGGCCGGTAGATACCTGATCTACGGAAGTCGTTACGCCCAGGGTTCCGATCGACGCCGATTTATGGCCCAGCATCCGCCACAACTGCCGCGTTAGTTCGACTGTGCTCGTCTTGCCGTTCGTGCCCGTGATGGCGACGGTGGTGTCCGGGAACGGCGCGAAATAGCGCGCGGCCAGTTGCGCGAACAACTGGCGGGGATTGTCATGAGCGATATGGATCGCGCCATCGACCTGCGCTTGCGGACGCGCCACCACGGCGACCGCGCCTGCCTTCACCGCATCGGGAATGAAGCTCTCGCCATTGACACGCTGACCTTGAAATGCGCCGAACACGGTGCCGGGCGCGACCTTGCGGTTGTCGATCGCAAAGCCGGTGACGGCTGCGTCCGCGCGCTCGATCGGCACATCGATGCCCAGTCCTTCGATCAGCGACCCAAGCCGCATCATTCCTTCTCCTTGTCGCCATGCAGCAGCGGCATGAGATCGGAAATATCGACGTCGCGCCGTTCGTCGGGCATCACGCCCAGCATCGGGCCGACCCGCTCCACTACACGCTTGACGACGGGCGCTGCGGTCCAAGCCGCAGTACGCAGACCGAACGCACCCGTGGCTTCGTCCATGATCGTGACGACAACGTAGCGAGGATCATCCATCGGAAAGGCAGAAGCGAAAGTCGTCACCAGAGAAGTCTTGTTGTAGCGCCCTGCCTGCGGCTTTTCAGCGGAACCCGTCTTGCCGCCCACCCGGAATCCCTTGGCGTCGGCGCTTCGCCCTGTACCCGCTGCCACGATCATGCGCAACAGTTGGCGCATTCGGGCGCTGGTTGCGGCGGAATAGACCCGACGGCCGTCGGGCACATCTTCAGGCTTCAGCTTGCGCACGGTGGCGGGCCGCCACATGCCGCCGTTGACCAGCGCGGCATAGGCGGTGGCGAGGTGCAGCGGCGTGACGGCGATGCCGTGGCCGTAGGACACCGTCATCGTGGTGATCCGGCCCCAGCTGGATGGCCAGATGCCGGCGGCGCGTTCGTTGAATTCGATCGGCGCGCGCTGATCGAATTCCAGGCTGCGGAAAAGGCGCTGGAGAGGTGCCGCGCCCATTTCATCGGCAATGCGCGCGGTGCCGATGTTGGAGCTATGCACCAGGATTTCCGGCACGTCGATCCAGCGCCCGAGCGGGTGATCATCCTTGATGCGGAATCCCGCCACGGCGAGCGGCGCGGTCGCGTCATAGCGCTTGGCCATCGACGTCACCGTGCCGTGATCCATGGCGGCGGCGATCGTCAGCGGCTTGAAGGCGGAGCCGAGTTCATATCGGGCCTGCACCATATGGTTGCAGAGCGGCGAGTCGCTGCATTGCTTGCCGGCATAATTTTGCAGCTTGTTCGGATCGAACACGGGGATCGACGCCATGGCAATGACCTCGCCCGTCTTGGCGTCGAGGATGATGCCACCCGCGCCCTTCGCCTTCTGCGCGACGAGTTGCGCATAAAGTTCGCTTTCCAGCGCGCCTTGCACCCGGCTGTCGATCGACAGTTCGAACGGCCGACCGCGCACGGCCGCATCGGTCAACTGCTGGTTGAACGCCGCTTCGACGCCCATGCCGCCTGCGCCTTCGCTATTGGGGGCAAAGCCAAGGATATGCGCGGCGAGCGTGCGCTGGGGATAGAGCCGCTCTTTCTCCCGCGGAAACTCGATGCCGATTTCGCCGAGTGCGTTCACCGCAGCGACCTCTTCAGGCATTGCACGCCGACGCAGATAGGCCCAGCCGCGCCCCGTCAGCTTCTTGTAGAAGGCCGCTTCTGGTTCATCGGGGAAGATCTCATGCAGCTTGCGCGCAAGTTCGGCGGGCGATCCGATCAGTTTGGAGGGGCGGACGGCAATCGAATAGGCGTCCATCGTCCGCGCGAGCGGCACGCCGTTTCGATCTACGATATCGGCACGCGCCGGAAGGAAGGGCGACAGCGAATCGCCGCTGCCCGCACCATGCGCGAAGATGCCGATCCATAGCAGACGCAGGATCACGACGCTGGTGATTCCCATGAAAAGGATCAGCAGCAGCATCAGCCGGTTATGTGCGATCGCCGTCAGGTTGAGCCGCTGCCGCTCCGCGCGTGCGCCGCCCGGCTGAACGATGATCGTCGCCATCAGTGCACTCCCTTCCGCCGTTCACGCGCCGCTTTGGCGCTCAAGTCCCCCAGCGTGCTGTCGTCGAGCAGCTTGGCGTCGAGCATCGCCATCCGCTCGGCCTTCTTGGCGATCGGGTTGGGCTTGGATATGTCGGCATCCGCCTTCGCCTGCTGCACCGGCGACTTGGGCTTGGGGCGATCGAGTTTATCGACATTGTCGGCGGCATGGGCTTCGCGAATGACGGCGATGTCGCTGCGGATCTGCGTCGCGGCTGGGCTTTCCGGTGCCTTCTGGGGGGCGGACGGCAGGTCGGCGGGCGTCTGCACCATCGCCACCATTACCGGTGGCGCGACATAGTCGGGGCCATTGGGCTGTACGCCGTCCAGCTGCGCCAGTTGCTGCTCGCCCGCCAGGTATTGCTGCGCAGTCGGGGTCGCATACATGAAATCATCCTGATTCCAGCGCTCCAGCTGCCGCATCGAGGCGCGCGCGCTGAATTCCGTCTCCAGATAGCGAATATCCGCCTTCGTCCGCGCGATCTGCGTGCGCACGCGCATCAGTTCGTTGCGCTCGGTCGCGACCTTGAGCGACACAAGGTAAGCCCCCAGCGCACCCAACGCGACGAGGAGAACCCAGATCAGGCTCTGCAACCTCTTGACGGCGATCATGGGCGGGCACTCCGGGTGGAAAAGGCGGGGGCATCGGTACGGACGGCGCTGCGCAGCGTGGCGGATCGGGCGCGGGGATTGCGCGCCAGTTCCGCTTCGCCGGGCCGCACCGCCTTGGCGGGCTTCTCGAAAGTCGGCGCATCGGCGGCGGTGCGTTCGGGCAGATGGCGCGAACCACCTGCCTCGCCGCCGCTCCGCTTGCGCAGGAATTGCTTGACGATCCGGTCTTCCAGACTGTGGAAGGTTACGATGGCGAGCCGCCCGCCCGCCTCCAGCAGTGCTTCCGCCGCCTCCAGCCCGCGCTCCAGCTCTTCCAGTTCGCGGTTCACATGGATGCGGATGGCCTGGAAGGTGCGGGTCGCCGGATCCTTCTTGTCATGCGGCTTGTAGCCGAGCGCGCGGCGCACGATCGACGCCAGTTGCCCGGTGCGTTCGAGCGGCCGCGCTTCCACGATGGCGCGCGCGACACGGCGCGAGCGTGGCTCTTCGCCATAGCGATAGATGACGTCGGCAATATCCTCTTCCGGGGCAGTGTTGAGGAAATCGGCGGCGCTCATGCCGTCCTGGCTCATCGTCATGTCGAGCGGACCGTCCGACTGGAAGGAAAAGCCGCGCTCTGCCCGATCGAGCTGCATGGAGGATACGCCGATGTCGAGCGTCACGCCCGACACGCGATCGACGCCGCGCTCTGCGAGCAATTCTTCCATTCGGGAAAATTCGCCGGGGATAAGCGTGATGCCGTGGGCGTCAGCCACGCCTTGCCCTTCGCGGATCGCGTCGGGGTCGCGATCGAAGGCAAAGACGCGCGCCCCGCGCGCCGCCATCGCGCTGGAATAGCCGCCCGCGCCGAACGTGCCATCGACATGAGCTTCGCCTGGGGCAATGGCAAGGGCGTCGATGACTTCGTCGAGGAGAACGGGAATATGGGGCGCAGTCGAGGCAGGGGCAGCACTCACTGTCCGCCCCCCGTGCGAGCATCGAGCCAGCGCCGCACCTTGTTACGGATGAGCGCGGGACGATCGGGACTTTCGACCAGCGCCTCAGGCTTCCAAATCTGGAAATAGCGCCCGACGCCATAGAAGAAGATTACATCGGTGATCCCGGCCTCTTCCTTGATATCGGGGTGCAGGAAGAAGCGGCCGCCTTCGTCGAAATTGACGTCCTCGATCGTGCCGAGGCGCAGTTCGCGCTCCAGATCACCGTTGAAATCTCGACCGGATTCGCGGGCCATCCGCTCCAGCACATCGACTTCATCGAACAGGAATTGCTTGTGGGACAGGCCAAAGCCGGTGGCGCAACCATTGTCGAAATGGACCGAAAGGCACAGCCGGTTCTCGCCGCCGCTGCTCTGCTTGACGAGCTTGCGCATCTCCAACGGCAGCACGAACCGGCCTTTGCCGTCCGCGACGCTGAATGCGTTGCCCGAATAGAGAGAGACGTCCGACACGATGAAAAGTGGCCCCTTTTCATGGGGCACAGACTTCCCGCCACGCGAACCGCTGAAATGCGAATCCGCGCGTCGGAAACGATCGACGCCTGAAACCCCAATGCGGATTGTCTACCAAGCAATGGAGATCAAGAAAAGGGAAAATATGGGTGAAGCTGGGATAGGCCGGTTGAAAATGGGATAAGTCGTTTTCAATGCGTTGAGCCGATGGTCTCCCGCCACTTCACAACCGTCGGGAAAGGCCGAAAATCCGGCGGAATAGCGCCGTGCCCAAGATTGCCCAGCCTGTCCCAAGCAGCAACGCCCACCTGACCGCCAAGGTCACATCATCCTCGTTTCGCATCCAGCGTCGCTGCCCCGGAGCCGGCAAGCCCAGCCATTTTGTTATGAGGGCGGGCGTGTCCGCACTCCATAGACGAGGGTCGAACGGGCGTGCGGGATCGGCGAGCCAGAGCCGGTCGTCCAGCATGTCGGCGTCGCCAACCCATATGACAGCGCCCTTGCCTATATTTCTGTAAGCGACGGCACCGTCCCCGAAGTCCATCGCACCAGAGCGGGTCAGCAGCGATCCGTCGGCAAGAAACTGGCGACTTTCGCCGGGCTCCATGCCATGGGGCAGAATCTTCCATCGGTTCATCAGCGGTTCGAGCGTGTAAGCCGATGTGGTGGCGCGACGCCTGTCGCCGATCGGCAGCGAAGAAGGCCAGCGCAGCAAGGGATCGGCCAGCACGAGCGCCCTGCCCCCACCCCGCACCCAGCGATCGATTTCGACCAGATGTTCGGATCGCAGCGCTCGTGGCTGCGCAAGAATCAGCAGCTTCGCGCCGGAGCCAGCCAGCCGATCCACAGTGTCGAGTGGCACGACGGTAAAGCGCGTCCGCAACAGCGCGATGATTGGAGCATCCAGCCGCTGCCCTTCTCCTTCCTCCGTCCAGAAGAGCGGCAATCCCGTCACGACTGCCAGCTTCGGACGGTGCGCCATAGGCTGGATAGGCTGGGGCGGCCCGCGCCAGAGCAGACAGGCTGCAAGGACGAGAGACGCCACACCAGCGACGCGGTATCGAAGGCTTGCCCGCAGCAGGATGGATCCTCCACCCGCAAGGAAGGCCAGTAACATAACACCGCCCATCGCCCATAGCAGCGGCGCCCGCCCCGCCGCCATCGTGCAGAAAATCAGGATCGACCCAGCCCATCCCATCCCGGCCCAGAACATGAAAAGGCGGGCGCGCGCGCCTGTCACGAAGCCGATCATGATCAGCACGACCGCGCCCGGCATGGCCCAATCCCATGGATCAGCCTGCCCGGTCACAAACGCCCGGTTCAATCCGGCCAGAAAGACGATGAGTCCCGGCAACCAGAGCCAGAGGAATCGCTTCACCCCCGCCGCAATCGGCGACCTGGCGTCGATATTCGTCACGAGATCAGCGCTGCTGCGCGGGATCGCGGTCCATGGGTTTCTTGAGATTGGGATCGGGCTGAAGATCGGGCACGATCGGCGCCTGCTCCGGTGCAGGCTGGACGCCCAGTTCCGCAAGCGGCTCCTTGGGCGCAGCCGCGTTGGTCGTGGGCGTCATCGTCGGCACGGTCGGCGGCGGTAGGGCGGCATCGTCCACCCGCGCCTTTTCGATTACGATGTTGGCGAGACCGACGAGCAACACCACGCCAGCAAGGCCGGTGAGACCGATCTGGACGCGCTGCAACCCTTCCTGTCGGCGGGGCGTATCAGCCATGCTCATTCTTGTCCGTTCCGCCCTGACCCCGTGTCGGCGCTTATGTAGTGTGCGCGAGCCAGGGGAAGACCGTCAACCCCTTAGATTCTAGCCATTCCCGGTTGTACAGCGTGGAAAGATAGCGGAACCCCGTGTCGCACAGAATGGTCGCGACCCGCTTGCCCGGCCCCAGTTGTCGCGCCAGCGCTACCGCGCCCGCCACATTGATGCCGGACGAGAGTCCAAGGCACAGCCCCTCTTCGCTCAACAGGCGGCGGACCCATTCCATCCCTTCTTCATCAGAGATACGGAACTGGGTGTCGATCGGCGCGCCTTCCAGATTGGCGGTGAT
>JAAIGE0101564969.1_pt1 | contig 13782 bp, 15 predicted proteins | sample 6487951 | NCBI WGS metagenome assembly JAAIGE01 (sample SAMN13974128, study PRJNA590717) | phyllosphere metagenome | biome: tomato field; feature: multiple bacterial spot infested tomato fields; material: tomato leaves; isolation source: leaves from tomato fields | host: Solanum lycopersicum ... | reverse complement strand
GAAATCCACCCGTTCCAGAGCGCAGCGGAAGCCTTTGAGAAATTACAGCCGAAGGGCGTGATCTTCTCCGGCGGCCCGGCATCGGTAACGGCGGAAGGCAGCCCACGCGCGCCTCAGGCAGTATTTGATACAGGTATTCCGATCCTCGGCATCTGCTATGGCCAGCAGACCCTTTGCACGCAGCTCGGCGGCACGGTGGAAGGTGGCCATGCGGCGGAGTTCGGCCGCGCCGATATCGAGATCAAAAAGGCTAGCCCTCTGTTCGACGGGTTCTGGGAACTCGGCGGACGTTACCCCGTCTGGATGAGCCACGGCGACCGCGTGACACAGCTTCCAGCAGGCTTCGAAGTGGCCGCGACTTCCGAGAACGCGCCTTTCGCCATCGCGGTCAATGAAGAGCGCCGTTATTACACCACCATGTTCCATCCTGAAGTGGTGCATACGCCGGACGGCGCGAAGCTGCTTTCCAACTTCGTCCACAAGATCGTTGGCCTCAAGTCCGACTGGACGATGGCCGCGTATCGCGCCGAAATGATCCGCAAAATTCGCGAGCAGGTTGGTGACGGGCGCGTGCTTTGCGCCCTCTCCGGCGGCGTCGATTCTTCGGTTGCGGCCATTCTCATTCACGAAGCCATCGGCGATCAGCTAACGTGCGTTTATGTCGATCACGGCCTGATGCGTCTTGCCGAGAGCGAGCAGGTCGTCGGCATGTTCCGCGATCATTACAACATTCCGCTCGTCCATGTGGATGCCTCCGATCTGTTCCTGACGGAACTGGCTGGCGTGTCTGACCCGGAAGTGAAGCGCAAGACCATCGGTCGCCTCTTCATCGAGACTTTCGAGGCGGAAGCCGCTAAAATCGCGGCAGACGGAAAGGGCGCTCCTTCGTTCCTCGCACAGGGTACGCTTTACCCAGACGTTATCGAAAGCGTGTCCTTCTCCGGAGGCCCTTCGGTTACCATCAAGAGCCACCACAATGTCGGCGGTCTTCCAGAGCGCATGAACATGAAGCTGGTTGAGCCGCTTCGTGAATTGTTCAAGGATGAAGTTCGCGCGCTCGGTCGTGAACTCGGCCTGCCGGAGAGCTTCATCGGCCGCCACCCCTTCCCCGGTCCGGGCCTGGCGATCCGCTGCCCTGGCGCTGTGACGCGCGAGAAGCTGGATATCCTGCGCAAGGCAGATGCGATCTATCTGGACGAAATTCGCAAGGCCGGTCTTTACGACACGATCTGGCAGGCCTTCGCCGTGTTGCTTCCGGTCCAAACCGTGGGTGTCATGGGCGATTACCGCACCTATGACTTTGTCTGCGCGTTGCGCGCCGTCACGTCCGTCGACGGCATGACGGCCGATTTCTATCCCTACGACATGAATTTCCTCGGACGTGCGGCAACCCGCATCATCAACGAGGTCAAGGGCATCAACCGCGTGGTTTACGACGTGACGTCGAAGCCACCGGGTACGATCGAATGGGAATGATCTGAGTGATCAAGGGACCGGGATGGCGACAAGCTGTTTCGGTCCTTTTTGCATGTGGTGCAACGACAATTGCGTTCCATCATCAAGATGAAAACTGCACCATAAACGCAAATATCGCCTGTTCGAATTTCGATGGAATTCAGGGCGAAGTACTATTCCGATTATTTGAAAGCTTACAGTGGCGATCTCAATCGCCATGGGTCTCGGCTTAAGTTCCCCTTCCAACCCAAGGCGAGGCAATGGCGCCTCGCCAGACAGACTATGAAATCTTAGAGCTGAACCTTGTCGAAAGCCTTGCGGTCGATGCCGAGTGCGTCGAGGTCAGCACCAGCAGGCTTGCGGTGCGAACGGACGGCAGCCGAAACAGCGACGGCAGCGCCGAAAACAGCAAAAGTTTCACCGAAGAACTTACGGGTCTTAGCAACTGTGCGCATGTCATTCTCTCCTTTGTGATGCCCAGAATATGAGCATTCATATGAATTTGCACAACGCATGATGCAGCGGGGGAGCCATGCGCCGGAGCTGCAACTCTTTCGGGTGTCAGCCGTGAAAAATCTGCATAGCTGCTTGCTGTTTGACTAGACGAGCTTTTTTGCTATTGCGAAAAAGGAAAGGGAGAAGCTGAGCCATGACGATCACGATTTACGGCATCAAGAACTGCGATACAATGAAGAAAGCGCGGACGTGGCTCGAGGCGCAGGGCGTCGATTATGCATTCCATGATTACAAGAGTGCCGGGATCGACGAAGCGCATCTCAATAGGTGGTGCGACGCGGCCGGATGGGAAGCAGTTTTAAACCGGGCTGGCACCACATTCAAAAAGCTGGACGACACGCAGAAAACCGATCTGACCCGTGAGAAGGCGATTGGCCTGATGCTTGAGCAACCCTCTATGATCAAGCGTCCCGTCCTGGAAGCTAAAGGCAAGATCACTGTGGGTTTCAAGCCTGAGACTTATGCCGGGTTATTCGAGTAAGCCCATGTCGAAAACCACTCGTGCCACCCAGATGTTGACGAAGGCAAGCGTTGCTTTCAGCACCGTGACCTATGAATACGACCCGAACGCGGATCGCATCGGTCTTCAGGCGGCGGAAGCAATAGGTGCTGCGCCGCATCTGGTGCTGAAAACGCTGATGGCAGAGGTGGATGGCAAGGCGGTGTGCGTTGTCGTGCCATCGGACTGCGAAGTCAGCATGAAGAAGCTGGCAGCGGCATTCAGTGGTAAGTCGGCGAATATGATGAAGCCTGCCGATGCAGAGCGGGCGACGGGATATCATGTCGGCGGCATCAGTCCGTTCGGGCAGAAGAAGCTGGTACCAACCGCCATGGAAGCCCGATCTTTGGCGCATGAATATGTCTACATCAATGGTGGGCAGCGCGGCCTTCAACTGCGGCTTTCTCCCGAGGACGCGCAAGCCGTATTAAAGGCGGTCATCGTGCCGCTGGTGGCAGAGTAGCATCGAAACACGGTTGGCTTTCACGGCGAATGGGCTATGTTTCGCGGCTCATGACAAGTACATATGAAGGCACACCATGACAGCTTCCCCAAATGGCACCCCATCGGTCGATCCCGTCAAGCTTCAAAAATTGGCCGAAGTCGCGGTCAAAGTCGGCCTGCAGCTCCAGAAGGATCAGGATCTGGTCATTACCGCGCCGCTGGCAGCGCTGCCGCTAGTGCGGTTTTTGACGAAGCACGCTTATCTGGCGGGCAGCGGTCTGGTCACCACCTTCTATTCCGACGAGGAAACCACACTTGCCCGTTATCGCCATGCAAGCGATGCGAATTTTGATCGCGCATCCGGCTGGCTTTATGACGGCATGGCCAAGGCTTACGCTAACGGCGCTGCGCGTCTGGCTATTTCCGGCGACAACCCGATGCTGCTGGCCAACGAAGATGCGACGAAAGTGGCCCGCGCCAACAAAGCGAACTCCATGGCCTACAAACCGGCGCTGGAGAAGATTTCCAACTTCGACATCAACTGGAACATCATCTCCTACCCCAACCCCTCATGGGCGAAACAGGTATTCCCAGGTCTGCCGGAAGACGAAGCGGTTCGGAAACTTGCGGACGCAATTTTCGCCGCCTCACGCGTCGACGTGGCCGATCCGGTAGCGGCTTGGCAGCAGCATAATGCCAATCTGGCCAAGCGCTCCAAATGGCTGAACGACGAGCGTTTCTCCTCGCTGCACTTCACCGGCCCCGGCACGGATGTAACCATCGGGCTGGCTGACGGGCATGAATGGCATGGCGGCGCTTCCACGGCCAAGAACGGCGTGACCTGCAATCCGAATATCCCGACCGAAGAAGTCTTCACCACACCACATGCGCTACGGGTGGATGGCTATGTCTCCAGCACCAAGCCGCTGTCGCATCAGGGCACCTTGATCGACGATATTCAGGTAAAGTTCGAAGGCGGTCGCATTGTCGAAGCGAAGGCGTCCAGGGGCGAGGCAGTGCTGAACAAGGTACTTGATACCGACGAAGGTGCGCGACGTCTGGGAGAAGTGGCACTGGTGCCGCATTCATCTCCTATTTCAGCAAGCGGTATCCTGTTCTTCAACACGCTGTTCGATGAGAATGCCTCCTGCCATATCGCACTTGGTCAGTGCTATTCCAAATGCTTCCTCGATGGCGCTTCGCTCAGCCAGGATCAAATCAAGGCTCAGGGCGGAAACTCCAGCCTGATCCATATCGACTGGATGATCGGCTCCGACAAGGTTGATATCGATGGCGTCAGAGCCGATGGTTCGAAGATGCCAGTGATGCGCAAGGGCGAGTGGGCCTGATGTCTATCTCGGCGCCTGTGCTTTCTGGCTAAGCCACACGCTGAACAGCACCATCAGAAAACCAGCAATCTGGATTGGCGAGAGGCTTTGGCCGAGCGCCAACCAGCCGAGCAGCGTGGCGGTGAGCGGGCTTAGAAAGCCGAGCGACGCCGCTGCCGATGGCTCGATGCGGGAAAGACCGCGAAACCACAAAAGATAGGTCAATGCAGCGCCGATGATGCCGAGATAGGCTAGGCCGAGCACGTTTTGCGTTGTGAGTGAAGGCAGGGCCGGCTCCAGAAACAACGCGACTGGCACCAGCAACAGCCCACCAGCGGTCAATTGCCATGCGGTGAATGTCAGGCTCGATACCGGCGGTTGCCAGCGCCGCGTCATAACCGTTCCGAAAGCCATGGAGACCGCTCCCGCAAAAGCTGCGGCGATGCCGATCGGATCAAGCGTTGCATTTGGCGTCAAAACGAGAAATGCCACCCCCGCCATGCCGACAACACCGGCGACGATGGCAAGCGGGTGGATAGACCTGCCGAGAATGACTCGAGACAATGCGATGACGATCAAAGGCTGTACGGCACCCACCGTCGCCGCGACGCCGCCCGGCAGGCGATAGGCCGATACGAACAGCATGGCCCAGAAAAAGGAGAAGTTCAGCGCACCTAGAATGAAAGCCCGGCTCCACCAGATGCCGAAAGGAAGCTTGCGCACGAAAAGCAACAGAAGCAGGCCCGCGGGCAAGGCGCGGAGCATGGCCACGTGCATGGGATATCCTAGTGGCAGGAATGACGTTGTGATGATGTACGTGCTGCCCCAAATGGCAGGCGCAAGCGCGGTCAGCGCTACATCGGCGGCGTAATGCGTATTTCTCTTCATATCAATATTCTCTACATCAAGATAAATTCAGAATAACGACATTTGTCTTGACGTCAAGAGACTTCATGTTATCCATGATCCATGAGTGAAAAGAAGACGACCGATCATGTCGACAGAGTCCTGGCACAATGGCGCAGGGAACGACCAGAACTCGATGTCGCACCCATGGGCCTTCTGGGGCGTCTAACCCGCTTGAGAAATCACCTCAGCCGGGAAATCGAAACGGTTCTCCAGCAACACGACCTACCGACTTCCGCCTTCGATGTGCTGGCGACCTTACGGCGCGCGGGTGCGCCTTACCGGTTGTCACCTGGGGAATTGCTTGAGATGACGATGGTCAGTTCCGGCACGATGACAAACCGTATCGACCAGTTGGAAAAGGCAGGCCTTGTGGAGCGTGTCAACAACCCTCAAGATCGGCGCAGCGTGCTGATCGCGCTGACCGACAAGGGGTTCGAAGTGATAGAACAAGCCGTCACCGCCCACGTGGAAAATCAGCATGGACTGGTCGCCAGTCTTGATGCGAAGGACAGGGAAGAACTGGACCGGCTGCTTAAAAAATTCCTCGCTGCATTCGAGGAATGATCTCGAAACCCGGAAATGCTCTAAAAAAGGCTGCCCTGATCGATCGGACCTGACGATGGCGTTTTTGCCGATTTCTTTTTAGGTGCCGCAGATGCGATGTCGGCTGGCGTCGCACCTTCCGCGGTTGCGATGGCGGAAACAACCCCGTCGGCGAACTCCATTGACACGACCGCGCCTGATGAAATAGCAGCGGCACGTGTCAGCGGGCGATTCTCATCGTCGCGTATAACGGCATAGCCGCGCTTCAGCACGTTTTTGTAGGATAAAGATTGCAGAATACGGTCGTGCGCGGCGAGGCCAGAGCGGTGGTGCGCCATGCGATTGAGAACGGCCGTATCCGCCCGGCGAGCAGCGCTGGAGATGCGCTCCCCCTGTCGCTCGATCTGTCCGATCAGACGAGCAGGCAGCGAGCGTAAGGAGGAATCAGACGACGACACACGTGCCTGCGCCTGTAACAGTCGGCGCTCCACCAGCCCTTCGGCGCGCTGCATACGCTCTGCGATGCGCTGGCGATGCTGTTTCAGGCCGTGAGTCAGAACATCCGGGCGTAAATGCGCAGCCGTTCGCTCGAAGCTGCGGCGTTTGTTGAGCGTGTTCAACTCCAGCCCCCGCCCCAGGCCGCTAGCCGCTTCATCGAAACGGCGACGGGGCAAGGCCAGCAACTGGTCCAGCGACGGCAGGGCGCGCACGAGCGCCCGCAAATTCTGGCTGCGATTGTCCATTTGCCGCATCATGGAGCCGGAAAGGCGTGCAGACAGGCCGGAAAGCTGGGCTTGCAGATCGACCCGCACCGGCACGGCCATCTCCGCAGCGCCCGTTGGCGTCGGGGCACGCACATCCGCTGCATGGTCGATCAGCGTCGTATCGGTTTCATGCCCGACAGCGGAAATCAGCGGAATTTCGCTCTCTGCGGCAGCGCGGACGACGATTTCGTCGTTGAAGCTCCAAAGATCTTCGAGGCTACCGCCGCCACGCGCCACGATCAGCACGTCCGGGCGCGGAATATCCCCGCCGGTTTTGAGCGAGTTGAAGCCTCTTATGGCGTTTGCGACCTCTTCGCCAGAGCCTTCGCCCTGCACTTTGACAGGCCAAACCAACACATGCACCGGGAAGCGATCCGAAATGCGGTGCAGAATATCGCGGATGACGGCACCGGTTGGCGAAGTGACGACGCCGATGACTTTCGGCATGAAAGGCAGACGCCGCTTGCGCGCCTGATCGAAAAGACCTTCCGCCGCCAGCTTGCGACGGCGCTCTTCCAAAAGCGCCATCAGCGCGCCCGCACCCGCAGGTTCCAGGCTTTCGATAACGATCTGGTATTTCGATGAGCCAGGGAAGGTGGTGATCTTGCCGGTAGCGATGACTTCCATACCCTCTTCGGGCCGGAATTTCAGCTTGGAAAAGCTGCCCTTCCAGATGACCGCATCGATACGGGCACGGTCGTCCTTCAGTGAGAAATAGGCATGACCGGACGAGTGGGGGCCGCGATATCCGGAAATCTCCCCCCTCACCCGCACCTGGTCGAAAGCATTCTCGACGGTCCGTTTGATGGAACCGGAAAGCTCCGAAACGGAAAACTCGGTGAGATTGCTGAGTGCAGGCTGGCTGAAAATATCGCTCATCACACGATTTTACCCATTATCCGGCGATTCGCAAATCGCCGTGATTGCGCAATATTTTGGCAATCTTGACGAGATTAAATTTAACAATTGTGCAACAAGCTGCTATATTTGGCGTTAGGAAGTGCATGCATGGAGGAGAATACGGGTTTTTAGAGGCGACGATGCCATGCCTCAAGCCCGCAGAGGAGGAGCGGCATCATGATCTTCATTCTTGGAATTTCGCTCGGCGTAACCGCGCTCACGCTTCGCTCCCCCGCTATTATTGCAGGGGTTGGCTTGGCAATTGTCGCCGCATTTGGCTTGGCAACGGCCCTATTGGGTGTGCTGCATGTCGCTCCGTTGTTGTTTGCACTCGGTGGCTACAATGTCGGTATATTCGCTGGTTTTGTCGCGATGATGACAGTTCAAAAATTCAGGGTTTCGATGAACGTTCCGCATTAAGAGTGGCAACGTCTAACCATTTCTGAACCCGGCCCCAGCTATGCTCCGCCTCATTTATCAGGGTCGTGGAGTATCATTTGTCGCCGCTCATATTCCTCAGTTACAATATTGTGCTGCTAGTGATCTGCGGACTGACCACCTTTACCGTCGGCCTAGGAGAGAGCGTTCGTATTCCGGTCGCCGGTCTGGTGGGCGTGGCTTTAGCCCTTATGGTAATACAGATTTCGCGAAAATTGCTGGTATCGAAGGGGTTCGGCCTTCTTGCCGCAAGCATAAGCAGCACAGTCGTTCTTTTGAATTACGGGCTTTTCTTCCTCATCCTACTGCGTAACCCAATGCTACAATGGCCAGCTGTGTTTCTAGTAACATCGATTGCGGCGCTCTTCCTCGGCGGCTTTGGATACCGCCGTGGGTTGAGGAAGATCGATAAGGCGCCTTAGACCGTTTCCCAACCACCCTTTTCCGCCGCCCGATATATCGCGTCGATGAAGAGCTGGCTGCTCTTCGAGCTTTCCAGTGAAACAATTTCTGCGTCCCCTCCTTCTGCACAGACGGCAAAAGCTTCGATCTGACGACGATACTGCCTGCTGTCCTGAAAGCGGAAGATTTGCGACTGGGCGTGATTCTGGTTGGTCAGCTCTACTTCTTCTGCACCCCAACGATCTGCGTTGAAAGGGGATTTCACTTCGATGTAACCCTCAGCGCCATGGAAAACCATGACCTGTCGGGCGGCAAGTTGAGTGGCGACATAGAAGTTTAGTTCGAAATCACCGAAATCCGCTTTCACGCTGGCGTAAATATCCGTAGCGAAGGTTGGGTCGCGTTCCACGGTAGCAAAGACCCGCTTCGGCTCCTTGCCTGTAGCAAAGCGCGTAGCGATTGTCGGGTAAACGCCGATATCCGGCAAGGCCCCACCGCCGAGTTCCGGAATGTTGCGCATGTTTGCAGGATCCCGATTAAAATAGCTGAAAGCGCCCTGCACATATTTAAGAGTACCAATGGCGTTCGATGCCAGCAACTCCCGCACCTTTCGCCAAACGGGGGCGTAGGTAACCATATAGGCTTCAGAAATCAGCACCCCGTTTCTGTCACGCGCGGCAATCAACCTGTCGATCTGTTCTGCTTTAAGCGCTATCGGTTTTTCACAGAGCACATGCTTGCCCGCGTCTGCTGCCTTTTCCGACCATTCAACATGATGGGCCGTGGGAAGCGGAATGTAGACAGCATCGATGACATCGGATGCCAGCATCTCCTCGTAAGAACCGAAGGCATGCGTGACGGAAAAACGATCCGCAAGTGCGCGCGCCTTGTGGACATCGCGGCTGGCGATTGCCGTTACCACGGCGTTTTCCGCATCCTGAATGGCAGGGATTAAGAGATCTCGACCAATCTTCGCCGTCGACAGAATTCCGAAACGTAACATGCTGATCTCCCTTATTCTGCGACCTAATTTAGGGGCCGCGACACAAAATGAAAACGCCTCATTGAAATGACCGAGCGGAAAACATGGCAGTGGCTGGATATGTCCTCTCTTCGGCGCTATCCTGTATTTAACCTTTGCGATATAGCAGCGAAGCTGCGGCATCCTAAAAATCGGAGACGCAGAAAATGTCCCACCGCAACGCAGCGCTGCTCGTTATCGATGTGCAAGAGTCTTTTCGCCACACGCCTTACTTCGAAGACAGTGGCTTGACTGCTTATATAGAACGGCAGCAAAAGCTGATCGACGGCGCACAGGCGGCTGCCATTCCCCTCATCCAAATATTCCATGTGGATGGCGACCACGCGTTTTCGGAGGAAAGCGGCTTTGTGCGCGCACTTGATGGCATCCACATTTCGCCTGACGTCACTTTTCACAAGAACCGACATTCCGCCTTCGTAGGAACCGGACTTGATATCTGGCTGACGGCGAAAGGCATCAACCATCTGATCGTTTCCGGCATCCGTACGGAACAATGCTGCGAAACCACGACGCGGCATGCCGCCGATATGGGCTACACGGTGGACTACGTAACCGAAGCGACGTTGACCTTTCCGATGACGCACTCAACCGGCGAAGCTTTTACACCACAGCAGATCGCAACCCGCACCGAGCTTGTTCTCGCTGGCCGTTTTGCCCGCATCGTCGCGGTGGAAGACGTGCTTCGAGCCCGCAAAAGGGTGGCATGATGGGAGAACGGGACAGATCGGACATCGAGGTCATTCCGGTTTTCGTGCTTCTTCCACCGCAAACGCTTCTGCTTGATGTTGCGGGACCGCTGGAAGTGCTGCGTTATGCCAATCAGGAACAGAGCCAAGTTCGTTTCGACTGCCAATACATAGCCACTGGCGAAACCCAGACGACGACGATCGGGCTTACCCTTTCCGGCCTGAAACCTCTTCCAGAAAAGCTGCCCGAAAATGCGATGGTAATGATTTCCGGAAGTTCATCTGCCGCAGAATCAACAAGGGAGCGGAGGCAGCTTTCCGACTGGTTACGCAAAGTGACTAGAGCGGATACGACTATCGTTTCCATCTGCTCCGGTGCCTTGATTGCGGCGGAAGCGGGTGTTTTCGACTATCGACAATGCACGACGCATAGCGATTGCCTGGATGAGTTACGCAGGCTGGCGCCATTGACGCAAGTTCTGGACAACCGGCTGTTCGTGGAAGATGGGAAACGATTTTCCAGCGCCGGCATTTCGACCGGAATCGATCTTCTGCTTCACATCGTTTCTTCCCTGACCAGTCCAGTGATAGCCGCGCGGATTGCTCAGACGATGGTGGTGTATCTGCGCCGCACAACAAGAGATCCACAAATCTCACCGTGGTTTACGGGCAGAAGTCACATCCATGCTGCCGTACACAGGGCGCAGGATGCCATCGTAGCGGACCCGGCACGTGACTGGTCGCTTGGGCAATTGGCCCGTCTCGTCAACACCAGCGAACGCCATCTTTCCCGACTGTTTCGCGAACATTCTGGCTTGAGCGTTGTGGACTATATCAATCTTATACGGGTCAATCTCGCGCGCGATATTTTGATAAACTCCCGTATGGATATGGAAACCGTGGCCGAACGGGCGGGGTTTTCGTCTGCCCGGCACCTTCGCCGCGTCTGGCAGCAGCACCACCCGCAACCTCCAGGTTCTTACCGCGCGCCCTCCTCCTGAACCTTTTCCAGACTCGCCGGGTTTGCATCAATACGTTCGGCGATACCATCAAGGAAATTGAATGGTTATGCCTAACTTCCGTTGATAACGTCGAGACACATCAGAAAAAGAATGAAGGAGTTCCCCCGTGGAGAAACGCGCACTTGGCCGCACCGGTCTTTCCATTGCCCCGATTGTATTCGGCGGCAACGTCTTCGGCTGGACTGCGGATGAGAAGACCTCTTTTCAGCTTCTGGATGCCTTCTTCGATGCAGGCTTCAATGCCATCGACACGGCAGATGTCTATTCCGCATGGGTGGACGGTCATCAGGGAGGCGAGTCCGAAACCATTATCGGCAAATGGCTGAAGCAGAGCAGCGTGAAGCGCGAGGATGCAGTCATCGTAACCAAGGTCGGCTTCGACAACAATGAGCGCAAGACCGGGCTCAGTGCGAAATGGATCGCACAGGCAGTCGAAGATTCCCTGCGCCGCCTCCAGACAGACTATATCGATCTTTACCTGGCCCATAAACCGGACGCGGAAGTGCCATTGGAAGAGACACTTGGCGCATTCGACAAATTAAGGCGTGATGGCAAGGTGCGTGCGATCGGCTGCTCAAACTACGATGCCGCGCAACTCCAAGCGTCGCTGGATGTCGCCGCGAAGAATGGTTTGCCGCGCTATGACGTGATCCAGCCGGAGTATAATCTTTATACTCGCGAGAAATTTGAAGGTGCGCTCGCTGAGCTTTGCCTCAATCAAGAGATCGGTGTCATCAATTATTACGGGCTTGCCGCAGGCTTCCTAACCGGCAAATATCGTAGCAAGGCAGATACAGAAGGGGTTGCGCGCTCCTACCGTGTCGCAGACTATCTGGATGCCAAAGGCTTGGCCATTCTTGGCGCGATGGACACGATTGCCGCTGAAACCGGCGCAAAGCTTGCCGACATTGCGCTTGCCTGGCTTTTGCAGAAAAATACAGTCACCGCCCCGATTGCCAGCGCCACCAGCCTTTCCCAGCTTGAAAGCTTCAAACGTGCGGTCGACCTCAAACTCACCGAAGAGATGGTCGCGCTTCTCGATAAGGCAGGTGCATGAATGGGCCTGACGATACGTTACGCCCGCCCGGAAGACCGGGAAGATTGGTTGAAACTGTGGAACGATTATCTTGCCTTTTACGAAGTCGACTTGCCGCCAGACGTGACCGAACATACCTGGGGTAGGATCATCGATCCTGCATCCCGTGTTTCCATGCGAACTGCGGTTCTAGATGAAAAGACGGCTGGCTTCGCCATTCATCACTTCCATGATTCCACTTGGGTAAAGACACCGGATTGCTATCTGGAAGACCTGTTCATCGATGCCAACGTTCACGGAAAGGGCATAGGTCGCGCGCTGATCGATGACCTCATCGCCATCTGCAATGAGAAAGGCTGGTCCCGTCTTTATTGGCATACCAACGAAGACAACGTACAGGCCCGCAAACTATATGACAGCTACGCTGAAAGTGACGGCCATATCCGCTATCGCATCAGGCTTTGAACCGAAAGAAATCCACGAAAGCCCTCAGCGCCGGACGCATCTGTCGGCGCGAGGGGTAGTAAATGTAAAAGCCATCGAACGGCGCGCACCATTCGTCCAAAACTGAAATGAGACGACCCTCAGTCACGTCCTCGCTGATCCGCTGCTCGAAAACAAAAGCTAGTCCGGCACCGTCCAACGCTGCGCGCCGGATCAAACTTTGATCCGTCAAAATCAGCGGACCCTGCACATCAACGACGAGAGGCTTGCCATCCTTCTCCAGTTCCCAGCGATAGATGCTGCCGCTCGAGAAGCGGCGTCTGATGCATCGGTGCAGCATCAAGTCGCGCGGGTGCTGCGGCTTGGGATAGCGCTCGAAATATGCCGGCGATCCGACGATCCTGCTGCGCCACCAACCGCTCGCCCGCACCGCGATCATGTCGGAATCGAGATGCTCTCCCAATCTCAAACCGGCGTCGAAGCCCTTGGCCACGATGTCTTCGAACCGGTCATCTGTGGAGACCTCCAAGGAAATATCGGGATAGAGTGCTAGAAACTCCCCCAGCCTTGGTACGATGAGATCTTCAGCAGCAAGTCTCGGCATTGCAACTCGCAACGGTCCCGCTGGTTTTCCGGTGGTCTCTGCCAGTGTCTGAATAACGGCATCGATATCAGAAAGAGCGGGGCCAAGCGTCTGCAGAAGCTGGCTACCCTCTTCCGTCGGAGATACACTGCGCGTTGTGCGATGAAGCAGCCGCAGGCCGAGGCTTGCCTCAAGCGCGGAAACAGCGTGGCTAACCGCTGAAGGGGCAATGCCCAATTCTGCCGCAGCCTTTCGAAAGCTGCGACATTCGGAAACGGCTGCCAGAACGGCAAGTTGGGAGAGCTGCACACGGTTCATTGTTCTAAGATTTAGAACAAGCCGCTCACATTTGCAGTGATTATTTTCGTCGGATAACCGCATTATTGTGGGCTGCATCACCTTTATAAATCCACGGATGGAGAGAATGATGGACAACCGAACCCTTGGAAGCGAACTTTCAGTCTCAGCGCTTGGTCTGGGCTGCATGGGCATGAGCCACGCCTACAGCCCCTCTTCAGACGAAGCGAACTCGATAGCAACGCTTCACCGTGCCGTAGAGCTCGGCCTAACCTTTTTCGATACAGCGGAGGTTTATGGTCCCTATACGAATGAGATGCTTGTGGGAAAGGGGCTGAAACCCTTTCGGGACAAGGTAACCATCGCCACCAAATTCGGCTTCAAGATTGATGCCACCAAACCATCGGGGCAGATGATGGTCGGAACGGATGGCAGGCCTGAAAACGTCCACGCCGTTGCAGAAGCCTCGCTACG
>JAAIGE0100439860.1_pt1 | contig 13797 bp, 18 predicted proteins | sample 6487951 | NCBI WGS metagenome assembly JAAIGE01 (sample SAMN13974128, study PRJNA590717) | phyllosphere metagenome | biome: tomato field; feature: multiple bacterial spot infested tomato fields; material: tomato leaves; isolation source: leaves from tomato fields | host: Solanum lycopersicum ... | reverse complement strand
GGCTAAACCGGCATCCCTGCCGGTTTACCCCCCAAATCCCTGTCGAATTCCGGCCAGCGTGGTTTAACGGGGCGCTTAAGATCAAAAGCAGATCAAGAGCAAGATCAAGAGCGGCTCGCTTCGCATCGTGGTTACCGTCTGTTGCTACTGCCCACAAAGTTGCGTAGATACCTATGGCTATCGCAGGCAAGCCAGCTCCCACATTTGATCTCTGTCAGATAGACTCCTCCCCACTTCCCCCGCCCGCGAGCCGCCCCCATGCTCCATGTGTTATTCAGCGTGTACCTGAAGATGCTGGTGCTCTACAGCCCGTTCTTTGTGCTGTCCTGCTTTATCAGCCTCACCCGTGGCTATTCCAGCAAGGAGCGTCGGCGCCTGGCGTGGAAAGTCGCACTGGCCACCCTGGTATCGAGCGTGCTGCTCTACCTGTTTGGCCGGGTGATTTTCAGTGTGTTCGGCATTACCGTCGACGCGTTCCGCATCGGCGCCGGCAGCGTGTTGTTTATCTCCGCCCTGGGCATGGCCCAAGGCAAGTCGGCGGTGCAGACCGACAACGTGCAGCAGGACGTGACCATCGTGCCGCTGACCATCCCCCTCACCGTCGGCCCCGGCACCATCGGCGCCTTGCTGGTGATGGGCGTCAGCCAACCGCACTGGGATGACAAGCTCACCGCCATCCTCAGTATTGCCCTGGCCAGCCTGACAGTGGGCGTGGTGCTGTACCTGTCCAACCGCATCGAACGCATTCTCGGCGACCAGGGCTTGCAGATTGTCAGCCGCTTGATGGGCCTGTTCGTCTGCGCCCTGGCCGCGCAAATCATTTTTACCGGGGTACGCGGCTACCTGGTGCCCTAGATCCGGTATTTGGCGATGGCCATTTCGACTTTGTCACCGGCGCTTTCACGCATCAGCTGGATGGTTTTCTCGTTGACCATCGAGGTATTGAGCACAAGGCAAGTCTGCCCGCTGAAGGCCTCGAACGAGGAGCTGTCCCACTCCAGGAAAGGCAGGCCCACCTGTTTATCCACACCATGGGTGCTGTAGGTCACCAGCACCATGATCAATTCGCCGTCTGTTTCAGCGCAGGAGGCCAGGCCGAAATCGCCGCCCTCGCGCACCGCGCAATTGCGCTTGAACAGCTCGAAAGACGCTGGCTGACGCTTCAATGCGTCCAGCGCATCGGCGGCCAGTTTTGGCAATGCGCTGAGCAACGGCCCGGACAGCGCCGTCGACGTCAGCATCGAGGCGATGATATTCAGCGCCGCCAGTTGCACGGTCAGGCCCTTGCCCGCACGCGAGACCCGCTCAAAGCGACTGCGCAGCGGCAGCCAGCCCAGGCTGACCATGACCTTGATAAATTCCTCGTACCACGCCTCGCTACCACGCTGGACGTTCAGCACATCGCTCACATAACTGCTGGCCAGCAAATAGCTTTTGCGCACGTATTCGCGGTTCAACGCCGATAACCCTTCGGCAAACGAAATCACCCCGTTGTTGACCACGGCCGCGTTGCAATCATCCTCGCGATCCAACGCGCAAATGGCCTGCCGTGCAGGTGCGCCCGGCAACTTGTAGGCGGCAATCAACTTGCGCCTTTTTTTGCTGTTGATCCTTCTGTGACGTCGCTCCATTTTCTGTTCTCCACAAGCACCCCACATGGGGCTTGTCTCCACCCTAGTCCAGGGAGTTGCTCGCTTTCCATGCGACAAACATCCCTTGGCCTGCCCCGCCCAAAACCAGCGCCCAGCAATAACAAGGCGCGGCGGGCAGGTGTGCGGTTTTCATCGCAAAAAAAAGAAAAAGCCCCGAACAACGCCAGGGGAATCCCTGGGTTATTCGGAGCTTTCCGGCAGCCAACGGGGCTGTTTTCAGGAGTTGGGTTTGTCGCCATACCAACGTGGCGTGTACACCCACTCGCCCCCACCGGCGCGCGGGAACACACAGGTGGTGGATGAACCGATCAGCACCATGGTGCGCATGTCCACCTGCTCGGGGGTCAGTTGCCCCAAGGTGGTGACGCGCAGCGTCTGGCCTGGGCGGCCGATGTCGCGGCCCAGCACCACTGGCGTCTGTGGCGTGCGATGCAGCGCGACGATCTCCAGGGCACGCCCCAGTTGCCAAGGCCGGGAGCGCGAGATCGGGTTGTAGAACGCCAAGGCCAGGTCGGCCTGGGAAGCCAGGTCCAGGCGTTTTTCGATGATCGACCAGGGCTTGAGGTTATCCGACAGTGACATCACACAGAAGTCATGCCCCAGCGGCGCGCCCGCCTGGGCAGCGGTGGCCAGCGAAGCGGAAACCCCCGGCAGGATTTCCAGGTCGACCTGATGCCAGGCCGGCTCACTGGACTCGTGCAGCGCTTCAATCACTGCCGCAGCCATGGCGAATACGCCAGGGTCGCCGGACGACACCACCACCACCGAACGCCCCTGCGCAGCCAACTCGAAAGCGTGGCGGGCGCGCTGCATTTCTTCGCGGTTGTCAGTGCAGTGTTGCACTTGGTCGTCCCGGAACGGCCCGGCCATGCGCACGTAGGTTTCATACCCCAAAACATCGGTGCAACGCGCCAGTTCCGCCTTCACCGCCGGCACCATCAGTTCAGCGGCGCCGGGGCCCAGGCCGATCACCGCCAGACGCCCGCGCGGGCGCCCCACCTGTGTCAGGTCCAAGGGCTGCTCGGCCACGGTAATGCTGATATCCGCAACGGGTGTCAGCGCGGCAAAACGCAGCGGTACGCCCAGGGCCGACGCGGCTTCATGCAAGGACGCGTCAGCCATCTGCAGGTCGCTGGCCAGCAGGCAGGCCAGGGATTGCACGGCCACACCTGCCTCGTGCAACGCCGTGCGCACACGCTCGGCCAACTGCGCACCCGGCCGGCAGGTAACGTAGACGTTCTGCGGGTAAATCAGCAACTCGTTGGCTGCCGGTGTGCGCTCGGCGCTGCCCACATGAATCGCCAGGCGCGCTTGTTGATCCTGAGGCAGGTTAGCCTCCTCCAGCCATGGCGCCGCGCCTTCAATACGCACGCTTTCGCCGGCCAGAAGGTCAGAGACAAAGCGTTTGCCCAACTCGATATCGGCCAGTTGATAGCCCGCCGGCGGGTTGAGCAGGCAGGTGCCAAAACGCAACTCGCCACTGGTGGTGATGGCGGCGGACACGCCGAGTGCCGCGGCGATATCCCGTGCCATCACATTCACACCGCCCAGGCCTCCGAGCAACGGCACCACGGCGCTGCCGTCTTCGGCCACGGCCAGCACGGCGGGTTCTTCGCCCTTTTCCAGCAGCAACGGCGCCAGGGTACGGATCACAATGCCCGCGGCGCACAGGGCAATCAGTGGCGTGCCCTGCTGATAGAGCTGACGCAAGGTCGCGCCGAATTCGCTGTAGCTGCGGTCTGCACCTTCAACCCGTGTGGCCAGGCCGTGGATCAACGCGTCGGGGTAAACCTGCTGGAGCTTGCGCGCAGTCGCCAGGCTGCCCTGGCCCAGAATCACAATCGCCGGGGTCATCAACCTTGCCACCGTTCACCGGGCACGATGATCAGTGAGAAATACGGCGAAGACATCGGCTCCACCTGGTCCAGCGGCACAATCTTCTGGTTGGCCATGGTGGCACGCTCCACATACAGCGCCCGCTCGGCCAGGCCCAGCTCTTCCAACACCTGGCGCACCTTCGGGAAGTTGCGCCCCAGCTTCATGATCACGGCAGCATCGGCATCCGCCAGGCGGCGCTTGAGGTCCCCATGGGGCAATACGCCCGAGAGCACCGACAAGCTCTGGTTGCGATACACCAACGGCGCGCCAAGTACCGAGGCGCCCCCGAGCATCGAGCACACGCCTGGAATCACCTCGGCGTCGTAGCGCTCGGCCAGGCGGTCATGCAGGTACATGTAGGAGCCGTAGAAGAACGGGTCACCTTCGCAGATCACCGCCACGTCGCGGCCTGCGTCCAGGTGCGCGGCCACGTCGAGGCTGGCGTTGTCGTAGAAGTCGCTGATCACCTGCTCGTAGGACAGCGGCGCCGGCAGCACTTCGGTGGTCACCGGGTACACCAGCGGCATCAGGGTCTGTTGCGGTACCAGATGGTCTTCGATGATGCCGAAGGCATTGCCCTTCTTGCCCTTGGCCACGAAGTACGCCACCACCGGCGATTCACGCAGCAGGCGCAGGGCCTTGAGGGTAATCAGTTCCGGGTCACCGGGGCCGACGCCCAGGCCGATCAAACGTCCGCGCACCTGCATTATTCGACCTCCGTGGCCAGGGCATTGACGGCGGCGGCCGCCATGGCGCTGCCGCCCAGGCGGCCTTGCATGATCACGAACGGCACCCCACGGCTGTCAGCGGCGAGCATCGCCTTGGATTCAGCGGCGCCAACAAAACCCACCGGAAAACCGAGGATCAACGCCGGTTTCGGCGCGCCGGCGTCGAGCATTTCCAACAGGTAGAACAACGCGGTCGGCGCGTTGCCGATCACCACCACGCTGCCTTCCAGATGCGGGCGCCACAGCTCAAGGGCGGCGGCGGAACGGGTGTTGCCCAGCTCCCGCGCCAGCTCCGGCACGCTGTCGTCGCGCAGGGTGCAGATCACCTGGTTATTGGCCGGCAGGCGTGCGCGGGTCACGCCTTCGGACACCATCCGCGCATCGCACAGAATCGGCGCGCCAGCGGCCAATGCGTCGCGCCCGGCCTTGCCCGCTCCTTCGGAGAATTGCAGGCCGTCGATGGCCTCGACCATGCCGCACGCATGAATCACCCGCACCGCGAGTTTTTCCAAGTCAGCCGGGATGCGGTCCAACTTGGCTTCCGCGCGAATAATGGCGAAGGAGTTGCGATAGATCTCCTGACCGTCGCGGATGTAATCAATCATCGGTGTTGCTCCGTGGACGAGCGCGCAACAGGGCGCCCGCCGCTTCAATGGAAAGAGTGCGCGCGTGCAGCCGGCCAAAACCAGGCTGGGCTGCATCGCGAAAATAGAGGTCGTAGCGACCGGGGCTCACCGCCAGCAAAGTGACGGGCGCGGTGTGCGCGGCGGCGCAGGAGCGCGGGCAGCCGGACAGGTGCACCTCAACGCCCGGCTGCAGAGCGGCCAGTTGTACGGCGTCGGCCTTGGTGTCGGCCTGGCCTTTGGCGCAGCCGCTGGAACCGGTGCAGGCAATCATGCGCGCCAACGGGTGGTCGAAGGAGCAGATAAAGCCCAGTTGCGCCAGGCGCTCGGTCACGGCGTGAGGCTTTTCGACGTTGGGCACCAGCACGCCTTGCCAGGGGGTGAAGCGCAAGGTGCCGTCGCCAAAGTCGCTGGCCAGTTGTGCGGCGCCCTTGAGCATCGTTGGGTCCAGGCGGCCCAAGGGCGCGAGGGCGGCGACATAGAACTGATTCTTTTGCGCTTGTGGATAAGTGCCCACCTGCAGCGACGCGTCGCTGGGCGGGCGAGTGAAGCCGTCGACTGGCAGCAACGGCACACGCAAATGGCTCAGCACGTTATCCACAGGCAAATGGCGCATGCGCGTTTGCTCAGGGGTGGCGAGGTCCAGAAAGGCTTCCAGCACGGCCACTACCAACTCAAGCCCTTGGCTCAATGGCACGGCGGCCAGGGGCGCATCCAGACCCGGACAGCCGGCCAGGCCGAACGCGAGCAGGGTTTCGCCATGGCGTACGAAGGCCGACAACCACAGGTCGTGGTGATGTTCGAGCATCGCCAGGTCTTCGCCGCCATCGAGTTGCACCGCGAACTTGGCCGACAGTTGATGGAAACGCGGATGGTTTTCCAGGGTGGCGAGGATCTGCGCGGCCAGCGGGCGGGTGTCGAATAGCATCTGCGGGTCGATGCCGGCGCTGGGGCTGAGCATCAGGTTGCGTACGTCGTCACCGCCCGCGTTGCTGGGCCCCAGGCCCGCCGCCAGCAGCCGGGCGATCAACGCTTGCTGCTCGGCGCCGATGCCGCGAATCTGCAAGTTGGCGCGGTTGGTCGCCTCGATCACTCCGCCCGCATACGCCTGGGCCGCGTCCGCCACGGCGTGGGCCTGGGCGGCGGTGATCGCGCCGCCCGCCAATTTAACCCGGCAAATGCCGCCGTCCAGCGCCTGGACAATACGCAGCAACCCCGGACAAGCCGAGGGGCGCAAGGTATTCACAGCGGGCGTTGGGTTCACGGGGCTACCGGTTGACGGGTAAAGGCGCGGTATTATGCCTGCTTTGTCCGGCGGCATGAAAAGCCTGCCCGTCGGATGTCGTTCAAGGAATTGATATGTCGCCCTGGCTGACGGTTGTAGGCATCGGTGAAGACGGCTTCAAAGGCCTGGGCAGGAATGCCCGGCATGCCTTGCTGCGCGCCACGCGGATTATAGGTGCTCAGCGCCAGTTGGACCTGCTGCCGCTGTGTCTGGGTGGCGAGCGCCAGCTGTGGCCGAGCCCGTTTTCCCTGGAGCCGGTGTTGTCACGGCGCGGGGAGCCTGTGTGCGTCCTGGCCAGTGGCGACCCGATGTTCTATGGCGTCGGCGCCAGCCTGGCCCGGCACGTGGCGGCTGAGGAGTTGACGATTTTGCCCGCGCCCTCGTCGGTATCCCTGGCGGCGGCACGCTTGGGCTGGCCGTTGCAGGAGGTGGTGACATTGTCGGTGGTGGCGCGGCCCTTGGCGGCGATCAACGCACACCTGGCCAGTGGCGTGCGCTTGTTGGTATTGAGCAATGACGGCAGCAGCCCCGCCCTGATTGCCGCGTTGTTGGCCGAGCGTGGTTTTGGCCCCAGCCGCATCCGTGTGTTTGAACACTTGGGCGGCCCGGCTGAACGGCGTATCGACGGGCACGCGCAAGCGTGGGAGCACCCTGCGGTTGCCGATTTGAACCTGGTCGCCATTGACTGCCTGGCAGATGCCAACGCACCGCGCCTGTCGCGTCTTGCCGGCTTGCCGGACTCGGCCTTCAAACACGACGGCCAACTGACCAAACGCGATGTGCGCGCCATGACCCTCGCCCGCCTCGCGCCCATGCCGGGCGAACTGTTATGGGACGTGGGCGCGGGCAGCGGCTCCATCGGTATTGAATGGATGCGCACCCATCCCAGCTGTCGCGCCTTGGCGATTGAAGCCGACACCGGCCGCCAGGGCCTGATCGAACACAACCGCGACGCCCTCGGCGTGCCCGGCCTGCAACTGGTGCGTGGCAAGGCGCCGGAGGCGTTAACCGGCCTGGAAACACCGGACGCCATCTTCATCGGCGGCGGTGTCACCCGCGACGGCGTGCTCGACACCTGCTGGCAACACCTGCGCCCCGGTGGTCGGCTGGTTGCCAATGCCGTGACCCTGCAAAGCGAAATGACCTTGATGAACTGGCGCGCCCAACATGGCGGCGAACTGACCCGCATCCACGTCGCCCAGGCCCAGCCATTAGGCGAGTTCGATACCTGGCGCCAGGCGCTGCCGATCACGTTGCTGGAAGTGATCAAACCGTTATGAAAAGGATTCTTTTACTGGGCGGCGTCACCGAAGCGCTGGCCATCGCCCGCACCTTGGGGCCGCAGCATATCTACAGCCTGGCCGGCGTGGGCCGCGTACCAACCGACCTGAACTGCCAGGTTCGCGTCGGGGGTTACGGAGGCGCTGAAGGCTTAGCGCAGTTTATTCGTGAAGAACGTATCAGCCTGATCCTTGATGCCACCCATCCGTATGCAGCGCAGATCAGCCAAAACGCGGCCCACGCGGCGCGATTGAGCGATGTACCTTGCTGGGCATTGCGACGCCCGGCGTGGCAGCCACAGCCGGAGGATGATTGGCGCGAGGTCGCTGACTGGGCCGAGTTGGTCGAAGCGCTCAAACCCTTCAAGCGCCCGCTGTTCACCTTGGGTCGCGAACCCTTGCAGCACCTCGACGAAATCCCCGCCGAGCAGTTCTGGACCTTGCGCGCGCTGGATGTGTATCCGGGCAACGAGCGCTGTGAAGTGATCGGCGCACGCGGGCCGTTCCTCATCGCGGACGAGCGGGCCTTATTCCAAGAACGGCGGATTGATGTGCTGATCAGCAAGAACAGCGGCAGCACCGCCACCGAGCCGAAGCTGGAAGTGGCGCGTGAGCGGGGGGTGCCGGTGTTGGTGTTGAAGCGGCCGGTGTTGGCAGCAGTGGATCGAGAGTTTACGGCAGTGCCAGCGTTGCTACAGGCAATCACCCTTTTCTAAACACCACCTATCCAATGTGGGAGCGGGCTTGCTCGCGAAAGCGGTGTGTCAGCCAAAACATCCAGCGACTGACACACCGCTTTCGCGAGCAAGCCCGCACTTTGGAATTGCGCTATCAAACGGCGGTAGTAGATCAGCCAGCAAAGGCTGCTAGCTCAATCAACTGCGCAAAGGTTCCATGAGAAGTTACCTACAGACGCACCGGAACCCGCTGACTACTGAGACGTGCAGCCCATGGCGATGATCCTCAATATTCCGTCAATCGACGTAAACATGAGGTTCAGCACATGAATGACAGGCCCGATAAGCATCCCTTAACTCGACCGGCCGAAGGCACGATAATCAAACACATAATCGCGAATCCAGAGTTTGCACATGCACTACGCCTTGAAGCCGACGCGCTGAAACCGGATGAGCCCGAGGTCGCAGTACGATTAAACCATTGGCTGGGGAAAGCCCTGTACCTTGCTGAAAAAAAGACAACGTTCATGCGTTTTGATGTTGCCGACATCTCTGCTCCCAAGAAGAGATGGATGACTTTCTAGAAACCTGCTCCGAAGAAGCCCTAGGTGACGATTCATTGATCAAAAAGGCGCTCGGCGACATTGCTCGTGCAACCAGCAGGCTCAACGGCAAGCAATAGTCGAGCACAGTCCAAACTGTGGGAGCTGGCTTGCCTGCGAAGACGGCCTGACAGTCAACACAGTTGGACAGTGTACATATCCATTACTGCGGTAACGGCCACTTAGGGTTCCGCCCTGACGGCGGCTCACTTTTGAGAAGCGCAAAAGTAAGCAAAACGCTCTTGCCCCACCACTCGGCACCTCGCTTAGGCTCGGTGTGCCCGAACGCAGACTTGAATCCGTGGGCCGCCGCCACGCGCCATCCATGGCGCGGGGCGGCTAACCCGGCGTCCTGCCGAACCACCAGCAGCACGCTGGAGGGACAGGTCGGGCAGCAGAACCTGGCGCTGGCCGATCTCCGCCTGGCCGCCGAGAAGCGCGCCAAGGACGCCGCGCCGATCCAGCAGCAGGCCGCCAAGGCCGCCGGCGAGGACTACCAGGCAGCCAACCGCCTGCAGCAGGAGCGCACCGGGGGTGACCCAGCGGCGGCCGCCGCAGCCATCATCGACAAGGAGTTGGGCCTATGAGGTGGATCATCGTGGGGATACTGGTCGCGCTGGCGGGGTGCGGCGCCCAGCCCGTTGCCGAGCCAGAGCCGCGTGTGGTGCGCGTAGAGGTGCCGGTCCAGGTGCCGTGCCGAGTGAAGGAGCCGGCGGTGCCGGCCTGGGCGGCCGATGGACTGCGGAGGGAGGACACCCTAGAGGTGAAGGTCCGGGCGCTGCTGGCTGAGCGCCGGCAGCGTGTAGGTTATGAGCGGCAGTTGTTGGCAGCCAACTTGGCGTGCCAATAATTGCACCTTCGCAATCTCAAGGACCAGGGCATGGAGCTTTTTACAGTGGATAGGGCAGGAACCCTTGATGAGGGGCTGGTGTGTGAACTCGTTGAATACCAAGACATTCAACCACCTGAGATAGAGGCTCGTTCCAGGGCTATCTGCCCTGGAGGGGTGGCCCTCCACGGTGAGCTATATCTGCTTAAGAACCAGCGCTGTACGTCTGTCATTGACGCAGACTTGGAGATGCTTTTCGATTTGGTAAGGCGCGCCAACCATAAAGATCGACCGAGTCGGTATCAATGCCTTTACGCTGTGAATACCTTGGGCGCCGCTGTAGAAATGGCAGCCTTCTTGGGAATTCAGAGCCCGCGGATCTTTCAACTGCAGTCCGAAACCGCTTTTAGGGCTGATATGAGGCTCCTGCACTCCGGCTTTTCAGCATTGGTGAAGTATCACTTCGCCGAACTCTACTGGGACGGTCTTCCTATGCCTGAGGGTCGTCCTATGTGGGAGTGGCTCGTTCCATGTCCGGTGGTGATAGGGAAGCGGATAGCCTAGAGCGGCTGTGCCATATCACTCAGGGGCACGACGCTCCGCCCGTCCCATCGACCTTTCAGCACCATCTCGTAGACCCGTCCATCGATCTGCGCCGCGGTCGGCGTGACGAATACGCCGTAGGCCCCGCGCTGGAACATGTCCACCAAGTAGATGCGGCCATCATCCTGTCGGCTGAAGTGCCCAACTGGGTTCAGGCCAAGCTGGGGTCGAGTAAAGCTGCATCCGCTTGCGGTCGCCCAGACCTCGCCGGTGGCCTGGCAGGTGAGGGCATAGCTGAGGCTGATGTCCCAGCCACGCGGCCAAGTCGCATGGATCTCCAGCGCGTGCTCCAGTCCGGCATCGGCCAACTCGCAGCGCTCGGCACAGGCCGGCTGGTCGATTATCTGGCGATCGAGCAGACCTGTCGCGAGGGTGATGCAGTTGCGGTGCCACAGCTCAGGGAAGTTCAGGCGCTCGTGCTCGTTCTCGAACTGGGCCTTCAGGCTCGGCAGGGAGGGCGTCTGGGGATCGAAGATCATGACAGCGCCCACTCGATCTGACTGCCGAGCAGCTGACACCACGTCGCGTGGCCAGAGATTTTTCGTTCCATCGAGGCGGCTTCTTTGATGACGCTTCGGGAGGCGTGGGGTAGGGTGTCTATCACCTGATCCGCGCATAAAGAGGGCGACAGGCCTTGGTGTTCCAGCACCTCCGCCTGCCGCCAGACCGCAGATCATGCCTGCAAGCCCAGCCAGTGGCCCTCTACTTCGTGCACGAAGCCAGGAGAGGATAACCACTGTCTTTATGTACAGTAAAGGCTTGCAATGACATCTCCTATCGTTCCATGGATGGGCGGCAAGCGCCGCCTGGCCAAACACCTGTTCCCGCTGTTCCCTGACCACAGCTGCTACGTCGAGGCTTTCGCCGGCGGTGCCGCGCTGTTCTTCCTCCGCCCGGAGCCCGCCAAGACCGAGGTGCTGAACGACTTGAATGGCGACCTGGTGTGCCTGTACCGCGTGGTGCAGAACCACCTCGAGGAGTTCGTCCGCCAGTTCAAGTGGGCGCTCAGCTCGCGCCAGATATTCGAGTGGCAGAAGATGACCCGGCCTGAGACCCTGACCGACATCCAGCGCGCCGCCCGATTCTTCTACCTGCAGTACCATGCCTTCGGTGCGAAGCCCACATCACAGACCTTTGGAACGTCCACCACCGGCGCGCCGCTGAACCTGCTGCGCATCGAGGAGAAACTATCCGAGGCGTGGGTTAGGTTGAGCGGCGTCTACGTTGAAAATTTGCCCTGGTTGGACTGCGCCAAGCGGTACGACCGGCCGCACACCTTCCACTATTGGGATCCGCCGTACTGGGGTACCGAGGGCTACACCAGCCCGTTCGGTTTCGATCAGTATCGGGCGATGGCCGACTTCATGGGGGCATGCCAGGGGAGGGTGATGGTCAGCATCAATGACCACCCTGATATTCGGGCGGTCTTCGATGGGTTCGCTATGGATGAGCTGAGCATCACCTACAGCACGTCGAACGCCAGGACGACCCAACGGAAGGCATCCGGCGAGCTGGTGATCAGGAATTGGTGATTAGGGTTTAGGCTCTGGCAGCGAAGCCCATTCCCTTGAGGACCCACTTGGTCGTCCTCCTATCGAGCGGTTCAATCTTGGTCTTATAGCCTCTCATATCACCAAGATTGAGGCCCGCGATTGTTTGGACTTGAGCGATTAGTGCCGTTGCATGGTCGATGGCTTCGCCAATGGCGTAACGAAGATCCGCTGGCTCAACGTCCTTGCCATGGATAACTCGGTCCCTGATGGTTTCTGCCTTTTTGAAATCTTCTTTGCCGTCAGGAGCGGCGCCATAGACAACGTTGAAGAGCTTCTGAAATCCTTCGCGAGTCAGATGCTGTTTATCCACCACACGTCTCGCAATCCCTGCTTCAGCTCTGTGTAGCTTGACGAGCCCTCCGTACAAGCAGCGATTCCACAGCATCTCAATCCTGAGAAATGTGTATGCCATAGCTGCCTCCAACGGCAGCTGTCCATTGAGCAGTAGATCGAGGTCCGGGAATTGAGACTGTACGCCTGTTGGAGAAGCCTCCAGGTGCTTTCTCAGAGATATGTAATTTCCGAACCTTGGTGTTCCCTTTTTCGTAGCTGGCAATTTCCGATCCTCCATGACATCTCTGGTAGCTCACGCGATGAAGGTCAGTTAAGCCGAAGCGGGTGGACGTTGGCAATCTGATGACATGACCAAAAGCAGGAAGTCGGGTATCGGCAGAACGCCGCAGATGGGCAATGACTTGGGACCAAGTTGGGACCAAGACGAGTCCTTTCAGGGCCGGATCAGGCCGGAAGGGATGGGGGGATGGCCGCATTGCATGCGGACTGGAGCGGACTGGAAAAGCATTGGCGAGGGTTCAAATCCCTACCACCGAGAGCTCTTTGGCTAGGCGCGTAAAGGCGCTGAAATGGTCCGAAAATCGTTTCCGCATCGTTTTCTCGAACCCCCGTCGCTGCTGGGTTTGGTAAGGCAAAAGCCGTAAAGCTTGCGGAAACGATTCGCGTGTAAGACAATGATTTAGCTGAATTTTGGAGGCGGATTGCAAATCCGTGTACGCCGGTTCGATTCCGACCTCGGCCTCCACTATTGAGAGCCCCGTAGATCCCAGGTCTACGGGGCTTTTCATCATCCAGGGATGTATGAATACTGGATCAGGTTCTACGAATCCGCTTGTCTGAGGGTTCGGTTCTGCCCGAGTGGTGAAACTGGTAGACACAAGGGACTTAAAATCCCTCGACTTAACCGTCGTGCCGGTTCGATTCCGGCCTCGGGCACCATCCAAATGAAAAGGCCACTCCTGTTCGAGTGGCCTTTTTCGTTCAGGAGGGAATCGTCCAGTAGGGCGTTTCATCCGCATCGCGCTCGATACGTGAGCGGCTGTCGAGGATGAAGGCTTCGAGCATGGCCGCGTCGAGCAACTCGGTGCGGGCGATAGGGCGGTTCAGTACCGACTGACCGCTGCGGGAAAAGACCTCGACATCGTAGGCGCGCTGATCACGCGTGGAGATCACGCAGCGCAACGGCTCGAATCCGCCTTTGAGGGTGTTGAAGGCGCTGGCGAGTTCGACATAGAGGGTCATCCGGAAAAGCTTCCTGTTCAAAGGTGGCACTGTGACAGCATTGGCTGCTACAGGGTTTCACCTTTGCAGAAAAGTGCCGTCATATCGCGATGCTAGTCGCAAAATCCCGGCCCTGCTTTCGGAGTTTCATTGCCAGCCTTGCAGCCAGCATTCTGCATCCTGCAACTCGTGCCAGTCCAGCGTCCAGGTACGACGAGTGAGAACGGCTTGCAGATCTATCTGCGAGATGGGGTCGGTCTCGACTTCCGGGGTATGGACCCGGGTGACGATGAAGTGCTTTTGCCGTTCGCGTGGCTGGACGGCCGTCCATTTGCTGAGCAGCAGCTTGTGGGGGTTGATCTGACGTTGCTTCATCCCTGCATGGCCTCCAGCAGCGGGGCGCTGCGATAGCGCTGCAGCAGGGCTTCCAGGTTGCGATCGGGCATGGCGTGGGCCCTGAGCGCCGTGATGGTGCGCTCGACGTATTCCAGGGTGGTGCCGAAGTGGCCGCAGGCCTCGGTCAGGACGCGATTGAGGATGTCATCGGGCAGGCTGCCGGCGTAGCAGGGCAG
>JAAIGE0100079094.1_pt1 | contig 13807 bp, 11 predicted proteins | sample 6487951 | NCBI WGS metagenome assembly JAAIGE01 (sample SAMN13974128, study PRJNA590717) | phyllosphere metagenome | biome: tomato field; feature: multiple bacterial spot infested tomato fields; material: tomato leaves; isolation source: leaves from tomato fields | host: Solanum lycopersicum ... | reverse complement strand
TGGAACGCCTGCGTCGGCCTGCTTGAGCGTGGCGATGATCTGTGTCTCGGTGAACTTCGATGTGCGCATGGAACCTCCTGACTTGGGAACGATGCCAGAAAGATCTACTTATGCGGTGTCTGCGGATCGGGGGAGCTTACGTGGGCATCAGCGCCGGCAACGGCATCAACGCCAGCACGCTGACCACGGTGGACACCAGCGATGTCCTGGAAACGCGCAAGCGCTTCAAGCAAACCACCAGCACGAGCGACGAAACCGTCCACAGCACCGAGTTCAGTGCCGGCGGCAACCTCGCTATGCAGGCGGGCAACGACTTAGCAGTCTTCAACAAGGCGCAAAGTATGGGGCAAGATGCCTGGGCCAGATGCAGGCTAATCGTAGCGTTCGTCTTACAGGGTGGTAAGGAAATTCCACTGCCCTGGCAGTGTTAAGGTTGTTGGCGTCGACGGAAATTGGCAATGAACACAGATTGGTTTAAAGAGAACTTCTTATCTTTTATGAAAGGTTGCGAATTTATCTACAGTGAATTCAAGAATGGTGATTTCGGAGATCTTCAGAGAGTGGAGGTTGAAAGTTTTAACAAAATGGGGGCAGTTGAATTTTGGTCCTCAGGCTGGGTAGGAATTGATCTTGTCGATTGCGTTTCTGGAACCCAAGAAATCAGTGTGCTGCTTTCTCCGGAACAGCGCGATCTCGTTGATGGTGAGTTAAGAAGATTTTCCGACCTGATGGCGCGACGCTGACCAACGCTGATGCGAGGCTACAGCAGTCATGACCCAAGATCGTTTCAAAAAATCGCAATGGTTCGGCCTTCTCGGCTGGTTGGTGCTTTGCTATGCCGCAGCCGCGCTGGGCGCAACTGCATCGATCCAGGCCGCCAGCTTTTACGCGGAGCTGCAACGGCCGGCGTGGGCACCGTCGGGGTGGTTGTTCGGGCCGGTGTGGATGGCGCTGTACGGGATGATGGCGGTGTCGGCTTGGTTGGTGTGGCGCCGTGGGGGATGGGCTGGCGCGCGTGTCGCGCTGACACTTTTCCTGGTGCAGCTGGCGCTGAACGGGCTGTGGAGTTGGTTGTTCTTTGCATGGCACTTGGGAGCGTGGGCATTCGCGGACATCGTGGCGCTGTGGCTCGTGCTGGTGGGCACCATTGGGGCGTTTGCGAAGAGGCACGCTTTGGCGGGGTGGTTGTTGGTGCCGTATCTGGCGTGGGTGAGCTTTGCGGCGGCGCTCAATTTTTCGGTCTGGCAACTCAACCCTCAGGTGCTTGGCTGATCTGCGCTGCTGACCTTGGCCCGCACCGACTCGGGGTCGCGATAGCGACGATCTGTTGCTTGATGCGAAGTTGTCTATTGCTTGAAGCGACCTGCTGCCTGCAGCGATGTGATGCATCGAACGCTGGCGATCCAGCCAGCCTATCGCGTCGGCTGAGCACACGACTCGATCAATGAAGGTTAGAAAGCTGCGCAGCATGGCTCTGCAAGGCAGATCCAAAAGTTTCCATAGCAATCAATTGCTTGCACGCACAGTGCTTAAATCCCTGAGCAAAAAGGATTTCTGTTCCGTACGCCCAACGCATGCGCCTGCCCATTCACGCAACGCTTGACAGGCCTCGGCCCGGTGATGTCTTTTGCATGCATGGGTAACGCCTCCGCCACCGCTTCGCTTCTCTGCCAGCCGCTACTGCGGGCAGGTGCGGGCGTGGCCGGCATTACCACCATCATTACTACCGCCACCATTCGCCCGGTGCGGTCCGTCGTCTTCGCGTAACTTCCGAAAACAACGGCCCCGCACCCGGATCAGGATGCGGGGGCTTCCCTCTCTCATCCGATGCGGACGGGGCCTCCCCCAACGAGGTCTGTCGATGTCATCGCCCGCTGTTTCGTTCGAACCCGCTGCTGTTCTTGCGTCCTCTGCGCGCACTGTCGTGCACAAATTTGGCGGCACCTCGGTGGCCGATGCCGAGCGCTATCGGCATGTGGCGCAGCTGCTGCTTGCACGCAACGAGACGGTGCAGGTCACCGTGGTCTCGGCAATGAAGGGCGTCACCGATGCCTTGATCGAACTGGCCGAACTTGCGGCGAAGAATCGCCCCGAATGGCGCGAGCGGTGGCACGAAACACGTGCACGCCATCGCGGTGCGGCAGTGGCGTTGCTCGGCGAGCATTCCGGGCCAACGGTGGAGTGGCTGGACGAGCGCTTCGAACATCTGTCGCAGATCCTCGGCGCGCTTGCGGTCATCGGCGAATTGCCGCGCGAAGTGCTCGACCGCGTGCAGGGCCTGGGCGAGGTGTATTCGGCGCAGCTGCTGGGCGATCACTTCCGCGCGATCGGCGAGGACTGCGCGGTGCTGGACGCGCGCGACGTGCTGGTGGTCAATCGCGGCGAACTGGGTGTGGATGTGGACTGGGAGGCGAGTGCGCAACGTCTGGCAACCTGGCGGCAGGCGCATCCGCAAACGCGCGTGGTGGTCACCGGATTCGTGGCGCGCGACCGCGCCGATCGCATCACCACGCTGGGCCGCAACGGCAGCGATTATTCGGGTGCCATCTTTGCCGCGTTGTTCGATGCCGACGAACTGCATATCTGGACCGACGTGGACGGCGTGCTGTCGGCCGACCCGCGCGTCGTGCCTGAAGCGGTGCAACTGGAAACGCTGAGCTACGACGAGGCCTGCGAGCTGGCGTACTTCGGCGCGAAGGTAGTGCATCCGCAAACGATGTCGCCGGCGATCGAACGCGGCCTGCCGATCATCATCCGCAACACCTTCCAGCCCGAGCATCCCGGCACGCGCATCACTGCCAGCAGTGCGGTGAGCGGGCCGATCAAGGGGCTGACGTTGAGCCCGGATCTGGCGGTGCTGAATCTGGAAGGCACCGGTCTGATCGGGGTGCCGGGCACGGCCGAACGCGTGTTTGCAGCGCTGCGCACCGCGCAGGTGTCGGTGGTGATGATCTCGCAAGGTTCCTCTGAACATTCGATCTGCTGCGTGGTCAAGCAGCACGAGTCCGAACGCGCACGCAACGCATTGCTGCAGGCGTTCGCGCATGAACTCACGGTCGGCCAGGTGCAGCGCGTGCAGCTGACCACCGGCATCAGCGTGCTGGCAGCGGTGGGCGATGGTATGGCCGGCCAGCCGGGTGTGGCGGCACGGCTGTTCGAATCGTTGGGGCGCGCGCAAGTCAATATCCTGGCGATTGCGCAGGGCTCGTCCGAACGCAACATCTCGGTGGCCATCGATGCGGCGCACGCCACCAAGGCCTTGCGCGCGGCGCATGCAGGTTTCTGGTTGTCGCCGCAGACGTTCTCTGTGGGCGTGATCGGGCCGGGCAATGTGGGCGCAGCGCTGTTGGATCAATTGCGCACTGCGCAGCCACAGTTGCTGGGCAAGGCCAATCTGGATCTGCGCCTGCGTGCGGTGGTCTCACGCGGTCGCATGCTGCTGGACGAACGCGGGCTGGTCGGCGACTGGCGCGATGCGTTTGCATCTGCCGCCACGCCCACCGATCTGGAACGCTTCACCACGCATCTGCTGTCTGCGCATCTGCCGCATGCGGTGATCATCGATTGCAGCGGCAGCGCCGAAGTGGCAGACCGTTATGCGGGCTGGCTGGCCGCCGGCATCCATGTGGTCACGCCGAACAAGCAGGCCGGTTCCGGCCCGCTGGCGCGTTATGAGGCGATCCGCACCGCGGCCGATGCCAGTGGGGCGCGCTTCCGTTATGAAGCCACCGTGGGCGCCGGGTTGCCGGTGATCACCACGCTGCGCGACCTGGTCGATACCGGCGATGCAGTCACCTCCATCGAAGGCATCTTCTCCGGCACATTGGCGTGGTTGTTCAATAAATACGACGGCAGCGTGCCGTTCGCCGAACTGGTGACGCAGGCGCGTGGCATGGGCTACACCGAACCGGATCCGCGCGACGATCTGTCCGGCGTGGACGTGGCGCGCAAGTTGGTGATCCTGGCGCGCGAAGCAGGGCGCTCCATCAGCCTGGAAGACGTGCAGGTTGAAAGCCTGGTGCCGGAAGGGCTGCGTCAGGCCAGCGTGGACGATTTCATGGCGCGGCTCTCCGAAGTGGATGCGGTGTTCGCGCAGCGCCTGCGCGATGCGCGTGCGCGCGGCAACGTGCTGCGCTATGTGGCGCAGCTGCCGCCGGACCGCGCGCCCAGCGTGGGCCTGGTGGAATTGCCCGCCGATCACGCCTTCGCCAATCTGCGCCTCACCGACAATGTGGTGCAGTTCACCACGCGTCGCTACTGCGAGAACCCGCTGGTGGTGCAAGGCCCGGGCGCGGGGCCGGAAGTGACCGCGGCAGGCGTGTTCGCCGATCTGCTGCGCGTGGCGGCAGGCGAGGGCGCGCGACTATGACGCAGACTGTTGTCAGCCATGCCGGCGTGAGCCAGGCAGCGGTGGCGCAGGCGCATCGCTGCGATCGCGCATCTTTGGACAAACACGGCCTGCACGAAGCGCGCGCCTTCGCACCAGCATCGGTTGCCAATGTCGCGGTGGGATTCGATCTGCTCGGCTATCCGATCGATGGCATCGGCGACACCGTGACCGTGCGCCGTATCGAAGCGCCGGTGGTGCGCATCGCTGCGATTCGCGGCACGACGGTGGCGCTGCCCCTGGATGCCGAGCGCAACACTGCAGGCGCTGCACTCATTTCGCTACGTGCCGCCTTGCAGCTGCCTTATGGGTTCGAAGTCGAGATCGACAAAGGCATCGCGCTGAGCTCGGGCATGGGCGGGTCTGCCGCGTCATGCGTCGCGGCCCTGGTTGCGGCAAACGCGCTGCTGGCCTCGCCATTGGATCACCGCCAGCTCTACCAATACGCGCTCGATGGCGAAGCGGTAGCCAGCGGCAGCCGCCACGGCGACAATCTGGGGCCGCTGTTTGTAGGTGGTTTGGTGTTGTGCACGCTGGAACGCCTGGTGCCAATCGCGGTGCCACCCGCTTGGCATAGCCTGCTGGTGCATCCGGATGCAGTGCTGGAAACGCGGCGCGCGCGCGAAGCCTTGGCGGGCAATTATCAATTGCGCGAGTTCGTCGCGCAGAGCACCAATCTGGCGTTGGTGTTGGCCGGTTGCCATGCCGGCGATCCAGACCTGGTACGCGCAGGCCTGCGTGATGTCCTGATCGAACCGCGTCGCGCCCCATTGATCGCCGGCTTCGCAGACGCCAAACAGGCAGCGCTGGACCACAACGCCCTCGGCGCCAGCATTTCCGGCGCCGGGCCAAGTGTGTTTGCCTGGTTTGAATCGCGTGCCGCTGCAGAGGCTGCGGCAACCGCAGTGCAGGCCGGGTTTGCGGCTGCAGGGTTCGATAGCCAGGCCTGGGTCTCGCCGATCGCAAGTCCTGCGGCGCGGTTACTCGGATGAATCGGGACGCATGCAATGAAAACGCGCCGCAGGCAGCAGGCAGCAGGTCTGGCCTGCAGCTCGCCAGGCGCTGTTTAGTCGACGACGACTTCGCTGATCTGCATCACCGGGGTCAGGTCGGTGTAGTTGGCGATGTCGCCCAGGATCTCCGCCGCATGCGGCCCGAAGCTGGCATTGAAGGCTTCCTGCGACGCGCAAAAGATGTGGCACATCCCGATGAACGCCGGCGGGCTGCCGGCCTCGCCGCCGCTGATGCCTTTGTCCACCGTATATTTCAAACAGGCCGGCCCCATGCGCGCGCTCACCAGCGGCATGTGCTGGTCGCGGTAGTAGGCGTGATCGAAGCGGGCGCCTTCGCGGTACGGGTACATCACACTGACCTTGATCATCTGCCGACTCCACGGAAGGGTGCGCGCAGCATAGCCCCGCGCCATCGACCGTGCGCACCCCTTCGGCCAAATGCCGGCGCAGCCCGACGCCCGGCTCCGTCACACGCGGCACCGCTTGTCATGGGTACCGCCCAGCCTTCGCTTTATCTGGAGTCATGCTGATGTTTATCTCCACCCGTGGCGGTGCCCCTGCCGCAAGCCTGAGCCAGGCCATCGCCGCCGGGCTGGCGCCCGATGGCGGCCTCTACGTGCCGCAGACCCTGCCGCCTGCGCGTACGCTGGTTGCGGCCGCCGGCCTGGCCGACACCGCCACTGCGCTATTGCAGCCATTTTTCGAGGGCGACGCACTGGCCGCCGAACTGCCTGCCATCTGTGCTGAAGCCTTCGATTTCCCGGCGCCGTTGGTGGCGCTGGGTACGCCGGGCGATTACGCACTGGAGCTGTTTCATGGCCCCACCGCCGCGTTCAAGGATTTCGGTGCGCGCTTTCTGGCCGCCTGCCTGACCCGCCTGCGTCGTGCCGAAGACCGTCCGCTCACCATCCTGGTCGCCACCTCCGGCGATACCGGTGCCGCCGTGGCCGCCGCCTTCCATCGCCAGCCCGGCCTGCGTGTGGTGGTGCTGTATCCGGACGGCCGCGTGTCGCCGCGGCAGGCGCATCAATTGGGGTGTTTCGGCGACAACATCCAGGCCCTGCGCGTGGCCGGCTCGTTCGACGACTGCCAGGCAATGGTCAAGCAGGCCTTGAACGATGCCGCATTGCAGGCGCAGGTGCCGCTGAGTTCGGCCAACAGCATCAGTCTGGGCCGGTTGCTGCCGCAGATGAGTTACTACGCACACGCCGCCCTGCAGCACCATGCAGCCTCGGGCAGCGCGCTCAACCTGGTCGTGCCTACCGGTAACCTGGGCAACGCGCTGGCGGCGATCATCGCGCGCGCACTCGGGGTGCCATTGGGCCGCATCGCGCTGGCGTCCAACGCCAATCACGTGTTGCCGGACTATTTCGCGGGAGATGCCTACGCACCGCAGCCCAGCGTAGCCACGCTCGCCAATGCGATGGACGTGGGCGCGCCGAGCAATTTCGAGCGGCTGCGTTGGCTCTATAACGGCGACGATGCCGCCTTGCGCGAGGAATTCCGGGCCTTGTCGGTGGACGATGCGGCGATTCGCAACACTGTCCAGCAGCGCTTCGCCCGCTACGGCGAGGTGCATTGCCCGCATACCGCCACCGCGGTGCATGTGCTCGAACAATTGCGTGCCGAAGGCGCGGAGGGCGGCACTGGCGACTGGGCGGTAGCGGCCACCGCGCATCCGGCCAAGTTCGAGGGGGTGGTGGAGCCATTGATCGGCCGCGCGGTGGAGGTTCCGCCGGCGCTGGTCGCGCTGCTGCAGCGCCCAGCGCATGCCGAAGCACTGGCGCCGGACTACGCAGCCCTTCGGCAGCGCTTGCTTGCCGATGCTGCCTGACCCAACGCGTTCAGCCACCGGGGTTGGAAAGTGGCCCGCATGCGGCTATTTCTAGCCGGGTGCGGCCCCGTCGTGGCGCCGCGTCCGCTGTGGGTTGTTGCATGTCTTATCGAATGATCGCCGTTGCCGGCTTCTTGTGCGGGTGGGCAGCGGCTGGTGCGGCCAGTGCGGCCGATGCATTGGCTGGATCACCGGTCGCGCCACTGGGCGCTCCGCGTGTGGGTCTGGTCGAGGCGCTGGCGCGCCAGGCGCCGTCGCTGGACCGTCAGGTGCTGGCCCTGGCCACCGAGGCGCTGCAATGCGCCCGCCAGCGCCAGCAGGTGGGTGCCGAACGGGTGCTCAGCGTCATCGACTACAGCCGCCCCTCGACCGAGCGCCGGCTCTGGGTGTTCGATCTGGATAAGCAGCGCCTGTTGTTTCGCGAATGGGTCGCGCACGGGCGCAATACCGGCGAGAACCTGGCGGCGAAGTTCTCCAATGACGATGGCAGCTTCCAGTCCAGCCTGGGCGCGTTCACCGCGCAAGAGTCGTACACCGGGCACAACGGTTACTCGTTGCGGCTCAAGGGTCTGGAGCCGGGGTTCAACGACCACGCACGCGATCGCGCCATCGTGATCCACGGCGCGCCCTATGTCAGCGAAGCCATCATCCGCAGCCAGGGCCGGCTCGGCCGCAGCCTGGGCTGCCCGGCGGTGCGGCCAGCGGTGGCCAAGCAGTTGATCGATACCTTGCGCGACGGTGCGTTCGTGTTCGCCTACTACCCGGACCGGGCCTGGCTGCGCCAGTCGCGGCTGCTGAGTAGTGGCTGTGGCGGTGCGGCAGCGCGTGCAGTGGCCGGGCGCTGAGTGATCGCGCGTCACCGACCCGGCCGACTGCGTCGACAGGCACGCACCGACGCATCAATGAAATCCATCAATCAGCCGCCAACCCTTACACCGTATCGCCGGCCAGGCGGCGCAGTGCGGCGTAATCCAGGATCTGCACCAGCTGCAGTTGCGGTAGCGCGATCAACTGCTGCTGCCGCAGCTTGGTGAAGGTGCGGCTCACCGTTTCCACGGTCAGCCCCAGATGGTCGGCAATATCGCCGCGGCTCATCGGCAGCGCCACGGTGTCGCCGCTGGCGCCGGGCTGGGTGGAGCGAGCGGCCAGCCGCAGCAGGAAATGCGCCAGCCGTTCGCTCGGTTGCAGGCGTGCCAGCAGCAGGCCGGTGTCCTGCGCTGCAGCCAGCTCCATGCTGGCACGTTGCAGCAGCTTGCGTTCCAGCTGCGGGTAGCGCTCGCGTAGCTGGCGCATTTGCGCCATCGGCGTGCGGCACACCCGGCTGTCGACAATGGCTTCGATATCGTGGCGGTGCTGCGCGGTTTCGGTGAGCCCGACATAGTCGCCGGGCAGCACGAAGCCGGTGATCTGGCGGCGCCCGTCGGCCAGCGTGCGCACCATGCGCAACGCACCGGAGGTCACGGTATAGACGTTGTGCCGGGTCTCGCCCGCACGCACCAGGGTGCTGCCGGGCGCGTAGGCCGCCGCGTGAGTGACCTGGTCCAGCGCGTCCATCTCCTGCGCCGACAGCGCCGCACAAATGGCCCGGCCGCGCACGGCGCAAAGGGCGCAATCTGAGTTGGGCGTGCCACTGGCGGATGCCGTGCTGGGCGCCGGGCAGGTCGCGCTGGGGTCGGAAAGCTGCCGGTACATGGGCCATGCACTGCTGGGACGCATTGAATGATACGCCATGCGGTCAGCGCGGCCGCCCAGCCGGTAGAATTGTGCGTTCGCCACATTGTCCTGCAGGAGTTTCGCTCGTGATCAAGCCCCGTACGCCGCCCGGCATCATGGAATTGCTGCCGCGCGAGCAGATCGCGTTCCAGCGCATGCTGGACGTCATCCGCCGCAACTACGAGCGGTTCGGGTTCCTGCCGGTCGAGACCCCGGTGTTCGAGCTGTCGGATGTGCTGCTGACCAAATCCGGCGGCGAAACCGAGCGCCAGGTGTATTTCGTGCAGTCCACCGGCGCGCTGGCCAATGCTGCTGCGGCAGCCGATGCGGGCGCCGAGAACGGTGGCCTGCCCGAGCTCGCGCTGCGCTTCGACCTGACCGTGCCGCTGGCGCGCTACGTCGCCGAGCATGAGCACGAGCTGAGCTTCCCGTTCCGGCGCTACCAGATGCAGCGCGTGTATCGCGGCGAACGTGCGCAACGCGGGCGCTTCCGTGAGTTCTACCAGTGCGATATCGACGTCATTGGCAAGGATGCGCTGAGCATCCGCTACGACGCCGAAGTGCTGGCGGTGATCCATGCGGTGTTCGCCGAGCTGGGCATCGGCGACTTCAAGGTGCAGTTGAACAACCGCAAGTTGCTGCGCGGCTTCTTCGAAAGCCTGGGCGTGGTCGATGCCGAGCAACAGGCCCTGGTGCTGCGCGAGGTCGATAAGCTCGACAAGCGCAGCGCCGAGGATGTACGGGCCACCTTGATGGGGCCGGACTTTGGCCTAGCCGAGGACGCCGTGCGGCGCATCTTGGATTTCGCCAAAATTCGTTCGGTTTCCCATGCCGATGCGCTGGACAAGATCGATTGGGTAGTCAACGAGGTGCAGTCGCGCAGCGGTGGCAACGAAGATTTGCATGCTGGCGCGGACGATTTGCGCGAAGTGCTTGAGCTGGTCAAGGCGCTGGGCGTGCCGGAGAGCGCGTACTGCCTGAATTTCTCCATCGCACGGGGGCTGGATTACTACACCGGCACCGTCTACGAAACCACGCTGACCGACCACCCGCAGATCGGCTCGATCTGCTCGGGCGGCCGTTACGAGAGCCTGGCCAGCCACTACACCAAGTCAAAGCTGCCGGGCGTGGGCATTTCGATCGGCTTGACCCGCCTGTTCTGGCAGCTGCGCGAGGCCGGCCTGATCCAGGGCATCGCCGAAAGCAGCGTGCAGGCGATGGTGGCGCTGATGGACGAGACTCGCCTGGACGACGCGCTGGATATCGCGCGCCGGCTGCGCATCGGTGGCATCAACACCGAGGTGCAGATGGAGCCAAAGAAGGTCGGCAAGCAGTTCCAGTATGCGGCTCGTGCCGGCATCCGCTTCGTGGTGCTGGCCGGCGACGACGAACTGGCACGCGGCGTGGTGGCGGTGAAAGACCTGGTACGCGAGCAGCAGTTCGACGTCGCCCGCGATGAGCTGGCCAGCACCTTGCAGGTGGAACTGGAACAGGCCAGGGCAATGCTGGTGGCTGGCGGCGTCCAGGGCGACTGATATCGTCAGTTTGAAGACGTCACAGGCTGGGTGACCATTTCGCCGGCGACCCACGTGCCGTAGCGCAGAACGCGCCCACTGACATCAGATGTCAGTGGGCGTTTTCGTAACAGGCAGGTGGGCGAGCAGTTTCTTCATGAATGCTTCGATGCGGTCGACTTGTCCCGAGGCCGGTGTTTGCGTTAATGTACTAACACGCTATTACATTAACGCAATGAAACAACGACCTGCCCCCCGCGAGAACACCGACATTGCCGCATCTCTGACGATGCTGGCCGATGCGCTGGCGTGCCTGCGTGCGCCCGAGGCGGTCGAAGCGTTTCTGCGTGACCTCTGCACGCCTGCCGAGCTGGAAGCCATGGCCGACCGCTGGCGGGTGGTGCCGCTGCTGGTCAAGGGCGTGCCGTATCGCGAAATCCATGAGCTGACCCAGGTCAGCGTCACCACCATCGGGCGCGTTGCGCGCACCCTGGACCACGGTGCCGGCGGCTATGCCGCGGCCTTGCGCGAGCAGTCTTCGCGCCCTGACGCCTCCCACTGAGAGAACAAGATGAGTGCTTCCACGGCAGCGCCGGCACGTGACCGGCTGCGTATCGCCATCCAGAAGAGCGGCCGCCTGGCCGAGCCGGCGCGCAGCCTGCTGGCCGCCTGCGGGCTGAGCTGGCGGCAGAGCCGCGACAAGCTGTTCTGCTACGGCGAATCGTTGCCGGTGGACCTGCTGCTGGTGCGCGACGACGACATCCCCGGCCTGATCGCCGATGGCGTCTGCGACCTGGGCATCGTTGGCCAGAACGAACTGGAAGAGCAGGCCGCCGAGCGTCGCCGCAACGGCTTGCCGGCCGCCTATCACGCCGTGCGTGGAGTCGGCTTCGGCCAGTGCCGCCTGATGCTCGCCGTGCCGGAAGAATGGGACTGGCACGGCGTGGCGCAACTGGCGGGCAAGCGTATCGCCACCAGCTACCCGGCGATCCTCGCCGACTGGCTGGAGCGGCAGGGCATCGACGCGACGGTGGTGGAGTTGTCAGGTTCGGTGGAAATCGCACCGCGCCTGGGCACTGCCGATCTGATCTGCGATCTGGTCTCCAGCGGCGCCACCCTGGCCGCCAACCAGCTCAAGCCGGTCGAACTGGTGATGGAAAGCGAAGCAGTGCTGGCCGGCGCGGTGCGCGAACCTGCCGATGCGCGTGCCGGCCTGCTGGCAATGCTGCTGCGGCGCATGGACGGCGTACTCAAATTGCGCGACAGCAAGCTGCTGATGTTCCGCGCCGAGCAGACCAATGTCGATGCGCTGCGCCGCCTGCTGCCTGACGCCGACCCGCTGGTGCAGTTGCCCGACGATGGCGATGGCGCGCTGCGCCTGCAGACCATGTGCCATGGCGCGGTGACCTGGCAGCGCCTGGAAGAACTCGAACGCGCAGGTGCGCAAGGCTTGATGGTGTTGACGGTGGAGCGCTCGCTGGCATGAAGATTCTCGATTGGTCCCAACTCGACGGCGCCGCGCGAACCGATGCACTGACCCGCCCGGTGCAGACCGTGGCCACGCAGACGCGCGACGCGGTGGCTGCATTGATTGGCCAGGTACGCACGCGCGGCGATGCCGCATTGCGCGAGATCACCGCGCGTTTCGATGGCGTGTCGCTGGAGAGCTTCGCCGTGAGCGAAGCCGACTTCGCTGCCGCCGAAGCGGCCGTGGCGCCGAAGCTGCGCCAGGCCATGCAGGATGCGGTCGCACGCATCGACACCTTCCACCGCGCCGGCATGAGCGAGGGCTATGCGGTGGAAACCGCGCCCGGCGTGGTGTGCGAAAAGATCGTGCGGCCGATCGGACGTGTGGGTCTGTACGTGCCGGCAGGCAGTGCGCCGTTGCCATCGACCGCCTTGATGCTGGGCGTGCCGGCGCGTCTGGCCGGATGCCGCGAGGTGGTGTTGTGCACGCCGCCGCGCAAGGACGGCAGCGTGGACCCGGCGGTGCTGGTGGCCGCGCAACTCACCGGCGTGCGCCGCGTGTTCAAGCTCGGTGGCGCGCAGGCGATCGCGGCGATGGCGTATGGCACCGAGTCGGTACCCAGTTGCGACAAGCTGTTCGGCCCGGGCAATAGCTATGTCACCGAAGCCAAACAGCAGGTGGCCCAGTCCGGAGCGGCGGCGATCGACATGCCGGCCGGCCCCTCGGAGGTCTTGGTGATCGCCGATGCGGGCGCGCAGCCGGCCTTCGTGGCTGCTGATCTGTTGTCGCAGGCCGAACACGGGCCCGATTCGCAGGTGCTGTTGCTCTCCGACAGCGACGCGTTGATCGATGCGGTGCAAGCGCAGCTGGAAATTCAGCTGGCGCAACTGTCGCGTGCCGACATCGCGCGCCAGGCGCTGGCGCAATCGCGGCTGATCAAGGTGCAGGCGCTGGATGAGGCGTTTGCGATCAGCAATCGCTATGCGCCGGAGCACCTGATTCTTGCGCTGCGCGAACCGCGCGCGTGGCTGGCGCAAGTCGAGGCGGCCGGTTCGGTGTTTCTTGGCGATTACACGCCCGAAGCGCTTGGCGACTACTGCAGCGGCACCAATCATGTTCTGCCGACCAGCGGTGCGGCGCGCGCCTACAGCGGCGTGAGTGTGGCCAGCTTCCAGAATATGGTCAGCGTGCAGGCAGCCAGCAAGGCCGGCATCGACGGCATCGGTCAATGCGCATTGATCCTTGCCCGCGCCGAGGGGCTGGATGCGCATGCCAACGCGGTGGCGCTGCGCATGGGAGTGGCGGCATGAGCGCGTCGTCGATTCTGGATCTGGTACGCGAAGATCTGCGTGCATTTGCGGGCTATTCGTCGGCGCGCACCAGTGCGTTGCAGGGCGATGTGTGGCTCAACGCCAACGAGTCCGCGTGGGCGAATCCCGCCGATCCCGACGCCAGCACGCGGCGCTATCCCGACCCGCAACCCCAGGGCCTGCGCAGCGCGCTTGCGGCGCTGTACGGTTGCGCGCCGGAGCAGCTGTTGATCGGCCGCGGCAGCGACGAGGCGATCGATCTGCTGGTACGCGGCCTGTGCGTGCCAGGGCGCGATGCAGTGCTGGTGACGCCGCCGGTATTCGGCATGTACGCGGTGTGCGCGCGGTTGCAGAACGCACCGTTGGTGGACGTGCCGCTTGTCGATGGGCCAGATGGTTTCCATGCAGATATCCCTGCAATAGTGGCGAGGGCATTGGCCTCGAACGCCAAGCTGGTGTTTCTGTGTTCGCCATCCAATCCCGCTGGTTCGGCCATTGCGCTAGAACAGATCGAACAAGCGCTGCAGGCCTTGCAAGGCAAGGCGCTGGTGGTGGTGGACGAGGCCTA
>JAAIGE0101571201.1_pt1 | contig 13809 bp, 12 predicted proteins | sample 6487951 | NCBI WGS metagenome assembly JAAIGE01 (sample SAMN13974128, study PRJNA590717) | phyllosphere metagenome | biome: tomato field; feature: multiple bacterial spot infested tomato fields; material: tomato leaves; isolation source: leaves from tomato fields | host: Solanum lycopersicum ... | reverse complement strand
GAAGTGCTGGGACAGGTCGGCGACGAGCTGGGGGAGAGGGAAGAGGAGACCGGCCGTGGTGTCGTCCTGCCGCAGCTCGCCGTTGACCCAGGCCCGCACACGGAGCGAGGCGGGGTCGACCGTGCGCGCGTCGATCAGCTCGGGGCCGAGCGGCGTGTAGCCGTCGCCGCCCTTCGAGCGCACGTTGGAGCCCTTGTCGTTCGCGCGGAGATCGTAGAGGCCGAGATCGTTCGCCGCCGTCACCCACGCGACGTGACTCCACGCGGCGTCCAGCGGGACCCGACGTGCGGGCGTGCCGATGACGAGGGCGACCTCGCCCTCGAAGGCGAGCAGTTCGGTGCCTGCGGGGCGCTCGACGGTGCCACCGGAGGCGCCGACCGAGCTCGCCGGCTTGAAGAAGTACGAGGGGGCTGCCGGGCGCCGACCGCGCTGGGCGGCGCGGGATTCATAGCTCAGATGGATGGCGATGATCTTGCCGGGGCGGGTTGCGGGTGCCGTCACGGGGGCGCCTCCTCGCGCTCGTCGTCGACGCCTTGTGCGTCGTATCTGAAATCATATATCATCGTGTCACCCCTCGGCAAGCGACTCGAACCACCCCCTCGCGAGCAAGCCGTGACAGTGCAGTCACCATCAAAGGAGATACCCATGAGCGGGCAGCAGCCGGCCGGGTTCACACCCACCGGAACCATCGCGACCGCGGCCGATCGGCGCCGCGTCGTCTTCGCCACCGTCGTCGGAACCACGGTCGAGTGGTACGACTTCTTCATCTACGCCACGGCGGTCGGTCTCGTCTTCGGACAGCTCTTCTTCGAGCCGCTCGGCGCCAACAGCGCGCTCATCGCCTTCGCGACCGTCGGCGTCAGCTTCCTCTTCCGGCCGCTCGGCGCCTTCCTCGCCGGCCACTACGGCGACAAGCTCGGCCGCAAGACCGTGCTCATGTGGACGCTCATCCTCATGGGCGCGGCCACGGCCCTGATCGGCATCCTGCCCACCTACGAGACGATCGGTCTCACCGCCCCGGTGCTGCTCGTGCTCCTGCGGATCCTGCAGGGCATCTCCGCCGGAGGCGAGTGGGGCGGTGCGGTGCTGATGGCCGTTGAACACGCTCCCAAGAAGCGCCGCGGCATCTTCGGCGCCTCGCCCCAGATCGGGGTGCCGCTGGGACTCCTGCTCGCGTCGGGCGTCATGGCCCTCATGACCGCGATCGCCCCCGGCGACCAGTTCGTCGAGTGGGGCTGGCGAGTGCCGTTCCTGCTCAGCGTCGTGCTGATCCTCGTGGGGTACTACGTGCGCCGCAAGGTCGAGGAGAGCCCCGTGTTCACCGAGCTCGCCGAGCGCAAGGAGAAGGCGAAGATGCCGATCGTGCAGCTCTTCCGCAAGCACCTGCTCCTCGTGATCATCGCCGCACTCGTGTTCGCCGGGAACAACGCCGTCGGCTACATGACCACGGGCGGGTACATCCAGGGATACGCGACCGACCCCGACGGCCCCATCGGGCTCGAGCGCGGCCCGGTGCTCTGGGCCGTGGCGGGCTCCGCCGTGACGTGGCTGATCACCACTCTGCTGGCCGGATGGATCTCCGACCGCATCGGACGCCGCACCACGTACGTCGCCGGATGGATCATGCAGCTCGTCGGCGTGTTCACGCTCTTCCCGCTGGTGAACACCGGGGAGATCGGACTGCTGTTCGCCGGGCTCGCGATCCTCACCGTCGGCCTCGGATTCACCTACGGCCCCCAGGCGGCGCTGTACACCGAGCTCTTCCCGGCCAGCATCCGCTTCTCGGGAGTCTCGATCTCGTACGCGATCGGCGCCATCGCGGGAGGTGCGTTCGCTCCGACGATCGCGACCGCCATCGTGCAGGCGACCGGCTCCACCGAGGCCGTCACCTGGTATCTCGCGGGGATGACGGTGCTCGGCCTCGTCGCCACCCTGCTCCTCCGCGATCGTTCCGGGATCCCGCTCGGTCCGGACCACGAGGACGAGCAGTCCGTGAGCCCGATCCGCGGTCTCGCGCGCGCCTGACCCGCGCCTGCCCGAGCGAGAATAGTCACAGTCCGGAAGGGATCGACGACGATGCAGTTCCACCACCACGGGTACGTCTCAGGGGACCCGAGGGTCCTCCCCGCAGCCACGACGGAGCGCCCCGACGACCTCCCCGACGAGATCGACGTGCTCATCGTCGGGTCGGGGCCGGCGGGCATGCTCCTCGCCGCGCAGATGTCGCAGTATCCCGACGTGACGACGCGCATCATCGAGAAGCGCGACGGGCGGCTCGTGCTCGGGCAGGCCGACGGCATCCAGCCGCGCAGCGTCGAGACCTTCCAGGCCTTCGGCTTCGCCGAGCGGATCATCGCCGAGGCGTACAACATCGGCTGGATGAACTTCTGGGGTCCCGACCCGGAGCACCCGGATCGGATCGTGCGCACGTCGCGCACCGCGGACTACGCCTACGACATCTGCGAGTTCCCGCACCTGATCGTCAACCAGGCGAGGGTGCTGGACTACTTCGCCGAGGCGGCGTCCCACGGTCCTGCGCGGATCCGGCCCGACTACGGCATCGAGTTCACCGGCCTCACCGTGCACGAGTCGGGCGACCACCCCGTGGAGGTCGGCATCCGGTACTCGGCCGGGGAGCGAGCCGGCGAGGAGCGCACCGTCAGGGCGACCTACGTCGTCGGCTGCGACGGCGCCCGCAGCGGTGTGCGGCAGGCGATCGGCCGCACCCACGTGGGGGCCAGCGCGGCGCACGCGTGGGGTGTCATGGACGTGCTCGTCAACACGGATTTCCCCGACTGGCGCACCAAGTGCGCGATCAACTCCGAGGCGGGCAACATCCTGCACATCCCGCGCGAGGGCGGGTATCTGAGCCGGATGTACATCGATCTCGGCGAGGTCGCCGCCGATGACGACCACCGCGTGCGCAAGACGCCGATCGAGGAGATCATCCGCAAGGCGAACGCGATCCTCAGCCCCTACACGCTCGACGTGAAGGAGGTCGCCTGGCACAGCGTCTACGAGGTCGGTCACCGGGTCACCGACGGCTTCGACGACGTCGTCGACGGATCCGGACGGACTCCGCACGTGTTCCTCACCGGGGACGCCTGCCACACCCACAGCGCCAAAGCCGGACAGGGGATGAACGTCTCCATGCAGGACGGCTTCAACCTGGGCTGGAAGCTCGGATCCGTGCTGACCGGGCGTGCTCCCGAGTCGCTGCTCGCGACCTACTCGGCCGAGCGGCGCCCCGTCGCGCAGCAGCTCATCGACTTCGACCGGGAGTGGTCGTCGCTCATGGCGCGCAAGCCCTCGGAGATCACCGACCCCGGTGATCTCGCGACCTACTACCTCGCGACCGCCGAGTTCCCCTCCGGGTTCATGACGCAGTACACGGCATCGATGATCACGGGCTCGGACGAGCATCAGCGGCTCGCAGCGGGATTCCCCGTGGGCAAGCGCTTCAAGTCGGCGGAGGTCGTGCGCGTGGCCGACGGCAACGCCGTCCACCTCGGGCACCACGCCCGCGCCGACGGGCGGTGGCGCGTGTACGCGTTCGGCGACCGCGACGGGTCGGCGCTCGCCGCGTGGGCGGAGGAGGCCGCTCCGGTGTTCGCCCGGTACACCCCGTCGGATGCCGACGCCGACGCCGTCTTCGACGTCAAGGCCGTGTACCAGCGGCCCTACGAGGAGATCGAGGTCACGGCCGCGCCGGCGCTGTTCCAGCCGAAGACCGGCCCGCTCGGCCTGACGGACTGGGAGAAGGTCTACGCGGTCGGCCCCTCGAAGTGGACCGATGTCGACATCTTCGAGGCGCGGGAGCTGTCGCGCGACGGCGTGGTCGTCGTCGTGCGGCCGGACCAGTACGTCGCCGCGGTGCTGCCGCTCCATGCGGTCGACGAGCTCGGTGCGTTCCTGGAGGGGATGCTGCTGCCGGCAGCCTGAGCCGTCCGTGCCCCGGGCGTGCGGGCGCGAGGGATGGTGCGATGTCGGTGGCCCGGCGTACCGTGTGGTCCGGACGGGCGACGGCGCCCGCCGGAAAGGGCGTGTGCCATGTCGTGGAAGATCGAGCTCATCTTCGTGCCGGTGAGCGATGTCGACCGTGCGAAGGAGTTCTACACGAAGATCGGGTTCACCCCGGATCACGATCAGACGCCGACCGAGGGGCTGCGGTTCGTGCAGATGACCCCGCCGGGGTCAGCGTGCTCGATCGCTTTCGGCACCGGGCTCGACATCCCGCTCGAGCCGGGTCAGCAGAAGACGATCCAGGTCGTGGTTCCCGACGCCGAGGAGGCCAAGGCGCAGCTGACCGCCCAGGGTGTCGAGGCCAGGGGAGTCGAAGACCTCGGCTGGGGGCGGTTCGTCTGGTTCGACGACCCGGACGGCAACACGTGGACGCTGCAGGAGCTGCCCGACTACAGCGCGCAGTCCTGACGGACTGCGGCGAGGGGGAGCCAGCGCACCGGAGGTGAGGGTGGGGCGTGCTCAGCGCTGCAGCCTGGTCGCGCCGCCCGTCACCTCGATGCCGCCGACATCGGGGATCCTGACCGCGAGCAGGCTCGGCCGGCGGACGTGAGCCCCCTGGTGGATGCGGATGCTGCGCTCCGGGTGTCCCAGGTCGCGGAGGTACGCGCCGACGGATGCGGCGGCGGAACCGGTCGCCGGGTCCTCGGTGATCCGGCCGACGGGGAACAGGTTGCGCGCGTCGAAGTCGGCGGGACCGATGGCGTGCAGCACGGTCGCCGTGCCGTACCACCCCTGCTCGCGCATGAGCGCAGCCATCGGGGACGGTGCGAATCGGAACTGGTCGAACAGCTCCCGGTCGGCGATGGTCACGACGGGGTGCCAGTTCCCGGCGAACGACTCCTTCGGCGGGAAGCGGGGATCGAGATCGGTGCGGGCGATGTCGAGAAGCGCGAGCAGCCGGTCGAGCACGTCGTCGTCGAGGGCACGCACCTCCGGGGTGACGCTCGTGAACGACACGACGACGTCACCGTCGGCGATGCGGGAACGCAGCGTGATCGGCCCGGCATCCGTGTCGAAGACCACCTCGCCCGTGCCGTCGCGCTCGGCGAGGGCGACAGCCGTCGCCACGGTCGCGTGCCCGCAGAACGGCACCTCCGCGGCCGGCGACCAATAACGCACCCGATACCGCGGCCCCGGTGCATCGGCGGCGCGACCGACGACGAAAGCGGTCTCGGAGTATCCGACCTCGGCCGCGATCTGCTGCATCTGCTCGTCCGAGAGACCGGAGGCGTCGAGCACGACGCCGGCGGGGTTGCCGCCCTCGGGCGTCGCGGCGAAGGCGCTGTAACGGAGCACGGGAGAAGCATCGACCATGTCGAGGAGCCTAGCGAGGTGCGAGGGGGTCAGGAGTTCACTCGGATGATCTCCTGCTGGTACGGAGCGATCACATCTCCCGAGATCCGCAGGTCGAGAAGGAGGAAGCGGCGGTCGGCGGCCGGCTCGGCGGCCCAGGTGCGCAGCCGTTCCAGGTCCGCGAGCGAGCGGACGACGACGCCCTCCGCGCCCACCGCGGCACCGAACGCGGCGAAGTCGACCTCGGGGATGCGCATCGGTCCCTCCGCCAGGCCCTTGAGGCCGTAGAGGTTCACCTCGGCGCCATAGGCGGCGTCGTTCCAGATCACGGCCATTCCCCGGCCGGCGGCGGCGCGCACGGCGGATTCCAGATCGGCGATCGCCATGAGCCCTCCACCGTCACCGGACGTCAGCACGATCGTGGACTCGCGGCGGGCGAGGGCGGCGCCGACGACGCTCGGCCAGCCCTGACCGATCGACTGGAAGGCGGTGCCGACCATCATCATGCGATCGGGCGCCGCGACCGGCCAGTACATGTTCGCCCAGCCGATGAAGTGTCCGCCGTCGGAGACCACGACGCGATCGGCGGGCAGCAGTTCCGCGATGCGGGTCGCCGCCGAACGCGGGTCGAGCCGGCCGTCGGGAGCGAGCTCGTCGCCCGCCTCGTACGACCGCGCGGCGGCCACGTCTACCGTCTCCCGCCATGGACGGCGGGAGGTGTGCGTCGTCTCCGACGGGCCGCCGTCCCGCAGCCGGCTCGCGAGCGTCTCTGCCGCGAGCCGCGCGTCGGCCCGTACGAAGCCGCCCACGTGCGGATGTGTCGCCGCGGGCGCGGTGTCGATCTGGAACACCTGCGTGCCCGGGGCGAACAACTCGCCGAACCGCATCGTGAACTGGTTGAGCGACGCACCGAAGACGACCGCGACGTCGGCGGAGCGCACGAGCTCCATGGCGCTCTCGGCTCCGAAACCGCCGGTCACGCCCAGGTCGTATGCGGTCTCGGGGAAGACGCCGCGACCCAGTGCGGAGGAGGCCGTGAGCGCCCCGGTGAGAGCCGCGAGCTCTCCGAGGGGCTCCCGCGCCCCGGCGAGCCACGCGCCGCGTCCGGCGAGCAGGAAGGGACGTTCGGCACCTCGCAGTGCCGCCGCGATCTCGTCGAGCATGCCCTCGGCGAAGGCCCCGCGCGGGGCGAGCGGGGCGGGGATGCGGGGCTCCGGTGCAGCGGGGACGGCGCCCGCCTCCAGGGCGGCCACGTCGTAGGGGATCGCGAGCACGACCGGCACACGATAGGTGAGCGCATGCTCGATCGCGATGACGGTGGTGGCTGCCGCATCCGCGCGGCCGACCGTATAGGTGCGGGCGCCGACGGCCGACGCGAGGGCGATCTGATCGACATCCCACGGTCGGGGGCCCGAGGTGGGCTCGTCGCCGACGACGAGCACGAGCGGCACGTGCGCCTGCACGGCCTCGGCCAGCGCGGTGAGGGTGTTCGTGAACCCGGCGCCATAGGTGGACGTGCCGGCCGCGATGCGCCCGGACGCGCGGAAGTGCGCGTCGGCGGCGACTACGGCGCCCTGCTCGTGGCGGACGGCGGTGAACACCGCACCGGTCTGGGTCTCGATGGCATCGAGGAAGTAGGCGTTGCCGTTGCCCATGACGCCGAAGACGGCGTCGATGTGCTGGGCGAGGGTGAGGGCGACGTGCGCGGACACGGAGGGCATGCGAAGGCCTTTCGAGACAGGGACGGAGATCGAGTCGTTCCGTATGTGTCTCGCCCCTGCGTCGTCGCGGGGAGCTTCGTGCCTCTTTTTCAGGCACCGGCGTCGAGGTCGCCGGACGGGTCGATTCTACGCCTGCCGCGGTCGACGTCGGCGACGGTGCGCGAGAATGGACGAGTGACGGATGCTTCGATCGAGCGCGAGACGCTCACCTGGGACGGCTTCGGTTCGGCGACGAGAGACCTCGCGCGCCGCATCCTCGACAGCGGCTTCGAGCCCGAGGTCGTGGTGGCGATCGCCCGCGGCGGCCTGCTGCCGGCCGGCGCCATCGCCTACGGGCTGGGGGCGAAGAACTGCGGCGCCATCAACGTCGAGTTCTACACCGGCATCGGCACGGTGCTCGACGCCCCCGAGATCCTTCCGCCGGAACTCGACATGGCCTACCTGGACGGTCGGCGGGTGCTGCTCGTCGACGACGTCGCCGACTCCGGGCGCACGCTCGCGCTCGCCGTGCAGCTGTTGACCGACAAGGGCGCCGACGTGCGGTCGGTGACGATCTACACGAAGCCGTCGACGATCATCCAGCCCGACTACGCCTGGAAGGACACGGACCGGTGGATCGACTTCCCCTGGTCCTTCCAGGGGACCGTCCGCGAGGAGGACCTGGGTCTGCCGCCGACGGCGTGATCCGGCCCCGGTGACGTCCGCTGGGTGGTGCTCACCCGCGCAGCAGCCCCCGAAGCGTCTGGATCGTGTCGGCCTCGGCCGGGGTCTTGTCGGCACGGTAGCTCTTCACGCGGGCGAAGCGCAGGGCGATGCCGCCCGGGTAGCGCGGAGACCGCTGCACGCCGTCGATCGCGATCTCGACGACGAAGTGCGGTTCGAGGAAGACCGTGCCCTGCGTGCGGCGGGTCTCGTGCTCGGGGAGATGCTCGGTCTGCCAGCGCAGGAGCTCGTCGGTGAGTCCCTTGAAGGTCTTGCCCACCATGACGAACCCGCCCGGTTCGACGAACTCTCCGTCGGGATCGCGCGCACCGAGATGCAGGTTCGACAGCCATCCCCGGCGGCGCCCCGAACCCCACTCGGCGCCGAGGACGACGAGGTCGTAGGTCAGCACGGGCTTGACCTTGACCCACGCCTTGCCGCGTCGACCGGCGGTGTAGGGCGAGCCTATGCCCTTCACGAGCACGCCTTCGTGGCCCGCGGCGAGAGCATCGCGCGACAGCTGCTCGGCAGCCTCCGGGTCGGCGGTGACGATCCCGGGCATCCGCCACTCGCCGGCGACGCGCTCGAGTTCGGCGAGACGAACGGACAGGGGTTCGTCGATGAGGTCGCGGCCGTCGACGCGGAGGACGTCGAAGAACCAGGGGCGCAGCGCGAGCTCTCGGGAGGCGTCGGCGCCGAAGCGCGACATGGTCTCCTGGAAGGGGCGGGGGCCTCCGTCCTCATCGAGCGACAGGGTCTCGCCGTCGAGGATCACGTCGTCGACGGGCAATCCGCGGACGATCTCCACGAGTTCGGGAACGCGATGCGTCACGTCGGCGAGACTGCGCGTGTAGACGCCGACGTCGTCGCCGTGTCGGTGCACCTGGATCCGAGCGCCGTCGAGCTTGTACTCGACCGACGCCTCGCCGGTGATCTCGAGCGCCGCCGACGGGGTGGCCGCCGTGCCCGCGAGCATCGGCAGCACGGGGCGCCCGACGGCAAGGCCGATCGCCGCGAGCTCGTCCTCGGTGCCCGTGAGCGCCACCACGGCCGTCTCGCCGAGGTCTCCCGAGAGCATCGCCGCCCGCCGGACGTCCTCGGTCGGTCGCGCGGATGCCCGGGCGATCGCGTCGAGCATCACGCCGGCCAGCGCACCCGTGCGCAGCTCTCCGAGCAGGGAGCGGGAGAGGAAGTCCCACTCCGCGGCCGTCGCGCGGGACGCGAGATCGTGGAGAAGGCGGGTGCGGGCCGCGGCCGAACCGGAGCCCGACGACGACGCGAGCGCGTCGAGTGCGCCGTCTACGTCGGCGAGGGACAGCGCCGGATCGGCGGCGTGCGCCGCGTCGAGGGCGGAGAGACCGCGCCAGCCGACGCCCAGGCGACCCTGCCGAGGGGCGGCGAGGAGGAGGCCCACGAGCACGGGCAGCTCCTCGGCGTCCGCCGTCGAGAGGAGGTCCGAGAGCGCGTCGATCTTGGCGAGACGGGAGGAGGTGGCCGTCACCGTCTCGGCGGTGGAGACCACGTCAGCGAGCTTCATCCTCGCAGTCTGGCATCGGGACCGGACATCGCATCAGCCCCTTGCGCCACGTACTCCGCCGATGTCGCGAGCGCCGCCTGCTCGACTCAGCGTCCACGGAATTCGGGTCGACGCTTCTCCTGGAATGCGGCGAAGCCCTCGCGGTAGTCGTCGGTGTCGCACAGAGCGGCCTGGGCTGCGTTCTCGACCTCGACAGACTCCCACAGCGCCAGACGCTCGTCGCGGATGCGGGCGACGAGCTGCTTGCTGGCGAGGAAGGCGGCGGTGGCGCCTCGGGAGGCGGAGGTCGCGGCATCCGCGGTCGCCTGCACGACCTCGTCGTCGGGGAACACACGCGAGAACAGTCCGGCGGCGACCGCCTCGGAGCCGCTCATCAGCCGGCCCGTGTAGATGAGGTCGAGCGTGCGATGCGCACCGAGTCGGTCGACGAAGAGGGCATGGCCGCCGGAGTCGAGAGTCGCGCCGAGCGCGGCGAACGGCGATCCGATCTTCGCGGACTCCGCGACGTACACGACGTCGGTGGCGATCAGCAGTCCGAGGCCGACGCCGAGGCATGCGCCGTGGGCGACCGCGAACGTCGGGGCTGGGAATCGCGACATGCGCTGCAGCAGCGGAGTCACGAGCCCGCCCAGATAGCCGATGACGTCGTCGTCGCGCGGGTCGACCCCCGAGATGTCGCGGCCGGCGCAGAACGCCCGCCCCTCGCCGCGGACGACGAGCGCCCGCACTCCGGCGGCCTCGGCCTCGTCGTACGCGCGGCCGAGGTCGGTCAGCGCCCGCTCGTCGAGGGAGTTCAGCTTCGCCGGGGCGTTCAGCACGACGGTCGCGACGTCGTCGGCGATCGTGAGATCGATCATCGGGTGCTCCTTCTCACACGTCGTAGTCGACGACCACGCGATCGCTGGTGGGGTGCGACTGGCAGGTCAACACGTAACCTCGGTCGAGCTCATCGGGCTCCAGCGCGTAGTTCTCGGTCATCGTGACGCTGCCCTCGATGACGCGGGCCCGGCACGTGCCGCACACGCCGCCCGCGCAGGCGAACGGCGCATCGGGGCGTACCCGCAGTGCGGCGTTCAGCACGGACTCGTGCGCGTCGACCGGACTCTCGACGCTCGACGACACCCCGTCGAGCGTGACCTCGATGCGCACGGTCTTCTCGCCGGAGCGCACCTCGACCGGCCGAGCCGCGCGGACGGGCTCGTCCCCGGTCGTGAACAGCTCGAAGCGCACGTGATCCTTCGCGACGCCCACGTCGGCGAGCACCTCGCGGCAGAGGTCGACCAGCGCGAGCGGGCCGCACAGGAACCACTCGTCGACGTCGGCCGGGTCGATGAGCGAACCGAGGATGATGCGCAGGCGCTCCTCGTCGAGTCGACCGGAGAGCACGGGGGCGGTGCGCTGCTCGCGCGAGAGCACATGGTGCAGTGTGAGCCTGGTCGGGTAGCGGTCCTTGAGATCGGCGAGGTCCTCGAGGAACATCACGTCGAGCGTCGATCGGTTCGTGTACAGCAGGGTGAACCGCGCGGTGTCGGACCGCGACAGCACGGTGTGCGCGAGCGCCATGAGCGGAGTGATGCCGGAGCCTGCGGCGATGCCGACCACGTGGCGGTGGTCGAGGTCGTCGAGCCCGGAGGTGAAGGTGCCCTGCGGGCTCATCACGTCGATCTCGAATCCGGGATGCAGTCCGGTCTGCGCCCACGTGGAGAAGACGCCGCCCTCGTCGCGCTTGACCGCGACGCTGAGTCGGGTCGGCACGCCCGCCGCCACCTGCTCGGGCGTGCGATGCTCGGGCGCCCGGCACAGCGAATACGAGCGGCGCACCTCGACCCCGTCGAGCGAGGTGCGCAATGCGACGTACTGCCCGGGAAGGTGGTCGTAGTCGGTCGCCAGCGCCGCGGGCACGGTGAACGTCACCTCGACGGCGTCGTCGGTGAGCGGCCGGACGCTCTCGACCGTGAGCGTGTGGAACGTCGCCCGCCGACGGGCGGGCCCATCGGCAGGGGCGGGTGCAGGGATCGCCGCGGGCGCGGCGGTCCGTGTGGTGAAGAGCGCGGTCACGGCATCCGTCCTCTCAGTGCACCTTGAAGTGGTCGAACGGCTCGAGGCACGCCCGGCATTCGAACAGCGCCTTGCACGACGTCGACCCGAACCGGGACACCTCGCGGGTGTCGAGCGATCCGCACCGTGGGCAGCGGACGCTGATCGCCAGACGGATCGGGCCGGAGGAGACGGCCGCGCGGCCCGAAGGCGGGGCGATGCCGTAGCGGGCGAGCTTCTGCCTGCCGGCATCCGACATCCAGTCGGTCGTCCACGCGGGGGAGAGGACGAGGCGCACCTCGACCCGGCCAGCCCCTGCCGCCGTGAGGGCGAGGATCACGTCGTCGCGGATCGTGTCCATGGCGGGGCATCCGCTGTAGGTGGGCGTGATGTCGACGCGCACCGCCTCGGCCTCGACCTCGACGGCGCGCAGCACCCCGAGGTCCTCGATCGTCAGGACCGGGACCTCCGGGTCGGCGACGCCCGCGGCGATCCGCCATGCGTCGTCCCGGGAGAGCGGCAGGGCGTCTCGCGCGATCACCATGACGCCCCCGGATGCCGTCGGGCGAGCACCTGCATCTCGGCGAGCAGGTGCCCGAACGGGGTGGCATGGGCGCCGTGTCGACCGCCCGCCGACGACGACGAGACGGTCGGCGTCTCGAGCTGCGCCTCGCGGAAGACCGTGTCGACGACCGCGTCGAATCCGGCGCGCAGGTCCGACGGTCGCACGACCGCGTCGCCGAGGCGGTCGATGAGGTCGTCATCGCGGAACAGCTCGTCGACGTAGGGCCAGACATCCCCGATCGCGCGGATCATGCGCCGTCGCGACTCGTCGGTGCCTCCCGCGAGCCGCAGCACCCACTGCACGGAGTGGTCGCGGTGGTAGTCGACCTCCTTCAGCGCCTTCTCGGCGATGGCCGCGAAGGTCTCGTCGGTGCGGGTGCGCAGCGCCGAGTAGAGCTCGAACATGAAGGTGGAGACGACGAACTGGCGCGCGATCGTCTGCGCGAAGTCGCCGTTGGGCTGCTCGACGATCCACGCGCAGCGGAACTCGGGCTCGTCGCGGAAGAACGCGAGGTCGTCCTCGCTGCGTCCGTCGTACGACCCGGCGTAGTGCAGGAAGGACCGTGCATGACCGAGCAGGTCGAGCGCGATGTTGCCGAGGGCGACGTCCTCCTCCAGCTCGGGCGCGCGAGAGATCCACGCACCGAGCTGCTGGGAGAGGATCAGGGCGTCGTCTCCCAGGCGGAGCGCGTACTCGGCGATGTCGGCGGAGGGCGCGACCGCGCCGCTCCCGGAGATCTCGGCGCTCAGGCGCAGCCCCTCGACGAGCACGTCACCGTGCGCGTCCTCGTGGGGGCCACCGTGCGGGACGTGCTGCTGCTCGCTGCCGCTCACAGGTGCGGCACCCCCTCCGATGCCGTGTAGTACACGGCATGGCGGTAGTTCTTGCCCGCGGGGCTCTCGAAGTACGCGCCCTTCGCGTCGGGGTCGCTCGTGGTGATCGCGTCCGCCGGCACCGCCCAGATCGACACGCCCTCGCCGCGGCGCGTGTAGAGATCCCTGGCGTTGCGGATGGCCATGTCGGCATCCGGGGCGTGCAGCGACCCGACGTGCACGTGGCTCAGTCCGCGGTTCGCGCGCACGAAGACCTCCCACAGAGGCCAGGGCTCGCGCTCGTCGTGTCCGGGAGTCGCCATCACGCCACCGCCTGCGTCGTCCGCGCCTGCTTCCGCGCGTACTCGGCGGCCGCCTCCCGCACCCAGGCGCCGTCCTCGTGCGCGGTGCGACGGCGCTCCAGCCTCTCGGCGTTGCAGGGTCCGTTGCCGCGGACCACCTCGAAGAACTCGTCCCAGTCGATCTCGCCCATGTCGTAGCGCCCCGCCGCCTCGTTCCAGCGCAGGTCGGGGTCGGGAAGCGTCACGCCGAGGATCTCCGCCTGCGGCACGAGCATGCCGACGAAGCGCTGACGCAGCTCGTCGTTGGAGAAGCGCTTGATCTTCCACGCCATCGACTGCGCCGAGTTCGGGGACTGATCGTCGGGCGGACCGAACATCGCCAGGCTCGGCCAGTACCAGCGGTCGACGGCGTCCTGCGCCATGCGGCGCTGCTCGTCGGTCCCCCGCATGAGGGAGAGCAGGATCTCGAACCCCTGGCGCTGGTGGAAGGACTCCTCCTTGCACACGCGCACCATCGCGCGTCCGTACGGACCGTACGACGCACGGCACAGCGGCACCTGGTTGCAGATGGCGGCTCCGTCGACGAGCCAGCCGATCGCACCCATGTCGGCCCAGGTGGGGGTGGGGTAGTTGAAGATCGAGGAATACTTGGCCCGCCCGCTGATGAGCTGGTCCATCATCTCGTCGCGGGTGATGCCCAAGGTCTGCGCGGCCGAATAGAGATACAGACCGTGCCCCGCCTCGTCCTGCACGTCGTGCAGGTGGGCTTCGCCGCGCAGCGACTCCGCATAGAGCTTGTAGACGTCCTCGGTGCCGG